>Ga0335395_10000189_pt1 | contig 40022 bp, 29 predicted proteins | sample MAT02_FD_205744 | JGI IMG/M metagenome (GOLD analysis project Ga0335395, IMG submission 205744) | Freshwater microbial communities from Lake Fryxell liftoff mats and glacier meltwater in Antarctica - MAT-02 (spades assembly) (version 2) ... | reverse complement strand
ATTCGCTAAGGTGACAGCCGGGAAAGTCACAATCCCAGTAGTTGTATTGTAAGTACCACCGTCAGATATACTTACCCCCGTTAAACCGGGAATGATGCTGTCAGTAATTGTGACATTATCGGCGGTGTCCGGCCCATTGTTTCGTGTAGTAATCGTGTAACTAACTGTGCGACCCGCAGTTGCTGTAACAGCCCCAATTTTAGTGGTAACAACATCAGCAAGAAGGGCATTAGTAATTGTGGTTGAGACTTGAGAGATTGGCAGGGAACTATTGTTATTAGTGAGATCGGTGTCGAAAGTGCTGGAGCTACTATAGGCAGTATTAGTTAAGGATGTGAATGTTGTGGGAACTGTGACGGTGATGCTGCGGGTGACGCTAGCAGTGTTAGCCAGAGTCGGAATCACTGGCCAAATAACAGTCCGCGTTGTGCTGTTGAAACTAGCGCCGTTGTCAGCGCTGAGGAAAATTAAACCTGCGGGCAGGGGGTCTTGAATCAGGACATCTCTGGCGTCGCTCGGCCCGTTATTAGTGGAGGTAATGGTGTAGGTAATCGTGCCGCCTGGTTTGGCGAACTGCGGGCCTTTTTTAACAATGGAAACATCGGCTACGAGTGTAGGCGGATCTATCGTTTCGACGAGGACATTGTTGATTTCGTGAACATTTGTATTTCCCCCCGTCGAAGCAGCAAAGCCGAATTTGAAAGTAGGTGGCACTGCTCCATTTACTAATGCCAAATTTGGGATATCAATCAGTGTTTCGGTCGGACCAAATATGCCATTGTTGTCCGAATCGAAGGCAACTGAAAGACGGTTAGGTGTTGCTGAAGTCGCCGGGAATAATGTAATCTGGACGCTTTTTTTAGTATTGGTAGCAGTGCGGGTTGTTGCAGTTGTATTATCTACCCCACCAGGAACTGGAGCGGTAGTTAAAAAATTATAATTTGTGCTTTGGCTGCCTCTGATTGCTACTGCATCCGGTCTCAGTCCCGGGCCACCTACACGCCCTGCATTATTATTAGAAAAATTGCCAAACTCGTCTAATCCGACACCTAAATAACCTCCTAAAATACCGGCTGAACTCGTACTCGTATTCTGAGCATAGCCCAAAGAGCCACCAAAGCCTCCCGCTTGTGTTGGCGTAGCCGTTCCGTCAATGAGGAAAAAACTAATGCCATCGGCACCAAGCAAGTCACCATTCCCATCAGCTACAGTACCTCTGTTATAGGCAAAGAAATCAAAGGTAACTCTCAGACCCCCAGTGGCAGCGATCGGGTTATTGTAGATGAGAAAAGCTGCTTGCCCAAAGGTCATTGCTGCTTGGTTATAGGCGTTTGATGTTAATCTCAAAGCGCCTGTTCCGGTTGGATCGTTATCCCCTAAATTGGGAAGAACGCCACTGGTGTTGGCGGCACCTGCTGTTAAGCCGGGGTTAGGTGTAGAGGTGTTGCCAACTCCATAAATCCAAGGCCCGATTACTGTTGAGTTTTGAAATCTTTCAGATACTAAGGTTGCTAGGACTGATGTGTAGCTTTCTAATACTGCTTTTTCAAAGGCTAATTCGACATTTATTTGTCCTGTGACAATTTCTAATTCCCAGTCGCCTCCTAGTGCTGCGCTTCCAGTTAGGTTGTTGGAAGCGGCAACATTTGCGCCGGTTATTTCACTGATTTTTTGTATAAATTTAATCCCGGATTCGCCAGCGGCTACGTTACAGCCGTAAAGCAGAATTTTGCCTTGTCTATCGTCGCCGCTAAAGGCTTTTCCCCACTGCTGCAATTGACTACTGTAAGCTTCTAGGTTGTGAATATTGAGTTGGATGGAGCCAAGTTGTAGTGCTGCTTCTTGGCCGTGAGAGACTATATGAATGCTATTTATGTTGCTGCGCTGACTCAGAATTTCGGTGATTTGTACGATCGCATTTCCCCATGAATCGATCGCAATTACTTCAAATCCCGCTTTAACTCCGCTGACTAATTGTTGGTAGTTGTCTACTTTTGAGTCAACAATCACTAAATCGTTTTTCGGTTGTGATGGCGCTGGAAAGCTGGGGTTTCCCAATAAATTGTTACTAATAAGCTTTTCAAAGTTACGTGTTTTTACGGTAGACATAATTTGCTTGCTGGTAGATGTCATTGTCGATCGACTTAATTGCCATGATTAAGCTAACCGATATTATAAAAATCGCCAAATATTAAGTTATTAATTTTTCTTATAATTTCTAGTCAAAAATAATACATCCGTGTTTTCTACAATTTAGTTTTACAACATAATTAATATTTATACAGACAATGCAGTGCCATAAATGCGATCGCCAGATCCCAAAAATCACCGCAAAGCCAGAGAATTCAGGGCTTCCGGGTTTATGAAGTAGGGACACGGCAATGCCGTGTCCCTACGGGGATCGCAAGTCACATAGCACAGTAATTAAAAAATTACAAGTAAAAACTACAAAAATTAACAAAAATACCATAAAAAGAGCCCCGACTTCTTCAAGAAGTCGGGGCTCTCAAACAACGTTTTAGGCCTTAATATCGAGTTCACGCACCAAAAAAGCCCATTCATCAGCCAATTCTTCAATCACTTTCGCAGTGGGTTTACCAGCGCCATGTCCCGCTTTAGTCTCAATCCGAATCAACACCGGGTTTTCCCCAGCGTGCATTTCTTGCAAAGCAGAAGCAAACTTGAAGCTGTGGGCCGGAACTACGCGATCGTCATGATCCGCCGTTGTAATCATTGTAGCCGGATAAGTCGTTCCTGGTTTGAGATTGTGCAGGGGAGAATAGCCATAAATTGTGGGAAATTCCTCTGCATTTTCGGGAGAACCATATTCCGAAGTCCATGCCCAACCAATGGTAAACTTGTGGAAGCGCAACATATCCATCACACCAACAGCGGGCAGCGCTGCACCGAATAATTCGGGCCGCTGAGTCATACAAGCTCCCACCAATAAGCCGCCGTTACTGCCACCTGCGATCGCCAATTTAGCAGGTTTCGTGTACTTATTTTCAATCAACCATTCCGCCGCGCTGATAAAGTCATCAAACACATTTTGTTTGTTCAACTTTGTCCCTGCTTGATGCCATGCTTCGCCGTACTCACCGCCACCGCGCAAACAGGCTGTTACACAAACTCCTCCCATCTCCAACCACACGACTCTGCTAACCGAAAAACTTGGAGTTAGCGATATCCCAAAACCACCATAGGCATAAAGATAAGTAGGGTTATTACCATCTAGCTGTAAACCTTTTTTGTGAGTAATAAACATCGGTATTTGCGTGCCGTCTTTGCTCGGATAAAATACTTGCTTTGTCTCGTAATCATCCGGGTTAAAATCAACCTTGGGCTGGCGATAAATCTTGCTTTCATCTGTCACCATATTATAGCTATAAATGGTGTTTGGTGCAGTGAAACTGGTGTAAGCATAAAAAGTTTCGGTTTCGTGTCGTTTGCCACCGAATCCTCCCGCTGAGCCGATTCCGGGCAATGCTATTTGTCGCACAAAAGAGCCATCTAAATTGAATATTTTAAGTTGGGTGTAGGCATCTTTCAGGTAGGAAGTAACAAATTGATTGTTGAGGATGCCAATGCCTCCGAGGGTTTCGGCTGCTTCGGGAATAATTTCTGTGAATTTCCCTTGACTTCCATCAGTAGCGAGGGATGAGGGAGCAGGGTTGCTAATGTCGATCGCAATTACGCGGCCAAGCGGTGCATTCAAGTCGGTTTGAATCCAGAAAACAGAGCCTTCATTGTCGATTAAATTGTACTCCGCCTCAAATTTGTTAATTAGTTCTACGACTGCGGATTCTGGTGCGGTTAAATCTTTGTAGAAAAGCAGGTTTTTTGTTTCAGTTCCCTGCCAAACTGATATAATTAGATATTTGCCATCTTCGGTAACGCCACCACTAAATCCCCATTCTTTTTGGTCTGGGCGATCGTAAATTAAGACATCTTCAGATTGGGCAGTTCCTAACTTGTGGTAAAACAGTTTTTGGTAATAGTTAATATCTTCATGCTTGCTTTTCTCGTTGGGCTCATCGTAACGACTATAAAAGAATCCTTTACCGTCGTGAGTCCAAGATGCGCCGGAGAATTTTACCCACTTTAAATGATCGGATAAATCTTTGCCTGTTTCGACATCGCGGACTTTCCATTCCTGCCAATCAGAGCCGGATGTTGACAAACCGTAAGCCATGAATTTGCCATCTTCGCTGATAGCTATGCCACCCAAAGCAACGGTTCCGTCTTCTGAGAGAGTGTTGGGGTCAATTAATACTTTTGGTTCGCCATCCAGGGATGTTAATGTGTATAGAATGGATTGATTTTGTAGACCATCATTCTTATAGTAGAAATAGCGTTCGCCTTCTTTGAAAGGTATGCCATATTTTTCGTAATCCCAAAGCTGAGTCAGTCGCTGTTTGATTTTTTCGCGCGCCGGGATTTGGCTGAGATAGCCGAAGGTGACTGCGTTTTGGGCTTCCACCCAAGCTTGGGTTTCCTCTGAGTCGGGGTTTTCCAGCCATCTGTAGGGGTCGGATACTTGAACGCCGTGGTAATCGTCGGTTTGGTCGATTTTGCGGGTTGTGGGGTAGCTGAAAGCGCGATCGAATTTAGCCATGATTTTTCACCATCGGTAAGTTTGCTTAGTTTAACCTTTTATCTGTTGCTAGTCCGCTCTTAGTCCGCTTGGAGTAAACTTCGTTTGACTCTTCCGCAGTTTCAACCGCCGAATAATATTGCATAACTAATCTAATCCAATTCCCTCCTTCCTTCCAAAGCGCGGGCCAAAGTCACCTCATCAGCGTATTCCAAATCTCCCCCCATCGGCAAACCAAAAGCAATCCGCGTTACTTTGGTAAAAGGCTTTAATAAGTGACCGATATAGAGAGTAGTAGTTTCGCCTTCCACGCTGGGACTAATCGCAATAATTACTTCACTAATCTTTTGCTGGCTGACGCGGCGGACTAAGGGTTGAATGTTCAATTGTTCCGGCCCAATTCCATCCATCGGCGAGATGACGCCGCCAACAACGTGATATTTGCCGATGTATTCCCGCGTTTTTTCCAGGGCGATAACATCGCGGGATTCTGATACTACACAAATCGTAGAACTGTCGCGGTTGGTGTTGCTGCAAATTTCGCAAACAGGTTCAGCAGATAAGTGAAAGCATACTTTACAGAAACCGACTTGTTTTTTGGCATCAATCATAGATTGAGCTAGGGCTTGCACGTCTTCTTCGGGTCGCTTTAAAATATGCAAAGCGAGTCGCTGTGCTGTTTTTGGCCCGACTCCTGGCAAGCGCTGCAATTGTTCGATTAAACGGGCTAAGGGTCGAGTGTACATAAAATGAAGGAAGAAGGAAGAGGGAAGAGGGAAGAAGGAAGAAGGAAGAAGGAAGAAGGAAGAAGGAAGAGAGGATAATAATAGAAATTAACCTCCGCTAATTTTAGCTTTGTAGCCCAATTTTTTGAGAATTTCGGCTATTTTTTGTTTGTGCTCGCCTTGAATTTCGATTTCATTGTCTTTAACTGTGCCGCCTGTGCCGCATTGGGCTTTTAGCTGCTTGGCTAAATCTGCTAAAATTTCAGGTTTTCCCTGAAATCCGCTGATGACTGTAACTGTTTTGCCGCCGCGTCCTTTTCGGGATGCTTCTACTTTCAGAGTTTGTTGATTTGGGGCAACTTCCGGGACTCCCCGTTGGAGGGCTGCCGAGTTGTCAACATTGCCAAACTCGGAGTAAACTATGCGTTTACCGTCGGTTGTTTTGTTGTCAGAATTTTTGCTTTTGGAGGCTGCCATGTGTTATAATAGTTGAACTTTTTTTACGGGTATTTCTAGTTTTAGCGGATTGGGGTAAAGTTGCGATCGCTCGTTTAGACTCTGATATTATACCTATTGTATTAGCGCATCAAGGGTTCAGGGAATTATTAAGCGTCTGATAATTATCGATCGCTTTTGAGTGTTGTGGGTAAAGGCGATCGCTCTTGAATCGGATAGCGACGTTGGGCGATCGTTTGTGTTAACGTTAAACTGCGATCGCCAGGTGCCGGATGAGTCGCTAACAGAGCAATATCTAAGCGAGACTGTTGCGCCAATCGCTGGAAAAAGTCTGTTGCGCCTGCCGCGTGTCCGTAATGGGAAACCAGGAGTTGTAAGCCAAATTCATCGGCTTGGGCTTCCTGATTGCGAGAAAATTGGGCTTTGCTTAAATTGGAAGCGATCGCAGCGGCAACATTCGCCAACCCACCCGTATCACCTGCGAACACCGCTACCACAAATTGTAAGGCCAATCCGCGCCCAATTCCCCGCAAATGATCGCGATGGGCGAAATGACCCAACTCATGGCCTAAGATCATCATTAACTCGTTTTCCGATTCCAGTTGCTGTATTAAACCCCGATAAACAATAATGGCATCTCCGGGTAAGGCTAGGGCGTTTACAGTATCATCTGGAATGTAAATTAGGCGATAATTGCGATCGATATTTTTTGGTTGAGGTAATTTAGTTTCCAGGCGATTCAGGAGTTGATTGAGGGTATCTTCTGCTGGAGAAGATTCGGCAAGACGTTCATAAGCTGGGACAACTAACGCCCCCAAACGCTGTTCGAGTTCGGGGGGAATTAATAAAATCAGCCCATCTACCAGTTTGATGCTTCCCCAAAGCAATAAACATCCTAATCCTACAAAAATCCCCAATATGGTTAGCAGTTGTCTGTTACTTGTAGGTGGATTGCGATCGGTCATAATGTTTTTCAATTATTGTATTATGGTAGAATGCGTTGTAATAATTTAACGCATCCTACAAGTCATATAAAAGCACAGAACTAATTGTTCTTTGTCGGCCGAAAAGGATTTAAGAAATTAATCAGAGGAAACAGGTTGCGAGACTGTATCCACAGTTTCCCCTCTCCAGTGAAACGACAAACCAAGCCTTCTCCACCTAAAATTCCCGTTTTCAAGTTTTTCCAGGATAGGCCGCCCATGACTTCAACATTATACTTCAGCGTATCCTCAAAGGCGACAATATAACCGGTGTCCACAATATAACTGCCATTGACTGGAATTTCCAGGATTGCGCCATAGGAATTAAACCAGATATCGCCTTGTCCAGTTGCTTTCAGAAAAAACAAAGATTCGCCGCTAAAGAAGCCTTTTAATCCCTGAAATTTAGTATCAAGTTCTACAGTAGAACTCGATGCCACAAAAGCAGAAGATTGCAGCATCAAACTATTTCCATTGAGGTGATAATGTTGAATATCACCGGGAAGTCCAGGGGAAATGTAAAGTGTTCCAGAACGTTCGGGTGCAGTAAATTCACTGATAAACAAAGACTCACCTGCTAACATTCGCGTGAGGCCTTTCATTAAGCCTCCTTTGACCTTTGATTTTAGGGTGATGTGACTATCCATCGCTGCCATGCCCGAAGATTCTACCAACACTGTTTGGTTGGCAGGAATTTTGAGTTTTAGCTGGGCATAGGATGGAGAATGTTCGATTGTATATGAAATTTTGCTAGGCATATAAGTTGGGAGTTGGGAGTTGGGAGTTGGGAGTTGGGAGTTGACTGTTGACTGTTGGGAGTTGACTGTTGGGAGTTGGCAGTTGGGAGTTGACAAGAAACAGAGAATAGATAATAAGTAACTTTATCGGTTCACTTAACAATTTTTATTCCCCGGAGATCCCCCTAAATCCCCCTTAAGAAGGGGGACTTTAAGAGCTTTCTTGTCCCCCCCTTGTTAAGGGGGGTTAGGGGGGATCTGTCTTAAGTGAACCGTATTGGATAATAAGTAACTTTATCAGTCTCTTATTTTCTAGTCTCTTCGTCTTCCTCTCTTGCTAAATAGGGGGTAAACGACTACCGACGAGTTGACCGAATGCTGGGGCATTGTGGGTTTGACAAAAGAGGCGACCGTTACCTTTAAACCGACAAACTAAACCTTCTCCACCGAGAAATGCACTCACCCAACTACTTCCTGGAGGTTTGGTAATTTCAAACTTTAAAGTTTTCTCAAAGGCGACAATATGACCTGTATCAACAATGTATTCTCCTTTGACTGGAACTTCGTAAATTGCGCCGAAGGAACTCAAGAGTACGTCTCCATGACCGCCCATATCCAGCCAGAAGATACTTTCTCCAGAAAACATCGATTTGAAGCCTTGAAAACCCAAGTCAATATTGACATCAGATGTGCTAGCTAAATAAGAACCTGCTTGTACTACTAAGCCACTTTTGCCCATTTGATAGTGCAGCATATCGCCCAACATTTTGGGTGCCAAAAAAAGTGTATTGTCCGGTGTTGGCGATCGAAATACACTTAAAAATAGCGACTCTCCGGCAATCATTCGTTTGAGTCCGCCGAAAATACCGCCACCTTTGCCTTGGCGCAATGTCGTACTTGCTTGTAGATTGCCACTCATTGCCACCATTGCACCTGCCTCGGCAACGATTTCCTCACCTGCATTTAGGGTGACACGGGCGATTGTGCTGTCGGGTTGTTGTAAAAGTTCAATTTTCATATTCGGTAGTAGGTAGGTGGGTACAAATAAACATTAGATGGGGAGGGCGGGTTTTGCCTCGACGGGCTGGCTTGTATCATGGATTCTGAGATGATGGGGGAGGGCGGGTTTTGCCTCTATCAACTGGCTTGTATCATGGATTCTGAGCTAAACCCGCCCCTACCAGATACTATTGTTTTTTTCCAATGACCTACTTAGGTAATGGGTATATTTGCTGGTAACTCAAACTTTACTTGATAAAAATTGAACTAAACCATCGATACTTCTGGATTGCAAGTAAATCGTTCCTTTGCCCGTCACTTTATTCACAAACCCTTCCCCAGATGTGATCGAACCTAATAATCCGCCTGCCATTTTTACTGACATTTTCATTCCCGATTCGTAAGCTACTAAATGCCCTGTATCGACAATAAAGTCACCATTTATTTGCTTGATAGTCAAACCACCATAGGCACCAAAAAATACTGTTCCCTGTCCGCTGGCTTGTAATTTAAATAAGCCTTCTCCCGAAAACCAACTTGCCAATCCAGCCCAGCGCACGCCTAATTTGATATCGGGGGTACTGGCAATATAAGCACCGGGTTGAAAGCACAGGTTGTTTTCGTAGACTTGAGCTTCGGCAATATCTCCGATTGTCGATTGAGAAAGAACGACTTGGAGAGACTTCCGTGTTGGATTTGTAAATCGATTGACGAACAGCGATTCACCACCAAAAAACTTTTTCAATATACCTGAAAAAAAACCTCCATTAAATTCTGTTTTCAGGGTGAGTGCTGCATCCATTGCTATCATCGCTCCTGATTCGGCAATAATGCTTTCTCCTGGTTCGAGGGTAAGAAAAATTGTGGCAAAGGATGGTTTATAACGAATGTCGATATCCACGATTTTGGTTTCCTATTTTGTAAGAATAACTGAAAAGAGAGTAGGTCTATGCTTTGATTTTACTACGATTGAATAAGCAAGCTGTTGCTTTCTTCAATAAATGTAACATATTGAGAAATCAGAGTTATTGGCGGAAGCAGCTAATTTGTAGAGGTTTTAACCGCAGAGGGCGCAGAGGGCGCAGAGGAAGAGATGAGAGGGATTGATATTTCTGATGTTCAGGGATTTTATTTTAGCGCGGAATTTGATTTTATCTGGTAAGTGCGATGGCTACGCCCCGGCTTGCGCCTACGAAGGCAAGCAGAAAAACCCCGACTTCTTCAAGGAGTCGGGGTTCTAAATTTTTGATGTTTCTATTCAATTAGTTTCCCCAGCGAGTGGGGACACTTCGTGGTAGGGAAGCTGAAAATAGATATCAAGTTTCTATTCAATTAGTTTCCCCAGCGAGTGGGGACTCCACCATCATAAACCCCATACACCGCAATATGTCCAGAAGCTGTTTGCGAGGGGGTCGAAAATTGTTTCGACAAACAGCGTAAATTTCTCGAAAAAAATCGCTCAAACCGTTGCCCAGTAATATATCGAGGGGATCAACGACCGAATCGACATCACAGCGATTTGCCTACCCCCTCGCAAAATTACCCGATCGCCCACCGTCGCATCGACTCGATATAATAAAATCTGTCCCCTTATCCCCACAAAGTCCGTGACTGTCACTCCCCTGCGTCTCACCACAAAAACCACCACCGCCCAACGCCCCGACTCCCTCGGTAGATTTGGCAAATTCGGCGGCAAATACGTGCCCGAAACCCTGATGCCGGCTTTGTTTGAGCTAGAAGCGGCTTTCCACAAATACCGCAGCGAGCCCGAATTTCAACAGCAACTCCAAGGATTACTCAAGGATTATGTCGGCCGCCCCAGCCCATTGTATTTTGCCGAACGCCTCACGGAGCATTATGCTAAACCAGACGGCACTGGCGCGCAAATTTACCTCAAACGGGAAGATTTAAACCATACTGGTGCTCACAAAATTAACAATGCTTTAGCTCAAGCATTGTTAGCAAAACGCATGGGAAAACAGCGGGTAATTGCTGAAACTGGTGCTGGTCAACATGGCGTTGCTACCGCCACAGTTTGCGCTCGTTTCGGTTTGGAATGCGTTGTGTACATGGGCGTTCATGACATGGAAAGACAGGCTTTAAATGTGTTTAGAATGCGCTTGATGGGTGCCGAAGTGCGACCTGTGGAGGCGGGTACGGGAACGCTGAAAGATGCGACTTCTGAAGCGATTCGCGACTGGGTAACAAATGTGGAGACAACTCATTATATTCTCGGTTCCGTAGCGGGCCCGCATCCTTACCCGATGATGGTGCGCGATTTCCATGCGATTATCGGTCAAGAAACCCGCGCTCAGTGTCAGGAAAAGTGGGGTGGTTTGCCGGATATTTTATTAGCTTGCGTCGGCGGCGGTTCTAATGCAATGGGTCTTTTCCACGAGTTTGTTGGGGAAGAAACTGTCAGATTGATTGGTGTTGAAGCGGCGGGCGAAGGTGTGGATACTGAGAAACACGCTGCTACTTTGACTAAGGGAACTGTGGGAGTTCTGCACGGCGCAATGAGTTATTTGTTGCAAGATAATGAAGGTCAAGTGATTGAGCCTCATTCGATTAGTGCGGGTTTGGATTATCCGGGTGTGGGGCCGGAACATAGTTATTTGAAGGATGCTGGCCGGGCTGAATATTATAGTGTAACTGATCAGCAAGCTTTGGATGCTTTTCAGCAGCTTTCGCAGTTGGAGGGGATTATTCCGGCTTTGGAAACTGCTCATGCGATCGCCTATTTGGAGACTCTGTGCCCGCAGCTAACAGGCAATCCGCGCATTGTGCTTAATTGTTCGGGGCGCGGTGACAAAGACGTTCAGACTGTGGCGAAGGTTCTGAATATCTAGTTTAGTCGGACGTACGGTTGAAACCGCGTCTATACAAACGATGTCCGCCTCCGCGGACGGTCGAAAACAACGTACTTTTCATCGGCTACTCTTCAACCCGCGGAGGCGGGTTTTGTTTCTATAGACGCGGTTTCAACCGCCCGGTCTTCTTTATCTGGTGCTAATAGTTCATGTCCAAAGCTTTTGTTTTAATGTCCTTGGGATTGTTGACAATCCTACCTAATTGTGCTCAACTCATTCCTACACAATCGCTCCCACAAACTTCCATGAATACTAATATTGCTGCTACGACTTCAATTGCTGACTTAGAAAAAGCTGTCAACCAACAGATTAATCAATATCGAGCATCCAAGAAGTTGCCTGCGCTGAGTGTCGATCCGCGAATTAGTCAGATTGCCAGAATTCACAGCGAAAATATGGCGAGTGGGAAAGTTAAATTTAGTCACGATGGATTTGAGGGGCGGGCGAAAGCAATTACTGTTCCCTATCAAAGTGTAGCTGAAAATGTTGCTTACAACATGGGCTTCAGCGATCCAGTACGCAATGCTGTTGATGGTTGGATTAAAAGTGATGGCCACCGCAAGAATATCGAGAGTCAGTTTAATTTGACTGGAATTGGGATTGCCAAAAATGCTAAAGGGGAGTATTATTTTACTCAGCTTTTTGTGCGTAGTCGATAAGAAGGAAGAAGGAAGAAGGAAGAAGGAAGAAGGAAGAAGGAAGAAATTAGCCCACAGTCAACAGCGAACAGTCAACAGTCAACAGTCAACAGTTACCAAGAATGGAATTTCCAAATTTTAAAGTGTGCGATCGCGATCTTCCCGACGATCTCTTATCCTACTATTTGACGGCGGAGGCGATCGCCGTTGATACCGAAACGATGGGTTTGATGCCGTGGCGCGATCGGCTATGTTTGGTACAGTTGTGCAACCTAGAGGGTAAAGTCGCAGTGGTGCGGATTGCCAAAGGCCAGACAGCAGCGCCGAATTTGAAGAAGTTAATGGAAGCTGAGAATATTGAGAAAGTATTTCACTTTGCGCGCTTTGATATGGCAACAATGCGTCAAAATCTAAGTATTGACATTGCACCAGTTTTCTGTACCAAATTAGCTAGTAAACTTGCGAGAACTTATACTAATAGACACGGACTGAAAGAGTTGATTTTAGAATTGGAAAAGGTAGAATTAAATAAAACTTCTCAAAGTTCTGACTGGGGAAATGCTACTAATCTTTCTGACGATCAACTAAATTATGCTGCTAATGATGTTCGCTATTTGTTGAGTGCTAAACAGAAGTTGACTATGATGTTGCAGCGAGAGGAACGTTGGGAAGTTGCACAGCAATGTTTTCAGTGTTTGCCAGTTTTTGTAAGTCTGGATTTATTGCAATACAAGGATGTTTTCGATCACGGATAAGTAGGTGATTGCGAAAAAACAATAGTATTTTGTAGGGGCGGGTTTAGCTAAGAATCTATGATACCAGCCAGTTTTTGAAGGCAAAACCCGCCCTTCCTCCCCATCTAAGAATCTATGATACCAGCCAGTTTTTGAAGGCAAAACCCGCCCTCCCCATCTACTGTTTATTTGTACCCACCTACTTAATATCAATATAATATCTACTGGTTCCCCGGCTCTGCCTGAGAACCAGTGACATCTGTTACATCCATTACAGAATCCGTTGCCGAACTTCCTTCGGTTATATGACTACTCAAGATTGTGTTGGTTCATTAAAGCTTCTATTTGATTGTCAACATTTCTGACAACTCTTTCCAAAGCCGGTAAACCTTCTAATGGCATGGGAGCAAGTCGAGTTCGATCGCGAATTTGATGGACTTTTCGCTGCAATTCCTGAGCTAATCGTAGTGCATCCCGACTCAAAGTAGACAACTGCTGCTGCTCATAAAACCTCAAAGCTGCTCCCCGCAACACTTGTAGCGTTGCTTCTTCGCCGCCGTTGGCAGGCATCACCCGCAAGCGCAATAATAAATGAGTTTCTTGATAAATTCGCTCGACTTCTACCTGTTGTATGTGTTCGACTCGACTCAGAGGCATATCTGTCAGCCGCTTTAACTCGTCGATAACGTCTTGAAACAATAGGGGTTCGATACCTTCGAGCATTGATTTCAAAACGCCGTCTTGACTCCAAAGAATTCGGCCTTCCAACTGCTGTCGCTCAAAAAACAGCCTACCGATACCTTCGAGCAATATTCTGCCGAGCAATTCTTGCAGCAGTTGGGGTGCGGGTAAAGTTGCCAAAACTTCGACAGGGCTTGACAAGTGCAAGGCCTCGATATTCAAAACCGATAGCTTTGGGGGCATCAGGGAAACCTCAGCGACAGCGGGTTTGAACCGCTCGCGAGCAGCGGGAATGGAGGGTGCGGGCACAGACAGCAGCGTTTCTGCTTCAGCTACGGTGAAAGTTGCTGGTGCGGGTTTGGGTGTTGGGGCTGCTATGGTTTCTGTTTCTGTTTGACTCGGTTCTCTGAGCTGGCTCCCGTGAAGCAAGTATGCTGAGAGCATCGAGCGCTGAGTTTCCGTGGCAATTGGCTCCGTTGTAACTGAGCAATTCATGTAAGCTAAAATCCGCTGCACGTAGTCCAAGGCGGAGTCATCTTGCGCATCGACTACGCCCAATTTAAATAAATTGCCTTCTAAAGATAGAGGCAAAACTTGATAGTAAAGGCAGGCTTCAAAGGGGACAACTGTGTCGATTAGTTGAAATATTCGATCGGAGTCCATTGTAGCCGCGGCGGAGTCTGTTGAAGATGTATGTACCATTAGCTTTTTTATAGTCGGAAGCACGATCGTTCCCAATGCACCAACCTGATGCGATAAATTTAAGTGCTGCAACTTCCCTGACGGAGCTAGTCATCTGAAAACCGGAAGCTTTTATGAAAAATATTCCATCTCAGAATTTTCTCTCTTCTGTATTCCCGTCTCAAATTTTACCAAAAAATTGACAATTAGATAATGGCTAGCACACTATCGAGGAACGACGATCTTTTTAGGAAATGTCTAACGCCTGAGATTAGACATTTCCTAAAAAGCCTGCTTTGAACAGGCTAGGAGAGCCTGTTGCGCAAGAATTATGGGAGATGTCTATTGATTCCCGTGACTGACAACGAGATAATTATGCGATCGATGCGCCATTCAGTTGACAGTTGACAGTTGACAGTTGACAGTTGACAGCTTGCCTAGACTTGGAAGGAAGAGGATTGAAGCAATGAATAGTCTGATTTTAATTTCTCCTTCAAAGGGTTCCGGCTTTAAACCAATTCTTTCTGGTAATTATGGATGCAACACAACTGATGATTACGGGCAACTGCTTAATTGAGGATTGGTTGAAAAATCCTGAAAAGTCGATCGGGGATGCTAGTATCTTACCGCTCGTAGAAACCTAGACAAAGCTACCCATAGGTAGCCAATGTTAGACATCTACGTTTATAATCTTAGTCCACAGTCCTAAAACCATAGGGATAAACGGCAATCCCTCTATTCCCTTCATGAAGTCGGGAATTACTTTTCTAGCTATATTTATGCTGCCATTGGTATCAGCATTGATTATTTTACCAGTGGAAGCTCTATATAAACCACGCTGAACACGTTTACCACTAAAAACAGGCTTGGCCTCTGTATTTTTGCTATAAGTCGGTAAATTATCACCATCTAAAGCACTCGCTTTTGACGTGTAACTTTCCTCGGTTAAGGTGACAACAATCCCTGCCAATTGTGCTTTATATGTCAATAAACTAATCAGTTGGGAATGGGGAATATTGGTAAATGCTTGATTGTTCTTTTTGCCAATGTTGATTGACTGCTTCCATCCTGGGTTTTTACCGATAATTAACTGACCAATCTCGTTCAATTGACACCAATCTATTACACGACGACTCGCAGTATGAAGGTAGTTGTCAATTCTTCTATTTCGCTTACTGTTAAGTTCCTTAATCTGTCTGCTAGCTTCGATTGATTGTGCTGCGGCTACCCGTTTATTGAATAATTGGTTAATACTTTTTAATGGTCTACCATTAATCAACAGCGGCTTGATGCCGGGATGATTGGATGTTATAGCCATCAAATTGTTTAAACCAAGGTCTACACCAGCCAGATATTTCCCGTGGGATAAGGGTATGTCATTAACTGTGTAAACAAATTCAATAACATAATGGTCAAGCTTGGGAACAATCCTTACTTGGTCTACATTTTTAGCTTGAGTCTCAAGCTCAATATTAGTCTGAGATAGTTTAACATTCCCTTTAGTCAAAGCAGGTTTTGATATTGCATCTATCGGATAAATGACAAGATTTCTACCATGCTCTTTATGCTTGTATCCTGGTATTTTAGGTTTACCCAGATATTTTTCAGGGTGTTTTGACCAATCTTTAAGTGCAGCTAACCATCCTTTCCAAGATTCAGCAACTCTACGAACAATCTGTTTGCTAACTTTTGTTGGTAGATACCTATAAGCTTCTAAGTTCTTAGTCTGGTGATAAATATTGATGGAGTTGTAATACTTGTTGCTGGCAAAAAAGTATTGGCGCTGGACGTAGTTAGCAGAATTGTATAGATGTTTTGATTGTAATGCTAAGTGGTCGCATTCTTGCCAAAATCTATGCTGTCTGTTAATTACGTGTTTTTCTACTAACTGCATTTGACTCGACATGAGTAAATGTATTGTCCTTCGTATTATATACGACTTCCTGCGAGCGTCAAGATGGCAGGTAAAAAAATATAATCAGTCCAAACGCCGATTCCTATGACGCAAGACACCCGCATCTGCAATCAAATGGCACTAAGAGTCAAAAACAAATTGAACTAGGGGCAAATAGTCTGGGGTGATGCGATCGCAAAGAAGGGCGCGGACAAAACTACCCAAATAGTAAAGGATGGGTAGTTTTGTCCATAAATTAAGTTACAGTTTCACCCCTAAAGAGTTCACACAGATCATCCCCGATCGCGCTGGTGACGCTGCAAGCTGCGAGATCCCGAGCGCACGCTGATTGTTTGATACAGATTTGATACAGTGTGCGATCGGGGGAAACTCGCAGCACTCTGTGACTTTAAGGGAATTGATTTGTAGCCCTAATTATCAAAAATGCTACCGCCCATTAACAGTTAGCAATTGCCCGCCACGCATTACCAATCTACTCGTTGCGGAGAGATTGAGCTGCTAAATAGAGTTTGCTCCACTCGCCGATGACTTGATTGGTTTTCAGCTTCAATTCAGAGGCGATCGTTTCTACACTTTTCCCTGCTTTCAGCGATTCTACCAACTGCCGCTGCACCGGGGTGAGTTCTTGTAAATATTGCTGCCACTGAGCCGGAGTCAAGCCCAAACTGTGTTCTTTGAGCGAAGTTTCGAGCCAATTGGCGACCAATTCCGGTGCTTGTTTGACTGCAAAAACCCTGATTGCGTGGTAGCTGACTTTTTCTCGCAAGCGGTAAATTTGCTTGATCGGAACGTTCAAATCCTCAGCAATTGCCTCTTGAGAACGGCCTTGTAGGTAAAGTTGCAGCCACCGGGAAGCCAGCGGATCGACTTCAGCCGCCAAGTAATTTTCAAATTCTTGCTGGACAATCTGGCGAGTGGCTTGTCGCTCTTCCCAAGCTTGATTTACTCGGTACTCGGACATCGCCTCTGCGTCTAGTAGGCTAAGCGGTTCGTCTGTGTCGTCAGGCGTAATCTGTTCCGACACCAGCCGCACCCAGTCTCCCGCTGGGACTTGCGTCAATCCGCCCCGCTGGGAACGTCGCAGGTAGTTGACGAAGCGATACACCAGCAGTGGCTGGTTGCGGATCGGGCGCAAGCAGTATTCTTCTGTGCTTGCTAGCAGCAAAGCATTTCGCAGGCGTTTGTCTGTTGTGCATTCGGTAATCCAGGCGACTTGCTGCTGGAGATAGCGATCGGAATTAAGCATTTCCTGAATCACTTCTTGCAACACATCTACCGCACTCCGCTGTCTGTCGCGCGAGAGGGAAACCCACGCTTGGATTTTTTGTCGGAGCACCACCAAACCGCCCAACCGCCCGATCAAGTTGCGGTAAGCTCGCTCGGGCGCTACTCCGAGATACCGCTGCTTCAAAATTCGATATAAAAAGTCGATCGCCCCAGAGGCGACAGTTAGTTGAGTCGGATTGAGAGTGTCAAATCTTTCTGGCTTGTCTCCCAACAGCCAGCGGACAACACTCTCGCGAGTGCTAGAATTTTCGTCCGGGCAATCTTTTTCGAGTCGAGACTTCCAATCTTGTGCTAGTCTTTCCGCCAAGGTCATGGGCTGTTGAGAATATTGTCTTTCACACCCGATTCTACGTGGTATGCTCAACTTTTGAGTATTTTTGAGATATACGATTGTCCGATCGGATAAATTCCCCTTAGACATCTCCTAAAAAGCCTGTTTTGAACAAGCTACGAGGGCCTGTTCCACAAGAATTATGGGAGATATCCCTTAAATTACCCTAAACAAAATTCCCCTACGGTGCGATATGGCTAACTTTTTATTAGAACTCGGTACAGAAGAACTGCCCGCGTCTTTTGTCAAAGAGGGCGCCCAACAATGGCAGCGACTCGTGCCTGCCACTCTTTCGGAACAGTTCTTGACAAATGAATCAATTCATGTATACGCTACTCCCAGGCGTTTGGCTGTTCTGGTAACAGGACTGCCCGTTCAGCAATTAGACAGAGAAGAAGAGGTAAAGGGGCCGCCCGCGACTTCGGCTTTTAAAGATGGGAAACCGACGAAAGCAGCAGAAGGTTTTGCGAAAAAGCAGGGCGTAGAGATTGATGCTTTGGAAGTTCGCGCTACAGATAAGGGCGATTTTGTGTTTGTACTGAAAAAGATTCCGGGGCGGATGACGGCGGATATTTTGGCTGAACTTGTGCCGCTGTGGATTGGCAAATTGGAAGGTAAGAGGTTCATGCGCTGGGCTGACGGGGATTTGAAATTTCCGCGCCCAATTCGATCGATCGTGGCGTTACTTGATGATACGGTACTGCCAATTACATTAGTCAGCGGTTCAGATACGGTTAAGAGCGATCGAATTTCCCAAGGCCACCGCGTCTTGCACCCGGAACCGGTGTCTGTTCCGGGTGCCGAGGATTATGTCGAGTTTCTGCGGGCTGCTTGCGTGGAGGTCGATCGACAACAGCGCAAAACTCAAATTCAAGCCCAAGTAGAAGCAGCCGCCACAAAACAAGGCGGTTACGCCGATATTACCGATGACTTGTTAGAAGAAGTTACTGATTTGGTAGAATGGCCAAACGCAGTAGTCGGCAAATTTGACGACGAATTTTTGATATTGCCGCCGGAAGTAATCACCACAATTATTGTCACCAACCAGCGGTATTTTCCAATTCTCAAAAATCCTGATTTCCCCGAACTATTGCCATATTTCATTACAATTTCCAACGGCGATCCGGCTAAATCGGCAATTATTGCCGCCGGAAACGAGCGAGTCGTGCGGGCGAGATTAGCAGACGGTCAGTTTTTCTACAAAGCAGACTTGGCAAAGCCTCTAGAGGATTATTTACCCAAATTGGAAACAGTCACTTTCCAGGAAGATTTGGGTACAGTGCGGGAAAAGGTCGATCGGCTGTGCAAGATTGCCAACCTCATCACCAAGCAACTGCAAATAACAGCCACAGAACAAGCTTACATAGAAAGAGCAGCCTTACTTTGCAAAGCCGATCTCGTAACCCAAATGGTTTACGAACTTCCCGAAATGCAAGGAATTATGGGACAGAAATATGCCTTAGCCAGTGGCGAACCGGAAGCCGTAGCAACAGCAATTTTCGAGCATTATTTGCCCAAAGGTGCGGGCGACAATTTGCCGCAAACTCTGACAGGCCAAGTTGTTGGAATTGCCGACAAATTAGATACTTTAGTCAGCATCTTCGGATTAGGAATGCTGCCGACAGGTTCATCAGACCCCTTCGCTTTGCGGCGCGCAGCCAATGCCATAATTAACATTATTTGGGCGGCTCAATTGCCAATCAATTTGCACCAGTTACTCGCAGAAAGTGTTGGTGAATTCACAGCAATACGCCCGGAAACCAGCCCAGAATTGCAGTCCCAATTATCCGAGTTTTTCCTGCAAAGAATTCGGACTTTGCTGCAAGAAGAAAAGAATATAGATTACGATTTGGTGAATGCAGTTTTGGGAGAAAATGACCCAGAATATACGGAACGAGCATTGCGAGATTTGTTGGATGCTTTGGAAAGAGCGCTTTTCTTGCAGCAAATCCGCAATAACAATACATTGGATAAAATTTACGAAACAGTCAACCGTTCAACTCGTTTGGCGGCTCAGGGAGATTTGAACAAAGTTGAATTGGAGCCGAAAACTGTGGTAAAACCAGAGTTATTTCAAAAGTCGTCCGAACCAGCTTTCTATGACGCTTTAGTAAAGTTAGTGCCGCAAACTCAGTTATCGAAGCAAACCCGCAATTATCAGCTATTGGTAGATAGTTTGACTGAAATTGCTCCGGCTGTCAGCAACTTTTTTGACGGGCCAGAAAGCGTTTTGGTGATGGATGCTGACCCGGAAATTAAGCGCAATCGGTTGAGTTTATTGGGGTTGCTGCGGAATCACGCGCGGGTGTTGGCTGACTTTGGGGCGATCGTCAATCGATTTTAGATTTTGGATTTGGGATTACCGCCAAAGGTTTTGATGTAATATCAAATCCATTAGCATAGGAAACATTCATTTCTCTCTTCTCCTCCTCTGTGCCCTCTGCGCCCTCTGCGGTTAAATCATCCAGAAAAAACCGTAAGCGATATAAAAGGAAAAAACCAGGAAAGTTCGCTCCATCACACACATAACGTATGCCGATCGCTCATATCATTGGATTAGGAAAATCAGGGAATGCCGCCGCCAGACTGCTAAAACGCGAAGGATGGGAAGTAACATTGAGCGATCGCTCATCGGCCCCAAATTTGCTCGAACAGCAACAGGAACTCACTAGCGAAGGCATTGCAGTTGAATTAGGTAAATCTTTTGAACCGGACGAATCTATAGAATTAATAGTAGTAAGTCCGGGCGTTCCCTGGGACAGTCCAGCATTACTAAAAGCCAGAGAGTTAGGCATTGAAACAATCGGAGAAATGGCTCTAGCGTGGCGTTACCTCAAATCTCCTTGGGTGGGAATTACCGGAACTAATGGCAAAACTACGACTACTGCTTTAATTGCTGCTATTTTTGCAGAAGCCGGGCTTTATGCTCCCGCTTGCGGCAACATTGGCTATGCTGCGTGCGAGTTAGCTTTAGCCCAAAAACAACCGGATTGGGTAATCGCCGAAATCAGCAGTTATCAGATAGAATCATCGTCGTCTGTAGCGCCGCGAATCGGAGTTTTGACAACTTTGACACCGGATCACCTCAGCCGCCACAAAACTTTAGAAAATTACTACAACATTAAAGCGCATTTGCTGAAAAAGTCGGAATTGCAAATCATCAACGGCGACGATCCTGGTTTGCGGCAGCAAGGACTTGACTTTTGGCCGGATGCGTGTTGGACGAGTGTTAAAGGTGAAAAAGATTTGTTGGGGAATGTAGCTTTTGGAGCGTACATCGAAGACGGTTGGGTAATCGCTCAAGGCGAGAAAATTTTGCCGGCTTCGTCTTTGCGGATGGTGGGAGAACACAATTTGCAAAATTTGTTAATGGCGGTAGCGGCGGCGAATTTGGCGGGGATAGATAAAAGTGCGATCGCCCGGGCGATCGCCAAATTCCCCGGAGTAGCGCATCGGCTCGAACACATCGGCACCTGGGAAGGCATAGATTTCATCAACGACAGCAAAGCGACTAATTATGACGCCGCCCAAGTCGGGTTAGCTTCTGTCAGCGCGCCGGCGATTTTAATAGCAGGTGGTGATGCAAAAGAAGGTGACGATCGCGCTTGGATTGATACAATCAAGGCGAAAGCTGCTGCGGTGTTGTTAATTGGAGATGCAGCGAGTCTTTTTGGCGATCGGCTAAAACAAGCAAATTACAATTCTTGGGAAATAGTCGAAACAATGGAAAGAGCAATTCCGAGAGCCGCAGAATTAGGCAAACAAAACCATGCAAAAGTTGTGTTGCTTTCACCAGCCTGTGCTAGCTTCGATCAATACCAAAACTTCGAGGAACGAGGCGATCATTTCCGTCAATTATGTCTCGAAACCCTAGCCCAAAAGTAGGGCTAGATATAGATTATCCCTGAGAAAAATCAGGCTTTTGTAGGGGTAGGCACGGGACACTACCCCCTGCACTTGTTGAACCAAGCATATTGTGCTATCATTAATTCAGCCTAATTAGCGTTGCCAGATTTTCATGCAGTTTGAGTGGAATGAAGCGAAGAATCTAGATAATATTCGCAAACATGATATTGATTTCGTAGATGTCCCTAAGATGTTTGATAGTCCAATGCTAATTGAGCTAGACAATCGTTTTGATTACGGCGAAGACCGTTGGTTCGGTATCGGTTTCCTCGGTAACGGCATCGCGGTTGTTGTTTGGACAGAACGACAGAATGACCTGATTCGGATTGTTTCAGCACGAAGGGCAAATAGATATGAGCGCCAAAAACTTGAGCAATACCTCTCGTACTAATTGGGAAGCATTGGAGAAGATGGAAGATGAAGGGATTGATTACTCTGACATTCCACCGTTGACGGCAGAGTTTTTTGAACACGCTACTTTAAGAATTCCTGCACCTCAAGCACAGCGATTAGTTCAAATTGATCCAGATATTTTGCAGTGGTTCCAAGATCAAACCGGAGAACATAGAGCCCTAATTAACTCGGTTTTACGTCGCTATATAGAAGGCAGTAGTGAGCATTCATCAGTATAAAACAATACGCTTGGGTTGAGAATAGACCTCTTGCAAAAATAATTAGGACGGGCTAGAAGCCTTGTCATTACCCACATCTCCTGAAACCCTCACTACGCCGTTATCCCGCCAGGGACTCAAGTCCCTGACTAATAGCGTAAGTCGGTTAAAACCGACTAAGTTTCTGGTTCTTTTAGTCCGTTTTAACGGACTTTAGCTATTAGCCGTAGGTTTGAACCTACGGCGGGCTAGTAGGTAAACGAAAAATGAAAAATGTGGGTAATGACAAGGGCTAGAAGCCCATCCCACAAATTTTTTTTCTTGTGGGACGTTGCTCTGAGCAGCGTCCGAAAATTTGATTAAAAGGACTTTTGCAAGAGGTCTAAGCTGTTCTACATTTAAATTGTGTGTCAAAAATCAATAAAACTCTTGTGGGATGGGCTTCTAGCCCGTCCCTAATTTCCAATTTAAATGTAGAACAGCTTATTGATATATGACTATGTTTCACCTTAAGTTGACACACCTTGGGCGAAGCGTAGAGGAGGGAATGCCATTTCCGGTGTGGGTTCCCGCAACTTTATAGATATGCCAGCCATCAAATACTCTTCCAAATATCCTTAATTCTCGCCTGTTGTTCCCATTCTAGCTCATCAAAAACTAGCATTATTTCCTCATGAGTGTAATCAATAATGATGGCGGCTAATTCACCGACTGTTTCCGCTTCCAGCATGGCTAGTTTCAATTTGGTCATTACTTCTTTATCCATTAACGCTAAAACTTTAATCTTGACCTCACTTTTATTTTAAATGTACCTGCACATCTCTTGAATTCTTGCATTCAAACTGGAAATTTGAGCCGCATTTACTCTCTCAAAATATCGCGAGGATATTTCAAATTTTGGACTGCAAATCTGAGAGCGCAAATTTTCATCAATCTCCAAAATGTTGCCTTCGGAAGCGACATTTTTTCGCAACAAAATTGCAATTTCCCTTTCCAGTAGGCGATTTCCTTTCTCAAAGAAATCTTGAGAGTTAGAACGAAACAAACCGCTATTGATTTGCCCAATTGGGTTAGGTGTCAGCGATTGAGCCGAGACAGCAGCCGGAAATGCCAAGGATGCTGCTAGCCACACGCTAGGAATTATCTGTTTGAGAATGCTGTTCATAACTGTCGGGAGGAGTTTTTACCTCAATTGGTTTCTCGTCTTCTGACTCGCTTGCTAATTCATCTTCTAGTTCAAGTTTTTCTTGCCACTCAGTAAGCTGCTGAAAGAGTTGCTGGTTAATTTGAAATACGGGTTTGTTGGTTTCTGACATATTGACTCCTGAAGATTTTTGAAAGGGTTAAATTTATGGGTAAGGTGCGCACTGCGCACCCTACTAATATTAGTTATAGCTGTGAAACTTTTACCAGCGACATGATTATGCCAGTAAAGGAACCCCCAAGCAGAGCTAAAGTAGCTAAGGTACTAATGCCAAAACCCAAGGCTCTTTTTTCGGCTGCTTGATAGTAACCCCAAGCAAATAAAATGCGTCCAACTATCCAAATTGCACCGATACTGGCTCCCCAGATTGGGCTGATAAATTGCGAGAATAGCCACAGCGATGGCAAAAATAGAATCATTTGCTCTAAGGTATTTTGCTGCACTCGCAATACTCGCTCAAAGTCTGGGCTTCCTGTCACCTGCGGGGGGGAAACTTTGTATTTGAATCTAGCTCTACCGACGTTTATGGTAACAACGAAGTAGAGTAACAATGCTGAGGCGGTAACTAGGCTTGGCCAAAGTGTGGCGTTGGTTTCTGCGAGCATGATTTGATATTCTTGTGGTTGGATTAGATATATTGATTGTCACCGAATTTGATATCATTACAGTTTGTAGTGAGGACTGAAGTCCTTTTCCCTTTGTCTGAAGAAGGACTAAAGTCCTCACTACGAACCTGTTTTACGCTATCTCCCAGCTCAATGCAGCAATTCTTCTATTTTTTGCTGGTTCCACAAATACTGATAAAGCCCTGTTTGCCCTACTAATTCTTTGTGGCTTCCCACTTGCACTATTTCTCCTTTTTCCATGACGAAAATGCGATCGGCAGTAGCAGCAGCGGACATCTGATGCGAGATGAAAATTACGGTTTTGCGATCGGTTCCGGTTGCTAAGTTGTGCAAGATATCGCTAGCAGTTTGATTGTCCACGCTGGAAAGAGCATCATCCAAAATTAGCACGGGAGCGTCAACTAATAATGCCCTAGCTAAGGCTGTCCGCTGTCGTTGTCCGCCAGATAATGTGATACCACGCTCGCCGACAACTGTTTTGTATTCTTGTGGAAAGTTGAGGATTTCGGGGTGGATTTGCGCTTGTTTGGCTGCTGCTTCAACCTCTGGTTGTTCTGCTAAGGGATTGCCGTAGCGGATGTTATTTTTGATGCTAGTACCGAACAAGAAGCTTTCTTGGGGCACGTAGGCGATCGCCCCGCGCAACTCCCTCAATTTTACCTCGGTAATATCCTGTTCGTCTACAAATAACTGACCCGGAGCGATATTTAGCAAGCGCGGCAGCGCATTAGCTAAGGTTGATTTGCCAGAGCCGATCGCCCCAACAATTGCGACAGTCTCTCCCGGTTTTATGGTAAAGTTAACATCTTTGAGCGCGGGAGTTTTAGCGCCTGGATAGGTATAGGTCAAATGGCGGGCTGCAATGGAGCCGATTACTGGAGTTGGCAGGTCCACTGCATCGGCAGCATCCTTAATTTTAGGTTCTACCGTCAAAATTGCTTCGATGCGATCGACACTGACTTCTCCTCGCTGGTAAGCAGTAATTGTGAAACCCAACAGCGCCGTCGGAAATACCAAACGCTCGACATAAATTAGCAGCGCCACAAAATCTCCGATGCTAATGTCGCCCTTGGCAATGGCGCCGCCGCCGGCTGAAAGCAGCACCAACAAACTGATGCTTGCCAAACCGCCCAGCAGCGGAAAAATAAAGTTTCTAGTTTGCGCTAATGTCAAATTGGCTGATAGCAACTTGGCGTTACAATCGCGAAAAGCGCGGCGTTCGTTTTCTTCTTGAGCGTAGATTTTAATCACGGACATCCCGCTCATATCCTCTTGAATCAAATCGCTCATCGCTGATAGTTCTTCTTGGACTGCTAATTGCTGGATTCGCAGTTTGTCGCTAAATAATTGCACCAAAACTAGCATTAAAGGATAAACTGCGATCGCCAACAGCGTCAGCCTTTTATCAATCCCCAACATCACCGGCAAACTCAAAGCATAGGCAAAGGCTGTATTTGCCAAACTCAGCACCGCAAAACCCACCAAGCGGCGAATATTGTCCAAATCGGAAGTGGCGCGGTTAATTAAATCTCCTACTGTATTGACGGCAAAATAAGATGGTTCTAATGTTAATAAATGATTAAATATTTGCTGTTTGAGGTCAAATTCTACTTGACGCCCGACGCCAAACAGCAGAATCCGCGACACCATCCGAATTACCCACATGATTGAGGCGAGGATTAGAATCAGCACCACGTAGTTGAAAACTTGGTCAAATTTAGTCGCAACTTGGAGAGTGTCAACTGCATTCCGAATCAGCAGGGGAATGTAAACGCCCACAGCATTGACGATTAATAGCGAGAAAACGCCCCAAAATGTGGGTTTCCAGTGCGGGCGCATATAAGAAGCGAGTTTTTGCAGTCGAGAATAACGAGCCATTTGTTAGGGAGTAATTTGGAGAAAGTTCGGCAGCGGATTATATAACGGATTTAACGGATGTCACGGATGTCATGGATGTCACGGATTGGATTTGGAGCAAAAGCCGATCGCCCGATTTGTCACAAACCACATTATATCTACCAGGACACGGCAGTGCCTTTAGTCGTGTCAACTTAACCCGCTTTCCCGCAGTCCGGCGGGGGTTCAAACCCCCGCCTCAAAGCGAAAGTCCTCTGAAGAGGACTAAAGAACTCCTCAGTCCTCTTCAGAGGACTTTCGCTATTAGACAGGGACTTCAGTCCCTGGCGGGTTTCAGCTTAAGTTGACACGCCTTGGGCACTGCCGTGTCCTGATCTCATCCGCCCCCATTATCCCCCGCACGGCTGAGGCGCGCTACAATCTAAAGTCGATCGGCTTAGCACTCAGACTCAGAGAGTGCTAAATTTGCTATGTAAGCGAAAGGAGACAAACATGACCAAAATAGTTGCATTTGGCGACAAATCTCGACGGGCACTAGAACGCGGCGTAAATCAACTCGCCGATGCAGTCCGCATCACCTTGGGCCCCAAAGGCCGGAACGTCCTATTGGAAAAGAAGTATGGCGCTCCGCAAATCGTTAACGATGGTATCACCGTTGCTAGGGAAATTGAACTCGAAGATCCTCTCGAAAATGCCGGCGCTCGCTTAATTCAAGAAGTCGCCTCCAAAACTAAAGATATCGCAGGCGACGGCACCACCACCGCCACGGTGATCGCTCAATCCCTGATTCGCGAAGGTTTGAAGAATGTCGCTGCTGGCGCAAATCCAGTCGCGCTGCGCCGGGGGATTGAAAAAACGATCGCCCACTTGGTGCTAGAAATCGAAAAATTGGCGAAACCCGTCGAAGGATCTGCCATTGCTCAGGTCGCCACTATCTCCGCCGGTAACGACGAAGAAGTTGGTCAAATGATTTTTCAAGCAATGGAAAAAGTCACAAAAGATGGCGTAATTACTGTAGAAGAGTCGAAATCTCTGACCACAGAATTGGAAGTGGTCGAAGGGATGCAGTACGATCGCGGATATCTTTCGCCGTATTTCGTTACCAACACCGATCGCATGGAAGTTGAGTATGAAAACGCTCGCATCCTGATTACCGACAAAAAAATTAGTTCCATTCAAGAACTAATCCCAATTCTCGAAAAAGTTGCTCGCACTGGTCAAGCACTGATCATTATCGCCGAAGATATTGAAGGCGAAGCTTTGGCAACTTTGGTGATCAACAAAGCTCGCGGCGTATTGAACATCGCAGCTACCAAATCTCCTGGTTTTGGCGAGCGTCGCAAAGCCATGCTACAAGATATCGCCGTTCTGACCGGCGGTCAACTGATTTCCGAAGAAGTCGGACTCAGCATCGATACCGCAACACTAGAAATGCTCGGTACCGCCCGCAAAATTACGATCGACAAAGAAAACACGATCATTGTTTCTGGCGACGAACACAAAGCAGACGTACTATCACGGATCGAGCAAATCCGCAAGCAGCTAGAAGCGACGGATTCCGACTACGACACGGAAAAGCTAACTGAACGTATTGCCAAACTCGCTGGCGGTATCGCTGTAATTAAAGTCGGCGCAGCTACCGAAACCGAGCTCAAAGACCGCAAATTGCGCATTGAAGATGCTCTCAACGCTACTAAAGCTGCTGTGGAAGAAGGTATCGTCGCCGGAGGCGGTACGACGCTGATTCACCTGATTACAAAAATAGATGCAATCAGAAGCACTTTGGACGAAGAAGAACAAGTCGGCGCTGACTTGGTTGCTAAAGCTTTGGAAGCTCCTTTGCGTCAAATCGCTGACAATGCGGGCGTTGAAGGTGCGATCGCGATCGAGCGAGTGCGCGATAGCAAAAAGTTAAACTTTGGCTACAACGCTCTCACCGACGTGTACGAAGATATGATTGCCGCCGGGATTATTGACCCGGCTAAGGTTGTGCGATCGGCTTTGCAAAATGCCGGTTCCATTGCTGGCATGGTTTTGACCACTGAAGCTGTGATTGTCGAAAAACCCGAGAAGAAAAAAGCAGGCGGCGACATGGGCGACATGGGCGGCATGGGCGGCATGGGCGGCATGGGCGGCATGGGCGGCATGGGCGGCATGGGTGGCATGGGCGGCATGGGCGGCATGGGCGGCATGATGTAGTCATTAGTCATTAGTCATTAGTCATCAGTCATTAGTGATGAGTTTGCAGCTAAAAACTGCCTGGTGACTGCTGGCTTTTGAGACAAAAAAGCCGTCTGTAACGCCTGTAGGGTGCGCAGTGCGCACCTTACGCTATTGATAAACTAAGATTTTTCCCAGAAACCGCGTCTTTCCCCCTCTCCCCATCTCCCCCTCCTTTTTGTATCCGATGCGTCTTGTTAAAAAAAAGAGCATCTGCTCTAATTAAGTTATGTTCCAAAAAATACTATTTCCTAAAACTCTTTGTATTATAGGGAACGGGCAGAAAATTGCACCCGGAAGCGCAGCCGTAAAATGCGAAAAAATATTTGAGTGAGTTAGACTAACTTTAGGAAAAATTTAGAGCTTAACTTGCAAGCGATCGAAAAATACCCATGCAGGAAGTTATCAACTCGTTACAGTCTCTTTTCTCTAACTCTGTTGATGCTTTCCTAGAGTGCGATCGACAGCAAAAGTATCTATCGATCAATCCTATTGCTGCTGCTTGGATGGGACTTGAAGCTGCTGAAGTAGTCAACAAAACTAATCAGGAATTATTGAAATTATATCCCAATAATCCGGCTCTCAAAAATATCATCTCGCAAATTAATTCTTGCTTGCAACAAGTATTTATCACAGGCGAAAAAAAGCTGGCAATTCACGAGGTGACAGCAGCAGACGGCGGGATTAAAATTTACGAAACGGCTTACACGCCAGCGGTGGATGCCTCTAGCAACCAGATGCGAGTTTTGGGTGTTGGTAGAGATATCACCAGGCATTATCGCTGGCAGCAAGAGAAAACTCAGCAGTTGCGCCGATCGAATCATTTACTGTGGTTGAATGCAGCTAACAGTCCTCTGGCAATGGTAGGCTGGGATGAGGATTTTCGGATTGTGCAATGGTCGAAACGCGCTGAAGAACTTTTTGGCTGGACATCCGATGATATGCTGGGCAAGCAGTTCGGTGATTTGGGTTTGGTTTGCGAGGAAGATAGAGAGGCTGTAAGTGCGATCGAACTTGAACTAGCCTCCGGCAACGGCAATATTTCAATTAATCAAAATAAAACTAAAAGCGGACAGGTAATTTGGTGTCGCTGGTTTAACTCGATTATTCGCAGTAACGACACTTTTACCGTGCTTTCTTTGGTGGAAGATATCACGGATCGCAAACGGTTGGAAGCAGAAAAAGCCCAAGCTTCTCGCCTCACAGCAATGGTGGCAGATGTCGGTATTGCCCTTACCAAACACCCTCAAGATATCCTGCTTCCCTGTTGCGAGGCGATGGTGCAAAATCTCGATGTCGCCTCTGCGGAAATTTGGACTTTCAACTCTCAAGATAATGTTTGGGAATTGCAAGCAGTTGCGGGAATTTACAGTCGCACAGGCGATCGGGCTAGCTTTATTGAAAATAAGGTTAACTCGATCGCCAAACAGCAAAAACCGCAATTTGACTGCGGATTTGAACTGAATGATTTTGGACTTCCAGAGGAAGAATCCGCAGCAACAACAGACAATTCTGAAATAGCAATTATCAACAGCCGTCAAAATCCCGAAAATTGCCAAATCCCGAAGCAAATTCTCACCTTCGCCGGCTACCCTTTAATAGTCGAAGAAAGACTCGTGGGAGTCATGGTAGTTATCAGCCGCCAGCCGCTGACAGCACCGTTTCAGGAAACTTTAGCATCCGTTGCTGATGTCATAGCTTTAGGCATCGAACGCAAGCGTGCAGAAGCTGAATTGAAAGCAGCTAAAGCGTTCCTCAATTCCGTAGTAGAAAATCTGCCTGTGGGAGTTTTTGCTAAAGATGCTTCTTCGCTGAAATTTGTACTGTGGAATAAAGCGGGAGAAACGATCGCAGGTGTTACCTCTCAAGAGGCGATCGGCAAAAATGACTATGATATTTACTCCAAAGAACAAGCTGATGTTTTCACCGCTCAAGATAGGGAAATATTGACCGCTCATCACAACCAATCTCCTGTTAAAGAAATAGCCGAAGAGCCGATCCAAACTCGCCACAAAGGTATGAGAATTCTGCACACCCGCAAAGTGCCAATTCTCGACGCTCAGGGCCATCCTCAGTACGTTTTGGGGATTACTGAAGATATTACTGAACGCAGGCAGGTAGACGAAAGCGTGCGTCTCTACGACCAAATTGTCGAGAATATGCAAATTGGTTTGTATGTCTACCATTTGGAAAATATAGACGATGATAGTACCTTGAGGGCGATCGCCTCGAATCCAGCAGCTACCAGGTTTACCGGGTTAGAAATGGCCGACGTTTTGGGCATGACAATCGATGAGATTTTCCCGAATTTGCGATCGAAAAACATTCCCCAAGCCTTTGCTTCGGTAATTATAAGCCAAAAAGCGGTAGAACTTGAAGATATTGACTGCGATGAATCCGGCAGGATAACTCGCGCTTTTTCGATTAAAGCCTTTCCATTACCTAACAACTCCGTCGGGGTTGCTTTTGAAAATATTACAGCTCGCAAATGCCTGGAAGTAGAACTACAGGTAGCTTTGGCACAAACCGAACGTTCCGAACAACTGCTGCGCACGGTAATTGACAAAACAAGTGACTGGATTTTTGCCAAAAACAAAAATTTTAGCTATATTTTGGCTAACAAGAGTTTCGCGGCAGCGATCGGCAAAACAGTCTCAGAAATCCTTGGTAAATCCGATTTAGAATTAGGATTTTCCGAAGAAATAGTATTTGGAAATTCCGCAAAAAATATCCGAGGATTCCGTACAGACGAATCTGCTGTACTCGCTGGCGAAATCATCCACAATCCCTGTGATGCGACAACTATTGCTGATGGTTCAGTACATATTTTTGACACCCAAAAACTTCCCCTACGCGACTCTGAACGTAATGTATTTGCAGTGCTGTCTTTCGCTCACGATATCACAGAACGCCATGAATCAGAAGCAGCTTTGCGACGGAGCGAAGCCAGATTTAGGTCTTTGGTAGCTAATATTCCCGGAGTGGTTTATCGCTGGCGGTGCGATTTTTCGACAAGTTTTATTAGCGATGCCGTTTACTTATTAGCTGGCTATCCTGCTGCGGATTTTATTTCGCATTTGGAGATGGGAAGCCGGACTTTTGCTAGCATTATTTACCCGGAAGATTTGGCAAAAGTAGAAGCAATAATTCGGCAAGGAATAGAAAGCAAACAGTCTTATAACTTGGAATACCGCTTGCTAGCAGCAGACAGCACGGTTAAATGGGTGTGGGATAAAGGTTCTCCAGTATTCGACGCAGATGGGAGCGTTTGCTGTTTGGACGGGGTGATTTTGGATATTAGCGACCGCTACTGCGCCCAAGAAGCGTTGCGCCAAAAAACTTCAGAGTTGGAAGCTGTTTTTCTGGCCCTGCCCGATTTGTATTTCCGCCTCAACGCTGATGGCATTATTTTGGATTACTTGTCAGGAGATTCAGCGGATTTGCACCTAAACTCCGAGTATTTTTTAGGCAAACGAATGACAGATATATTGCCACCAACCGCCGCCAGCCAGTTCGATCTGGCAATGCTGGAAGTTTCCGAAAACAGAACTCCGGTTAATCTAGAGTATTCCCTACCAATGCCGGCAGGAGAAGAAACTTATGAAGCTAGATTCCTGCCTCTTAACTCGAATCAGGCGATCGTTATCGCCCGCAATATTACCAAGCGCAAACAAGCCGAATCTGAATTAAAACATAAAAATCACGAGTTAGAGCAAACATTGAAACAATTAGGCAGAACTCAAGCTCAACTAATTCAAGCGGAAAAAATGTCGAGTTTGGGACAGCTAGTGGCGGGAATTGCTCACGAAATTAATAATCCTGTTAGTTTTATCTACGGCAATATCATTCACGCTAGTGAGTATGCTAAAAATTTGCTGGAACTGTGCAGTTTATATCAAGAACATTATCCGGAACCTGTTGCTCAGATCGCGGAGTTTGCTGAGGAAATAGAAGTCGAATTTATGAACGACGATTTCCCGCAACTGCTGAAATCAATTGAAACTGGAGCCGATCGCATTCGCGAAATTGTTCTGTCTTTGCGCAACTTTTCTCGCCTGGAAGAATCAGCTCTTAAGCGTGTTGATATTCACGAAGGAATTGACAGCGCTCTGTTAATTTTGCAACACAAATTTAAAGAAAATGGCAGAAATCGCCAGATTGAAATAGTTAAAGAATATGGAAAACTGCCACCCGTACAGTGCTACGTCGGACAGTTGAATCAAGTGTTTATGAATATTTTAAATAATGCTATTGATGCTTTAGCTGATGTCAGAAATAGAAAGTTGGAATTGGCGAGTGCAACGGATGGGGAACGGCAAAATTTTCCGAGTTTACCTTTGGGTTGCGACGCATTGCCTTCGATTCGGATTCGCACGGAGGTTTTCGAGAACAATCGGATTGCGATCGCAATTTCGGATAACGGGCTGGGAATAGCAGAGTCTGTTAAATCTCGGATATTTGACCCGTTTTTCACTACTAAACCAGTCGGTAAAGGTACTGGTTTGGGACTGTCTATCTCTTATCAGATTGTGGTGGAAAGACACGGGGGCACGCTGCGCTGCATTTCCGCGCCTGGTGGGGGAACTGAATTTGCGATCGAGATTCCAATTCGGCAAAGGTAATACCATTTTAGATTTTAGATTTTAGATTTTAGATTTTAGAATTGGTAATGGGGAATTGGGAATTGGTAGTTGTACGAGAAAAATGATAATCTAATTAAATGTTCTAAACGTCAAGAATATCAACATGGCATACAAAAGCATAAATACTTCTAGTGCAGTTGCAAAACCAATTAAAGATGATGATGATGATTCCTACGTTGACTATTTTTACGATGATCCGGGGGCGCCGCCAGGAACTCTCGACTTAGAACCAGATGCCGCGCCTCCAGAGATTGTATTAATTGACTATTGCGAAACAGCAGCTACTCGATCGAAATTAGCAAATCCTCAAGAAGCTGCTGCGTATTTAGATACAGCATCTGTTTCTTGGGTTGATATGTTGGGATTGGGAAACAACGAAACTTGGCGACAAATGGGCGAAGTGTTTAATTTGCACGAGATAGCTCAAGAAGATGTGGTTAATGTACCACAGCGTCCTAAAGTTGTAGATTATGAGGAACACATTTTAATCATTGCTTGGATGGTGATGGTCAAGCCTAATTCAGATAATTTTCATAAAGAACAAGTAAGTTTTATCTTGGGCAAGCATTATCTGCTAACTATTCAGGAAGAACCGGATTATGATTGTTTTGGCCCTGTGCGCGATCGCATTCGCAAAGGACAAGGAACTATTCGCAAGCACGGAGCAGATTATCTGGCTTATACTCTCCTAGATTCGATCGTAGATGGATTTTTCCCTGTATTAGAACTTTACGGAGAGCGAATTGAAGAGTTAGAGGATGAAGTGGTGGTGCGCCCCAACCGCAGAACCCTGGAAAAAATCTATAAAATCCGCAGAGAATTGCTGACGCTGCGTCGCGCAATTTGGCCACAGCGGGATGCAATTAACGTTTTAATTCGCGATAGCAGCGATTTGATTAGTCCAGAAGTACGAATTTACCTGCGCGATTGTTACGATCACACGGTGCAGGTGATGGATATGGTGGAAACTTACCGAGAATTGTCTTCGGGTTTGATGGATGTTTACCTGTCTTCGGTTGGCAATAAAATGAATGAAATCATGAAATTGCTGACGGTGATTTCGAGTATCTTTATTCCCTTAACTTTTGTGGCGGGAGTGTACGGGATGAATTTCAATGCAGAGAAATCGCCGTTGAATATGCCAGAACTTAACTGGTATTTTGGCTATCCGCTTTGTTGGGGGCTGATGATCGCGATCGCCTCTGGTTTAGTTTACTTCTTCTGGCGGCGCGGCTGGTTTGACAATTTTTCTACTATTAAAGATGACTGAGATATGGAATCAGATCAAGTGCGATCGCCCCACACGACATTTTTCGGAACACGGCGTTGATAGGTTTGTGATGCCAGTTAAAAAAAATGCAAATGTAGGTAATACCATTTTAGATTTTAGTCGGAAGATGGTTCAATTCCTGTACAATAAACCTGGGGAAAAAGTAGGCGCAGGCGGTTGCGGATTAGCGAAAGCTGATCTGAGGAAAGTCCGGGCTCCCGAAAAACCAAACTTGCTGGGTAACGCCCAGTGCGAGCGATCGTGAGGATAGTGCCACAGAAAGATACCGCCCCCCAATTTGAGATTGGAGATTGGAGATTTAAGATTACATCAAAAATCGAGGATCGAAAATTGCAAAGTGTTAGGGGGTAAGGGTGCAAAGGTGCGGTAAGAGCGCACCAGCAGCATCGAGAGGTGCTGGCTCGGTAAACCCCAGTTGGGAGCAAGGTCGGAGGGACTATGGTTGGTTTTTTACCAGTTCCGTTCTTTGGTACCGCTTGAGGCGTTTGGTAACAAGCGTCCCAGATAGATAACTGCCCTCAAAAACTGCTTGCAGTTGAGAGAACAGAACCCGGCTTATGTCCGACTTTTTCCCCCCCAAATCCCAGAGTGGGAGAGTTTGTAGGGTGCGCAATGCGCACCGGTTGACCAAGTTTCAGTTGAGTTTGTAGGGTGCGCAATGCGCACCAGTTGACCAAGTTTCAGTGTTTTGATTCTGAACTCAAGCGCCCCAAGCAATTTTCCTTACTTTAAGCCTGAAAAATCGGAACTTAAAATAACGGTCTTCTGCTTTTGATCCGGTTCAAATTTACCACGATTGGGCAAGGATAAGGTGCGCAATGCGCACCCTACGGAATATTTAGTTTTTTAAGGAAAAGCTTTTTTATTAGTATGAATCAGATTTATCCGGGTCGCCAAAAGCAACTTGAAATATTAATTGAAAAATTGGGACTGTCGAAGGATGCTTCGATCAAATGGCATCTCGTCGATTTAGCTTTGACTCATGCGAGTGCGTCAGCTAAGGCAAATTACGAGCAATTAGAGTTTGTCGGCGATGCTGTTGTGCGGCTGGCTGCGTCGGAGTTGTTGTTTGAGATTTATCCCGATTGTACGGTGGGGGAATTTGCTGCTATTCGATCGATCTTGGTGAGCGATCGCATTCTTGCTAAAATCGCTGACGGTTACGGGTTCGATCGCTATTTAATCGTTTCCAGCAGCGCCGCCTCCGACAAAACAGGCGCTGAACCTCGATTAGCCGATGCTTTAGAAGCCTTACTCGCCGCCCTTTATTTGAGTGTCAATACCTTAGAATTAGTTCGCCCTTGGTTAGATCCTCACTTTCAACGCTTAGCGGCGGAAATTCGCAGCGATCCGGCCCGCCAAAACTATAAAGCTGCTCTCCAGGAGTTGACTCAAGGCAAATACAAAAGTTTGCCCAAATATAGCGTGCAAGAAACCGGGATTGTTCAGGGCGGTGAGGATCGTTTTACGGCGGAAGTTCTGATTCAGGGAGAGTTGGTAGCAGATGGAAAAGGTCGATCGATCAAAGCGGCCGAACAAGCAGCGGCTCAGGCAGCTTTCAATAAATTAGTCATTAGTCATTAGTCATTAGTCATTAGTTGTTAGTCATTAGTTGTTAGTTGTTGTCATTAGTCATGGGGAATTGGGAATTTTTAGTATTAAAAGAAACCCAATAATTACCAAATATGCTATAATTGCTGTGCGATTTTTGAAATTTATAATCAATGAAAATCGGAATAGCTGTATTGGGTGCGGGCCGCTGGGGAGTTAACTTAATTCGCAATTTTCTCGAACATCCCAACAGCCAAATTTTAGCAGTGATAGACCCAAATCGAGATGCGTTGGCGATCGTCCAAAAACAGTTTAATCTCGATGACTCGGTGATTCTAGCTACCGATTGGTTAGAAGTGCAAGAATTGCGGGGACTGGATGCTGTGGCGATCGCCACTCCAGCTTCCACACACTACACCCTCGCAGCAACAGCCCTGCAAAAAGGCTACCACGTCTTAGTAGAAAAACCCCTCGCTCTCAACCTTTGTGAAGCAATAGAACTCTGCCAATTAGCCGAGAAACAGCAGCGGCAACTCTTCGTCGATCATACTTATCTGTTTCATCCAGCAGTCGATCGCGGTCAAACAATTATTCAACAGCATCAACTTGGAAAATTGCGCTACGGTTACGCCCAGCGCACCCATTTTGAACCGGTACGCCATGACGTTGATGCCCTTTGGGACTTGGCCGTTCACGATATCGCTATTTTCAATACTTGGCTTGGACAAACCCCAATTCAAGTAAGGGCAACGGGTACTGTATTTCCGAAAGCAGAGGGCAGAAGTCAGAAGTCAGAGGGCATAAATCAAGAAGAAGGACTAGCAGATTTAGTTTGGGTAACGCTTACCTATCCCGACGGATTTCAAGCATTCATTCACCTGTGCTGGCTAAATCCCGACAAACAACGCCGCTTAACCGTTGTTGGCAGTTTGGGAACCTTGATTTTTGATGAAATGTCGCCAGAAACTCCGCTGATTTTGCAGCGGGGTAATCCCAATTTCGGAGACGAGGAGGATAATTACTTTGAAAGTGCGTTAGCAAAGCCCTCGAAGAGGATCGTACCGCAGCCAAAAAGCCTCAGACACCGCGAAGTATTGAATTTAGAACCGGCAGAGCCACTGTGGCGAGTGTGCGATCGCTTCCTCAACTGCGTGCACACAAATACCCCCTGTCCTACCTCTTCCGGCTCTGCTTCCGTCGAATTAATCCGCATTCTCAGCACTTTGAGCAAATCCCTCGAACTCGGCGGACAGCCCCTAATACCATTTTAAATTTGATATTTTAGATTGACAAAATAACCAAAGCACAGGGGATTTAAGCCCCCACCTTTAGGTGGATTGTTTTTAGGCAGGGGCTTAAATCCCAGCCTAAAAACTTCGCTGTCAACTGTCAACTGTCAACTGTCAACTGTTAATCATAACTTTTAAAATTTCGATTTTTCGTTACCAAAGTCCTGGCTGTGAAAATAAAAACTTGACTGCTGATTAACAGGCAAAGAAATCATCACCGCAGTACCTTGATTTACACCAGCGCTGTTTAGGGTAATGCTTCCGATCATAGATTCCATTATCCTTCGGGAGATAGCCAAGCCTAAACCGTTACCGCCAAACTCGCGAGTTGTAGAACCATCAGCCATCACAAAAGGTTGAAACAATTTTTGCTGCTGTTCGGGATCTATACCAACTCCCGTATCTTCAATTGTCACCACCACCAAATCGTTTTCACTATTCGCGATCGCACTTTCGCCACTCCCGTTACTAGGATAATTTTTACTCGATTCGACGCGCACAGATATAGTAATACTGCCCAATTTTGTAAACTTAACGGCATTGCTCAACACGTTTAAAAAAACCTGTTTTAGCTTCTCTGGATCGGCATTAACAATAATCGGATCGTGAGGTTCTGGCAAGCTTAACTTCAAACCTTTTTCCTCAATTTGAGGTGCTTGCAAATCAATTGCGTCTTCAAGTACCTGAGTAATATCAACTACTTCTAACATCAGGGAAAAAGTGCCGGATTCAATTTTAGCAATGTCCAAAATATCATTAATAATATTGAGCAATTGCATTGACGAGTCGTGGGCCCGCTGCAAGAACTCCATCTCTTCATCTCGGTCATCGCAGTAGCCGTCCCGCACAATTTGAATAAAACCAATAATCCCGTTGAGTGGGGTTCTCAATTCGTGAGAAATATTGCCGAGGAATTCATTTTTTAACTGATTAGCAACTTGCGCTTCCTTGGTTGCGACTTCCAATTCTCTAGCCCAGGATCTGAGGCGCTGCACCATGCTGTTGAGTGCTTCTGATAGTTGATTGAATTCTCTTATTTGGAAATTTTGCGGCACTGCTTGTGGCGCTTCAGTATCAACTTTCAGCGCGTAGTCTCTCAGTTTTTCCAAAGGACGCGCCAAGTCGCGAGACAGGTATAAAGTCGCGACGACACTAGCCGCAACTAAACCGATGATTAAATTAAATAAAACTTGCTGAATTTCTTCTAAGCCGGAGAGAGCGTAATCTAAACGAGAGACAGCTAAAATAATCCATTTAGTGTTCTCTTTTTTCGTTAAAGGGCTGGGGATGGCTGCGTATCCTGCTAGCAATTCTACGCCATTTCTTTCAAAGGAAAATAGGTGGAGAAAAGCTTGTCCGCCGGCGATCGCCCTTCTGACAATACTTTTTAGTCGATCGGCATCTGCCTCCGCGTCAATATTGCGGCCGACGCGGTTGATATTCGGGTGCGCCAAAATCGTCCCATCTTGGTCGATCGCCACCGTGTAGCCGGCTAGAGAACCCTTGGGAGCGCTGGTTTGCACCGGCAGGGCAGACTGCAAACTCAAAGCATAACTCAACTGCCGGCTGTTGCCCCGACGAGTGTAAACAGGAGCGCTCAACACCAAACTGACTTGGCTGTCGCGGGTTTCTTTAGTCGCACCTGAAAAATCCTCCTCACCCAAAGTCATCTTCTCGCCGTTTGTTTTCGGCTTTCGCTGATTCGGCCACGACAGACTGATGTAAACGCTCTTGTCGTCTAGCAGTGTTTGCTGCTGCTGCACTGGTGCCCAAAAATTGGCAGGCAACGACTGAATCGGCTGCTGTCCGCAAGTGCTGGCTATCACTTGATTTGTCTGTAAATTAGTCAATTGCAAGCAATCAACCTGGGCTGGCAACCGCTGCCCTAATTGCGCGATAAACTTTTGATAATCCTTGGGATTTACAGACTGCAACATCGAGTTTTCCGAAGCGCCGATCAGATTCGACTTCAGCGATTTCGACCACTGTTCAATAGTTTCTGCTTTTCTGACTGCACTTTCTGTCAAGTTTTGACGAGCCGTTTCCAGAAGCGTCGATCGTGCCTTGCGATAGGTAACATACTCCCCCACCAGTAGAACAGGCACGCTGAGCAACAAAATCCGCGACAGTAAAATACGCCGAAAGGAGGATTGACCTAACTTAACCATAGGACATATCTAACTAAATTAAGGTGCAACATCCAACAGCGACCATACTGCAATCAACCAAACTGAAAGCGCGAATTTGTCTAGAGCGCTCTGCTGACGGGACAACACAGCTTCAAAACAACATTTAAACACAATTATAGAAGCCACTGTATTAATACTGTATTAATTTTGATTCTAAGTGTCTTGACTTAAAAATGATGTGCAATTTATTTGGCAAATGCCTGTGATTTCAGTCACACTTCTATCCTCAATTCTCGGCTCGACTTGCACCCGTGAGCCCTGATGCCAAATCTTTCACGCTGGAAAAAAGCCTCGGATGGACAGACGGGAGTTGGTTGAAGCTACAATCGCGTGGATGGGATCTGGGGTTTGAGACAAAAAGCCAAAAGTTCTGTTTCGGGCTTTTTCTTGGCGAATGCCTTCGAGAGATGCCTCGTCAAATGGGCGATTCGAGATTTTGCACCCTGTGAAGATTTCTTTTGACATCCAATTGATTCGGTGACAACAATTCACCTGTTAAACAAAAAGAATGAGACGATCGAGTTGCCGATCGACTCTCACAACCCCGCAGGCGGCAAACATCGGCCCAAACAGTGCAACCACTCTCCATAAATTTGCGGTCTCGGCAATAGTTGACCTAGCTTAATCGATGAAAAAAGACTCTAGCAATCATACGTATTATTACACAAACAACCATCCCAGATATCATCATACTTAGGATCGCAAATTAAATAATTTACACAAGTTTGTGGGATGGGCGGGACGCCCATCCCACAAGAATCATCAAATTGTAAGTTTGTAGGGTGCGCAATGCGCACCGGCTCATCTTGCTAACGTGCGCAATGTCTACCGAAAAAGTCAACCAGTACGCATTTCGATGGGTATCAAAGTCAACTGATGCTTACGGCCCACCCTACAAATTACCAAATTTCAAGCATTTTCGGCACTAAAAAGCAAGCTGGGCAGACACGCCAGATAGGGCTGGGCTCTCCCGCCCATCCCACAAGAATCATCAAATTGTAAGT
>Ga0335395_10000188_pt1 | contig 40109 bp, 13 predicted proteins | sample MAT02_FD_205744 | JGI IMG/M metagenome (GOLD analysis project Ga0335395, IMG submission 205744) | Freshwater microbial communities from Lake Fryxell liftoff mats and glacier meltwater in Antarctica - MAT-02 (spades assembly) (version 2) ... | reverse complement strand
TTTAATACATCTTTCAATCGTAATGCCTGGCAAATTGAGTAATCCGTCAAGATGAAAATCCATGAGCGACGCTCTAGCATAAAGTTCCTACATTATACACTTTACACCGCAAACCCAGAAGAGCCTTGATTGCAATCTGGTTTTTGAGGATGCTTGCGCTAATTTGCAGTTGGCGATCCGCCAGAATCAAGCTTCTGTAACTAGGGGCGATTTGCCAAGGATCGCAGGTGACTGTTTTCAATTGCTGCAACTGTTTCAAAATTTAGTTGGCAATGCCATTAAGTACCGCAGCCACAGGGTGCCGGTGGTACAGGTGGGCGCTTTGCGTCAGGGGGATAACTGGGTGTTTTCGGTGCAGGATAACGGTATTGGTATTGCCGAAGAGCACTATCCGCGAATTTTTCAGATTTTTCAGCGCTTGCACGCGCAAAAAGAGTATTCTGGAACGGGTATCGGTTTAGCGATTTGTCAAAGAATTGTCGATCGGCACGGCGGCAGCCTTTGGGTAAAATCAGAACCCGGTCGTGGCTCGACTTTTTATTTTTCTATTCCTGTACCCAAGTGAAGTCAGGAGTCCGCCTGCTGCTGTCACCAGCCATTTGAGATTTTAGATTGGGGAATTGGGGAATTGGGGAATTGGGAATTGGGTATGACTGTCTGGGTTTGGATCGCGGGTCTAGATTTGGATGCTTTTTTGAAACTGGTTTTACTTAAGCTTTAAATAACTTTATCTTGTCTTTACACAAATGCTCATAAAAGAGTAGCATATTCACTGATGACATCGAGATCAAAATATATCACGATCAATATATTAGCTCGATCCTTATACAACTTAACAATCAGCGGTGCGTGCAAGACTTGTCAGTTTATTTCAAATTTATCCCGAGCATCTTGCTTTGGGATGCAGTAGTTTCCCTAGTAATTCGCGGACTAGCATTTGTGGTGTCTTTGCAGTTGGCCGGTTCTCGGACAGAGTGCCAAGTGAAACAAGCAGGATTCGCAAACTTTGGCGCATCATGCAAAATCTCAAATTGCTGCAACACAAAGTCAATTTTTTCAGCTTGGAAGGCCGGATGAGGACGACAGATGCTTTGCAGGCGATCGGACACCGCTCCAAGTGCCGCGACTTCACAAAATCCCTTGGTAGTGAGGCAAAGTCGTGAATTATAACAAGAAAAAATTTACTCTTCTAATAGCCAACGATGACGAGGACACGCGCTTTTTGATGCAGGAAGCAATGCGAGAAGTGCAATTAGCAATTAAAATCGAATTTGTGGAAGATGGAGAACAAGTGCTAGACTATTTGTATCGTCGCGGTGAATATGCTGATAGCAGCAATTGGCATCAGCCAGACTTGATACTTTTGGATCTGAATATGCCGAGGCTGGACGGGCGAGAAACACTAAGTTCGATCAGAGCTGACCCGGATTTGCAACAAATTCCGGTTGCGATTCTCACAACGTCGCACCGCAGCGGGGATATCTTGCTTTGCTACCGCTTGGGTGCGAATTCTTTCATATCCAAACCAGTCACTTTTGAAGGATTGGTTGAAGTAATGAAGACTTTATGTAAGTATTGGTTTGAAATTGTTTCGCTCCCGCGCCGGGATCTCTAAGCTTTAATTGACGGTTAGATCGATAGTTTGAGTGTATAGCGGTTCGAGCTCTCATATGAGGTACGACTGGGCATAGGGCATAGGGCATAGGGCATAGGGCATAGGGCTATCCTCACCACGCTTGAGAACCGCTATAGGCCGAATTTGATCGACCGACAGATTGCAGGGTAAGTATCGATTTCAAACAAAAAAGTTTCATTCAACCCGCTGCGAACGCTATAGTTGTGTTAACACGTCACCAATGTCTGAAAATTTTGTTGGTTGAGGATGACCTCGCAGATGCGACGCTGATTGAAGACCTTTTAGGGTCATTCAGCGAGTCTCTGTTTTGCCTTCAAACTGTTAAGTCTCTGGAGAGAGGACTGGCGTGTCTGGAAGCAGAAAAATTTGATGCAATACTGTTAGATTTGTCAGTGTCAGACTGCTTGGGGGGAAGGGAGGATATCGCCATTTTGAAAGCCCGATCGCCCACAGTGCCAGTTGTGGTGCTGATAGATATCAACGATGAAAATACGGCGCTGTCGGTATTGCGATCGGGCGCTCAAGATTGTTTGGTAAAGGGAAGATTTCACAGAACTCTGCTGGTGCGGGCGATCCATTACGCGATCGAACGCCAGCAAGTCGAAGAACAATTGCGACAACAAGCTCTCCGAGAGCGGCTGTTGGGACAAATGATCGAACATATTCGATCGTCAATAGACGCGGCAAGCATTCTTCAAAGTACCGTCGCAGAAGTGCGCCAATTTCTGAAAACAGACCGCGTTTTAATTTATCGCTGTCAGGATTGGGCTTCTCAACTCGACGGGGAAGAGCAACAAGGTGCGATCGTTGCAGGTGATGGTTTGCCATTGGGTTATATTGAAAACCAAAATATTAGTGCTGCATTGGGGGTGTCATGCTTTGTTTTGGTCGAATCTCAGTCGGTACAAGCAATAGCAGATGTCAGCGCTGCCGAATTGGCTGGCAGTTGCAAAGAGTTGCTGGCAGATTGTGAAATTGCAGCAGTTTTAAGCGTGCCAATTTGGCAATCTGGCGATTGGGAAACGGCAAATAACAGACTAGAAAGCACTTTTTGGGCAGTAGAAAAGAAACCAGATGCAATGGAAGATTATATCTCGTGGCAGGCTGCTAAACCGCAGGTGCAGGGTTCCAGTGCGTTGGATTTGAGGAGTGAAAATTGCAATAAATTGTGGGGAATGCTGACAGCATACAATTGCAGCGGTGTCAGGGAATGGCAGCAGTGGGAAATAGATTTTTTACAGCAGTTGGCGAATCAAGTGGCGATCGCGATCGAACAATCTCAACTTTACCGCCAGCTTGCAATAGCCAATCAAAAATTGCAGGAACTGGCAACTACTGACGGACTGACTGGCATTGCCAACCGCCGCCAGTTCGATCGCGTTTTGATGTTGGAGTGGCGCAGATTGGCAAGAGAGGAACTGCCGCTTTCTTTAATTATGTTGGACATCGACTTTTTTAAACTTTACAACGAGTTTTACGGCCACGTCGGCGGCGACGATTGTTTGCGCCAAGTTGCCGGGGCGATCGCCTCTTCTACCAAGCGGGCTGGGGATTTGGGCGCCCGCTACGGCGGCGAAGAATTTGCAGTAGTGCTGCCCAATACCAGCGCCGAAGGGGCAAACGCTGTCGCCCGGAAAATTTACGACGATATCGCCAGTTTGAAATTGCCTCACGCGCGATCGTCGATCGGCTCTTATGTTACCCTCAGTTGCGGGATTGCAACGGTGATGCCTTCTCCCCAGGAATCTCCCGACACCTTAATTCGCAGCGCTGACAGGGCCCTTTATCAAGCTAAAACTGAAGGTAAAAATCGCATTTGTCACGCTAGCAGCAAGTCGGAATCTGCGCCGATTTTGATGTGAGGGAAGAAGGAAGAGGGAAGAAGGAAGAGGGAAGAAGGAAGAAGGAAGAGGGAATAAGGAAGAGGGAAGAGGGAATAAGGAAGAAGGAAGAGGGGAGCATCTCAGTTTTGCATTTATAGTGCGAGCTTAAGAGCTCGCGTATTATACACCTCGCGAGCTCTTAAGCTCGCACTACAATAAAAAAAATGCTTTTTGCAAAACTGAGATGCTCCCAGGAAGAAGGAAGAGGGAAGAGGGAAGAAGGAAGAAGGAAGAATAACATTGAATTTAATTGCATACTTTGATAGATAGATCGACCGCAGATGAAAGGCAGACAAACACAGATTAACGCAGATATTTTGAGTGCATCTCTGTTTTCCATTTGTAGTGCGAGCTTAAGAGCTCGCGAGTATTATACACCTCGCGAGCTCTTAAGCTCGCACTACAATAAAAAAAATGCTTTTTGCAAAACTGAGATCCTCCCGATATTTTTAATAATTGAAAGCGAATAAATGTCATTGCTCGTCTAATTTTTTATTGCCAATTCCTAATTTATTCGCCCAAATTAGAACTCCTACCAGTTAAATTCGATCGCACGGGAATTTCAATCACAAACTCCGCTCCTTCTCCCGGTGTCGAAATACAGCTTAATCGACCGCCGTGCCGATCGACTACAATCGAGTGAGAAATCGACAGTCCCAAGCCAGTACCCTTGCCCACAGGCTTAGTCGTGAAAAATGGGTCAAATAGCCTCGATCGCACCGACTCCGGTATCCCCCCGGCGTTGTCGGTAATAGATACCGCTACGAAGCCCGCAGCAGCCGGATAAGTCCGAATCGCGATCGCGCTCCGATGTCGATCGCACTCCTGGATCGATCGCCCTTTGTCCCGTTCTTCCAAAGCATCGATCGCATTAATCAAAATATTCATAAATACCTGATTCAACTCGCCCGGAAAACACTCAACTTGTGGCAGTTCATGGTAATGTTTAATTACCTGAATCGCCGGACGGCTGCTGTGAGATTTCAACCGATTTTGCAAAATCATCAAAGTGCTGTCAATTCCCTCGTGAATGTTGGCAGACTTCCCAGCCGACTCGTCCAAGCGGGAAAAGTTACGCAATGATTTAACAATCTCGACAATTCGCTCGGTTCCTACCTGCATAGAAGTAAACAATTTCGGGAAATCTTCAACAATATAATCTAAATCTATGGCATCAACTTTATCCAAAACTTCCGCCGGAGGATTGGGACAGTATTGCTGGTAAACTTTAATCAATTCCAGCAAATCTAAACTGTAAGTGCGAGCCGGACTCAAATTGCCGTGAATAAAGCTGACGGGGTTGTTAATTTCGTGAGCGACACCAGCAACTAACTGACCCAAACTCACCATTTTTTCATTTTGAACGAGTTGAGCTTGAGTGGTTTTGAGTTTATTAATTGCTGCTTCCAACTCTAGTGCTTTTAAGCGTTCTCGCGCTTCCGATTCCTGCAAAGCTAACTCGACTTGTTTGCGATCGACAATTTCAACTTGTGCTTGCTCGAACAGCGTCGATTGCTGGATCGCGATCGCCAACTGCACGCTAATTTGTTTGAGACAGTCCACCTCATTTTCCAGCCAGCGGCGGCAGCCCGCGCACTCGTGTGCAATCAATAATCCCCACAACTTCTCGCCTTGCAAAATCGGCACTACCAAATTAGCTCGCACCTGAAATTGACTTAATAAATTAATATGGCACTCGGAAAGACCGGCTTTGTAAATATCATCCACAACTACAGTGCGGCCGTGTTTGTCAGCAGAAGCATAGCTGGATTGAAAGCAGGAATCTTTAAGAGTTATTCCCAGAAGCGATTGCCAATTTTCTCCCACCGACTCCACAGTTACAAAACCGCTCCAATCAAGATTAAACTGATAAATAATTGTCCGGTCTGTATCCAAAAAATGCCGTACTTCCGCCACAGCTTTTGTCAAGATTTCTGCTAAATTCAGAGAAGAGCGAATGCGTTCCAGCATCCCTACCACCAAACGTTCTCGCTTTAATTGCTGGCGCAAGATCGCCTCGGCTTTTTTGCGACCGCTAATATCTTCAATTACACCAATTAAATAACTCGGTTCCCCAAACCCATCTCGCACTAAAGATACAGTTACATTAGCCCAAACAAATGAACCTTCTTTACGCACAAAGCGTTTCTCAATTGAATAATTTAAAATTTCCCCAGCTAACAGTTTTTTTGCCAATTCGATATCTGCTGCTATCTCTTCCGAGTGCGAAATCTCTAAAAGATTTAGCGCTTTTAGTTCCAATGCTGAGTATCCGACAATATTGCAAAAGCCTTGATTTACATTCAAAAAACGACCGTCGGGCCACACTTTAACAATGCCGAGCGCCGCTTGTTCAAATACAGCTCGAAATCGCTTTTCGCTTTCTTGCAAACCAATTTCGGCTTTTTTGCGATCGGTAATATCCATTTCCGTCCCAAACAGCCGCACCACCTGACCCAACTCATTTTTAATAGCTTGTCCTTTACAGTTAACGTGCCGGATTTCTCCTGATGGAAAATAAATGCGGTGGTCGATGTCGAAAGTTATCCCTTCAGTCACGACCTTTTCCCAAGCTTTTGTAACCGTTTCTCGGTCATCAAGATGAATTTGCTCGAAAAGTTCCTCCATTGTCGGCGCTCGATTCAATTCTCGACCGTAAACTCGAAACACTTCCTCCGACCAAGTAATAATTTCGGTCTCTATATCGAATTCCCAATTACCCATGCGGGCAATTTTTTGCGCTGCTTGCAATTGCTCTGCGAGTTGTTGCAAAGATGCGAACAAGTGCGTTTTTTCGGCTTCTGCTGCCACGCGATCGCTGATATCTTTGTGAGTGCCTGTCATCCGCAACGGCGCACCCCATTCGTCATACTCGACTACCTTAGCCATCGCCATAATCCACTGCCAATTCCCCGCTTTGTTGAGCATTCTAAATTCAATTTCATAGATATCGGTGCGACCTTCTAAACAGGAATTCAAAGATGCCCTTACCTTCTGTATGTCATCGGGATTGAGCAAGTTTTCCCAAACTTGCACGTTATTTTCAATTTCAGTGTCTGTGTAACCGAGCATTGATTTCCACTGCGCGTCGAAATAAGTTTCGCCAGTGGCTATATTCCAATCCCACAGCCCTAAAGAGCTGCCGGAAACCGCTAGCTGCAATCGTTCTCGACTGAGTTTTAATGCCGATTCTGCCTGTTTTAGTTCTGTGAGGTCGGCAACTATCGCCATCATTCCTATTGGTTGACTGGCGCTATCTTTAATGCAGTCAGTTCGCAAGAGAACTTCTATAAGTTCGCCATTTTTAGCCTTGAGTGCAATTTCGCTACTCCAGGACAAACCTTTCCGCAGCACCTTAAATAACTTTCTCAATTCTTGAGATTTGTACATTATTCCCGGGCCGCCGGCATTATTTAGTTCTTCAACTGTATAGCCGTAGCGCTGAATAAATGCTTGATTGTGATAAATTGAACAGCCGTTCAAATCGGCGATCGCGATCGCATCGCTAGCGCTGTCTACAGCTTGAGTTACCAAGCATAGAGTCAGTTCAGCGTTTTTGCGATCGGTAATGTCAAAAATCGCTCCATCTAACCACAAAACCAGCCCTTCTCGATCGTAAGTCGGTCTGCCTCTTTGCGACAGCCACCGCACCGCGCCGTCAGCCCGCACAATCCGATATTCTACATGATACGGCTGTTTCGACTCTACCGCCACTCTGCGGAGTCGATCGAGCATTTCCTTGTCTGCTTCGTGGATGATGCTAGCAAAACTCAAGAGATTGTTGTCCACAAAATCTGCAGCCGGATAGCCGCTAATTGCCTCAATTTCATCGCTAACAAACACCATCGTCCAATCAGCATCGTACAAGCTGCGACAGATAGCGCCGGGAATATTCTCAACTAGCGATCGAAATCTGGCTTCCGTCTCCCGCAAAGCTGCTTCAACCAGCTTTAAATCAGTAATATCCAGTATCATACCTTCCCAAACAATATCCCCTTCCTGCCCTCTTGCTGTCGGAAAATCCAGTCTTTCCGGTCTCGAAACCCCTCGCATCCACTTAACTTTTCCAGAGGGCAAAATCGCGCGCCATTCCTGCTGCCACGGCTGGATATTTGCCGCAGAAACAGCAATAGATTCGTAAATTTTTACCCTGTCGTCTGGAGGAACACAATCGAACATAAGTTCAGGATTTAGCTGAATATTTTCGGGTGCTAATTCATATAAATCGCGGCAACCAGAAGAAATGTAAGGGAAAGACATTGTGCCGTCTGTTGAGAGCCGAAATTGATAAATTATTCCCGGCAAATTTGCTGCAATTTGCTGCAATCTGGCTTCGCTTTCTTGCAGAGCTAATTGTTGGCGCTTATCTTCACTAATATCTCGAATTATCCCCACGAGAATTTTACGATCGTCGGTATTTTCAAAGATCGTTTTTTTAGTAGAAATAATGTGTCCGACACCGTTGCCATCCGTAAATAGTTCCTCAGTTTCGTTTTCTTCCTCCGTCCTAAAAACTTGTTCGTCCTTCTCCCAAAAAAAATCAGCTTCTTCTTTTGGCACAAAGTCGTAATCCGATTTACCTAGCAGTTCTTCGCGCGGCTTGCCCATCAGCTTGCAACAAGCATCATTTAATAGTATCCAGCGGTGCTGTTCGTCCTTAACAAAAATTGGATCGGCAACTGCATCGATCGTATAATTCAAAAAATTTTTACTAGCTTCCAGTTCCTCTAATGCTAAAACTTTATCCGTAATATCGTTGATAGTTCCTGTCGTCCCCAGCGCCTCCCCCTGGCCAAAAATTAAAAAAACCTGCACTTCCACCCACCGAATTTCGGCATTTTTGGTAAGATATCGAATTTGATAGCAACAAGACGTTCCTTGACTTTTGCTCAGGCTTCGGGACAAATTTAAATATTGGGCTCGATCGTCAGGATGAATGTAACTCAAACACGAAGTTCCTAAGCTTTCATCAACGGTAAATCCGGTAATTTCCGTCCAAGCCGGATTCAGAAAAGTCCAATCACCAGCAATATTTGTTTCAAAAACAACTTCTTTGATATTGTCAACTATTTGCTGGTATTTTACTTTACTTTTTTGCCATTTTGCTTGCCGTTTCTCGCGGGCGATCGCGCAGCGCAGCGTCCGCACCAGCAGCCTGCTGTCTACTTGTTTTTTTACCAGATAATCCTGCGCGCCTGCTGCAATTAACTCGACGGCCAGTTCTTCCTCATCGGCGGCTGTCAGAATGACGATCGGAATATTGATCCCGCAATCTTGCAGCCGGAAAAGAGTATTGAATTTTGGGCTGTCAGGAAGTGTGAGGTCTAATAAAATTACATCAAAAATCTCGCATCTTAAAATTTCTATAGCATCTTGAAGGCGAACTACATTCGTCGTCTCAATCGATCCTCTGGGTCGGGACTCAGACAGCAGTTCTTGAATGAGTTCTGCATCTTCTGCACAGTCTTCTACTAACAGAACTTTCAAAGTAGCAAGCGTTAAAGTTGACTCACAAACAGATTTCATTTTGCTATTTTTTAATATTTAATAAAAAGGCAGCAGTGGATGCAGCTACCTAGCTTATTTTTGGATAACTTGAACCGGAGGTTTTAGAGCGCGCTGGATGCCTGCTGACCCCAGATTTATTTGTAAAATTTAGTCGATCGCATCATATTATATCGTGTCCCGTCAATTACCCTCACAAAAACCGTTCGTAGTGTGGACTTTAGTCCGCTCTTTTTTGCGGACTAAAGTCCACACTACGAACCTTACTTATTACGGCGACGGGAGACTAGATTATTGACCTCGCCCCACACCTAGCGGGCTAAAATCATCATCTTTTTATTGATATTGCAACTCTACTCTGTTTTAATTTACAACCTTTGGCAGGGAAATAGCAAGGGGCAAGGCAAAAGAGCGCGGATCGAGAAGGACTTGCGTTCCTGACTGCGAACCTAGGTCAATTACAGTGAATTTACGGAACGCGCTAGGAAATTGTCTCGGTTGAATTACTGACAAGTAACGCCCGTTTGTAGTGAGGACTTTAGTCCTATCTCTGGATCGAGAAGGACTAAAGTCCTCACTACGAACCTGATCGAGAAGGGAGCATCTCAGCGCAAGCATTTATAGTGCGAGCGTCCCCGCTCGCGTATTGTACTCGCGAGCGGGGACGCTCGCACTATAATGAAAAAATGCTTTTTGCCAAACTGAGATGCTCCCGATCAAGAAGGACTAAAGTCCTCACTACGAACCCGATCAAAAACCTAATTGTGAACTTAACTCCGGTTATCTAATTGGTCGGTTGAGTTGGCTGCTGTTTGGGTAGCACAACTGTAAATACGCTGCCTTTACCAACATTAGTGCTAATAGCAATCTCGCCGTTAAACGGTTTTAAAAGTTCAAGACAAGTATAAAGTCCGAGACCAGTTCCTGTCGGTTCTCCTTCGGTTTTTTCCTCACCTTTAGGCGGCTTTGATGTGTAAAAATGGTCAAAGAGTTTTGATAAATCTTCAGGTGCTATACCGCATCCGGTATCTGAAATATCCATGTATATGTTCGAGTCATCTTGCCGAGTCACGATAGTTAGTTCCCGGATTTTCTTTGCCCACATAGCATCCATTGCATTATTGATTAAGTTATAAAAAACTTGAGATATATAGGAATAAATTAAGGGAATGCTGACAATTTCTTCGTCATAAAAATATTTTTTTCTAATCTTATTTTTAAAATACATATTGCCTTCCAATAACTGAATTTCTCGCTGCACTAAATCGTTGATATTCACAGCCTGCAAATCTTGCATTTGCTCTTTTCTGCTTTTCATCATCAGAGTATCCATGATCTGATTGATTTTTGTGACAGCTTGAAAGATATACTTTGTATAATTAAAAAAAGAGTCTTCTTGGATTTGTGTGGCTTTTGTTTCAATCAATTCTACGCTAGTCTGGATTACTTGCAGCGGACTTTTGAAGTTGTGCACCATGCCCTGAGTCAAACGTCCGATGATTGCTGTTTTTTCCTGGTCGATCAATTGCTTGGTTTTTTGTTGGACAAGTCTTTCTAGGTTTTGGTTGAGGTGGGCGAGTTCGAGGTTTTTTTCTTCGAGTTTTTTTTGCAAGCTGCGGATTGTCAGGTGAGTTTCAATGCGGCTCAATACTTCTTCGTGCTGGAAGGGCTTGGTGATGTAGTCAACGGCTCCTGTCTGAAAGCCTTTTACTTTATCGAGCGTATCGGAAAGGGCGCTCATGAAGATGATGGGAATGTCTCGCGTTGACTGGTCTGCTTTCAAACGCAGGCAAGTTTCAAAACCGTCAATTCCTGGCATCATGATGTCCAAAAGAATTAGGTCGGGATGGATGTATTCGATTTGCTCGATCGCGCTTTCGCCGTCTAGAGCCACTAATACTTTATAGCCGTAATTCCTTAACAGCTCGAAAAGTACGTCGAGATTGGTTTGGTTGTCATCGACAATTAGTATGATGCTTCTTTGGGAATTCTGATCGTTCATATTCAAGGGAAATATTTAAATTTTTGATTTGTGAGTTGTCAATTGTGACTTAAAATCGGATTCAAGTGATTTTCTGCGGCTCTAGAAACCCGGTTGCTTCGTAGATGCTTCTATTTGCAACCACCGTTTTAGGGCGATACTGTTCAGTTAACAGTGTTTATTTTCCGCAGATCCCCTCGCATCCCCCTTAATACCAATTTCATAAAGTAGCGCTAGATATTACCCCCCCCAACCCCCCCGCGAGTTCGGGGGGGCTAAGACTTCATCTATAGCACATCTTTAGAAAAATGGTATAAGAAGGGGGACTTTGATCGCTTCCAGTTCCCTCCTTCTTCAGGGGGGCTAGGGGAGATCGGGTTTAATGCAAGCCTATTGCCTGATTGACATTGACGATCGGGCAGTGAAATTTAACTAATTTTAAATTTTCTGTTAACTACCCTCAATTTTAGGACAAATGTTGATTCAAAAAGTCTCGAATTTGCTTGAGCTGAAATCCTTTAGTAAGTTGTCGCAGGCGATCGACGAAAGGCGCTAATTTCGGATCTGAATGTTCGAGTTTAGCAATTTCCTCCAGAATAGCTTCAATATCGCCCATTGCAGCCAATCTTAACAAGACCAAGACTGACTCTGAGCTAGGAGACACCATCGTTAACTCAGCAGCAGCAATCTCAGATGATATTTGGGGAGTTTGAGCTTTCCGTTTTTTGGTTTTTGTTCCGTCTTCGTAAATCCATTCTAGTCTCAAATGCAGGCGCAATAATTCTAAAAGCTCGTTAGTTTGAATCGGCTTGGTGAGAAAATCATTGCAACCTGCAAGTATGCTCTCTTGCCTCGTAGTCTCGTAAACGCTAGCAGATAAAGCAAGGATAACCGCATCTTTTAATTCCGGCAACTGTCGCAGCAGCTTGGTAGCTTCGCAACCGTCCATTACCGGCATCAACAAGTCCATTAAAATTAGATCCGGTAGAAATTCTTGTGCTTTTTGCAAGCAGTCTTCGCCGTCTGTGGCTTGTGCAATTTCAAAACCCAAACGAGAAAGCATCCTGTTTAGTATGGCGCGATTTACTTCGTTATCGTCCACGACCAGCACTTTCCGCTGGCGGCCGCTAAAACCGACAAGCCGGCGTTTTTCTTGCGGGGCGGGGAGTTGAGAAGACTCGGCGACTGCGGGCAAGTCTAGATCGAACCAAAATATGCTACCTTTGCCCGAGGTACTTTGAACGTGAATTTTGCTGCCCATCATCTTGACTAATTTTTGACTGATGGAAAGTCCCAGTCCGGTACCTTCGACGAAATTGTTACGATCGCCCACTTGATGAAAAGGCAAAAATATTTCTTCTAATTTATCCTGCCCGATGCCAATGCCAGTATCTTCGATTTGAAAGCGAATTTTAGCAACTGGTAATTGCTCTTTATTTGCTGCTGGAATTATCGCTTCGCGCGCTTCTTGTGTTGCCAGCGTCGCGTCTAAATTCGCGATCGAATTGATTTTTTTATGCGCTACTTTCGCTGTCAATTTCGACTTCTTGCGGTTGATTTTAGGAGATTTTTCTACCGGATTTTCTGCATAACCGACTTTGAATGTCACGCCACCGCTGTTAGTAAACTTAACTGCATTGCTGAGCAAATTAATCAAAACTTGGCGCAACCTTTTTTCGTCAACAGAAATGGCCTCTGGTAGCGCCGAAACTTGCTCGTAATTAAAGGCTATTCCTTTTTGTTTCGACCGCATTTGGAACAAATCAACAATACTTTTAACAAAGCTGGGAAAATGCACCTCGATCGGTGACAGTTCCATTTTACTAGCTTCGATTTTCGAGATATCTAAAACGTCATTAATCAGCGTTAGCAGGTGGTTGCCGCACTGGTGAACGCTGTTGAGACTTTCCTGCTGATCTGCAGTTAAATTCCGATCCGTTTTTAGCAGTTGAATGTATCCTAAAATCCCGTTCAAAGGCGTCCGCAATTCGTGGCTCATGTTGGCGAGAAAGTCGCTTTTAGCGCGGTTGGCGGATTCGGCGGCTAATGCGGCTAATTGCAGGGCGGCTTCTGCTTGTTTGCGATCGGCAATTTCGGTTTGTGCTTGTTCAAATAGGGTCGATTGCTGAATGGCGATCGCCAACTGCACCCCCAACTGTTTCAGGCACTCTGCCTCAATTTTTTGCCAGGGACGCGGGCCCGTGCAATGGTGGGCAATTAACAACCCCCACAAGCTTTCGCCTTGCAAAATCGGCACTACCAGACTCGCTCTCACCTGCAACCGACTCAACAAACTCAAGTGGCATTCGGCGATGCCGGCATTGTAAACATCTTCTATGGCTCTAATTCTGCCGTCTTGGTAAAGAGTAACGTAGGTTTCTCCAAAACAAGGGTCGTAAATTTCCATTCCTAGAAGTTGTAGAAAATTTTCAGCTACCGACTCGACAGCGATAAACCCGATCCAATCCGGCTTGAATTGGTAGATAACAGTGCGGTCTACTTGCAAAAACTGCCGCACTTCTTCGACAGCTTTGGTGAGAATTTCTTCGAGATTGAGAGAAGAGCGAATGCGTTCCAGCATGGCTACTGCCAACTGTTCGCGCTTTAATTGCTGGTGCAAAAGTGCTTCGGATTCTTTGCGTTTTGTGATGTCGGTAATCACTGCAATTAAGCCGATAGAATGGCAATTTTTATCTTTAATAGTGTCGGCTCGCACCAGGGCGGTAACAGCTTCGCCGCTCTTAGTTCGCAGCGCAATTTCGCCGCACCAAGAGCGACCTTGGCGAAGGTTTTTATAAATTTGTTTGTAACTTTGAGGCCGGACGTAAAGGCCGGCGCGATCGCCGAGATTCTTGAGTTCTTCCACGCTGTAGCCGTAACGCTGAATAAAGGCTTGATTGTGGTAAAGAGACCGCCCTTTCAAGTCGGCGATCGCGATCGCGTCGCTGGTACTTTCGACGGCTTGAGTGACTTGCAGCAAAGCTAATTCTGCTTGTTTGCGATCGCTAATATCCGTCATCGAACCCACCATCCGCAGGGCGTTTCCGGCTTCGTCCCACACTGCTTGAGCGCGGGCTAACACCCACTTGTAGCTGCCGTCTTTGCACTGCAAGCGGTATTCGGCGGCGTAATTGGGGGTTTGGCGATCGAGATAATCTTGGATCGCTGCTTGCACTCGATCGCGATCGTCTGCATGGATGCGATCGATCCATTCGCTGTTGCAACTGTCGATTTCGCCCTCTGCGTAACCGATAATTTCTTGCCAGCGGGCAGATCGAAAAGCTTCATCTGTTTGAAGATTCAGATCCCAAATTCCGTCTTGATTGCCTTTAAGAACTAACTGCCACCTTTCTTCACTTTTACGCAATTTTTCTTCGGCTTGTTTGCGCTGAATGTGAGAAGCTAACTGAGTCGCTACCGCCTTGACCAACTCTACTATGCGCGGTTCGATAATCGAGCGAGAACGCTTGCAAAATAGTAAAACTGCCAGCACCTGAGATTGAGCGCGAATCGGCACTCCGAAACAAGCTTTCAATCCGATTTCTGCCGCCATTTGCGATCGGGCAAACAATGAATTATTGACTACAGAAATATCTTCCATCCATTCTACATTTTGGGTTGACCAAATCCGTCCCGGCACTCCCACTCCGGGGGCGAATCTAATTTTCTTACTTTCGCGGCCGAATTTATCTAAATCGCGATCGCTAGCATACCAAGTTTTGCTGTGTTCCAAAACATTAGTATTAGCCGCAGGTATCCAAGCTTCCGCAAAATTCCAGCCGATCGCATTGCACAACAACCGCAAAATATCCGGGAGAGCGCTGTGAAAATCTGCCGACTTACTAATTGCTTGAGTTGCCGCCAACAACAGCTTAATTTCATCTTCTGCTTGCTTGTTTTCAGTAATATCAGTTCCCGTACCGAGAATTTGTTTTAACTTACCCTCTGCAGTTTTAGCAAATACAGTATCTCGGCTGACAATCCAGCGCCAAGAACCATCCTTGTGCCTGACGCGGTATTCAATTTCAAATATATCCCCTTCCATGCCCGTTTCGACTTGCTGTAAATAATCAGGCATTTTGATAGCATCTTCCGCGTGGATTAAACTTGACAGCATCCACGGCCCGATCGCCAAAATCTCATCTACCGTATAGCCTAGAACGTGGTAAATAGAAGCATTCGCATAGATATTTTTTTGTTCTATTAAGTCGCAAACATACAAAATATTAGGACTTGCCTCAGCAATTCGAGCACCGAACCGCTTGCTATCCTGCAACTCTGCTTCTGCTTTCTTTCTTGCAGCAATATCGCGAACAAGGCAAATTAATTCGCCGTCGGGGAGGATTGTCAGAGAGAGTTCTTGAGGGAATTGAGAGCCGTCTCGGCGGCAGCCTACTGCTTCAGTGCTGACATAACCTTGTTGTGCTAAAATCGGCATAATTTCCCGCTCGAACCTGGCAAGTTCTGCACCTTCATAAAAGATTTTCCAACTTTTGCCCAACATTTCTGCGACGGAATTGTAACCGTAGATTTTGAGTTTAGCTGCGTTGGCATAAATCACCTCTCCGCTGGCATTAACAATGCCAATGCCTTCGGAAGCCGCTTCCATTGCTGCGGCTTGTCGCTGGAGTTTTGACTCGAAACGTTTGCGGCTGGTGATGTCGCGGACGATCGCGATAATTTCGTCATCCGTGCAGAAGACAATTCTCGCTTCAAAATGGCACAGTGCATCCTGAAGTGGCAGTTGATATTCTAGAACTTGAATCTCGCCTGTGTCGAGGGCTTGTTGATTAGCGGACAAGATTTTTTCAGCAAAAGCAGACGGCAATATGTCTTGTGCTTTTTGGCCAATAAATATGTTTTCCGGTACTAGAGTCTGGAGGTTTTTTGCGGGTTTAAAGTCTACCAAAGTACCGTCGGCGCGACAGCGGAAAATCATGTCGGGTATCGCGTTTAAAAGAGCGCGGTTGGTGGCTTCGCTATTGCGTAATTCAGCTTCAGCTTGTTTGCTCAATGTCACGTCGCGGCCCCCTGAATAAATTAAACCTTCTTCGGCAAAGGGCGATGCCGTCCACGACAGCCATTTATAACTACCATCACGGCAAATATAGCGGTTTTCTAAGTTAATAACGGGGTTGCCGTTTTTTAGTGTTTCTACTGCAGCTCTAGTTATTGCTAAGTCTTCGGGATGCAAGAATTCTAGAAAAGGTTTGGCCAGAAGTTCGGCTAGGCTGTAACCTAATAGATTTGACCAAGCGGGGTTTAAGCGTTTGAAATAGCCGTCAAAACCTGCAATGCAAAGTAAATCTAGGGAAATATTAAAGAAGCGATCGCGCTCTTGTTGGGTTTGTTTTAATTCAGTGATATCCATCACCAAACCGTCCCAAATTATATCGCCGTTGGCTTGTTTTTCAGGTCTCGCAGCGCCTTGCAGCCATTTCACTCGTTCTCCCACAACTTGCCGCCACTGGTGTTGCCAAGCTTGCTGGGTTGCCGCTGAAGTTGCGATCGATCGCTGCAAGTCGGAGATGTCCTCGGGATAGACTGTTGCAAAAGCCAAATCTGCATTTTCTTCGATTTCTTCCGGTCTTAAATTGTAGAGTTGCCTGCTGCCAGAAGAAACATAGGTAAAAAATGTTTTTCCCTCAACAGATAGCCGAAATTGATAAATCATTCCCGGCACGTTGGCGGCCATTTTTTGAAATCGAGCTTCGCTTTCCTGCAGCGCTATTTGCTGGCGCTTGTACTCTGTCACATCTCGCATTGTTCCGACCAACATTTTAGTACCGTCGGCTTTATTGAAAACTGTCTTTTTTGTAGATATAATCCGCTTTTTGCCTGCGGAATCAGTAAAGGTTTCTTCTGTTTCTTGAGGCAGGCTTCTTTGAAACACTTCCCGGTCTTGCTGCTCAAAAAAATCGGCTTGTGCTGCGGGTAAAAACTCGTATCCAGACTTCCCAATCAGTTCCGATCGCCCTTTGCCCATCAACTCGCAAAAAGCGTCGTTTAATACAACCCACCTGTGCTGCTCGTCTTTGACAAAAATTGGATCTGGAGTAGCATCGATCGTGTGATTCAAAAACTCTTTTGATGCTTTTAGTTCATCTTCGTAGCGGTAGCGATCGCTCACGTCCAAAATTACTTTAATCATCCGGTCTATCGATCCGTCCCGGCCGCGAATACAGCGCAGCGAAACTCTAGTATAAACAATTTTTCCGTCTTTTTTGCGCCACCTTTTATCTAAAACATAGCCTTCACTTTCCCCAGCTAAAATTTTCTTTAACTGCTCTAAACTGGCAGGCAAATCTTCAGGAAAACTCCAATTTTCCCAATTTCCCTGCAGAAGTTCTTGGCGGTTGTATCCCAGCAAATCGCACAAAGCATCGTTGACTTCCAACCACTCGCATTTTGCGACTAGATCGGGGGAAATTGGAGGAGCAATAATCGCAATTCCGACGAGGGAATTTTCGACTACCGAGCGATATTTTTCTTCGCTTTTTTGCAAAGCTTCTTGGTTGTGCTGCCGCTCGACTGCGTAGCGGAGCGATCGCACTAACACTTCGCTGTCAATTTTTCGCTTGACTAAATAATCCTGAGCTCCGGCTTGGATTGACTGCACGGCGAGTTCTTCATCGTTGCGAGCAGTCAATACTACGATCGGAGTATTGAGGCTGTATTGTTGTATCTTGAAAATTGTACTTAAATTTTGGCTGTCGGGGAGAGAAAGGTCTAGTAAAATCACATCAAAATTTTCGTTGCTCAATAGTTCCTGTGCTTTGCTGAGACGATCCGTACAGCTTACTGACAGCCTTTGGGGTTCGGCTTTGCTGGCATTTGTTTCTAATAATAATTCTTCGATCAGCTCGGCTTCGGCTTGATTATCTTCGACCAAGAGAACTTTAAAGCCGTTTTGCTTTGCGGTTGAGCTCAAAACTGATATCATATACCTTGTTTTTTGTCATAAGGCAGTAGAGCTAACTATTATAGCATATAAATAATTGAATGCCCAAAAATACCGCTGCTCAAAGTTTAAAAACTTCTGGTTTAACTACAGCCTTTCGAGGGTAATATGAGTTACGGCTCGCCGGGAAAAAGGTAATTGAGCCTCGAAAAAAAGCTCGCGGTTTACAATTTTTATTACCCATTACCCATTACAAAGGCTATACAATAGAATTGAGTTGCATAAATATTCCAATACGGTTCACTTAAGACAGATCTCCCTGGCATACCCCTTAAAAAGGGGAGTAGGGGGTGGGACAAGAATGCCCTCAAAGTCCCCCGACTATCCGGGGGATGCGAGGGGGATCTCCGGGGCATAAATATGTTAAGTGAACCGTATTGATAAATATTCGATCGCTCCGTTAACCACAAATTTCAAACAAAGCGACACAGAGCGACGCAGATGCATTCAATAATTGAAAGCGGTTGAATGCAACTCAAGTCTAATGCTTTAAAATGACTGTGTTTGCGCTCCGAGTAGGTTAAGCCAATCAGGAATAAAACTTTTGCGGTTTTGAGAAGCTCGGTTTGTTCAATAAATAAAGCTGCGTGGTGTTGTGTTTTTTGGGCGATCGCCCCAGCAACCGATTCTTTCTTGCCCGTAGATTCGGCTACAAACACAATCCCAGCCCTGTCCCCGCACCACAGCGCGGTCAGCGCCAAAAAAGCCGTGGCAACTATCTTAGATATTCATCTGTTCGCCAGTTTTTTTTTTATAATAGCTTACATAAACTCCCCACTGCCATTTCTTAACTTTTTGCAATGAAAGAATTTTTTTCTACCAGTCTTGCTATTTAGCAAAAAAGTGATATTATTGAAATAGAGGCAATCAAAAACTCTGCTGGAGAGAGCCTATGAGAAAACTGGATAAGCTTCGTAAAAAAACGACCTTTAAAAGTTGACATCTTTTTGTTGATCGTCCTTTTGTCCGGCCAAAAAACGATACACAACTTGAAGGCAGAAGTCGCGATTTGTGCAAAAATTTAGACGATAGTTTAAGCTGCCCGATTCATCAGCGGTGGAGTAAATCTCAAATTAATTGTTCAATATACCTCTTGCATAATTCCTCGATCGATACATAAACCCCAGATAAAAGGCAGATCGACAGGGAGCATCTCAGTTTTGCATTTGTAGTGCGAGCGTCCCGCTCGCGTATTGTAAAATACGCGAGCGAGGACGCTCGCACTGTAAAAAAAATGCTTTTTGTAAAACTGAGATGCTCCCGATCGACACAGATAGACGCAGACTATTTCAGATAATTTGTGAATTAGTGCAAGAGGTATAATCTCAAATTTCAAATCAACTGATCGAATAAAAATGAAGTTGAGAGGAAAAAAATCATGCTAGAAAAATTAGCAAGTCAACAACAACTTTTAATTCCCAAAGAAAAAGCCTTAATATTGTGGTTTGATGAAGTCGGGATAGCCGACATCCCATTAGTAGGCGGAAAAAATGCTTCTTTGGGCGAAATGATTCAACAGCTAACACCCAAAGGAGTCAGCGTCCCCAACGGATTTGCAACTACAGCACACGCTTACCGCTACTTCATCGAATCAGCGGGTTTAGAAGCTAAATTGCGCGAAATTTTTGCCGATTTAGACGTAGAAGATGTGCAAAATTTGCGACAAAAAGGCAAGCAAGCGCGGGCACTGATTTTGGATACACCGTTTCCGCAAGACTTGCAGGCGGCGATCGCCCATGCTTACGATCAACTGTGCGATCGCTACGGCGAGAATACAGACGTAGCAGTGCGTTCCTCCGCCACCGCCGAAGACTTACCAGACGCCAGTTTCGCGGGACAGCAAGAAACCTACCTCAACGTCCAAGCTTGCGCTGGTGTCCTCGAATGCTCTCACAAATGCTTTGCTTCCATATTCACCGATCGCGCGATTTCCTACCGCCAACAGCGGGGATTCGACCACTTTGAAGTCGCCTTATCTGTCGGCGTGCAAAAAATGGTGCGATCGGACTTAGCATCCTCCGGCGTCATGTTCAGCATCGACACCGAAACCGGATTCAAAAACGCCGTATTAGTCACCGCCGCCTACGGATTAGGCGAAAACGTCGTCCAAGGCGCCGTCAACCCCGACGAATACTTCGTCTTTAAACCAACATTAAAACAAGGTTTTCGCCCGATTTTAGACAAACGCCTCGGCAGCAAAACACTCAAAATGGTGTACGATATCGGCGGTTCTAAATACACCAAAAACGTATCGGTGATAGCAGCCGAAAAAAATAAATTTGCCATACAAGATGATGAAATTCTGCAACTAGCAGAGTGGGCAGTAGTCATAGAAGAACACTACTCCCAAGTGCGCGGGACTTATACCCCGATGGACATTGAGTGGGCAAAAGACGGCAATACAGGCGAATTGTTTATCGTCCAAGCGCGACCCGAAACAGTACAATCTCAAAAGTCGGCTACAGTTTTGCGTAACTACAAATTGCAAGGTTCCAGTGCAATTTTGGCAAAAGGACGCGCCGTTGGCGAAGCCATCGGACAAGGCAAAGCCCGCGTGATTTTAGATGTTCACAAAATCGCTGAATTTCAATCAGGAGAAGTTCTTGTCACCAACAAAACAGACCCGGATTGGGAACCGATTATGAAAAAAGCAAGTGCGATCGTCACCAATTCCGGCGGCCGCACTTGTCACGCCGCGATCATCGCCCGAGAAATGGGAATTCCCGCCATTGTCGGCACCGGCGACGCCACCCAAATCTTGCAAAACCATCAAGAAATCACTGTTTCTTGTTCGGAAGGAGACGAAGGAAAAGTTTATGCCGGTTTGCTTCCTTTTGAAATTCAAGAAACTGTGATCGAGAATTTGCCCCGCACCCGCACTCAAATTTTAATGAATGTCGGCAACCCAGAAGAAGCTTTTGGTTTGTCAGCAATTCCTTGCGACGGCGTAGGCTTAGCGCGGTTGGAATTCATCATCGCCAACCACATCAAAGCGCACCCCCTAGCACTGATTCACTTTGACGAATTGGCCGACGAATCCGTCAAGCGCCAAATTGCCAAACTCACAGCACTTTACGAACACAAACCCGATTTCTTTACCGACAAATTAGCATCGGGAATTGCCACCATCGCCGCCGCATTTTATCCCAATCCAGTCATCGTGCGGATGAGCGATTTCAAGAGCAACGAATATGCTAATCTTTTGGGAGGGCGGCAGTTTGAACCCAAAGAAGAAAACCCGATGATCGGGTGGCGTGGCGCTTCTCGTTATTATGACCCGAATTATCGCGAAGCTTACGCTTTGGAATGCAAAGCATTAAAGCGAGTTCGCGACGAAATGGGCTTGACAAATGTGATTCCGATGATTCCGTTTTGCCGCACGCCGGAGGAAGGGCGAAAAGTCTTGGCCGAGATGGCAAAACACGGTTTAGTCAAGGGCGAAAATGGCTTGCAAGTTTATGTGATGTGCGAATTGCCCAGCAATGTCATATTCGCTGACGAATTTGCCCAGGTTTTTGACGGATTCTCGATCGGCTCTAACGATCTAACTCAGCTAACATTAGGATTAGACCGAGATTCTGCTTTAGTCGCCCACATCTTTGACGAACGCAATGAAGCTGTGAAGCGGATGATAGAAATTGCGATTAAAGCGGCGAAAAAGTACGATCGCAAGATTGGGATTTGCGGTCAAGCACCAAGCGATTATCCTGAGTTTACTCGCTTCTTGGTAGAGTTGGGCATTGATTCGATTAGTTTGAATCCCGATTCGGTTTTGAAGACTTTATTGGATGTTGCGAAAGTGGAGGCTTCCAGTACATTGATGGATTTAGCGGCGGATGTTGCTAAGGTTTAACCGTTTTGGTTTTTGAGAGCAACCGGGTTTTTTCCAACCGTTCGTAGTGAGGACTTTAGTCCTCTGATTTAAAGAGGACTAAAGTCCTCACTACGAACCTATTATGGGCTTGTCTGTTTTTGAACTAAACCCGGTTTCTCCTGTCTAGTTTTGTAAAATAACCGCTCTCCCGCGAGCAGCAGCCAGCAAACGGCTAATGCACCGGCAAAGTTTCAAACTTTGCCGGGAACTTTTATAATTTAAAACCGTCTCTCGGCGGATGATTTTTTGTTGCCGATCGCCTAAATTAAAGAAAATATTCCCCACACAAGTTGACTAAATGTGCTAACTGCTCTCCTAATTATTTGCATAGGTTTAGCTCCGTCGCTGCTGTCTTTGTGGGTGATGCGATCGGTCCAGAGCCAAACCCGAGATCGAATTGCAGCGGCCGGGCTGGCGGTAGCAAACATACCTGCGCGAAATCAACTAGCAACGGTCGATCGTACCTATGTAGAAGGCCTCGGTTATTCGATCGGCGATATCACCTGCGAGTACAACGCCCGCTCTAATTACATCCGCTGTGCAGTCAATCCTTCAGGGCCCTGTCTTGATTGTCGGTACTACCAAGCCAGAACTCTTGACGTTCGCGGTGAAAAGATATAGCTTGTAATGGGGCTACTATCTACGCATATTTGCTGATGTAGTAATTTATAAGTTAGTATGTACTTACGTATAAGGATTGTTACTGGATATTTTTCAGGACAAGCCGTGCCAAAACTCAGCAATTAAAAATTAATCGAGCAGTATTGCTTGGTTACAGTTGCTATAAGTGGCAGACTGCGGTGCTTTTCTAGTTGAGGATTTGCACGCAAAAACCAGGTTTAGAGAATAAATCTGAGTTTGGTGGCGAAAAATCTAGGAATCAAGCTAGTTCCTAGTCTCCTAGACGCCACTTTTGCAGTTAAAAAAAAGAGCGAATAAAAATCGCCCGTAGCTGACGAACAAATCTGCAAGTCGATTTATCCAAAACATCGTCAGGAACTCAGGTCTAAAGACACTGAGCTTGCAAGAGTAATCGAGTAAGCTATTCTGACCAGCCTAAGTCTTAACTGACTACGTTATTTAGGTCACGACACCCCGGAATGCGAAGCTAGTTCCCTGCCCTGTCGTTTGCAACTAAAAAGTTCTAAAGTCACTGGAACAGTGTTGCAAACCCAACAAGCCCTTATAACATTGACCGACAAGCTAACATCACCCCGCAAGGGAGGCTCTAATCGAGCAAACATTATGCGTACAGGGTTGTAAGGTTTGAGATGGTAATTGTCCCATCGAAGTACAGTACAAAAGTACACCTGACCGAACAACTCCAAGGCGGTAATGGAAAGATTCAAGGCGGTTGAAACCGCCGGGTCGTTTCCCTCTCTTGGCTCAAGCCACTGAGTTTCCCACTTACCGAGTTTTTTTATGAAAAATTGTGCACCAACAATTGTCCCGAGTATTGACCTCAAACATAAACTTGCTAGAAGGCTCTAAGTTGACAGTTTGAGAAGTTGTTTGCTGGTCGTACCAATCTGTTTTTATGCAAATAAACGCAGTCTCAAACCTGAATTGTTGTATCCAGACTGCAACTCATAAATTTTTAAGACACCTCGTCGCTACAGGGTATGTATGTTTCAGTTTAATCATAGGTTTTGGACGCTGCCGGTCTAATTATGTCCCGGCCGCTTTCTAGCAATCCCATCCTTAATTAATCTCTTTTGGCGATTGCGAATGGGGCCAGCGCACCAAAACCCAAGAAACCGGGTTTTTTACCGGGAGTGAGGGCTGCAAGGAACTCTTTTTGTCTGTCAAGCCCGGTTTCTTAGTTCAGAAATAGTGAATTTTATCTCCCCGTAAAGTGCATTAGGCGATCGACAGAAACCTCATAAAATAAATTTTTGAGAATTTCTGTGATTGTCTGCTCCGGGATATAAGAGATTTGCGGGTAGAAAGATACAGTCGCTAACACAATCCGAAGACGAAACATCATCCGATAGATAGATTATTTGGTTTAAAACTCCCAATCCTCAGCGCTTGCGTCGGCTATATTTGCAATGCTATCAAAGAGCAAGATAGCACAGCTTTGTGCTGAAAAAAATCAGCCTATTGCTATCAATTTTAGTCAGGTCGCAGAGCCTCTAACTCTGCAATTCAAGCTTTTTTCTCGCGATCGCTATCATCTTGAATCGGGCATCTTACGACAATTATCAAGGGAATTCTACCATGAAAAGCATCTGCAACAAACCAATTTTCACAACCAAAAAAGTAAGTGATACCACCGCAAGCATTACTAGAAAAAATTCCCGAATAACAGCAACTCATCCCGCTCTAAAAATACAAGAAGTAAATGCAGACTGGTGTTTGCATTCCCCAAAAACAGATGAGGGCGCGGGAATTGGGGACTCCCAAACAGAATTTTTGCCAGCAACAGAATTGCCGATCGCCCGGAGTGTAAAAAATGTGCTGTTTCTTGATGCCAGAGTAGAGAAATACGACAGCTTGGCAAGCGGAGCAACAGCAGGTACAGAAGTATTTATACTCGACTCGCAGCGGGATGGAGTCGAACAAATTACTAGAATTCTGGCTAATTGCAGCGATTTAGAGAGCCTGCAAATAATTTCTCACGGTAGAGAAGCTGCAGTGCAACTAGGGTCGATCGCCCTGAGCAGCGACAACATAGAAACCTACAGCCATTTGTTGCAGCAGTGGGGAAAAGCCCTCAGCGAGAGAGGAGCTATCTTGTTGTGCGGTTGCAGCGTCGCAGCCGGGGAAAGCGGCGCGGCCTTCGTGCGGCGGCTGAAGGCAATTACTGGTGCAGATATTGCAGCCTCCGACAACTTGACGGGGAGTGCGGCACTCGGCGGCGACTGGAAATTAGAATTTGTGACAGGGGAAATCGAGGCGAGTATCGCCATTGAAAAAGCAGCGCTCGAAGCATACAGCTACACCCTAGGCACATTAGTTAACGAAACTTTCAAGAACGCCACAGTTAGGGGGCCTTGGATTTACGGGGGAAACAACGGTGCGCTGTTCGATCCGAGCAGCACGCTTACAGCATCCCAGCAACTTATCCCAGGCATTACCGGAGGGAGCGTATCCGGCATACTTCCGGCTTTCGGAGGGCGTGCTCCAGGCGATGGCGCTCTGCAATTAACTCCAGCAGCAAATGGACGGGAATCCTTCGTCATCTACAACAACCCCATTCCTTCCACCGACGGTATCAGAGTTAAGTTTGATATTTATTCCTACGGTTCAAACGCGACAACTACAGCTCCGTTCCCCTACGACAGAAGCCCCAGCCTTATTGCCCCTCAGCCAGGGGACGGCCTGGGTTTCTTCTTGATTGACGGCACCGCCAGCCCAACCAGGACAGGGGGTTTTGGCGGTTCTTTGGGCTACGCTCCACGAACGGGTATCAACGGTATTCTGGGAGGTTATCTAGGCATTGGACTTGACGAGTACGGCAATTTTTCAACGTCCACCGAAGGGCGATCCGGTCCGGCACCAAATCCAATTCCCGGCTCCTCTCTTGGTGATTTCAGACCTGACTCAGTAACGCTTAGAGGTAGGGAAGCAAATAGTTATCCGTTTTTAACAAATGCGATCGTTCCTTTCGGCATCGATAACATTCCGACGAGTATTACTTATACGGGTACTTTCAGCGATTTTAACTTCAGCAATACGTTCACGACCAGTCGCGATCCAGCCAGAAGAGCCGTTCAAGTTACGCTGAATCCATCTAACGACCCGGTGGAGCCCAATCGCCTCACCGTTTCCTTCGATACGGATTTTGACGGCACCTACGAAACTACATTGATCGACATCGCCAACTTGGCAACCATCAACGGTGGAACAGTACCGCCAAATTTCAAATTTGGTTTTGGCAGTTCCACAGGAACCGGCAACAACATTCACGAACTTCAAAACGTGGTAGTTGAGACGGTAAATCCTCCGAGTATCTCGGCTGACGTGACCACGATCAAGACCGGCCCTGCGTTCATCAAGCCCGGGGGCAGCATTACCTACACGATTACAACTGTCAACAAAGGGCCAGCGCCCGCTACCAACGTCCTGATTCAAGACGAAATACCTTTAGAACTGCTCATTCCCCCCGGAAACCCGCCAATTCTGAATGTCTCCAATAACGGCATTTATCAGAACCAAACGAAGTCTGTCACCTGGCCGTTAATTCCCGTTCTCAATCCCGGCGAGACTCTCACTTACAGCGTGACAGTTAATGTGCGGTCTGATTTACCTGTTGGCAGCACTTTTTCCAACATTGCATTCAGTAATAGCTCGACTTTCGACCCCGACCTCAGCAACAACACCGGTATATTCCCGCCGGGGGAAATCGATGGGACTGGTATAGTCTTTACCACAATTGTCGATACAGTCGCGGATGTAGTCACTACCAAGAGCGGTGATCTGACTGCTGCGGCCGGGTCAACCATCACCTACACGCTGAACACGACTAACAGGGGGCCCGACCCAGCCATCGACGTGACCATCACTGACAGCATTGTTCCGGGTTTAACAGGAGTCAGCTTTTCCAACGGCGGGACCTATGACGCACAAACCGGCATTGTCTCCTTTCCACCCGTGGCGACGCTGGCAAATGGGGCGACTGAGCCCCGCACCGTCAGTTTCGTTGCGCCAGCCACCCTTAACACCATCAGCAACACGGCTCGGAGCCGCTCGACGACTCCTGACCCGATCGCCAGTAACAACAACGGCTCCACCACCAACAAAGAGGAAACTCCGACAAACTCTAGTGTTACGACAACTATTACGCCCAACGCCGATCTGGCAACCACCAAAACTGGCTCTACCACTGCTATCCCCGGCAGCTCGGTCACCTATGCGATCGCCACACTCAACAACGGCCCCAGTCCGGCAGAAACTGTAACCATAACTGACAGCATCGTTCCCGGGTTAACGGGAGTCACGGCATCTAACGACGGCGTTTACGATGCAGTGACAGGCATTGTCACCTTCCCACCCGTGGCGATCGCCAACGGTGAGACAGTCAGGCGGACGATCGGCTTCACAGTACCCCTGACGGCAACTTCCATCAGCAACACCGCCAGAAGCAGCTCCATCACTCCCGACTTGACTCAAGGCAACAACAACGGTACCGACCCCAGCGCCACGGTCTTCACCAGCGTCAGTTCCAGGGCCGATATTGTCACCCAAAAGACTGCTCCGGCCACCATCGAGGCGGGCGATACGCTCATTTATACAATTACTACTAGCAACAACGGCCCTAGTACCGCGACCAACGTAGTCATCACCGACAGCCTGATTCCCGGCTTAACAAATGTCACGGTGTCCGACGGCGGAACCTACAACGAAACCACAGGGACGATCGATTTCCCGGCGATCGCGACTTTAGCCAGCGGCAGCAACCAGAGCCGCACGATCGGATTTGTACCGCCGCCTACCCTGACGACCATCCTCAACGTTGTGTCGAGTACATCTGACACTACAGACCCCGACCTGACAAACAACAACGGATCGATCGTCGCAGCGCCCGGCCAGCCTGGGGGACAAGTCATTACGACCATCGGTGCAGTCGCCGATATTGTCACCCAAAAGACTGCTCCGGCCACCATCAAGGCGGGCGATACGCTCATTTATACAATTACGACTAGCAACAACGGCCCTAGTACCGCGACCAACGTAGTCATCACCGACAGCCTGATTCCCGGCTTAACAAATGTCACGGTGTCCGACGGCGGAACCTACAACGAAACCACAGGGACGATCGATTTTCCGGCGATCGCGACTTTAACCAGCGGCAGCAACCAGAGCCGCACCATCAGATTTGTACCGCCGCCTACCCTGACGAGCATCCTCAACGTTGTTTCGAGTACATCGAACACTACAGACCCCGACCTGACAAACAACAACGGATCGATCGTCGCAGCGCCCGGTGAGCCTGGGGGACAAGTCATTACGACCATCGGTGCTGTCGCCGACCTGGTTACATTCAAGCTCGGTCTCCAATCGGCTCAGGCAGGCAGTTCGGTGACATATACGATCACTACCTCCAACAATGGGCCGAATGCTGCGGAAAATGTAGTGATTACAGACAGCATCATTCCCGGTTTAAAGATAGTCACGGCATCCAATGACGGCACTTACGACCCAGTGACGGGGATTGTCACCTTCCCAACAATTCCCAGCTTGGCTAGTGGCAGCAACACCGATCGCCAGGTAACATTAGTCATTCCAGGAACGGGCAGCATCAGCAATACCTCTAGCAGCCGATCGACCACTTTTGACCCTCAACAGACCAACAACAACGGTTCCGAGTCCAGGGCCACTGTCATAACCACCGTCCTGGCGGGGCCAATACCAATACCGACTCCAACTCCGGGCGAGCCGACTCCGACTCCGGGGACACCGACTCCCACTCCGGGGACACCGACTCCGACTCCGGGGACACCGACTCCCACTCCGGGGACACCGACTCCGACTCCGGGAACTCCGACTCCGACTCCGGGGACACCGACTCCCACTCCGGGGACTCCGACTCCGACTCCGGGCGCGCCGATTCCGATTCCGACTCCGACTCCGGGGACACCGACTCCCACTCCGGGGACTCCGACTCCGACTCCGGGCGCACCGACTCCGACTCCGGGAACTCCGACTCCGACTCCGGGCGCGCCGACTCCGACTCCGGGAACTCCGACTCCGACTCCGGGCGCGCCGACTCAGACTACGGGGACTCCGACTCCGACTCCGGGCGCGCCGATTCCGATTCCGATTCCGATTCCGACTCCAACTCCGGGCGAGCCGACTCCGACTCCGGGCGAGCCGACTCCGACTCCGGGCGAGCCGACTCAGACTCCGGGGACGCCGACTCAGACTCCGGGGACGCCGACTCCGGGCGCACCGACTCCGGGGACTCCGACTCCGGGGACTCCGACTCCGGGGACACCGACTCCGACTCCTATTTTCGCTGGAGTTCCCGAACCGGATACCGGTTGCGGTTGCGAACCCTTGCCCCTGCTGCGGGCGATCGCATTTATCCAACCCCAGCCTTCCCAAATACTCAACTTCGACTCAAGCGCCTCCGCGCTCATTGACATCGAAAACACTCTCCTCGGGACTCCCGGAAACGATTATTTAACAGGGAACGACACTAACGAACTGTTTGTCTCCTTTGAGGGCAACGACACGCTTTTAGGCGAAGGCGGCTCCGATATCTTGTTTGGAGACCAAGAGCGAGACTTCATCGCTGCTGGCAGAAACAACGACATCGTTTACGCCGGCAAAGAAAATGATGTGGTGTTCGGGGGCAAACAAGACGATCGCATATTTGGCGATCGCAATTCCGACACATTGTACGGCGATCGCGGTTCCGATACGATCGTCGGAGACAACGGCAACAACATCGACTTGACCGGTAACGACGGCGATCTGATTTTCGGCGGTTCTTCCAGCGACGCCATTGCTGGCGCTCAAGGTAACGACACTGTTTATGGCGGCAAAGACGCAGACACCGTTTACGGCGGCAAAGAAAACGACCTGATTTGGGGCGACAAGGGCCCGGACACGCTCTACGGTGACAGCGGAAACGACTCTCTGTTCGGCGGAGTCCAAAACTCCCTAGACAGCGACCCGGAGGGGCAAGATTTTCTGGTTGGAGGCAACGGCCAGGACTTGCTCAACGGCCAAGAGGGCGACGATACTTTGCGAGGCGGTAACGGCCGGGATGTGGTATTTGGAGGAAAAGGGGGCGATCGCATTTTTGGCGAAACCGGCTCGGATACTCTCTATGGCAATAAAGGTTCTGATACGATCGTCGGCGACTACGGCAATCCCCAAGGCAGCATAAATGCTAGCGATGAAGGTGACTTAATTTTCGGCAACGACACCGGCGACATCATTGGCGGCGGTAGCGGTAACGACAGCATTTTTGCCGGCAAAGGTAACGACTTAGCTTACGGCGGCAAAGATAACGACATAATTTGGGGCGAACTCGGTGCTGACACCATTGTCGGCGACGAGGGAGACGATTCCCTTTACGGCGGCGCGGCAAACCAGTTAGTCACCGATGTCAACGGCCGCGACTTGTTGTTTGGGGGAGATGGTAACGACTATCTCAACGGCGGCGAGAGTTCCGATTCTCTCGGCGGTGGTTTTGGCAACGATACTGTTCAGGGCGGCAAGGATGACGATTTAGCGCACGGAGATGCCGGCAACGACTTGATTTATGGCGATGACGGCAACGATATTTTGTGCGGCGATGATGGCAACGATACCATTTTTGGCGATCGGGGGGAAAACGAGCTAGGCCCGGTGGGTGCAAAGGGTCAGCAAGACTGCATCAACGGCGGCAGTGGCGACGACCTTCTCTACGGCAATGAAGGGCAAGATGCCCTCAATGGCGATGACGGTAACGACACGATTTACGGAGGGAAAGATAGCGACATTCTCAATGGGGGTGCAGGGGATGACTGGTTGTTTGGCGACGGGGGAGAGGATACTTTAATTGGAGGTAGCGGGAGCGATCGATTTGTGTTAAACAGCAACAGCGGCATCGATACTGTGCTTAATTTTGAAGTAGGAACCGACAAGTTTGTCCTCGCCGACGGCTTAAGTTTTGAGTCCTTGGGAATTAACTCCACTGCCAACGGTTATGTCCTGCAAGTTGCTGCCACTGGGGAGGTTTTGGCTAATGTTTTTGGGCCTAGTAATGCTATTACTGCTCTAGATTTTGTGACTCAGCCTCGGTAAAACAAAACTCGCAAAGGTTCGTAGTGAGGACTTTAGTCCGCAATCGAGCGAGCGGATTAAGGTTCGTAGTGAGGACTTTAGTCCACAATTCAAAAGTGAATTAAGGTTTGTAGTGAGGACTTTAGTCCACAATTCAAAAGTGAATTAAGGTTCGTAGTGAGGACTTTAGTCCGCAATTCAAAAGCGAGTTAAGGTTCGTAGTGAGGACTTTAGTCCGCAATTCAAAAGCGAATCAAGGTTCGTAGTGAGGACTTTAGTCCGCAATTCAAAAGCGAATCAAGGTTTGTAGTGAGGACTTTAGTCCGCAATCGAGCAAGCGAGTTAAGGTTCGTAGTGAGGACTTTAGTCCGCAATTCAAAAGCGAATCAAGGTTCGTAGTGAGGACTTTAGTCCGCAATTTAAAAGCGGATTAAGGTTTGTAGTGAGGACTTTAGTCCTCAATTTAAAAGCGAATTAAGGTTCGTAGTGAGGACTTTAGTCCGCAGTTTAAGAGCGGACTAAAGTCCTTACTACGAACCTTTTGTATTCCGATAATCGACAGAACATGATATAATACCAACTTTGAAAAATATTGCTACATATAAATCAGATGCAATATTTATGTAAAAAAACGGCACAGCCTTGTCCAGCGCGAGTTCTGCCCGTGAAATATCCTTTGTATACAATCAGCAATTGTATGAACAGTTTTTCACGCTTTGTATAACTTCCTATTCCCCAATTACCAATTACCAATTAATGTTAAAATTTCACAGTTAAACCGCGCTTGCCGTTAACAGCACGATCGCCCGCAACATCTTTACTACAAAAAATTATCCTCAAACCTACATGATACCCTCACTGTTAGGCCCTGTATCGATCGCTGCGAATTTAGCCTGCGCCGCCACCACAGTTGCGATCCTGCAAATAACACTCCAACCGGCAAATGCTTCTACAGTAACAAGTTGGCGATTCTATCCAGCCACAAATCAGCTAGAAATTACTCTCCCAGAGGGAACAACTCCCCTATATACTCTGCTCAACCCGAATCAAATTGCTGTGGATTTGCCCAATACTGAGATCGGAGTGGATGCAACTCAACTATACCCGCAAGGCACAGTGCGTTCTGTAGGCGTGACTCAACTTCGGGCCGGAACCACGAGAATTGTCCTAAATTTGGCTCCCGGAGCAGCTTTCAACGGCGAACAAATTCAATTCCAAAGAATCGGGGTAGAAAATCGCTGGGTGTTGCGTCCCTCCATCGAACCGACTCAGCTCGTAGAAACTCCCGAAACTCAACCCCAGACTGCAATACCAGCACCGTCAAACCAGCAGCCGACAGATTCTAACTCAACTGCTGCAACAGAGGTCGATCAACCAGAATCTCCTGCTTCCCCGAATTTTTCTACCAATTCTGCACCTGCACCAACTACAAACGACCAAATCCGACCGATCAAACTGCCTTTAGTCAGTGTTCGCCTCAATGAACGTTCTGGTGTACGACCTGCGGCTGTACCCAGTCTAAAACCTCAAATTTCGGCAACAGCAGCACCCCAAAAACGGATTCTTACCTTTGGCGAACCGCTTCCGGGCGATCGCCAAAGGTAAGCACCTTGGCAAGCCGCTACTGGCACGAATGTCTTGTGGCAGGCGGGTACAGAACTGAGTTTGGTGTACGCGGGCGGTCGGAAGCGCCTGCAAGCAAAACCCAGCCTACAGGAAGTCCCCGTTCAGTTTTTGATCGGAAAAAAGTAAGAAGTTCGAGGGAAAAAGCACAAAAAACGTCTTGCACCCCTTCAAAAACTCTCTGAAAATAATCTGCGTCCATCCGCGTTGCATCTGCCACCATCGGCGGTTTCTGTATCCATCAAAGCTTAAAGCAATTGCTCGTCGAGTGAAGAGAAAAATCTTCCCTTCACTCGACGAGCAAAAACCGCTATATCGGCAATTTAGAAATTTTGACCTTCAACCGCTGGAGCGATCGAACCCGGTTGGTTGAGGAACAGGTTTTTAGCGCCGTCGTTTTGATAGATACAGTTAATTTGCGGTTGACCTTCCAGCGGCCCTGTGAAGCCAAAGGTGTTCATCCGATTTTTGCACTCGCGCACTTGGTTTTGGTCTATCAGTTTTCTTTGTTCGAGAATTGCCCAGTTATTAGTTCGCAAGACGCATCCAGGGCGCATACTCGGCTGCGAAATGTAGACGTTAAAGGGGTTGAGGGTGAGGTAGACGCGCATATCTGTCACCATCGCGCTGGCTCCAAACTGCACGCAAAGTTCTGGGTTCGGGGCGCTGCGATCGATAAATTCCCGCGATGCTACGTTTTCTGGGCTAATTGTAGCTGTGGAGCTAAAGGCGATGCCAATCCCAATTCCCAGAATAAAAACGGCTGTTAAAATCCCTATGGTGGCAGAATTTAGGAAAGAAGGTTTGCCGGACTGAGGTTGACGCCGCGACTGTCCGCCCAATGGGCTGGAGTCTTCGTCTCGGAATGCGTCGTCTTTGTAAAAGTTAGGTTTGCGTTTCATATTATTTAGATTTTGTCTGTTCTGGGGACTCAACAGCTAGTAGTTTTTTATTTTTAACCGATCGGGCTTTTGTCCTATTATGGCGTTAATCAGGTCGTGGCTACAGGCTGGGACACTCCGGCTGCGTCTGGTGTTGGGTTCGCCGCGAGCGAGCGATCGCGAGTACCGCCTTGTCTGATTTTTCAGATTTCAATAAAATAGCTGAAAGTGGGATAGTCTTGCACGGGGGAAGAATCCGGCTCAAGATTATTCACAAATTTTAACATTTTACAAGTCAGGAGGTATAGATTAGTGTCTGTCGAAATTATTGAAAAGCGTTCTACAGTCCGCAAGCTTGCACCGCGCTACCGGGTTCTGCTGCACAATGATGATTTCAATCCGATGGAATACGTGGTGCAGACTTTGATGGCGACGGTGCCGAGTATGACTCAGCCACAGGCTGTGAATGTGATGATGGAAGCCCACACTAACGGGCTGGGGCTTGTGATTGTTTGCGCTCTCGAACACGCGGAGTTTTACGCTGAAACCCTCAACAATCACGGGTTGAGCAGCAGCATCGAACCTGACGATTAAAACAGTAGAGGCACTTGAAGGGCTTTGTCCGGCTGTTTTTTAACCCATACGCGATACGCTCATACCAAAAAGCCAAGGGTTAGGCCCCTGGCTTTTTGGTATATTACACCTCTTGCACTCAATCGCAGACAAGATTGAATCATCTACGTCGATCGATTTTGATCCGCTCGAAATCTGCGGTTAACCGGCTCGATCGAATATTTATGCAAGAAATCTATTTAATGCGGTCGATCGGAAAACTTGAAGAGCATGGGTAGGGATCTACCAGACCGGAAGTGGTTCGGACAATGGTTCGGACCTAGATCGGATCGATCGCCTGCTGCTACTCTCAAATCTCTACTCTCGATCTTAGGAAATTAATAACGTCCTCCGCCTCCGCCTCCGCCGCCGCGAGAGAATTTTCCTGGGCCGCCACCGCCCCGGCTGCCGCCGCCCCGGCCGCCTTCATCTTCGCGGGGCTTAGCTTTGTTAACTTTGAGGTCGCGACCCATCCACTCAGCTCCGTCGAGAGCAGCAATCGCTGCATCTTCTTCTGCGTCTGTTGACATTTCTACAAAACCGAAGCCGCGGGGGCGACTGGTTTCCCTGTCGGTAGGTAGATGTACTCGCTTAACGGTTCCGTATTCGGCGAAGACGGTGGTGATGTCTTCTTGGGTAACTTGGTAGGATAAGTTACCGACGTATATCGACATGAGGAATAACTCCAAAAATTAGACAGTGCAAAGATTTCAGTTTCGGAGAGTTCCCTGCCGATACAGAAGGGCAAGTTTTTAAACAATTCTGTAGCAATGAACAAAGCCTGCAACCGAATCTGATACACTTGGGATTTTAACACAGAATAGCGTCTTTTGAATAGCTTTGAGCAGTTAATTAGGTCGTAATAATTAAACGTAAAGTTTTTAGCTCAACAGACGGGAATCCCCACAGGGCGAGTGGTACTCCACTTACTGTGGGATGAAAGGCGAGCGAGATGACGACTCCACCCGCAAGGCCGCCAACGCCGCGCAACGGTAGCGGGGAGCGGGCAGGTGGATGAGGAGACGAGCTGCCGAGGGCTAACGTTTTACCCGGTAAGAGTTTGAGTGCTATAATCCGAGTGATAGGGCAGCCGAAAATGCTACTAATATACTGAACCTTGACAACAGAAGCTCGGGGGTTTCTTCGGGAAGTGACATATTTAATTGTGGCAGCAAGAGCTGCGAGTAAAATTTTCAAGGCACGAAGGTGCACTTAATTTCATTTTTGAAACCCTGAGTGGGGCGGGACGCGTTCCTCACTATAAAATGCCGTAGAGGGAAACAATGCTCGTGTACCTTGAAGGAAGATCTCGATATCCTTAACAGGACTCAGATGCCTACACCATAACGCTTGCGGTTGGTGTAGGAGCGTCACAAGACAGGTTTCTCCCCGTGATGTTTGGTCAGTCGCCCGGACAGAAAGTTGTCGGGCCGGCCTACTACTGCAGGAAAGATACGTCCACTTTCCCAAAATTGGTACTCAAAGCTAGATTCAGGTTTTCTAGGGCTTTGACTAGCCACACTAGGCCTTCTCTGGTACAAAATTCGTAGTGGCTGAACAAAATTGCCAACCGCTTTTCTAGATAGGGCTTGACTTTGCCGCAAATTAGCACGATTTTCAGCAGTAAACCTGTGGTTTGGGTGGGCCCGAGGTTTGAGATCAGGTCGATGAAGACGAAGTGGTTGGGCCGCGCAGGACTCTCTACTACTAAAAAGTTCAATAATTGGCTGCAAGTTCTGATCATTAAAAATTCGTTGAACTGGCGATCGTCGTTGTGGGGAAAGGTATTTTGTAGTTGCTTATACAGTTTTTCGTTAAATTGGCGTTGGCCGTAGCGATCGTCCGTCACAGAAGAAATCAGGTATTCGTACAAGTCGTCTTTAAAGGAGCCGTAGGTCTGGTTTGTGCTGGTGTTCGCATTGAAGCGACCCGCTAGCTGTCTATATGTATCAGCTCCTTCTACTTTTCCGACAAATTGCTTGAGGGCAAAGAACAGTTCCGGGTCGCTCAACAAGGTCGGGTTTTTTATAGTTTGTATATCTCTGCCGAAGGAAAGTGAGGTGTGACGGCGCGCTATTTGGGCTTTTCTCACTTCGTGAGCGACGTATTGCGAGAGGTCGATTTCAAATTGCTGCTGCTTTTGGGCTTGGATGTTTTTAATGACTTTCTGCTGTTCGTAGGTGCTGTCGTCGCTGAGGAGGCAGTGTTTGTAGAGGTAAGGATACCGGGGAATTAAGGTTCCGAGGGCTAGGGTGGCGGGGGTTTTGGTGTTGCTGCTGTCTTCATTGTTGTGGGTGATGACTTGGGCTAAGCGTTTGAGGGTTAGGTACTGTTCGCTTTCGGTAAATTGATGTACTAATTGGGGGATCGAGTGAGACCCCCGCGATCGACTGTATTTAGTTACTATTCTGGGGGCTTCCTCAAACAGAGCGATCAATTCGGGGATGGCTGCTTGCTTGTTGGGGTATGTTTGCCAGCGGTTGATCGGAATGTGGCAGCAGCGGTTGAGGATGTACTTGAATTCTTGTTGGGCGTGTTTTGAGGCTGCTATTTTTTCGAGTGCTTCGGCGACGGCGCGATCGGGATATCCGATACCGTGGATAAACAAAGTACGAAATCGGCTGATGAGTTCGGCCGGCTGCTCTACTTGCACCAACTCCAGTAAGTGGTTGTAAAGTAACTGTTTTTCTTCTTCGTGGCTTTGTCTGTTGTAGTCGTTCACCGTGGATTAACCCTCCGATTTGATACGAGCTTTCAGCGCCCTTGGCACAGTTGACATCCACCTCGACCGTCGCGGACGGGGATTCCCAAACCTCACGATTTGAATTTCTGCTTCTTTGCAACTGCCTCCACCCTAAAAGAGATTTGGTCTTATGTTCGCTCCACAGACTAACCCCGCAAGCCCTGCGGTTTTTACGTGTCGAATACCAAACGGAATTCTTCGTAGTTTTGATTCTAGGGATGTTTACCATTGCCCTATCCTCTTTTCCCGGTCTACCTATTTTTCTTTCCCGTTGCGGTTGTCGCAAACTTATTAATTAGGGTTTATGTTCACATAGTCGCGGGTGGGTCATTGACCAATTATATTGTAATATAAAGCTGTCCTAAAAGGACGGGGTTTCTACCCAATTTTCTGATGAATTTTGGCAGAGTCGAGCACCACAATTGAGTCAACCGAGCTTCTCGCCGGACGGGGCGCGAGGGGCAGAAGCGGTCAGCACAGACAGTCGATCGATATTCTTTGCTTAATTAAACTATTTACCAACTCCAGCATTACATGAATTGTTCGCAATCAGCAAGGCCTAAAATCACCATATTTTTTGTACAGTGTTGGTAAAAATGCGGGAGAATCTCAGTTTTGTATTTATAGTGCGAGCTTAATATCTCCCACGGCGGATATATCCGCAAGCGAGGCCCGACAGCACGGCGTTAAAACAATACTTTTGGCAAACGCGAGATGCTCCCTAAAAATGTGGATGAGTTGGAGCGGATTTATGAGTAAGCGGAGGATTTATTATGAGAATTATTAATGTCAGATAGTGTCCGGTGGATTACCATAATAAAAATCGCTCTGTGTGGAATGCAAGTGTAGCTTGTTGCGGACTTACATCCCACACAGATATTTACTTATTGCGATCGATCGACCGTCGAAATATAGAACCCATTTGAGATCTATTCTGCGTAAATCTCAGAAACCGGGTTTCTCTCGGTATTTCTCGTCACCCAACCAAAAACTCGTAGAAACCCGGTTTCTCGCCATGAGCGTAAATCTCAGAAACCGGGTTTCTCTCGGTATTTCTCGTCACCCAATCCAAAAACTCAAAGATGTCAAATGGGTTCTATAGCAATCCTAAATCATTATCTAGACCGCGAACATAAATCTGATTTTCCCAAAATCCATCAGTAGGGACACGGCAGTGCCGTGTCCCTACTGGTACATAGAAAATCATTTAGGATTGCTATATACAATTTAAATGCACAACACCTTACCATTTTCGATTGGGGCATTAGGGATTTTGCATTAAAAAATTGGGAATGACTGATGAATGCTAGGGTTGAGAACAGGGACTCGATTGGTTGAATTCTTTGATTGAAGCTGGTTTGAGTTGAATTTGAGGTCAAGCAAGGTAGGATTAGCTGTGAAAATAGTTATTTGAAATGTGAGTGCTGCTAATATGGTCTGTCGCGTAAGTATCGCCCAACTTGCTGAAATTTTAACTGTACCTTTACCTGCCGTGTCTGAGGACATTTTGACAGCTTTAGGGACAGGTATTGCCACGGATACGCGCACTCTTGAGGGGGGCGAAGTATTTTTGGCGCTGCGGGGGGAGAATTTTGACGGGCATCAATTTGTGGCTAAAGCCAGGGATTTGGGGGCGATTGCGGCGGTTGTCGATCGCGATTGGCAAGCAGAAGTTGCTAATTTTCCTGTATTGCGCGTTGACGATACTTTAAAAGCTTACCAGACGATCGCCCGTTGGTGGCGCGATCGATTCAGTATACCGATAGTTGCTGTTACAGGTTCAGTCGGTAAAACTACTGCTAAAGAATTAATTGCGGCCGTTTTGTCAACCAGGGGAAATGTACTTAAAACTCAATATAACTACAACAATGAAATTGGAGTCCCCAAAACGTTATTGGAGCTTTCGCCGTCACACAATTATGCTGTAATTGAAATGGGAATGCGCGGGCTAGGGGAAATTGCCCTGCTATCTCAAATTGCGCGTCCTACTGTGGCGGTAATTACTAACACTGGAACGGCACATATTGGGCGATTGGGTTCGGAAGATGCGATCGCCCAAGCTAAGTGCGAACTATTAGCCGAAATGCCTGCTGATAGCATTGCTATTCTCAATCACGATTCTGAGAGATTAATCCCAACTGCGGCGCTCTTTTGGCAGGGAAAAACTTTAACCTACGGTTTAGAAGGCGGGGAATTGTGCGGGGAATTGCTAGATAATGATACCATTTCTGTAGAAGGTATGCAACTGCCGCTGCCGCTAGCTGGACGGCACAATGCTGTAAATTATTTGGCTGCTTTGGCTGTAGCAAAAGTGTTAGGTATTGATTGGGAAGTTTTACAGCAAGGTTTGTCCGTGCAATTACCGGATGGAAGGGCGCGCCGCTACGATTTACCAGAGGATATTGTGATTCTTGACGAGACTTACAATGCGGGTTTGGAGTCGATGTTAGCGGCATTGAGGTTGTTAGCGGATACTCCGGGAAAGCGCCGGATTGCGGTGTTGGGCACGATGAAGGAATTGGGCGAAAGGGCGATCGAATTTCACCGACAAGTGGGAAAAGCGGCGCAAGAGTTGAAGCTTGATGCTTTGTTTGTTTTTGCGGATTTTGAGGAAGCGGCGGCGATGGCTGCGGGTGCGGCTGGTTTGTCTTTGGTACAGGTGGAAGATATGGCGGCTGAGAATTCCCGCGAAGATTTGGCTAGGCATTTAATGGATTTTGTCGCACCGGGCGATCGTATTTTATTTAAAGCTTCTCATTCGGTGGGATTGAATCGAGTTGTGGAGAAGTTTCGCGCCGAATTTGCTGGCGAATAAATGTTAATTTTGTTCGATCGTTCAAACTTCAGTCCGCATCCCACGAGAGAGGACTTGCATTCTGAACGATCGAACCTATCTTTTAAAGGTTCGTAGTGCCGAATGCAAGTCCGCAGCAGGAAAGCGGACTTGCATTCCGCACTACGAACCGTTTTTGGGGTTGTAATCGATGGGAAATCATATAAATCGAAGAAACCGGGTTTTTAGCCAATCTCGTCGCTGTGGCGAAGGATGTGGAAAAAACCCGGTTTCTGGCTAGTGGCGAGTAATATCATGTCCGTTCTATTGACCGCACTACGAACCATTTTTGGGGTTGTAATCTATGGGAAATGGTATAAATGGAAGAAACCGGGTTTTTAGCCAATCTCGTCGCTGTGGCGAAGGATGTGGAAAAAACCCGGTTTCTGGCTATCTTTTCGTGGAGCGCGATCGCACTATTCGATCGCACTTAATACACTACTTCGCAGCTTGACGCTCTTTCGCTTCCTTGATCACTTCCTCAGCAATGTTGCTCGGACAAGGAGCATAGTGCGAGAAGGACATGGAAAACTGACCGCGCCCGGATGTCATGGTACGCAAATCGCCAATATAACCAAACATTTCGCTCAAGGGCACGTCGGCCTTAATCCGCGCTCCTGTTTGTCCGGTTTCCTGAGATTTCATCATCCCCCGGCGGCGGTTGAGGTCGCCGATGACATCGCCCATGTGATCGTCTGGGGTGAAGACATCGACATTCATGATCGGTTCCAGCAACTGAGGCCCAGCTTTGGGAACCGATTGGCGGTAGGCGGCTTTAGCAGCAATTTCAAAAGCCATTGCTGAAGAGTCAACCGGGTGGAAACCTCCATCAACCAGGGTGAATTTCAAATCCAAG
>Ga0335395_10000187_pt1 | contig 40428 bp, 39 predicted proteins | sample MAT02_FD_205744 | JGI IMG/M metagenome (GOLD analysis project Ga0335395, IMG submission 205744) | Freshwater microbial communities from Lake Fryxell liftoff mats and glacier meltwater in Antarctica - MAT-02 (spades assembly) (version 2) ... | reverse complement strand
GCGTGGTCGGTGGTGCGTTGCGGCGCCAACCGCGCCACCGCACCGAGGCGATTGCCACCGCGCAAGCACTGCATGCCGCCGGGCGGAACTTCAGTGTGGGCCTTGGGCAGATCAACGTGGGCAACTTCTCGCGTTTGGGTCTCACGCTGGCCACCGCCTTCGAGCCTTGCACCAACCTGGCCGCCATGCAGGCCGTGTTGACCGAATGTTTTGAGCGGGCACAACGCAAGTCAGCTCGAACGTCTCCAGATCAGGCAGCGCTGCGCGCCGCCCTCTCCTGCTATTACAGCGGCAACTTCACCACCGGCTTTCGTCATGGCTACGTGGGCAAGGTTGTCACTGCTGCCAGAAACGCCACACGTCTCAGTCCCCCCAACCCAGTGAAGGATCCGTCATGAACCGCATTCAATGTTTCGTGCGCCAGCGTCGAACCCAAACCGCACTACTGCTCTCAGCCTCAGCAACCACGGGCTGGGCTCAGGGCTTCGACAAGATCAACACCACGGTCACGAACATCAACACCATCCTGGTGACGATCTCGATTGCAGTAGTGACCATCGCAATCATCTGGGCCGGTTTCAAGATGATCTTCCAGGGCGCGCGTTTGGCCGATGTGGCCAACGTGCTGATCGGTGGCACCTTGGTCGGTGGGGCGGCGGCCTTCGCCAGCTACATCGTCGCCTGACGGCCAAAGGTGACGACCATGCAAGCCGAAGCCATTTACAAAGGCGCCACGCGCCCGGCCATGAAGCTGGGCATTCCGCTGGTGCCGCTGGTGATCCTATTCGGCACCGGCATGTTGCTGATCCTGTGGGGTGGCATTTTGGTGAGCTGGTGGATCGCGGTTGGCGTGGTGCTGTCCTTCGTGCCGGTTCTGCTCTGGATGCGCTGGTTGACGGCCCGGGATGACCAGCGATTCCGGCAAGTCTTTGTTGCCCTCAAGTTGACGCTGCACGACCGCAACCGTCGGTTCTGGCGCGCGCGCAGCTACTCGCCCACCCTCTACCGAGGAGCCTCCGATGCTTGGCATGTTTGACCGATCTGGCGGCGCGACCCCTCGCCGAACTGGGCGCCCTGGACGGGCTGCGCCCGAACTTGCACAGCCGCGCCACTGGACCCAGGCGCTGAAGGAGAACCCGCTTGCGCGGTTCGTGCCCTTCTCCTCGCTGGTCAGCGAACACGATGTCATCACACGTGGCGGCGACTACATGCGCGTCTGGCGGCTCGACGGCGTGGCGTTCGAATGCGCCGATGAACACCTGATCGCTGAAAGGCATGAGGCCCTGTGCAGCCTGCTGCGCAACTTGGCGGGTGGCCAGTGGGCCGTGTGGACTCACCGGCTCCACCGAAGCATCCAGGACCGGCTTGAGGATCCATCGCAGCCAGGCTTTGCGCGGGACCTGTCTCAGGTCTACCAGGCCAGGCTCGGTGCGCGCGCCATGATGAGCAACGAGCTCTACCTGACGCTGGTCTACCGGTCCAACCTGTCGCGCATCAGCCGGGCGCTGCAATCAACAAAACGCTCGAAGGCCGCCATTGCCGCAAAGCAAGCGGAAGCGCTGCGTGTGATGGAAGAGCGGACCGCCTTCGTGCACAGGGTGCTGCGCGGCTTTGGCCCTCAGCTGCTCGGGGTCCGCACTCAGGGTGGCCGGCGGTATTCTGAACTCGCCGAATTTCTGGGCTACCTGGTCAACGGCAGCTGGAAGCCTGTTCCGTTGGCTGCTGGACCGCTTTACAGAACCCTGCCCACCACCCGCCTGTCTTTCGGTGGTGACAAGCTGGAACTGCGCCACGGTGAACAGCGCCGCTGCGCTGCCTTGGTGGACATCAAGGAATACGCCGACGCGGTCGAGCCCGGCATCTTGAACGCCCTGCTCTACGAAGACAGCGAGTTCATTGAAACCCAGAGCTTCTCGATCCTGCCTCGGCGCGAGGCCATGCGCTCCCTGGAGTTGCAGCGCGACCAGTTGATTGCCAGCGACGATGTTGTGGCCAGCCAGGTCGCGGACATGGACGAAGCGCTCAACGAGTTGGGCGACGGCCAGTTCTGCATGGGCGAGTACCACTACAGCCTGGTTGTGTTCGGCCAGCCCGGGGAAGACAGTCTGGCCGATGCGGGGCGCCGGGCAGCGCAGGCTATTGGCGCGGTGGGTGAAGCGTCCAGCCTGCAGATGTCACCGGTCGATCTGGTGGCCGACGCAGCCTGGTTCGCCCAGATGCCGGGAAACTGGCAATGGCGCCCACGCGATGCCAAGCTGTCTTCGCGCGCTTTCGCGGCCCTGGCCAGTGGCCACAACTTCGCTCGGGGTAAGCGCGACGGCAACCCCTGGGGTGAAGCCCTGGCCCTGCTGCGCACCCCCTCTGGCCAGCCGTTCTACCTGAATCTCCACAGCAGCCCAGAAGGTGAAGACTCTGCCGACAAGAAGCTGCCCGGCAACACCCTCATCATCGGGTCCACCGGCGTCGGCAAGACCACGCTGGAGATGTTCCTGCTCACGCTCACCCGCAAGTGGAACCCGGCGCCGCGCCTGGTGCTGTTCGACTTGGACAGGGGTTGCGAGATCGCCATCCGGGCTTTGAACGGGCGCTACTTCACGCTCGAAGCTGGCAAGCCCACGCACCTGAACCCACTGCAGCGCGATCCCACGCCAGCGCGCATCCAGTTTTGGGAGCAGCTGGTGCGCACCTGCATCGCCACCCCGGCCCTGCCGTTGCTGCCGGCCGACGAACGCGCCATTGCGGATGCCGTCAAGACGGTCGCCATGATGCCGGTTGCTCTGCGCCGGTTTTCGACGATTCGGCAAAACCTGCCGAATTCGGGTGAGAACAGTTTGTACGAGCGGCTCGGGCGCTGGTGCGAGGGCGGCGCGCTGGGGTGGGTGTTCGATCAGGCCAACGACCAGCTGATGGACCTGGATGCAGCCTCGATCATCGCGTTCGACACCACCGAGTTCATGGACCTGCCCGAGGTGCGCACTCCGGTGATGCTCTACCTGCTGCAAGTGATGGAAGAACTGGTCAACGGCGAACGCCTGATCTACGTCATCTCGGAGTTCTGGAAAGCGCTGGACCACGAGATCTTCAGCGACTTCGCCAAGCAAAAGCAGAAGACCATCCGCAAGCAAAACGGCCTGGGTATCTTCGACACCCAAAGTCCGTCCGATGTGCTGCGCCACCCGATCGGCCGAACCATGGTCGAACAAAGCGTGACCAAGATTTTCCTGGCCAACCCGGAAGCGGTGCGTGAAGAGTATGTGGAAGGCTTTGGCTTGAGCGAAGCCGAGTTCGACGTCGTGCGCGGGCTGGGCGCACGAGGGGGCCGCCGCTTCCTCGTCAAACAGGACCACACCAGCGCTATCTGCGAGCTGGACCTCAGCGGCATGGACGACTTCATCACCGTGCTCTCAGCCACCACCGACAACGTGGCCCTGCTCGATGCCGTTCGCGAACGACACGGTAACGATCCGTTGCTGTGGCTTCCCGAGCTGCTGCGCGAGGTTCAGGATCGCAAGTCCCGCACATCCAGGAGAGCCCCATGAAAACACGCGCTCAGTTTTTGACGCTGATCGTTTTGGTGCTGGCCACCAGCACCGCTTCAGCCCAGTTCGTCAAGGGAAACGAGGCGGTCAAGGTGACGCCTGATGGCTCGAAAAAGGTGGAGGTGCCTTCACTCCCATCTGCGTCCTTGGGATCCCCCTGCCCAGCAACAAAACCTGGTTGCGCAGGCGGCGGCTGGAAGATGCTGGAGAGCGACGCGGGGTTGGTCGAATGCACCGAGATCTTTGCGCGTCCGACAACTTGCCGACCGTCCACCTACGGATCCGAGAAACGTTCACGGGCTTGGATCGTGAAGGTCAACAAGCATTGGATGCAGTGCGCACAACCTGACATCTCCGGGCGGTGCGTCAGCCTGAAGAGCTTCCCAATCAGCGCTGTTCAATAACAAGGGGAACGGAAATGTTTACCTGGGTCGGCGCTCAATTTGATGCGGTCCTGAGTACCTATGTGCTCGGCGTCGTGAGTTCGATCATGGCTGGAATCACACCGATCGCGCTCACAGCCATGACGATCTGGGTGAGTCTCTATGGATGGGCCGTCCTGCGAAACGAAGTTTCCGAGACGGTGCCCACCTTTGTCTGGAAGGTGGTCAAGATCGGCCTCGTGCTGGCGTTCGCCCTGCAGTCAGGCGTCTACATCTCGAACGTCTCCGACACCGCAAATGCGCTGGCGACCGGCGTAGCAACAACGTTCCTGCCGTCGGCCGCAGATCCAATGACGATCTCATCGCCATACGCACTGCTGGACAACTTCAATGACGAGGCGAGCAAGCTGGTACTCGACCTTCTGAAGGACGCAGGGATTCTGCGTCTGGATCTTCTCTTCGCAGCAGTGGTCTGCTCGATCGGCAACGTTGTCTTTCTCTGTATCGCCCTTTTTGTCGTCACGTTGGCCAAGCTGTTCCTGACCTTCGTCATCGCCATCGGACCGCTGTTCATTCTCTGCCTGGCGTGGCGGCCGACTGCCCGCTTCTTTGACAGCTGGTTGTCGATGGTACTGAACGCTGTGGTGTTGACCTGGTTCGCTTTTTTTGCCCTCGGACTCAGTGCTTTCATGGGTGATGCCCTCGTCCAAACCATCCAGGTCAACGGCGGATTTCTTGGAGCAACGTTTAACGTTGTCGGAGAGAGCCTGAAGTACTGTGTCGTCATGGTCCTCATGGCCATCATCTGCTTTCAGGCGCCCAGCCTCGCCTCGGCCCTCACCGGTGGTGCCGCCGTTCAGCAAGGCATTCAGATGATTCAGAACGCCATGATGGTGTCCGGACTGCGTTCGTCGTCACGCGGTGCCAGCGCAGCTTCGGGGGCCGGTGGCGTCATACGATCTGGCGCAGGTCTGACGCACGCCGCAGGCGCTGCCGCTGGAACCGCAGGCCGTTTCGCGAGTTCCACGGCACGCCGTGGCTACGGCGCTGCCCGCTCGGCCGCCTACAAACTCGCCGCGATGCGCGGCCGGACCTGATCACCCCCCACCCAAGGAGCTCACCATGCACAAACGCTTGAAAGTTGCCGCTGCCGTTCTCGTTGCCTTGGGCGCCAGCCATGCGCAAGCTGGTGGAATTCCAGTGATCGATGTGGCCAACCTGGTCCAGACCGTGCAGCAGGTCGTCAACGACATCACTCAGATCAACAACCAGATTCAGCAGATCACCCAGCTGCAGACCCAGATCCAAAGCATGAATGGCATGCGAAATCTGGGCAATGTGTTCAACAACCCGCTGCTGAAAAACTATGTCCCAGCTGAGGCTTTTACCTACCTCAATGCGGTCAACACGTCGGGGTACAGCGGGCTGAACGCCACGGCCAAGCTGCTGCGCGACGTGAACATGGTCTACAACTGCCTGGACCTCACGGGCGCCGCCCGCACCAGTTGTCAGGCTGCGCTGGCACAGCCCTATCAGCAGAAAGGGCTGCTGCAAGACGCCATGAAAACGGCCGCTGGCCGCCTCACGCAAATTCAGTCGCTGATGGGCCAGATCAACGCCACCGACGACCAGAAATCGGTGCAGGAAATCCAGGCCCGTATCGGCGCTGAAAACGCCCTCCTCGCCCACGAAATGTCCCAGGTGCAGATGCTGCAAGGCATGGCCGACAGCGAGGAACGCATCGCCCGCTCGCGCGAGCGAGAACGCCAGTACCAGATGCTGGGCCGCACCGGCAAGGTGGCGGACTACCTGCCCTAACCCCAGACCACTGGAGCCCCCCATGAGTGCCATCCTGATGTCAGGTCAAGCCGCCGCATGGCCGGATCGCCCCCGCGAGCCGGCTCAAGAGGCCGATTCGCCTCTCTTCAAGGCGAACCGGGAGTGGGAAATCGACCGCGCTCTGATGCTCGAACGCTCGGAACGCCGGGCCTGGCGGGTGGCGGTGGCCGGGCTGATCCTGGGCCTGGTCGGCATCGCCAGCGTGTTCGTTCAAGGGCCACTGCGCCGCGTGGTGGAAATCCCCATCGTCGTGGACCGCGTGACGGGTGAGACCACCATCCAGCAGCGCCTCAGCGAAGAAACCATCCCCGCCATGGAGGCCCTGGACAAACACAACCTGGCAGCTTTCGTGAGATCGCGTGAAAGCTACAGCTGGATGTTCCTGCAGCGTGATTTCGATCAGGTGGCGCGCATGGCTGTGCCCGGCGTCTTTGCCGAATACAACCGGGCGTTCGAGGGCGACGGGGCATTGCAGAAGAAGCTCGGGCCCGCTGAGGAATGGCGCATCAACATCGTCGGGGTGCGCCTGCGGGCTGCCGGGCGCAGCGGCAACCTGAGCGACGCCACGGTCACCTACGACAAGGTCGTGCGCCTGACCGACCGCAACCTGCCAGACGCCACCACCCGCCACGTGGCCAGCATCGTCTACCAGTACCAGCCGAAGGTGCTCGCCAAAGAAGCCGACCGGCTGGAGAACCCCTTTGGGTTCGTGGTCACCGCATACCGGTCCGACCCGGAGATCAACACCCAGACATCGGGAGCACGGCCATGAAGCGCACCGGCTTGACACTGCTTATCGCCTGTACGCTGTCTTCAAGCCTGTTCGCGCAGACGAAATCGGCTACCGCAGATCCGCGGCTGCGCGAAGTGATCTATGACCCGTTGGCGGTGGTCACCATTCCCGTCAAGCGCGGCATGGTGACCTTGGTGGTGTTCGACAAAGACGAAGTGATCACCGAGGTCGCCGTGGGCCAGGGCGGTGACTGCAGCAAGGCCGAGGCCGTCTGGTGCGTGGCGGCGCAGCCTGGTGGCAGGCACCTGTTCGTCAAAGCCAAGTCTGGTGCAGACGCCCCCAACAACCTGGCCGTGGTCACCGACCGCCGGTCGCACACGCTGCGTTTTGTGGTGCTGCCGGACGGCGATCCACAGCAACCGGTCTACCGCTTGACCGTCAAGGCACCGCAGCAGCCCAAGCCGGCTTCACGTATCACCCTTGGGGACATTGCAGCGCTCGCCGCCCTGCCCTCGGTACCGCCATCACCGACACCGCAACAGCTGGTGGCCGAGCGCCTGCAGGCCAAACCCACGGTGATGAACACCCAGTATTCGCTGTCCGAGGGCGCGGGTTCGCAAGACATCGTGCCCACCCTGGTCTACGACGACGGGCGATTCACCTACCTGCGTTTTCCGGGCAACCGCGAAATACCTGCGGTGTTCCATGTGCTGGGCGATGGCAGCGAGACCCTGATCAACGCCCGGATGGAAGACGACCTGCTGGTGGTGGACCGCGTCAGCCGCCGCTTGATGTTGCGAGCGGGCTCATCGGTCGTCGGCATCTGGAACGAGGCTTTTGATCTGGAAGGGGTACCTGCAGCGGGTGCCACCACCGTGCCGGGTGTGCAACGGGTGCTCAAGTCCGGCGCCGTGTCGCTGGGCATCCTTTCAAGAGGAGGCAAGCCATGAACGATCAGTCCCAGCCGCAAAACCCATCTGCAGAAGAACCTGCCGATGGTGCGGACAGCACAGACGGCAACACCATCACGCCCTTGCGCGGCGAGCCAGGCATCCCCAGGGTCACGGCTGCGCGCAGCGTCAACTGGTCACGCAAAGGCGCTCTTGGACTCATCATGATGGTGCTGACCCTAGTTCTTTTCGCAGGCTTCGCCTTCAACCGGTATTTCACTGGCGGTTCCCCGGTAGACCTGGACTCGAAGCTGGCACGGGACAAACCCTCCGCCGCCAGCGCAGGGACACGCACCCTCGACATGGCGATCGCACCCGCACCCCCACCGCGCGTGCCAGCCTTGCTGCCCACAGGTGACGCGGAGCCGATTGGTGTGCGCCGCAGCGGTCCAGATACATCCCAGGCAGGCGGGCCCAAGGGCATGTCGCCAGACGATGCGCCGGTGCTCATCGTGTCCTCCCGTCCTGGCGCTCTTTCGGGATCGTCGGGACAGGGGACCGGAGGCAAGACGGATGCTGGTCTTGCTGGTGAAGGCTCTGCGAATCCAGATGACCCGTTGGCCAGCACCTCGCGCAACCTGCAGGCCTACCAGCGCCAATTGCAAGGCCTGCTCGACAACCTGACGCAGAGCACAGCCATGGCCAGTGGCGATGGTGGCAACCCCAGCGGCCTGGGTGCCCTGGGTCCGATGTCGGGTGGCTCGCTGGGCACTGGCATGTCGGCGCCCCCTGCAGGCCTGTTCGGCGGTCAGCTACAGGCCTCCGCTACCCCGAAGGTTGCAGCCACGATGCTGGGCGACCGCAGTCTCACCCTGCCCAAGGGAACCGCCTTCACCTGCGCACTCAAGACCAAGGTGATCAGCGCCACCTCGGGCCTGGTGGGCTGCCAGGTCCAGCGCAATGTGTTCGGCGACAACGGACGTGTTCTGCTGATCGAACGCGGTTCGCATCTGGATGGTGAGTACCGCATCTCTTCTGTTCGCCCCGGCATGGTCCGCATCCCGGTGTTGTGGACACGTGTCCGAACGCCCCATGGCGTGACGGTGGACATCGAATCGCCTGGCACAGGGCAGCTCGGCGAGTCGGGCGTCGATGGCTATGTGGACAACCGGTGGGGCGAGCGCATCGGCGCGGCGATGCTGCTCTCGCTGATCGACGACTCGGTCAAGCTGGTGATCCAGAGCCAGTCGCAAGACCAGCAGGCCGACACCATCGTCCTGCCGTCCACCACCAACAACACCAGCAAGCTGGCAGAAAAGGTGCTGGACAGCACCATCAACATCCCGCCCCTGCTGTACCAGAACCAGGGCGGCATCGTCGGCATCTACGTGGCCCGCGATGTGGACTTCTCGTCGGTCTACGAACTCAAGCCGGTGGAACGATGAACACGATGAACACCCTCCCTGGCAGGGACGAAGACCCGCTTGACGGCTGGTGCGGCGACGCCACCTCGGTGGTCGAGTTCCTGCGCCCGTTGCGCGAACAGCTGGACGCGCCGGGCGTGCTGGAGGTCTGCGTGAACCGCCCCGGTGAGCTGCAGGTAGAAACGGTGGGCGGCTGGCGGGTGGTCAGCGCACCGGCGATGTCGCAGGAGCGCTGCCTGTCTTTGGCCACGGCGCTCGCCACCTACTGCGACCAGCAGATCAACCAGGAACGGCCGCTGTTGTCGGCCACATTGCCCACAGGCGAACGCATCCAGTTCGCCATTCCGCCGGCCGTGCCACGCGGCACCGTATCGATCACGATCCGAAAGCCATCCCATGTGGTGCTCCGCCTGAGTGACTTTGAGCAAGATGGCCTGTTCAGTCGGATGGGCGAAAAGTTCTCTGAACAGAGCCAGCAAAGCGAGGACGGCCTGCAGCCCTTCGAGCGGGAACTGCTGGCTCTGCAAGCCGCCGGCCGCTACGCGGACTTCATGCGCCTTGCCGTGCGCCACCACCGCACCATCGTGGTCAGCGGAAAGACCGGGTCGGGCAAGACCACCTTCATGAAAGGCCTGGTCGAAGAGGTGCCGAAACACGAGCGCCTGATCACGATCCAGGACACCGCCGAACTGACCTTGCCGAACCACCCGAACGTGGTGCACCTGTTCTACAGCAAGGACGCTCAGGGCACAGCGCGGGTGACGGCCAAGTCTTTGCTGGAAGCCTGCCTGCGCATGAAGCCGGACCGCATCTTCCTGGCCGAGCTGCGCGGTGAAGAGTGCTTCTCCTTCATCCGGCTGGCTGCCTCGGGGCACCCGGGCAGCATCACCAGCGTGCACGCCGGCAGCTGCGATCTGGCCCTGGAACAGATGTCGCTGATGATCCGAGAAAGCGGTGCCGGTGGCGGCCTGCGCATGGACGAGATCAAGGGTCTGCTGCGCATCGTGATCGATGTGATCGTTCAGTTTGACCGGGACGAACGGGGGCGCTTCATTGCCGACGTGGCCTACGAACCTCGGCGCTGGCAACCCCCACAAACCCAGCTTCGCGCCAGCACACTGCTCGCGCCAGAGTCGGCATTCGGCGACGGCGCGCCATCATGAGCCAGACATTGGCTTTGCCCTTCGCCAGTTGGTCGTTGGGCCGACGGATTGCTGCTGGCGCTTTTGTGACGGTCGCGGCCACCGCCCTTGCCTGCGCAGCGGTCTACGTCTCGGGCGTGTTGTTTCTGTTGATCAACAAGGCCGACCCCAGGCAGGCGAGCTGGGCCAGCATCGCCAGCTACTGGCAGCTCTACGCTGATGACGCCATCTTGCGTCAGCGCCTCCTGGCCGCCATGGCGCTGTCCGGCCTTGGGTTACTGGTGATTCTGCCCGGCGCCATGTTCGCAGCAGCTCGGCCGCGCCGCGCCCTGCATGGTGATGCGCGTTTCGCCTCGTCTGCAGAAGTGGCCCGCGCAGGTCTCATCGATTCGAAAAACAAGACCAACACCCCGAGCATCCTGATCGGCCGCTTCCGGGGCCAGTTCCTCTCTCTGCCAGGCCAGCTGTCGGTGATGTTGTCGGCACCCACCCGCAGCGGCAAGGGCGTGGGGGTGGTGATTCCGAACCTGCTCAACTGGCCAGACTCGGTCGTCGTGCTCGACATCAAGGGAGAAAACCACGCCATCACGGCCGGTTACCGGGCAGCCCACGGCCAGGCGGTCTATGCGTTCTCACCGTTCGACGAAGAAGCCCGCAGCCACCGCTGGAACCCATTGACAGCTGTGCGCACCAGCCCGCTGCACCGGGTGGGCGATCTGCTGGGCATCGGCCAGGCGTTCTTCCCCAACGACGGCAGCGGCACCTCGTCCGAAGCCTTCTTCAACGACCAGGCGCGCAACCTGTTCCTCGGCCTGGGCCTCATGCTCCTGGAAACCCCTGAGCTGCCCCGCACCGTGGGCGAGATGTTGCGCCAGTCGTCAGGCCAGGGGCAGCCTCTGAAAGACCACCTGAGTGGCTTGATCGCCCAACGCCGCAAAGAAGGGAAACCGCTGTCGGACGAATGCGCCGATGCGCTGCAGCGCCTGCTGGGCAACTCGGAGAACACGCTGTCCAGTGTGGTCGCCACCTTCCATGCACCCCTGACCATCTTTGCCGATGCGGTGGTGGACGCAGCCACCAGCGCCGACGATTTCCGGCTTCAAGACCTGCGGCGCAAGCGCATGTCGGTCTATGTGCGCATCCCGCCGCACCGGCTGGCCAATGCCCGCCCGCTGCTGAACCTGTTTTTCTCGCAACTGGTCAGCCTCAACACCCAGAAGCTGCCCGAACAAGACCCGAGCCTCAAGCTGCAATGCCTGTTGGTCAACGACGAGTTCACCGCCATGGGACGTGTCGGCGTCATCACCCATACCGCTGCCTTCCTGGCCGGCTACAACCTGCGCCTGCTCACCGTGATTCAGGCCATGTCGCAGCTCGACGCGGTCTATGGCGACAAGGAAGCCCGCACCTTCGCCACCAACCACGGGCTGCAAATCCTCTTCGCCCCGCGCGAGCAGCGCGACGCCGACGAGTACAGCGCCATGCTGGGTCAGTTCACCGAGCGGGCCACTTCGCATGGTCGCAGCCGCTCTTTCAGCGGCCAGGGTCACAGTTCGGTCAGCCGCAACGAGAGCGAGCAGCGCCGCGCGCTTCTGCTGCCGCAAGAGTTCAAGGAACTGGGGCGTGAGCGCCTGGTGGTGATCTTCGAAAACTGCAAGCCGATCCTGGCTGAGAAGATCCGCTACTTCAGCGACAAAGCCTTCCAGTCGCGCCTGCGCATAGCCCCGGTGGTCCTGCCGATGGACATGGGCCTGTACCTGACCAAGGTCCAGCAACGCTGGCGATACGCCGACGACGATCTCGCGCCCGGCGAGACCGTGTGCCTGGACGTGCTGGCCCACGACATCCATCTGGAGCCCGATGCCCTGGAGGGCGCACCCGAGAAGGCAGCCGACACCGTGCTCGACCTGTTCTTTGCCCCACGCACAGCGGGTACCGGTGGTGGCTCGATCGAGCCCGCAGATGAAACCGATGAAGAACACAGCGAAGCAGGCACCGCACCAGCCCAACCGACCGATGTGGAACCACCCCAGTTCGAGACCACAGGAGAACACCCATGACCCCCTTGATGATCCGCGTCGCACTGCCCGGCTTGCTGACCTTGCTGCTGGGCGCCTGCGGCTCGCCACCCAAACCGCCGACGGTGGACGAATCACTGAGGCGACCGGCGAACGCCCAGATCGCGGTGGAGCTGCAGGTCTGCAAGAACGATCTGCAGAACACTCGCATCCTGGCCACCGAATCCAGCAGACTGGCTGACGCCACCGCAGCCACGCTGGCCCATCTGGCAGCGCGTCAACAGTTGGTGGCAAGCCTGCAGCGGCGCTCCATGGCCAACAGCGTGCACATCGTGCGTTTTGCCTTCAACAGCACCAAGGTCGACATACCAACGGATACAGCATCCACCCTTTTGGAAGACGCACAAGGCGCCCCGCTGGTGTTGCTGCGCGGCCGCACCGACGGCGCCACCGACTCACCCGCTGAAAGCCGCATGGCCCAGGCCCGTGCCAGCGCGGTGCGCGATTTCCTGATCGCCTCGGGTGTGGACCCCAGCCGCATCCGCACCACCCACCAACCCAGTGGCGACCACGTGGCCGACAACCGCAGCCCCCAAGGACGCGACCTCAACCGCCGGGTCGAGATCGAGGTGTACCGCGCCTTGCCTGTGGCCCAGCAGGCCTCTCCACCGCCGCAGCCCTGACCCATCGCCAGCCAGTCACCCCAACCAATGGAGGTTCCCATGGACGACAGCAAAGCACCTTCCCGCCAAGCGAATCGATCGACACCGGCGGTCCCAGCGCCCCAAGGTGGCACGGTGCAGCCGGCCGACCGCGCGCCGGTGGCCATGCGGACGTTTCAAACGTCGGAGGCCGCCCCGGTGGAGCGCTACGAGCTGCGCGATCCGTTCGCTGAACTCACCTACCGCAGCGACCGCTACCAGGAGATGGTGGCCAAGGCAGATCAACTCGGCGCCAACCGCTTTGTCGCTCTGGACGCACAGGGGCAGCGGTCCTTCGTGCACAAGGTGGAAGGCCAGTGGCAGCGCGAAGACCCGCGTGAGCCCCAGCGCCCTGCGGCGACCGATCGCCAAGCGCAAACCCAAGAGGCGCCTGCCAGACAGGAACCGCCCAGCAAAGTCATCACCCTGCCCTCACCCCAAATTGAACCCAAGGCGCGCGAGGCGGTTGACCCGCAAGCCATGGCCCGGATCGATGCCCAAGCCGAGCGGGCCGCCCTGGTGACCAAGCTCGAAGCCGCGCTGTTGGACCGCTACCTCATCAAGCAGGCGCCGGTCACCGTGGGCGACGTGCGCATCGGCCTGACCGAATACCGCTTCAAGGGGGACACCTCGCGTGTTGCCTTCACCGAATCCACCTTCCGGCTGGCAACCGAAACCAACAGCCCATCGGTGGCGCGGTCCATGGTGGATGTCGCCGAAGCCCGGAACTGGCATTCCTTGCGGGTGTCAGGCAACGAAGACTTCAAGCGCCTGGTCTGGCTGGAGGCGGCCGCGCGCGGCGTGAAAACGCTGGGCTATGAGCCCAACCCGGCCGATCTGGAACGCCTCAAAGTGGAACGCGAACTGCGGCAGGTCAACCGCATCGAGCCTGGCCGGGATGCAAACGCCAGCCAGGGCGCCTCCCCTGGCGACAAGCCCGCTGGTCACGGAAGCGGTGGAAGAAAGGCCGTGCTCGCCGCCGTCGAGGCCATTCTGGTGGCCAAGCGCGTGCCCGAGAAACAGCGCATCGCCATCATGGCCGCCGCCACAGAAAAACTCGCCCAGCGCATCCGCGATGGCCAGTCGCTCAAGGTCAAGGTCTACGACAAAAACGCACCGTCCCAGCGACCGGTCGTGGCGCCCAAACAGGAACAGCAGCGCACCCGCGAACGGGCCGCCCCGGTCCGCTGAGGGTCGAACCGTGGACACCGCCACCGAGCCCCAAGTCGCCTACGACATCGACGGACAGCGCTGGGTGAAGGACGCACCCGGCTTCACCGATGCCATCGTATGGGCCCATGAAGAGCGCCTGCGACCTCGCTGCCTGTGCCGGCCAGATGCCGATGGTCAAGGCATCGAGATGTATGTGGCCCGCCTCATGGACGGCTGCATCGTCAAACGCATGCCCAACACCGGCAACCACCACGCCACCCACTGCCCGTCTTACGAGCCGCCATCTGAGCTATCCGGGCTGGGTCAATTGCTCGGCTCCGCCATCGTCGAAAACCCGACCACGGGTGAAACCACCTTGAAGCTGGACTTCCCGATGAGCAAATTGCCAGGTCGCTCTGCGTCCCCGGCAGCAGCCAGCGCCAGCAGCAGCGTCGCCACGCAGGGCCACAAACTGTCCTTGCGAGGCCTGTTGCACTACCTGTGGGATCAGGCCGAACTGACGCACTGGAAGCCCGGCTTTGCCGGTCGCCGAAGCTGGTTCACCGTTCGAAAGCACCTGCTGCGGGCGGCTGAGAACAAGCTGATGCGTGGCCACCCTCTGAGGGCTAGCCTCTACATTCCGGAAGTGTTTTCGGTGGATCAGCGTGAAGCCCTTCAACTGCGGCGAACACAGCAATGGTCTCGCGCCAGCCAACAAGAAGGATCGCCGCAGCAGCTGATGTTGATGATTGCCGAGGTCAAGGAAATCACCCCGGCCCGGTTTGGTCAAAAAGCAGTCATCAAACACATCCCCGACCAGGCTTTCATGTTGGACGAGCAGCTCTATCGCCGGCTGGGGCGCCGGTTCGCGTCGGTGCTGTCGCTGTGGGGTGCATGCGAAGACATGCACATGGTGATCATCGCCACCTTCAGCGTGTCAGACGCAGGCATCCCCAACGTTGTTGAGCTGTCTCTGATGCCGGTCACACAACACTGGTTGCCCATCGAAAACGGTTTCGAAAAGCAACTCCTCGATTGGCTGGCTTCGGACGGTCGCTCATTCGTCAAGGGACTCCGCTACGACCTTGCTTCGTCAAGTGCGTCAGCCAGCGCAACCCTGACCGACTGCGAGGGTTCGGCACCGGTGCTCTTCATTGCTGACGAAGGCATCGAGCACGGCGGGCGGGCCCCTCTGGTGAGCGACCCTTCGACGCCGGTCTGGGTGTGGAACCCGTCGAACGAAACGATGCCCGTGCTGCCGCCCAGACGCGCACACCACCAGAACGTACATGGGCTCACACAGGAAAATCAATGAGAAAGCCCTTTCCTTCAGTCGCACTGCGATGGTATAAATCCTCGGTCGTTTGCTTGATTCGACCAAGGATTCATACCGTGCCGATCTCTGTTGCCCCTGACCCATCAACACAGCGCGCTCAGGCGCTGGCGCTGCTGAAGCGGAAGGGGATGGCGCGACTTTACGAGCTCAGCAAGGCCGGCGTGACCGCCACCACGGTCAGCCGAATGGAGCGAGCTGGCGAGATCGTGCGCCTCGCCCGTGGGCTGTACCAGCTTCCCGATGCGCCGCTCGATGTTCAGCAATCTCTGGCCGAAGCATCCCGGCTGGTGCCGAAAGGCGTCATCTGCCTGGCCTCAGCACTGGCGTTGCACGGCCTCACCGACCAGATGCCACCCAAGGTCTGGATCGCCATCGGTCGCAAAGACTGGCGCCCCCGCGTCACCTATCCGCCGATCCGCATCGCCCGGTTTTCTGAAGAGCTTCTGGGCCGCAGCGTCGAACGTCACCAGATTGCGGGCACGTCTGTGCCGGTGTTCGGCGTTGCCAAAACGGTGGCCGACCTGTTCCGCTACCGCCGCACCGTGGGCGATGTCCTGGCCATCGAAGGCCTGCGCCAAGCACTGCGGCAGCGCAAGGCAACGCCAGCAGAGATCGCCCGCGAGGCTGAAGCGGCAGGCGTGTGGGCCACGGTGGAGCCCTACCTCATGGCGCTGACCAGCGATGCCTGACCTCCCACGCAACATCGGTGCCTCCGTGCGCCAACGTCTGTTGAACCTGGCGCGTGCACGAGGCCAGCCCATGGACCTGCTGCTCACGCGGTACGCGCTGGAGCGCCTGCTTTACCGTCTGGGCCTCTCGCCGCACCGCGAGCGTTTCGTGCTCAAGGGCGCCATGCTGCTGGTGACCTGGTTCGACGAAGCGCACCGCGCAACACGCGATGTGGACTTGCTCGGTTTTGGGGATGCGGCGGAAGATGCGCTGATCGAGACGTTCCGCGAGATCATGGCGTTCAAGGTGGACGACGGCGTGGTTTTTGACCTGGATGGGTTGAAGATCGAGGCGATCCGCGAAGAGTTGGAATACGGCGGGTCGCGCCTTCGAACCACAGCCGCACTCGCCGGTGCACGCATTCCCATCACGGTGGACATCGCCTTTGGCGATTCGGTGGAGCCCGGCGTCGAAGACATCGATCTTCCCGTGTTGCTCGACATGCCCGCGCCCCACCTGCGCGCATATCCACCCGAGACCGTCATCGCCGAGAAATTTCACGCGATGGTGGCCCTAGGGCGAGCCAACAGCCGCATGAAGGACTACTACGACGTGTGGATGCTGACCAGCACTTTTGACCTGGAACCTGAGCGGATGCGTCGGGCCATCGCAGCCACATTTGTGCGGCGCAACACCTTGGTCCCAGCGCTGGTTCCGGACGGGATCAGCGACGCTTTTGCCAACGATCCAGCGAAGCAGCGCCAATGGACTGCCTTTGTGCGCGATCTTTCGGGGCCGGTCCCTGGCCTTGATCAGATCGTCAGCGACCTTCGGCAAAAGCTGATGGCTTTCACAACATAGTTGAGACCCAGAACTGCTTGTTGGCGTCCGACTCGCAGTGACCGTTTCGCAGCGGTTGCCGTCGATCACGCGCCCCATATGAAAGTGCACTGTCGGCCGCACTGCGGTCGTTCGACCAGTATCGACGAGTCTGCAGCGGTTGCTTTTCTTCGTCAGCAAGGCTGCAGCTACTCGACTGTCCCAAACTCCGGTCGCTCAGCTAAATACCGTAGCCGATTCGCAGCCAACCTTTTTCGTTTCCGAGCGCATGGTGTGCGAAGACGGACACACTGCCGCCTGCTCTGGCATTGCTGTTAATCGAACCGTCGTCTTCGTCCACCATGCGTTCGCGCTCACCTTTTAGGCGCGCGTCAACCTGGAAATCGAGCGAAGCGACTCCCCCCAAGAAGAGAGCCGCGCGGCCAGTAAGGAACTGGCAGAGGTCATGTTGGCAGCCGCACCACCAAGCTGCTTGAGGCAAGCGAAGCGCGCAATCTGGATCGCGGGCGTGGCCGGGGCGTGAGGGATCAAAGCTGCAAGGCCGAGGCTCGTTACGAGGCGCGGGGTGACGCCCGCGAGCTCGAAGGCGCAACGCACCAGGACGCTCTTAAGGATAAGCATCAAAACTCTGTTACAAATGCTGTCAACAACCAAGTCGAGGTGGCCAGAATGCGGGGGCGTCTGGTTGGGCGCGCCGACTTGCAAACGAACATAGGAGCGGGGGACGGCGATGCAAGAAGAAGCCAAGGTCAAGCCATTCAAACTGGAATTTTCCAATCGGGTCATCGAGCATCTCGGAATTAAGCTGTATCAGAACAAGCCCACGAACGTCGTCGCGGAGTTTCTCTCCAATTGTTGGGACGCCGATGCCGCGGTCGTGCACATCGATCTGACGGCCCACGGCTTCGATGGCCGCCCGACCATCGTCATAACCGACGACGGGCGAGGCATGACCCGGGACGAGTTGACGGACGAGTTTCTGGTGATTGGCAGGAATCGGCGGACTTTGCCCACCGAGCAGACGCCCGGAGGCCGGCTCCCGATGGGTCGGAAGGGTATTGGCAAGCTCGCCGGATTCGGAATAGCGGGAACGGTCGACGTGGTTTCCACACCGAACCACATGCTGCGAAAGGATGACCCGAAGCCAGCGCAGCGCTTTTACTGGCTCCGATTCTCACTGAAGGAGCTGGTAGAGAAATCGGGTTCTGCTCTTGCAGGAAGCTACGAACCGGAAGTCGTCGCTGATGGCGTCGACGCAGCTGCGTTCAAGCAGCTGCTGTCGGAGAGCGGCCACGAAACCGCCTACAAGCATTTCGTCGCGAATGCAGAAGCCGGAAAGGGCGGTGTGTGTGTGTTCCTTCGGAACACCACGCTCAAGAAAGCAATGAACGTGGAGACGCTGCTTCAGTCCATGGGACGGCGCTTCACGGTGTCAATGCTGAGGCCGGATTTCGTCGTAAACATCAACGACAAGCTCATCACCCCAGACCAAGCGCTGCCGCCATTGCACGATTTCGGATTTGGCGACTGGAACAATCCGATCGAAGAGACGTTGAAGTTCAACGGGGTAGAACGGCTAGTGAGATATTGGATCAAGTTCGTCAGTTTGCAGGGATCCGATTGGTCCATCGAGAACGCCGGCATCGGCGTCTATGCGCACGGAAAGATCGCCCAGGATCGCCCGTTCTTCTTTGACGTCAAGGGCAAGGAGATCTTGAGCCGCTATCTGTACGGTGTGATCGAGGCGGACTGGTTGGATGAATTGCCAAACGATGTCGTTTCCACTGACCGGCGCTCCATCGACTGGGACACCGACGACACCATCTCGTTTCAGCAGTGGGGCAACTCGCGGATTTCACACTGGCTTGAAGAATTCCGGAAGTGGCGAGGCCAGCAGCCCAAGAAGGAGATCATTTCCCGCATTCGCGCCGTTTCGCCCAAATCGACTTTGACTGGTGCCGAGGAAGAGGCTCTCGCCGAACTGTTGAGCGAGGTGCTTCCTAATCTGGCGAATGACGAGGAGGCGAAGGACCGAGCCACCAAGAGCTTTACCGAGGCCTGGACCCATGCACCTACGAGACTGTTGACCAAAAGCCTGTGGGAGAAGGTTTTTTCCTCGCTGGACTCCGACTCGGCGGTTTTTGCCGCACTCGTTGAAAACCTGCGCAAGAGCATGGTGCCGGAGGCTATGGGACTGGCCGTGACGATGGCGCAGCGCATTGCGGCCATCACGGTCATGCGGCGCATGATCGAGCAAGACAAGACCGAAACGCACCTGCAACGGCTGATCGAAACGTTCCCTTGGCTGCTTGGGCCGCGATGGGAACGCTTGACGGCGAACGAGTCCATCAAGACGCTCGTCATGCAAAAGCACAAACCTGACGAGGGATTGGGCGAATGGTCCATTGCAGGCGACAAAATTAAGTTGAAACCCGATTTCGTGTTTCTCAGCGATCCTGGCGGGCAAGAAGAGCTCATCGTGTTTGAGCTCAAGGGTCCCGAAGCCGGGAAGACGTTGCAGCCCGTGGAGTACGGCCAGCTGGGTGAGTATCTGAAGATCATCCGCGCCGTTTACACGAGCAAGAGCATTACGGTCAAAGGCTTGCTGGTTGGCCACGACAGGGGCGGGTTCGAAGAGCACGACACACGCATCACGGTTATGACCTGGTCAGAGGTTTTGGCCGAAGCGCGCAACCTTCACGTTGAATATCTGAGAGCGCTGTTGCTCGCTTCCGATCCCACGGCCACGGACGCCCGGTTGAGGCAGATTGCGGATTTCGGCGGCAAGGAAACGATGGAGCTTTTGGCGCGGCTGGCTCCGGTAGGTGACTTCCCCAACGTCATCACCGACATGCTGAATCTGCTGGGTGGCCCGACGGATTCCGTTCCTGCCATGGCTCCGCCACCGGACGCAGAACCAGATGCTGCTCTACCTCCGGCGTAAGGCCGTTCAGTGGGCCCGGCATCCAAAAGGGTGGACTCATGACTTGGTCAGACTCGTTGCGGGCAAGCTGTCGTGGAAAGAAAGCGTTGGCTGATGGCGTCATCACTGCGGTGCAGGTGCTCCTGGATCGGGATGCCTATCTTCTGCAGGCGGACGTGAACGAGCGGACGATGACGCCTCGATTCGCGATCTACGTCGAAGCGGCGTTCCCGGGCTGGGACCTCGATTGTGAATACAACCGGGACGGTCATGATCCCAAAGAGATCGCTGGGCTACAGGCACGGGGTCTTTCTACGTCTTGTCGTTCGATCGGAGGAACCTGCCCTAAGTCGCGCTGAGTGCGTCTATGGCGACCCGTAGCGTCTCCCCAGCAGGTACGCCGCCGGCTTCGACCGTGGGACCAACGGGTTACGCGGACGTTGCGCCAGCGACGCGCACGCGCATGCAAGAAGTAAAGAGGCGCGACACAGATCCGGAAATGCGCGTGCGGCGGGCATTGCACTGCATGGGATACAGGTTCCAACTGCACCGGAAGGATCTGCCAGGCACGCCGGACATCGTCTTGCCGGGTCGCCGTAAGATCGTTTTCGTCCATGGGTGCTTCTGGCACGGACACGAGCACTGCAAACGCGCAACGGTGCCCGTCAACAACGCGTAGACTTGGCGAGCCAAGATCGAGGGTAATCAGTGGCGAGACGATCGAAATCTCACCGCGCTGAAAAAGCAGGGCTGGAGCGTTCTGATCGTCTGGGAATGCGAGGTGCGTGATTCCACTCAACTCGCCGATCGAATGCGCGATTTCCTGTCTTCGCACTGATGGCCGTTCAGGCCTTGGTCGTTGCTGCCCCGGACGCGTTACGCCTGCTGGATGTCGACGCACGGCCTGGCGGCTTGGCATAGTCGAAGTAACTTCGTGGATCTTTTCGTCCATCTTTCTTTGCCGCGAATGCCAGCTTCGCCCAGCCTTTGGTGAGGCGCTCGTCGCTCCAGGCCATGGGCGCACGCTCCCACTCGCGTTTCAGGATGCCATGGAGCACTTCGCCATGTAATCTGGTAAAGGCAGGTGGAACGGCTTCACCGATCATTTCCCTTACGTTCGTGTGTCCCAGTTTCTTCAATGCGTCTCCCCATTTGAAGTCCTTGGGAAACGTTTGAAGCAACGAGCATTCGAGCGGACTGAGAAGTCGATTCTGCGTAGGATGGATTGTGTAGTCGCTGCCGATGTGGCCGCTCGCCGTGGTCACAGTCGCCGCCGGCCTGTCGCTGTGCATGCGCCGGTAACTGCTCTTGAACCCCTTGACGAGACGATAGCTCCCGTCGTCTTCTTTCACGATGGGACGGAGGAGGGGGGCGGTGCAAAGGGGGCAGGTAACGGTCGCCGGCAAGACTTTGACGGGGCCGCATTGATGGCAAACGTCATTGTCCCAAGCGCTGCGCCCGGTTGCACTTGGAATCGCCGCGACCATCGCATAGATGCGTTCGTCCCACACTGGCACAGAGTGGAAGCCCCCGTATTCACTGGCAGATGCCGTCTTCGCATTTGCAGCGTCCAAGGCCGGCAGCGCGAAGCTCTCGAGCGCCTCCGAAAGCGTGATGGGGCGAGCGTTGCCGACGTCAGGCGCATGGGTCGCCCGCGGGAAAGGCGTACGACCAATACGGAGCAACTCCTTGAGGCCAGGCAGGTCCTTGCGAACGAAGGTCAGGAAGGCACGATTGCGGGACTGTGGGACGCCAAAGTCACACAGATCGGTGACCAATGGAAATGCTACGTAGTCTTTTGCCAACGCAGTGATCAGGTAGTTGGCCGCTGACACCGGCTTCTCATCTTTGGGGTGATGGACCTTGCGCGTAAAGAACGCTGGGACGTTTTCGACGACGAGCAGGGATGGTTTCAGCTCCAATGCAACGTTGGCGACGACCGTAACAAGCAGATTGCGCTCGTCTTTCGAGCCGGCGGCTGCATCGTCGTGACTACCTTTGCCGGAACGAGCTGAACTCATTCCTTGGCAGGGAGGGCAAGCGCACAACAGCGCTGGGCGGGCTTTGCCCGCACGGGCGCGATATTGCTTGATCACGGTCTTCCAAGTCTTGCGCAAATCCCCTGGCACACCTTGAGCACCAGGATGGTTCAAGAGACAAACGTCGAGACGGCGTGGGTCAAGCTCGGCCATGACGTCGAAACTAAAACCTGCGTCTCGGTAACCGACGTCACCGGCTCCACAGTTGGAAAAGAGGCTGACGGCTCGCAGTTTGCTCATGGCCTTTTGCCTTGTCGCTTCTGCGCGCTCAGATCGTGTACGTCCAGGAATTGCTCATGGACTTTCTTAGCGCGTGTGAGGAAGTCACGCCACGACATCCGCTTCACCCGGTTCTCTTTTTCAAGGCCCTGGAACGTGCGCAGATTGGCGCTTTGCTTGAGCTTCTGACCGTCTGCAACCAGATCAATCCTCCACTGTCGATAGAACTCGGCCACAGTTTCTTTATTCTCTTCAAAAAATTGTTCGAATGCGTCAACGTAGTTGATGAGTCGTGCGAAATCAGTGTCGTCGAAAGAGTGTCCCGCCTTCTTGATCTCCACGACATGCAGCAGCCCATCGATGCTGACCAAGGTAAAGTCCGGGCGCTTTCCTTCGTGGTCAATCGCCAGGGACACGTCGGTGCCATGCTTCTTCTTCCAGAACTTCTCAAACGCGTGTTTGAAGTTCTTCAAGCTCTGATTCTTGGTGATGACGGTCCATGAGGGTTCGATCAACCAAGGTGCGCTGGCGATCAGCGCCTGGAATTGGTTCTCGTCCATCGCCACGTCAATGATCCGCTGTAGATCATTGATCACGCGTACGCGTTGCGCTGCGATCTGCGCGTATGAGGCAAGTTCGGCAATTTGCGCCTTGCTGAAGATGTCCAGCATCTGATCCATGGATGCCTTGCCGTTCGTCACCTGATTGGTGAATTCGTGAAAGGCTTCCATCAACGCCTGGTGTGGCGCAACCGAGAGAATGATCTGCGACAAGTCTTCGACGTAAACGTCGTCGTTGAGTTCGTCTTCGGCGGCAAACCCGCCAAATTTCTTTGCCAAGTCCACGGCCACGCGGGCCACTTCCTTGTCGCCGAAGCGCTCCCGTGCCCGTTCTTCGATTCTGGACTTGCGCATGAATTCGTCGCGCACGCGCGCGCGGCGGGGTTCGCGCGAATTTTTTGCAATCTCCTTGATCAGTTCTGCGCCCCAGCGACGAAGCAACTGACCATAGTCAGAGTCCCAAAGAATATCCTGCCGGTCGGTTCGAACCAGGTCGTCGCCCTGATCGAGATCAAGCCATTCCGCTTCGACTTGGCCCACCAGGTACGAACGCATCGCAAACTCCCCCGTGAAGCCTGCAGGCTGATTGAAGTCGCGCGTGACGCCCACGATCTTTCCTCGGGCGTAGATGCGCACGCCCGTCATCTCTTCGTTCTTGTACGATTCCCTTCCCATACCGAGCCAACCCGTAACGGGGTACATCGTGCCGTCGTCGTCGATCACCGGACGGCTGGACAGGTCGATTCTCGTCCCCGGCATAAGGGGGATGTCCACTGGGTTAACTTGGACTGGCTTGGCCGCGCCGTCTGCCGCGTCAACGATGAGTATCTTGAAGTCCGGTCTGGCGAACGTGAAGCGTACGGAAAGTTGTCGAAGAAAGGTTTCGAGTTCAGGCACTCGTTTGGCCAGGAATGATGTGAGCCGGATGCGCGTGCCGGATTTCCTGCTCCACGTCCGATCGTCGCTGCCCACATCCAGGGGCACCGAGTCATCCGCGTCCGTGACGATCTTGTCGAAGTCCATGAAGAAGTGCGTGACGGCGTAGCCTTTCGCAGTCTTCGGCCCGCCTGCAGACCAAACCTCGATGCGCCGGCAGATGCCGAAAGGCGCAAGCTTACCGATCCCCTTACGGCCCATCACGGGACGCTTTTTCTTTCGAGACTTGCTGCCGTCCTGGCCCACGCGCGTGCGGCGATCTGCGCCAACCCGCAAGTAGAAGCCCATGGCTTCCTCTGGCGTCATTCCATGGCCGTCGTCTTCGACATCGATGACGTGGCCCAAGTCGCGGAGTGTACCTCCCGCCTGGGATGCAAGCTGTATGTTCACCGGCAGCCGGACGGTGACGGTTTCGGCGTCCGCGTCGTAGCCGTTGGCGATGAGTTCAGCGACGACGGCACTTGCCTTGTCGTAGAGCTTGACCCCGAGCTTGTCGACGGTCAGTCGTGAGATCCGAAGATGGTACGGAGATGTCTTGGCTGTCGGCTTCTTGGCGGCTGGAGGGGCCTTGACGAGTCGGCTTGCTTTGCCGCCATCGGCCGGTACAACGCGGCGAGAAGATGTAGCCATCGGCAACTCCATGTTGTGGCGGCCGCAATGTGCCACCGCGTTTCCTTGTTGTCGCACGTGCGCGCATACGTCGCACACGGTATTATCGCATGGTCGCCGATAGGAGCCGACCATGTCCAGAAGGGCGAGCAAGGGCCAGCCAACCGTTAAGTCAGAACACGCAAAACCAGTGGTCAGGCGTGCGTTTTCCATGCAGGAAGCTGATGCACGGCTCATCGATACGCTGAGGCTCAGATGCGCCACTCGGGGAATGTTGGTGAATCAAAGCGAGGTCGTCCGGGTTGGCTTGCGTGTGCTGGCGGAGATGACGGACGCAGCGTTGTGCGACAGCGCCGCCCGGATCGAACGGCTCAACGCGGTGAGTCGTGCAAAGAAGGCTGCACGGTAGTGGGAAAGTTGGTCTCGATGCACTGGTCTCATGGCGGTTCCGTCAAGGGCGGAGCACGAACGCCGGGCTGTCAGCGGGAAATATACTTTGGGTACAACTTACGGTGTTCTGATAGCGGTCGAGAAATATCAAGACTCCCGCATAAAGCCAGTTCGCTACGCTGAGAACGATGCCAATGGGCTGCTGGACGCCCTGGTCATGCATGGTATGGACGTGGCGCACACAGTGCATCTGACCAGTGCAGAAGCAACCAAAACGCGCATCGAATCCGAAGTGCGGCGTATTTGCAAGGTGCTGAAGTCAGGAGACACCCTGTTCTTCTACTACGCTGGTCATGGTTTCTCGAAGGACGACAAGAACTTCATCACGTGTCACGACACCGTGAAGAGCGATCTGGGGCCTACCAGCATCGAACTGCAAAGCTTGCTGAAACAGTTCAAAAGGTCCGAATGTCGCAAGCTCGTGCTCTTTCTTGATTCCTGTCACAGCGGGCTCGACATCGACGATGGCATGCGCACCATCCTGTCTCATCTTAGCGATGACGAGTTCAAGGAGTTCTGCCGATCCGCCGAGCACCATCACGCGTTCGCCGCGTGCAAGCCGGATGAACAATCGCACTCAGCCTTGTACCTGAAGCATGGGATCTGGACATACCACCTGCTTGAAGCACTGTCCGGACGCGACAAGCAGGCGCTCGAGCGCGGGGCCTTCCTGACGGCATCGTCCCTTGAGGCCTATCTGAGCGAGTCGGTGTCTAAGAGTACCCATCTGCCGGCGGGGTCGATGCAGACTCCAATGTCGTGGGGTAGCAAGACGCGCGAGTTCATCATCGCGGACTTCACTACCCTCTTTGCAACTCAGGACGCCGAGGCGCGGGCGCAACTTGGTGATCTGAAGCAGGTTTCGCTACAGGGCAGGCTCGTCGAGTGGATCAAGAAGCTGTCAGGATTCAAGCGCAGCCATCGAGTGCCTGATTCGATGAACGATCAGACCCGCAGCTTCGTTCGCTCCATTGCCACAAACGAGATTCAGCAACGCGTAGAGGAAATATCGGAATCTCTGAAGCGCTCCTTTCAGTACAAGCGCAGGGACTTGAAGGTCGACCTGGATGGGCTGATCGAGACGCCTGACTTCACTGTGGAGGTGTCGGTGGACTTTGATCCCGACGACATCGACAAGTGCGTGATCTCGACAGCCGTGCTAGACATCAAGAATCCTGCAGCCGTCGCGTCCAGAGCCTTTGCCGACGTTTTTGATGGAGAGTTCGATCAGCTATGTTTCGAAGTTTCTGGACGAATTGACGTCGCCGCCCTCATCGACAAGGTGGAAGATGATCCGCGCGGAATGGAGATCGACTATCCAAGTTCCGCGAAGAGTTGCACGATCACCGCTGCCGGTCTGGCCACCGCAAGCATTGAGGTCAAGTCCAACCAGGTATTGATCCGATTCCGTTCGGCCCAGGAAGTGCAGACGCTGCTCGGTGCATCGCAATCATTTGCACGCCTCGCGGCCAGCAATGGCGGGGTTCTGGGAACGGCGCTGCGCCTCCTGTGACGGCGTAGTTTTCGTGGGTGCGTCGACCGGACCTGCGGCGCCTTCCCTTTGATTGACCCCAAGTCGTGCCAAAAGAAAAAGATGATCTGCATCGATTGCGTGAAGCCGGAGCCGCTCAAAAAACACGTCGCCATGAACGGGCAGACCCACCCGTGCCGATACTGCGGCAGGTCCGGCACGGCAGTCACCGCGGATTCTCTGTTCGGCTACATCTATGACCGGGTGCGGGAGAACGTCGCCGATGAAGACGGACTGTCGCAATTCGAGTACGGCATGATCTATGAAGGGGGCGCCGACGACATCGCCGTCCAAAGCATCGACATGGTTCTGTCAGAGTGGTTCGACCTCGGCGATGAACTTTATTTCGAAGAGCTTCTGGGCAGCGTTCCGACGGAGTTCAAGACCAACGCCCGAGGCCACGAGACGCACTTCTACAGCGATGGCGGGCTCCTGGAGCGCAATTTTTATGAAGACCGATGGGCCGCGTTCATCGAGGACATCCGGCATGCCCACCGCTTCTTCAATCCCAGGGCCCGCGGCTTTCTCGATGCGGTGTTCGCGTTCCTGCTGGTTGAGGAGACCACGTTGAGGCCGGAGTGCGTTCGAACCATGGCATGCGGCGAACCGCTCTTTCGAGCGCGCACCGCCGACGGTTATCACCAGGTCAAGGCATTGGTTGAGAACCTTGCCAGTCAGTTCGGTCCGACGCCGAAGGACAAGGCGGGCAGCCAACGGATGACCCCCAACGGCATCTCTGCCCTCTACTGCGCCCTGCAGCGCGAGACGTGCCTGAGCGAGATCCGATCCATCACCGGTGATCACGTAGTCAGCGTCGGCCTGACTCCCACGACCCACCTCAAGCTGCTGGATCTGACGCGACTGGAGCAGCTGGAGCCGCCGGAGCGCACCCTGCTGGACGTAGGCTACCTGGACAACGTGCACCTGAAGACCTTCATCAATTCGCTGGTGAAAAAGATGTCCCGGCCCAAGGGGCGAAACGACGAGCTCAGCTATCTGTCCACACAGGTCGTGTTCGAATACCTGAGGCTGCGCTTCGGTGCTCAGGTGGATGGCCTGGTGTTTCCATCGGTACAGACGGGGGAGCGGGGTACGAACGTGGTGCTGTTTCCAGAGGCCAGCGTCATCAGCGCCACGCCGCTCGAAATGCCTGATGAGATTGGCGCCGCCCTTGGCGACAGACCAGGCGGCGTATTCGAACCTGGCGCCAGGCTCGCGGTCATTGCCGGATCCGCACGGTTTCACAAGGTCGTGGCCACCACGACTCACGCCACCGAGTTCACCCGCATCAACGAACTCTTCATGAGCGACCTCGTTCGCAAGCAACCGGGATTGCCGGCTGCGCTGCCAGGATAGTTCCTCGTCAATCGCGTGGGCGGCGTAAGCCGTGAAGTGCGCGTAGAACATTGTCCGGACCGGCTGCTCGCATTGCGTTTGAGCGCGGCCGACGTATAGCGCACGGCCCGTGCAGGTGCAACGCGAAGCCCCGGGCGGGCGTGCCAGATTGGGCAGCCCGGAGCAGACCGTGCGCACCGTCGACACCGTGGCTTCAGCTGCCGCGCTGGCCCCGACATGTGCACAATGCTCTTGAAAACCTCGGCGATCGTTGACGATTAACTGGATCGCGAGATTGAGCAACGGAGCCCGATGCAGAGAAGCTGCTGCGCGCCGATCGAAGCATGGACGAGGCTTTGGTCACCTTGGCTCAACTGCGGGGGCCGCTCGCTCCGCTCGACCACGTCGCCCAGTTGCTATCGACCGGCGCTATGGATGACAAGGGCTTAAAGCGGACTGGCGAGGTATTGAAACGCCGGAATGAGCAGATGACCACCCTTGTCGATGATCTGCTGGTAGTGTCCCGAGTGCCACGCGGATTGGCGGTGTTGCATGTCGCGGAAGCGAGTGCGCACCAGATCGTCTCCGGCCGTGTCGCGAACGTCGCGTTTCAAAATAGAGCGGTCAGCCGCTCGATCAAAACCTGAGCGTCTGGTTGCGGTGACCGCCGACGTTCGCTCGTCGAGGCCGAACGGCAGCACTCAGTCTCTTGCGGGCGAAGCGGCAGCTCGTGACAAGGGCGCCTAACAGGAGATTGATGAGGCGCCATGACCATCTCATCACCGAAGCATTTGCGGACCGACAAGCGCAGTGGAACGCGCAGTGCCTCTCCCCACTTCCTTTTCAGCCCTAGCAGTCGCCCATGTCTTCGTTGCGTCTTGAACGAACGCAGCAATCGAAACGGCCAGCCTCGCATCTTTCGATTCACCTGTTTTGGCCAAAGCCTGTCCGATATGCATCCAGGCGCCCAGGGCCTCCGCCCGGCTTGCACGCACGTTGGCTCCAGTCATGTCGCTGGGTAGAGGTTTCCTCAAACGGCCATCGTCCTTGGCTTTCAAGCGCCATAGTTCATCAGGGCGTCGACTCTGGCCACGGTTTGCTTGCCGCGTCGCCTCTGCCTCCACGCCATAACCCCGCAATTTCTCGGCGAAGGTCTCCCGCCAGCACTGCAGGTCTGCCTTGCGGGGGTTGAGGCGCCGACCGTGCATGGACTCGGCACGCACGCTGATGTGCACATGCGGGTTGGCCTGGTGGTCGTGCAGCACCATCACGTACTTGTGATCGGCCAGCTCGGTTTGCGCGAACTCGCGCGCCGCGCGCTGCACGATCAGCGGATCGGTTCCACGCGGCATGGACAACATGATGTTGAAAGCTTCGCGCCGATAGCCGACCTCTTCGATCTGGCTACCGCTGAAACGCCAGTCTTCTGTCAGCGCGTGCACCGCGTCCCTGCCCCGCATCGTCTCGCCGCGTTCGTCTTCCATGTCGAGCCGGCCGTTTTTGCTGATGTACCGAAAGTGGGCGGCAATGGCCTGCATGCCCCGCCCTCCCCCGGTGACCTTGACCATCACCTGCGGAGCCCGCCGCACCACCGTGGCTTCGATGCGCTCGCGGATGACCGCCGCGCGTTGACGCTGGGAGCTCCCATCCAGTCGGGGCTGAGGCCTGACCTTCACCACCCGGTTGCCTGGGTAGAACAGGCGGTCGCCGCACTGGATCAGGACGCCATCGATGTTGGGTACTTGGGCCATGGATGCCTCCTCTCAATTCACGGTCTGCGCTGGCTTGGTGGTTGATGTCGAGGCCGAAGGTCGGCCAAGACGCCCGAGGCCAGGGCGAGATGTCGCCGCACGTCGACAGACAAGGTGTCCAACATGTCGCGGTAGTACAGCGCCGGGCCAACCTCGGCTTGGCGAAGCAAGTGCGTCAGGTGGTAGATGTTCCGGCTGAGGGTCGAGAGCTCGGCGTTGGACGCTGTGAGAGCAACGATGTGGTCCGTTTGCCCGCCACCCCTCAGGATCGCGGGAACGCCCGCCACCAGACCTGCCACGTAGTCGCCAGGGCTCAAGCCCGCTCTGCGCGCTGCTTCCAGCGTTGCGGCCGCATGGTCAATATGCATGCGCAGACACAGGCGCGTTCGAGTGCCCAACGGCCGCGGCAGATGGCTGCGGTCAGGCAGGCTCTCAACGCCTGCTGGCTGGTCCAATTCCTTCACCAGCACCATGCGTACCAGTTCTGATGGCGACACAGCAAGCGCCTGTGATCGCTCCACGAGCATGGCCTTCAGGCCGTGCAGATCGACGCTGATGCGGTCGCGTGACGAGGTTCCCATACCGACTCTCCTGACAACGAATCACCCCTGGGTGAGCGTGTCAGACAACCGGCGCCACCGCGCCTATCCTGCACTCACCAATGACTTCATGGTCGTCGAGGATCGGTAGATTCGAGGCGCTGGATTTGGCCGAAAAACCAGCATGACCTGCACAGGCTCTCGCCCGCCAGGTTGTCAAACAGTTTGACAACCTGGCGGCAGAGGCAGCGATCAGAGGGGTGTTTGCAGCGGGCCGATGGCGTCAGAGCCAGGGTCCTGCTGCCGAGAGCAAGTCGAGAACAGGTCAGGTGGGGGCCTGTGAGTTGTCAAACCGTTTGACAACTCGCACCCTGCACCAGGCCGATCAGGGTCAGCTGGCTGCCTGGCACCGCCTGCACCTTGCCTCCGTTCACCGGGGTCACATAGACAAGTCCGGAGTGTGGCGGAGCCTCCAGGGTGTTCACCACCACATCGGCACCACCCAGGTTTGCCAGCAGCCTCAACGGCGCCTGCCGATGCGCTTGAGCGACAGGTTCGGTGGCGGGCGACGTGGACGGGCTGCTCTTTACAGAGTGGACCTGTTCTGCGCCCGGCCCCAGGCTGGCTTCCATGGATTCGATCAGCGCCGATGTGCCGCGCCGCACACTGCCCGAGCCTTCTGCCAGGTCAGCGCGCAGTGCCATCACACGCTCCCGCGTGATGGCGCTGCGGTCAGACGCCCAGGCTTCTACATACTGCGGATGCCCAGCTGCCAGTTTGCGCAACTCGTTGAGCTCGTACAACCCACGACAGCGCCCCTCACGGTAAGCCACCATCAGCCAGTCTGGCGGATCGATCAACGCGGTCGCCATGGTCACGTACTGCCGGCTCTTGCCGATCGCCCGCGCGATATGGGCCTGCGTCTCGCCCCGGTTCAGCGAACGCTGCACGAACAGCGCGATCTCCAGTGGCGTCAGTCCTTTGCGCTGTTCGTTTTCGATGAACTGATCAACGCTGTTGGCGGTCTGGTCCACAAACGCGGGGATCTCGGACAGCCCGGCCAATTTGGACGCCCGCAGGCGACGGGCGCCAAAGTTCAGCATCCACCGACCTGGCTCGCTGGGATGTGCACGCACGGACACCGGTTGCCGAACACCACGGTCTTTGATCGTCTCGGCCAGTTCGGCCAGGGACTCGTCGTCGAATTCCTGCCGAGGTTGGTCCGGGTCTTCGTGGATAGATGTGATCGGCAAACGCAGCGGTGCCCCGCTTTCTGGCAGGCCACCTGGGGCCAGCAGGTCCAGCCCATCAAGCGACAGCGCCATGCTGGCCTCCAGCTTCTTTTGTTTCACTCGATGCAGATGGCGCCACGATATCTACAATGGCTCTGAGGCCCGGCTCGATGGCCTGCCAGGCGTCGCGTGCCGCGGTCTTCTTCATCTCCCACAGCACCAGCCCGTCGGCCTGCGCTTCGGCCACGGCCGAACGGCGCGGCATGGACGCGAAGTCCCCAGGCCCGGGGCCGCAGCGGATCAGCAGCGGGTGGTACTGCTGGATCAGCTGCAGGAAGTTGGATTTCTGGAACGGCGTGGCCTCGACCATCATCGGCAGCAGGCCGATTAGGTGCAGCTTGGGGTTGAGCGTCGCCTTGATCTTGCGCACCCCCACGCGCTCGTGGTTGAGCAGCGCGGACACACCACTCATGGCTTCCATGTTGAGCTGGATCGGGGAGAGCACGAAATCGGCAGAGACCAGTGCAGCGATCACCCGGATATCCGGGTTGGGGTTGGTGTCCACGATGCAGACGTCGAACCGGTCATCCATGGCGGCCAGGAATGCGCGGAAGTTGCGCGCGAAGGGTGAGTGCTGGTCGGGCTGGCGTTCGAGGGGCATCAGACCCCGATCGGCTGCCACCAGCACGAAGTCAGCAACTGGCAGCACTGGACGGATCTGTGTCAGCAGGCCGCTGGCCGGGAGATCTGACACCGTCGCGCGCTGCGATCGTCGCAGCGGCTCCGAGAAGTTGCCCTGGTGGTCCAGGTCGATGGCCAGCACGCGGCGGCCCTGTTTTCTGAAGTAATGGGCCAGCAAGGTGGCGACAGCGGATTTGCCGACGCCACCCTTCTGGTTGGCGAGCACAAGGGTCTTCATGGGGGAGTCCTCCGGCACGATCGACAAGGGGTGTACCGAGGCGGAGGACAGTTCCCGGGCGCCGCGCTCGATGCGCCAGCGGCCGGGATCGCGCGAGCCGGCGCCAGCCGGCGAGCGCGTTTCAGGATTTCACGCGCACGCAGCGCCCCATGATGGAAGCGCTGCGGAGGATTTGCCGCGCTGGATTCGGGGGCGAATCCAGCGCGGCCAATTGCTCTTCCTTGACTTTCAGGCCTTGAGCTTGCGCATCTCCTCGGCCAGCACCCACAGTGCTCGGTTCAGGCTCACGCTGCGGTCGATGCTGCCCACCGGGCGGGTTTGCAAGCGCCGGCCCTTGGCGCCTCGGCCGGGCTGGCCACCTTTCAGGGCGTTCTCCTGCACCCGCTGGAAGGTGGTCCACAGGCTGGGTCCGAAGTCCTCGGGGCGGCGGGCCTCAATCAGCTGCTCGGCGGTCACCGGGGCGGGTAGCGCTTCCTCCTCTCGATCACCGTAGCGCAGGGCCAGCGCGGCGGTGGCAAACGCCCGCTGCTCTTCAGGCTTCAGGCTCAAAGCCTTCATACCGTCGGCGGAAGCGTCCACGGCATCAAAGTCGTCGAGCACCCGGAACGCGCCTTCGATCACCTCGTCCTGGATCCTGCCTTTGTGGGGGATGCGGATGTCGTTGGTGACATCGCCCACCACCAGACCGTTACAGCAGACGAAGCGGAAGACACCGGCGAGCATCTGGTAACTGCTGGCGCCATCGTGGCTGTTGATCAGAATGATTTCGTTGGCCTCGGGCCGCGTGTTCACCTGGCCCGCGTGGCGCATGCGGATCATGTGCTTTGTGAACTCGGTCTTGCCTTCAATGCGGCTCTTGCTCTGGCACACCATGAAGGGCTCGAAGCCTTCTTGGCGCAGACCGCGCAGCACCTCGATGGTGGGGATGTAGGTGTAGCGCTCGGAGCGGCTGCCGTGCTTGCCCTCGGCAAAGATGGACGGCGCAGCCTGGCGCATCTGTTCTTCGGCCAGCGGCGTTTCGCTGCGAATCACGAAGGTGTTCTGGCCAAAGCGTGCGGCCAGTTGGGGGCGGAAAGTTTGAACGGTATTCATGGTGAATGCTCCAAAGAAAAAGATGGGGTGACCGGAAACGCCGGGCAGATGGGTTCCGCCCGGCGTAGGTGCTCAGGCGTGCGCGGGCTGGCGTTCGCTGCGGGCCTTGCGGCCGTTGGCGGGTGGGTTGGGGGCTGCTGCGGGTGGCTCTAACCCGCTGTCGCGGGCTCGGCGGGCTTCGCCCTCGGCCCGGCTGTCGAGGTAGTCAATCTCATCGACGGTGAAGGCCAGCCCGTAGACCTCGACTCCGTCGCTGTCCTGGTACTGGTTGTTGCGCACGCGCCCGACGATATTCACGTGCGAGCCCTTGCCCAGGTACTCGGCCGCGTGCTCGGCCTGCTTGCCCCACAGCGTCCACTGGATCGCGGTGGCTTCTTCTTCGCGCTGCTCGCCGCTGCCGCGTCGGCTGTTGCTGATGGCGGTCAGCACCGCCCGGGCCAGCTTGCCTTCGCGCCCGTTGACGAATTCGAGCTTGACGGCACCGGCCAGGTGCGCGTGGCGCTGGATGACTTGAACGTTGGCCATGATGAAACTCCTTGCGTGAGTGACCAGCCGGACCCCGATGCGGGCTCCACAAAAACCGATCCTCTCGCTCGGACTCCCTCGCTCCCGCCCACGGGCGGGCGGGGGGTGGGCAAGGCCCCTTCCCTGGGGAAGGGGTGGGGGATGGGGAAACCCACGCAGCCGAAGCAGTGAGCCCGTCACCTGGCCCACCGCTGAAAGATCCCCCCACAAGTCCCCCTCACCCGGGACGGGGGCGCCGTGGGGGGATTGCGGTGGGCTGCATGGCGCACGCGCTGCCCGAGCCTCTTCGGGCGCCCAAGCAAGGCGCAGGCGACCGGATGCCTTGAGCAGCGGCGGCTCTGCGGGCGGCGTGACACCAAGCTGACCGAAGGGCAGCGACTGGCGCGGCGTTCGAGCCGCTGCGATCACTTCAGGGCTTCGGGACTTCGGGATTCCAGGATGTCAGGTCTTCCAGCGGCCCGGCCACGGGCTTGGCGGGTGACCGGGGGGACGATCTGGCGGGCAGGACGGGACCACAGCGCAGCGGCGGGAGCGGCTTGAGCGTCAGTTCGTCCAGCGGGCTTCGTTGTCGCGCAGCGGCAAGGAAATCAAGACCGCGATCCCCGGGCACGGAAACGAGCCGCTGGCGGTTTTCAGCCGGCATTGCAGGCCATGAAATGATCTCCCCTGCGCTCGCGCACAGCGCGCTGTTGAAAGAAAAACAAAAATGGGCCCGAGGGCCCAGTATTCAAACGAGGCCCAATTCGGCCATCGACTGGACAGAACTACCTGCCACGATGAAGTGGTCCAGCACCCGGACATCGACTAGGGCCGCCGCCTGCTTGAGCGTCTGCGTCAGGTATTCATCGGCCCGCGATGGGTTCGTGGCGCCCGAAGGATGGTTGTGCACCAGTACCAGAGCGCAGCTGTTGCGCAGCAGGGCATCGCGCACCACCTCGCGGGGATACACCGATGTCTGACTCACCGTGCCTCGGAACATCTCCACGTAGTCGAGCACGCGGTTTTGCGCATCCAGATGCACCACCGCAAACACCTCATGCGGCAGGTTGCCCAGCCGAGCGCGCAGGAAGTCCTTGACCACCGCAGGCGAGTCCATCAAGTCGCTGCCTCGCACCTGCAAGGCCAGCAGCCGCTGTGCCGCCAGCAACACCTCGTCGGCCTCGGCCGGACGGTACTTACCGGCCACGTCGCGGATGAGCAAGCCGCCCGAACCGGCGGGCACCGACAGGAAAGAATCGAGGGAACAAAACAGATCGTGTTGCATGACCAACTCCAGGGACTAGGGCGGGATTGCCCGAGACCGGAACCGGCACGCCGCAGCGCAGCAGTCACAGGTTCGAAGACGGCCGCATGGCCGCAAGCGCCCACAGGGCGCGCAGACCTTGACGGCGAGAACGGTGTGCAAGGATGAAGGGAACAGCAAGCCAGCCCAACTACAAAAGCAGGCATGGGACAAGGCAAGCGCAGCGCGCAGGCCGGGGGCCAACCGACGGCCGAAGGCGTCAGGGATCGAAGCCGCATGGCCGCGACCCGGCACGGGGCGTGGGGCGCAGCCCGCAGAGCCCGACGGCGGTACGCCGGGACGCACACACTCGTTCTCGACATCCATCCGGCGAAGGTCAGGGGTCTTGACGACCTACCTCACCAATCGAGACAGACGAATCGCTTCCACATGCCGGGTGTTTGTTGCGGTTTTGAAACAATGCGCCGAGAAGACTCACTCAGCCAAAGCGGGTAAACCTGTTTACCCCAAGGTTTACCCCACGGGCTCCACCAAGAAAAACGGGCTAGCCCAGAACTGAGCTAACCCGTTGATTTTATTGGTCGGCGTGAAAGGATTCGAACCTTCGACCCCTTGCACCCCATGCAAGTGCGCTACCTGGCTGCGCCACACGCCGACATGCCTCTAATTATAGCGGCCAGATGATGCCTCTTCAGGGGGCACTGCCCAGAAGCTCGCGAATTGCCAGCAATTCGCGGCGCACGTCGTGAACCAGCCTCAAGGAACTGTTGGGAAGCAGGTTCAAGTTGCTCTCAGCGAGCGAGGACTGAGTGGCCAGCGCTGAAGGCCCCATCGGGGTGGACTCATCGTGGTGGGCGATGGCATAGACCGAGTCGGTGTGTGAGGTTTTCCAACCATGCTGCGCCAGCTCTTGCAGCTGGTTGCGAGCGCCACTGATGGTGAACCCCTGGTCGTACAAGAGCTCGCGTATGCGACGGATCATGAGGACTTCATGGTGTTGGTAGTACCGCCGGTTGCCACGCCGTTTCATCGGCCGCAACTGGGTGAACTCTTGCTCCCAGTACCGCAGCACATGGGGTTTGACGCCACACAACTCCCCTACCTCACCGATGGTGAAATAGCGCTTTGCTGGGATGGGAGGAAGCGGGTTTTCCATGCAAATCAGGGCGATACCAACCAAATTTTCAAATCTACCCCAACCTGCGCTCGCGCGGGTGCTCAGCCAGATAGAAAACGTGCTGATTGATTAACGAGATTTGTGAGGCAGCACAAAAAACCAGGCCGTGATGCGCCGAAAAACCCATTCGCCATACCCCCACGGTGCTTCGAAGAGCAGCCAAAAGCAAGGGTTCTAATCGCCAGTGACAACTGCTTGCACCTGCTCTTTGAGCTTGGGACTGGCGTGGAAGGTGACCACACGGCGCGCCTTGATGGCTACCGGCTCGCCCGTGCGCGGATTGCGGCCCGGACGCGGCGCCTTGGTACGAATCTGGAAATTGCCGAAACCCGAGATTTTTACGTCGGTACCGTCAACCAGGCTGTCGGTGACAAGATCGAAGAAGGCATCGATCATGTCCTTGGACTCGCGCTTGTTCAAACCGATCTGGTCGAACAACAACTCGGCGAGCTGAGCTTTGGTCAGTGCCGGGGTTTCCAGACTTTCAACCGCGAGTTCCATGGGCCCTCTCTCCTTTGTTGTGGTGACTCAGCTGCGCAACCGCGCCGCTACGCGTTGCTGCAACGCATCGAGCACGGCGCGCACCGTAGCGTCGATTGCCTCGTCGGTCAGTGTAGCGTCGTCCCGGCTAAGCACCAGGCGCACCGCAAGGCTCTTCTCGTCTGCCGCTAGCGCGCTCGTCTCTGCCTGCTTTTTGGGCCGGTAGACGTCAAACAACACCGCATCGCGAAGCCACGGACTGGCGGGCGCACGCACCGCGTCCATGACAGCGGTGTGGGTCACGGATTCTTTGACCACGATGGCCAGGTCGCGCTCCACCAGCTGATGACGGCTGACCGGCTGGAACACCGGAATCTGCCGCGCGAGCACCGCATCAAGCGCCAGCTCAAACAAGATCGGCGCATGGGGCAGCTCATAAGCTTGGCGCCATTTGGGGTGCAGCTCGCCGACATGGCCAACGCATTGCCCCTCAAGCCAGACTGACGCACACCGCCCGGGGTGCATCGCCGGATGCTCAGCGGGCTGGAACTCGGCCTGTCGTGGGGCCAGCAGCGCTTGGATGTCACCCTTGGCATCGAAAAAATCAACACCGCGTTCACCCATGCCCCACTGCAACGACTCAACCGTACCGTAGGCCAGCCCGGCGACACGCATGGGCTGGTGGAAACCGGCCACGGTGGTATCGCTGTCGGGCATTGAGGCGTCTTTAAAGAACACCCGACCTAGCTCAAACAGACGCACGCGCTCGGCCTTGCGATCCAGGTTGAACCGGAGCACGGCCACCAGGCTGCCCAGCAGCGATGAGCGCATCACGCCCATCTGACTGGCGATCGGATTGAGCAGCTTGATCGGATCAGGGTTGCCAGCCAGCTCGCGCTCCCAGCGTTCTTCGACAAAGCTGAAGTTGATGGTTTCCTGGTAGCCAAGCTGGGCGAGTTGCCGACGCACCGCAAACGGCCCGCGCCGCGCTTCGGTGCGGATTTTGGCGGTGATGGGGGCCAGCGGCGGCGTGTGTGGCAGCTGTTGGTAGCCAATGACGCGGGCCACCTCTTCGATCAGGTCTTCTTCAATTTGCAAATCGAAGCGGAACGCAGGCGGCGCTACGGTGACCGTGCCCTCACCTTCGGTCACATCCAGACCCAGGCGACGCAGCGCGCCAGCGCATTGTTCCTGCGTGAGCGGCATGCCGATCACCCTTACCGCGCGCGCCACGCGCAGCGTCACCGGCTTGGCTTCGGGCAGCGCCAGCGTCTGGTCGTCCATCGGGCCGGCTTGCCCACCACAGATGTCCAGTACCAACTGGGTGATGCGCTCGACGTGTTGCACCGTTGTCGACGGATCAACCCCACGCTCAAAACGGTGGCCGGCGTCGGTGCTGAAGTTGAAGCGGCGCGAGCGACCAGCAATCGCTTTGGGCCACCAGAACGCGGCTTCGATGAAAATGTTGCTGGTGTCGTCCGACACAGCGGTGGCGTCGCCGCCCATGATCCCGGCCAGCGACTCCACCGCCTGCCCGTCGGCGATCACGCCCACCTGCGCGTCCACCGACACCGTGTTCCCATTGAGCAGCTTGAGCTGCTCGCCTGGCTGACCCCAGCGCACCTGCAAGCCGCCGTGGATCTTGTCGAGGTCAAAAATGTGCGAGGGGCGGCCGAGCTCAAACATCACGTAGTTCGAGATATCGACCAGAGGCGAGACGCTGCGCTGGCCACAGCGGGCCAGACGGTCCACCATCCAAGCGGGGGTTTGTACGCGCGTATTCACGCCGCGCACCACCCGCCCACTGAAGCGCCCGCAAAGGTCGGGCGCCATGACGTTTACAGGTAGCTGGTCGGTGATCTGCACCGCCACCGCAGGAAACTCGGGCTGCTGGAGCGGGGCGCCCGTCAGCGCCGAGACTTCGCGCGCAATGCCGTAGACGCTCAAGCAATGCGCCAAATTGGGCGTGAGCTTGAGCGTGAAGAGCATGTCGTCCAGCGCCAGCTGCTCGCGGATGTTGCGGCCCACCACCGAGTTGTCCGCCAGCTCCAGCAAACCGCTGCTCTCCTCGGAAATCCGCAGTTCCCTGGCCGAACACAACATGCCCTGGCTTTCCACGCCGCGCAGCTTGCCCATTTGGATCTTGAACGGCTTGCCGTCTTCGCCCGGTGGCAGCTCAGCGCCCACCATGGCACAGGGAATCAACATACCCACCCGGGCGTTGGGCGCGCCGCACACGATGTTCAGCGGTTGAGGCTGCCCCACGTCCACCTGACACACGCGCAGGCGGTCGGCGTCGGGATGCTGCTCAGCCTTCAGGATGCGCCCCACCACCACGCCAGTGAAGGGAGGCGCCACAGGTGTGAGCTCCTCTACTTCCAAACCCGCCATGGTCAGCGTATCGGCCAGTTGTTGACTGGCGAGCGGTGGGCTGCAAAAGCTGCGCAACCAGGATTCGGGGAATTGCATGGAATCGTCTCAACAAATATCTGTGCGGTGGAGCACCTGCCGCTGACAACCAAACCGCCATGGAGCCAGCTTGACCAATCAGCAGGTGTTCATCACCGATGGAGGTGACGCAAAGCGACTCGGGGGTTATCTGAATTGGCTCAGGAAGCGAACATCGCCATCAAAAAACAGGCGCAAATCGTTCACCCCGTATCGCAGCATGGTGAGTCGATCGGGGCCCATGCCGAAGGCAAAGCCGATGAAACGTTCAGGGTTCAGCCCCATGTTGCGCACCACGTTGGGATGCACTTGGCCCGAGCCCGCCACCTCCAGCCAACGGCCGGCCAGCGGGCCGCTTTGAAACTGGATGTCGATCTCGGCACTGGGCTCGGTGAACGGGAAAAAACTCGGGCGAAAACGCAGCACCAAATCGTCTGACTCAAAGAAGGTGCGACAGAAATCGGTGAACACAAACTTGAGGTCTTTGAAGCTCACGTTCTCACCGATCCAAAGGCCTTCGCACTGGTGGAACATCGGCGAATGGGTGGCATCGCTGTCCACGCGGTAGGTGCGACCAGGCGCGATGACGCGAATCTCCGGCATGCCCTGCCCCGCGTCCAACGCCGCGCGATGGCGCTTCACATGCGACACCGCATGGCGAATCTGCATCGGGCTGGTGTGGGTGCGCAACAGATTGGGCGCTTTCTCACTACCGCCTTCCACGTAAAACGTGTCGTGCATGGAGCGCGCCGGATGGTCTTCGGGCGTATTCAACGCGGTGAAGTTGAACCAGTCGGACTCAATCTCTGGGCCATCGGCCACCTCGAAGCCCATCGAGCCAAAGATGGCTTCGATGCGCTCCAGCGTCAGACTCACCGGGTGCAAACCACCCTGCCCGCGCTGACGACCCGGCAGCGTCACGTCAAGCGCCTCAGCTTGGAGCTGGATGGCCAACTCGGCGTAGGCCAGCGCTTGGCGGCGCTCATTCAACGCAGCTTCGACGGCGTGCTTGGCCTGGTTGATGGCCGCACCACGCGATTTCTTCTCTTCCACCGGCAGACTGGCCAAGCCTTTCATCAGCTCGGTGATGCGGCCCGATTTGCCCAGATACTGTGCTTTGGCGTTTTCCAGGTCGGCCGGAGCAGCAGCTTGCGCGAAAGCGGTGCGTGCGTCTTGGGCCAGGTCATCCAACTCGTTCATGGTGAAGCGTGGTGTGCGTTGAAAACGAAAAACCAAGAAAAAAGGGGCTGAGCGCCACGAGGAATTTCCTCAAGCCTCAACCCCTTTGAGCGATTGGCCCCGAACCACTTGCGCGGTCTGGGGCGTCGTGAATCAAGTGGCTAGCTTGGCTTTGACTTGTTCCACGATGCTGTTGAACGCAGCAACGTCGTTGACAGCCATATCAGCGAGCACCTTGCGGTCGATCTCGATGTTGGCTTTCTTCAGGCCATTGGCGAACCTGCTGTAGGTCAGGCCGCAAGCGCGTGCACCAGCGTTGATACGCGCGATCCACAACCGACGGAAAACGCGCTTCTTGTTGCGGCGATCGCGGTAGGCGTATTGGCCCGCCTTCATCACCGCCTGTTTGGCGATCCGATAGACGTTGCCACGGCGACCGCGGAAGCCCTTGGCAAGGGCGAGAACTTTTTTGTGACGGGCGCGTGCCGTTACACCACGTTTGACGCGAGGCATGTGTGACTCCTTTGTTCGTCGTTGATCAAATGCCCATGCCGGGCAGCATCTGTGCCATGTGA
>Ga0335395_10000185_pt1 | contig 40683 bp, 35 predicted proteins | sample MAT02_FD_205744 | JGI IMG/M metagenome (GOLD analysis project Ga0335395, IMG submission 205744) | Freshwater microbial communities from Lake Fryxell liftoff mats and glacier meltwater in Antarctica - MAT-02 (spades assembly) (version 2) ... | reverse complement strand
TCGTGACTGGGATGCCAGCAATTCCCCACAAACTATTTCTGAAAGCCGCAGCCGTCTACAACCGCTTGCCGGAAATGTACCAATCTTTGAGGCAAATTCAGCGTAAGCTCGATCGGTAGTCATTAGTTATTGGTTATTGGTTATTGGTTATTAGACATCTCTAATAATTATTGTGGAACAGGCATCCTGCCTGTTCAAAACTGGCTTTTCATATCAATTCCGGCTGCGCCGGAATGATATAGAGGACACGGCAGTGCCGTTTCCCTACCGCGATCAATTGTAGGGACTAAGGCACTCGCGGTGTCCTGATTTCGGGTAAGATTAATTCCGATACAACCAGAATTTATATCACTCCTATTTCTATTAGTCAACAGTCAACAGTCAACAGTGTTATACTTGCAACCTTTTAAATGTGGAATCACTTAAACAACCTGCGATTGATGTCACCGTCAATACCAGCTATTGTCAAAATAATCTTGTTTTTCTCAACTTGGATTGTGGCGTGGCTTCCCGCAGCGATTGTGGTGGCGATCGCCCTAAAATGGCATCCACCCCAACCCCTGGGAAACAAAAAACTACCTTTACTAGCTTCCCTGTACCTGATTGTCCCCTTCATTTTATGGGCAACAACCTGGATAGAAAATACATCTTTTGCTAACTGGGGTTGGGATTGGCAACCCGCAGTTTTGATATCCTTATTGCGGGGATTAGGATTAGGGATAATCAGCTTATTTATTTTATTTGGCTTGCAATTAACCGCAGGCTGGATCGAGCTTAAAAAAAGCGAAAATTCAACCGACATAGGAGGTGAAAAAACGATTAATTTTTGGGTTTTAATTTTTAATCCTGCTAGTTTACTGACTCTGTTATTAGGAGTGTGGATTAGCGCGACAGAAGAGTTAATTTTTCGCGGTTGTTTGCAAAATATACTCCAGCAAGATTACTCAATACTAACAGCAGCGACGATCGCCAGTTTCATTTTTGCGATCGCCCACCTCATCTGGGCCGCCAAAGAAACCCTACCGCAACTCCCCGGATTGTGGCTGATGGGCATGGTTTTAACCTTAGCCCGCATCGCCGACAATGGTAGTTTGGGATTGGCGATCGGCATTCACGCAGCTTGGATTTGGGGCATAACTACCGTAGATACAGCACAAGCAATTAAACCTACTTCTACCGTACCCGAATGGATTACAGGAATAGCAGCAAAACCCTTAGCCGGTGCAGCCGGAATACTGTTATTGCTAGCAACAGCAGCCGTAGTTTTGTTAATTAAAAATTAAAACCTAACACCCCAAACCCCTTTAAAATTATCAATTCTCTTCCTCTCCTCCTCTGCGCCCTCTGCGCCCTCTGCGGTAAAAAAAAAGATTAGATTCAGTCAAGCGAGAACTAGAACCACAAAAAAACAGATAAGCTGTCCTGCACTTAAATTTGATGTTAAAAAACAATCAAACAATGAGTGGGGTGGGGCCAAGGTAGCCCGCCCTAAATATACAATTTAAATGCGCGACAGCGTTAAAAATCCCAGATCAATCCAAAAGCCGATCGATCGTAATAATCGAAACCGGCCGCAACGGATCGAAACGAGTCAAATTCCCGGCCAACAAAGAACGCGATAACTGCACTTGCAAAATTCGGTAACTCCAGTGCGGTTCCCGGCGCACCCGATCGCCAATCCAGCTCAAAACAGTAGCAATATCTTCCAAAGCTTCCAAAACCAGCACGATCGAGCCTCCAGCGAGCAGCCGCAGGGCGCAAACGCCCAAAATTTTAGTCAACCCTCCACCACTACCGCCGATAAAAATCCGGTGTGGCGGACGCAAGCGGTGCAAGATTTCCGGGGCGGTTCCGTGAATCGAGAACACATTTTGCAGCCCAAAACGACCGCAGTTGAGTTCGATCGCCGAAGTACCAGAAACCGTTTGTTCGATCGCGTATACCTCAGATTGCGGGAATAAACGCGCAACTTCGATCGACACAGCACCGTTACCAGCACCAACATCCCAGACAACTTGTTCCGGTTGTAGGGTCAATTGAGCCAGCACCAAAACCCGCACTTCCCTTTCTACCGTCAAGCCCGGGCGATCGCCACAACCCACAAAAGCGCCATCGGGAACGCCCAACAAAGGCAACTTCGCCAAATCCAAAGGTTCAGCCCTCGGTGGGGACTCCCGCAGCATCACCACCACGCTCAGCGGTGCAAAAGACTCTCTCAGTAAAGCTTCCAGAGACTTGCGAATTACCCGTTCGTCCGCCGCACCCAAATTTTCGCAAACCCAAAACTCGTAGCGTGTTGGCAAATCGAGAGCTTTTACCAAATTTGCTATGGCCGCCGGAGTTCGAGTTTCGTCCGCTAGGACGGCAATCTTCTCCACACCGAGCTTTAGCTTCGCTGTCAGCTCCTCAAAATAGCGTCCTTGAGAGCCTACACAATGAGCATCTTGCCAAGGGATTCTCAAGCGATTAAAAGCCAACTGCACGCAACTGACATGGGGGTGAAATGTCAATTTATCTGGCGGTAGTTGGGCAATTAGCAGCTTTCCCCAGCCGTGGAACAGCGGGTCTCCGGCTACTAAAAGGACGATCGACCCAGCATCCGGCTCTAATTCGGCTTGAGTCGCCAAATGGCGCCGAATTTCGAGAATTGCTTCGGTTAAATCGGACAGTGCCCAGCGCTCTCCGTAATGCTGGGGAAAATAGCTCAAATGGCGATCGCTCCCTATTAACAAAGCGGCCATTTCTACAACCTGCCGCGCCGATTCACTCAGCCCAGCAGCTCCATCTAAACCGATACCAACAACGTGTACTGTCACTTTTTAATCAAAAATTAAAAAACCAGAATTACTGATTTTTCCTGGTTTCTCATAAGTTTTTTGCTTGACTTTGTTGTCAAGCCAGAATAATTAAAGCATTTAATCTGCCAACTTTTGACTTTTGACTGATATCTGGCATTCGGCAGAATATTTGATGTTGATTCTGCCGAATGCTGAATACGCATTAACAGATGACAGTTGACAGTTGACAGGGAAGTTTTTAGGCTGGGGCTTAAATCCCCAGCCTAAAAACAATCCACCTAAAGGTGGGGGCTTAAATCCCCTGTGCTTTAGTCATGGCCGTTCAAAACTCGAAAACAGGCCAATCCGGTTGTCGGAGGTAGCTAGTCATGTCGTCAAACTTCCGCAGTTCGGCTCGGTGTACGAGCAGTTCTTGGGGCGTGTCGAGCCATTGCTCGTTTAATTCAGACATAACAGCGCACAAATGAGCGCGGTCTAAGTTCGGGCCGATGTCGCCAAAATAAGCCAGAGTAATGTGTGCCGTAAAATGATATTGCTGTTCAATTCCCAAGGCAATTAAATCGGGATTTTGATAGATCGATCGGCGTAACTCTAGAATTTGCTTGTAAGAGTTTTCGTCCGTCGGTGCAACACAAACGCCTATAGCTCTAGTCATCACCATAAAGCCCAGGATTGTCCAGCGAATGGGAGACTTGCCCGATTGGACAGGTTTTGAGCCGGCAAAACCATCTGCCATGCAGCCTCGAAGTTGCACTTCAAATTCAGGATTTTTATCCGAGGCATCTCGAAAAGCACTGCTCCAAATCAAATCTGCCAGAGTGACATGGAAGCTATCGGGAGGTAGTGCGATCGAGGAACCAGGATGAAGTTCCTGCTGTATCCGTTGTTGGCAAGAGTGTAAGTTAGCATAGAATACAGCATTTTCTGCATCTTCCCCAGCAGGTGGCGTAATCACCGAATAGCCGGGAAATGGCACTGCAACTTTAACGCCAGCTTTGTCCAGTCCAAATTTGGGAGATTCCTGAATGTGCTCTATCTGGGACTTGTAGGAGTCCAGCAGCGTCATTCGCGCTACCCGATTTACATAAGCTTGATAAGTATCGTCCAATCTCCATTTCCTCGTGCTAATTAATAGCTTTGGGCACTTACCTGACTTGAGAATTGTTAGGACTTGCGCAGGGAAAGAACATCTATGTTTGAGATTCCTTTTGTGCTGTTGAGTGTGACAGAAATTGTCACGATCGTACAAATCCTAACTTTCAAATTCTAGAGCTTTGAGAATAGTGCAAGATGTAAAAATTATCGAATAGAATCTTTAACTACTTGCAACAAACTTTATATAATACACCATTGTTGGGTGGCTTGGTGCTAGAAATGCAAATTTACCTGTTTTGGGGAGAGGACGACTTTGCGATGGGGCAAGCTGTGACAAGTTTACGCCAAAGTGCCGTCGATCCCAACTGGGCTAGTTTTAACTATGACAAGATTATTGCCGATCGCGCCGATGCTGTGGTCGAAGGACTCGATCGAGCCTTAACGCCACCCTTTGGTACCGGCAGTCGTTTTGTCTGGCTCGCCAATACCACTGTAGCCCAGCAGTGTTCTCCCGAACTGTTAGCGCAATTTGAACGGACGCTGCCAGTAATACCCGACACCACGGTGTTACTGCTGACATCCGTCAAAAAACCCGATAGCCGGCTCAAGTCCACCAAGTTACTCATCAAGTCCGCCCAAGTGCGGGAATTTTCACCGATTCCGCCTTGGAATGACAAAGAATTAGCCCAGCGGGTGCGCCAAGTCGCCACCGAAATGAATGTCAAATTGACCGCCACCGCGATCGAACTTTTGGCCGAATCCATTGGTAGCGATACCCGCGGGCTATACAGCGAAATGGAAAAATTGCTGCTGTTTGCCGGCAACCGCAGCCAACCTCTCAACCCCGAAGAAGTGGCAGCACTGGTGCACTGTCACGCCCAGAATACATTCCAGCTAGCCGATGCCATTCGCGAGGGCAATACCTCCCTCGCTTTGGAGTTATTGGCGGGCTTAACGGCCCGGAGCGAGCCTGGTTTGAGGATTGTGGCAGGCTTGACTGGTAAGTTTCGGATTTGGTTGTGGGTAAAGGCAATGATCGAAGCGGGCGATCGCGATGATAAAATTGCTCAAGCTCTAGACCTCGGCAATCCGAAACGAGTATACTATTTTCGCCAAGAAGTCAAGAAGGCAAGCTTAGAAAAACTCCAAAAAAGTTTGCCTTTACTGCTGGACTTAGAAGCTTCCCTAAAGCGAGGCAGGGAAGAAATCTCAACCCTGCAAACCAAAGTTATAGAACTTTCTAGCTTATTTCGCTGATGTCGGCTCCTGGCAACAGGAGCAGGTACTAATTGTAAATTTTTACAACAAATTTCGCGCTCTGGTATACGCTAGATGCCAGGAGTGGGCAAAAAATCTTGAGTAGATAGCAGAAATAATCTCAGAATGCCACAGTAGAAGTTAATGTGGTAAATAAATGTTGTCCGCCGCCGAATGCCGATCGGTTAATATTATTTGCCGGCTCTCCACCCCCCCAACAAAAGAGCGCTACCCATGACACAACAGAACCTGCGGGAACTTCTCAAGCAGGGCGATCCAAAAGCGATCGCATCTAGCATCAACCGTACACTCAAGCCCAAAGGCATCAACGCCGATGTGACGCGGGATGAAGGCTGTCTCCACATAATTCTGGAGTCAGACAAAGTACCGAGTCAAATGGCATTGGTCGATTTCATCCGCAGCGGGATGACGAACTTGGGAGTCGAATCAATTCACACTATCAAGGTTTACGGGCGTCGAACAGGTGACGGCTCGGCCGCGTGGGAAGATGAAATAGAGCTGATGCCCTCAGAGCCAATGTACGCCTCTGACAGTGAAATCTCTGACGACTCCGTAGGTTTAGATGATGTCGAGCCCGAAGGCGAAGACTATTATCAAGAGGGAGAATTCGATCGAGAAGACGAAGACGAAGACGAAGACGAAGACGAAGACGAAGATATAGCCCCGCCTCCAAAAAAACAATTTCCCAAATGGTTAATACCTGTGGGTATATTAGTGCCTCTGGGGGCGATCGCAGGGCTATTTCTTACTGGAAATTTACCCTTCGGCGGTGGCTCGAACCCAGAATCGATCGCCCCGGTTGCCACTTCGCCCTCCCCTTCGCCCACCCCCAAAGCCTCATCTGCTGCGCCTAAAGCTACCACACCCTCTCCCGGCGCATCACCAGCTCCACAGGCAGCCTCTGGCACACCCAAAGCCCCTCCCAACGCTGCTAAGCCAGCAAGCCCAGGGGCATCTGCCACACCCAAGGCCACCTCTGCCACACCGCCAAAGTCTGACTCTTGGAGAGAAGCCGTCAATCAGGCTCAGAGTGCAGCAAAGCTCGCCCAGACAGCTCAATCCCAAAATGAGTGGATTGCAGTCGCCAGCGAGTGGAAAAAAGCAGTTGACTTGATGAGAAGCGTGCCACCAACCAGCCAAAATCGTCAAAAAGCTCAGCAAAAAGCCACAGAATATCAAGCATATCTCGTTATCGCCAACCGTAGGGCGGCAGCAGCCCCCTAAGCAACAGTTTTCAGTTAAATATCAGATAAGCAACCAGTCAAAAGTACGAAGTCAAAAGTGAAAAATCTTGCAGAAAAAACAAGACTTTTTACTTTTGACTTTTTTTATTTTATAGATATAAGACCAAAAAATGGTCTGCTCCGCCCCGAGTAATTGTAAGGTGCGTACCGCAACACTACAGAAGCGAGTTTGTGTGTCCAAGACTGTTTTACTAAAAATTTACAATAATCGCAAACCCCGATTTGTGAATAAGTCTGGGTTGTCAAAGAATATAGTAACGGTGAGTGTAACCCAATGTCAAAAAGTAGAATATCTAAAAGTAGTGATAGAAAAAATACAAGCGTGCCACCGAAGAACCTTAAACGAGTTACCAGCTATCTTGCACCCAACGCCCATAAGGTTGTGGAAGATTGGGCGGAGGAAGAAGGCCCGACAGTTAGCAATCTAGTGAGCCGGATTGTTTCGCAAGCTGTTGATGCTTACTTGGTTCAAAAGGGTAGAAAAAATGAATCTAGTCAGGATAACCCCGATCGCACTTAGCAAGCCTGACATTCGATCGAAGGTAAAATGTCAACCATGCACACGATTGGTGCTTTTGCGATTATTGACAAGGGCGGCAAGGTATTGCTATGCCATCGCACCGATGGGGATGCTTGTAACTTGCCTGGTGGTAGGGTTGAGGCGCGGGAAACTCCGTGGGCTGCTGTTGTCCGTGAGGTGGAAGAGGAGGTTGGTTTGCTGGTTAAGGTGATAGGTGCGATCCTCTGCGAGGGCTTTGCTAACGGCATTTATTCTATACCATCGCGATCGGACTTGGTGTTTACATTCCGCTTCCGCTGTGAAGTCGTTGGGGGTAGCCTGCACACCACGGAAGAAGCAGATGATATCCAGTGGTATCTGCCCTCGGAGTTGCCGATTAACACGTTTTCCAGTCATGTCGAACGCATCCATGACGCTTACGCTGGGCATAGCGCGGTTTTGCTCAAGACGCAGGACTAATCTTTTGGTTAAAGATTTGGTAAAAGCTAAAATGTTAGTATTAGTAGAATCTAGTGAATTTTGGGACTTGCTAAAATGAACACTGTTAAATTATCGATCGATGGCGACCGCCAGACTGTAGTTTTACCGAAAGAATACCAGTTTCAAGATAACGAAGTTTACATCAAAAAAATAGGTAATGTTGTTGTTTTAATCTCCAAAAACAATCCGTGGTAAATTTTGTTTGATAGTTTTAAACTTTTCTCTGAAGACTTCATGGAAACTAGAGAACAGCCTGCTTTGGACATCAGAGAGGCACTGGAATGAGATTTTTACTCGATCCTAATATCTGTATCTACATCATCAAGCGTCAGCCACCTCAAGTTTTAGATAAAATATCGCCTTTTTCTGTGATACAATCAATGAATAGAAGCTTGCAAGTCTCGGATTCAAATTTATGAACACCATCAATATTTCCTTACCTGATTCCGTGAAAGCCTATCTAGAAAAACAGGTAGCTAGTGGCAATTATAATAACATCAGCGATTATATTTGGGAGCTAATTGTTCAGGATCAAAAGCGTAAAACAGCTAAAGAACGTGTCGAAGAACTTTTACTAGAAGCTTTAGATTCTGGTGACGCGACTCCAATGACTGACGGAGATTGGGAAAATATTCGGCAGACTGTACGCAACAACGTCGCTCACAAGTAAAGTTATACCAATGACTGAAATTAACAAACGCTCAATAGTTATTAAAGACTTAATTGAGCACGCTACTTACATTGCCCACGATAATCTGGAGGTTGCAGAACAGTTTCTGGTGGCAGCAGACGAGACATTTAAGCTATTAGGTAAGATGCCAGGAATGGGAAAAATGAGTCAATTTTATAATCCCAGACTTGCAAATATTCGACAATATCAAATTAGAGGATTTAAACGCTATCTGATATTCTATCGAGCAGCGGAAACAGGTGTCGAGATTTTGCGAGTGTTGCATGGGGTGCGAGATTTGGGATCGATTTTAGATGAATATTTAGAAAATGAGGAATTGTGAGAAGTGCGTTAGCGAAGTCCTGGAAGGCGATCGCACTTCGCTTGCACAGGATTTGCGGAAACTAAGGTGAGGATGCTGATGTTATTAGAATACCGGGCGGTTGAAACCGCGTTGATAGAGACACTCACGCGCCGACGCAGGCTGAAGAACGATCGGTGAAAATTATCTTATTTTCTTCATTCCGCAGAGGCGGAATTTGTCTGTGTCGGCGCGGTTTCAACCGCCGTCTCATCTCTTCTCATCTCTTCTCATCTCTTCTTCTTCCACCAACCACCTCAAAATCCCACTATGATTATACCAAATATCGATGCAATAATCGGCGCAATTACCAGCATCGCCCAGCCTTTAATTAAAGATAAACTCGATCGCAGTGAATTTGTCATCAAATTACTCAAAAAATTCAACCTCGACCCCGAGCACCCGCTACCAGACTTCAGCAGCGTTTACGCCTACACATTAGTAGAATACGGCGTTGGCAAACCCAAGCCCATATTAGAACTGTTCCGGCAAGAAGAAATTAAACAAGCTTTTCGCCAAGCATTCGATCGCAATTCTCCGGCTATTTTGATCGAAGGAGGAGAAAGATTTCTTGATACCTATGCTTTGGGAGATGAAATTAAAAAGTTAGGGATTGACATTCGGCGCGAGTTTGCTGCTTTTTCCGCAGTTTTTATCGCAGTCACCAAGCGCACCCGCAATCCCAAAGAAGCTTATACCAATCATCAGATTGATTCAGTACACAAACAAATTATAGCAGTTCAAGAAAGACTCGATCGACTCCCAACCCTAGAAGGAATTCGCACCGAAATGGCGCGGCTGGCCGTTGAAAATTATCCGGCTTTACCAGCAGCCAATGAAACTATCGCAAAATCCCAAGGGTTTGCTTTGGCGCAGCAAATGCGTGGCTGGTTTGAAATATTGGGCTACGATTTTGAGCCGTATCAAGTTTGGGAAGATAACTATTTTGAATGGATTATTCAAATTCCGGTGAGGCGGGGCAGATTCGATCGCATTTTGATACGCGGCATTGCAGGAGAAGCGGGAATTCAAGATGTTGCAGCGCTGCGACAGTCGGTAGCAGCACAAAAAACCGATGAAGGTTGGCTGGTGACGGCGCGGCGGATTGCTAAAGCAGCCCGAAATGAGGTTGACAAACCAGAAAATCGGCATCTCGATTGTTATACTTTTGACGAACTTATTGATGTTGATGCTGATTTTAGCAGTTATATCCAATGGTTGGAAAACGAAGTTAATCGCAGGCAAATTGATGGCAAATACGTGCCTCTCGGTTGTACAAAAGCTGAGTTAGACTCGGTTAATAAGCGACAAATTGATGCGAGTTATTACGGCGAAGAAGATGGCTGGATTGACGGTTATATCGACTTGTGGATGGACGATCCGGCGAAGGAACATATTTCGGTGTTGGGGGAATTTGGGACGGGTAAAACTTGGTTTGCGTTTCACTACGCTTGGACGGCTTTGCAGGAATATAAAGAGGCAAAGGACAGAGGAACTCAACGGCCTCGGTTGCCTTTGATTATCACTTTGCGTGACTATGCGAAGGCGCTGAATGTGGAGAATGTTTTGGCGGGTTTCTTTTTTACTCAGCACAATATTCGTCTCAATAGTGAGGTGTTCGATCAACTGAATCGGATGGGTAAGTTGCTGTTGATTTTTGACGGGTTTGATGAAATGGCCGCGAAGTGCGATCGGCAACAAATGATTAACAACTTCTGGGAACTGGCAAAAGTAATTGCTCCCGGTGCAAAAGTCATCTTAACCTGTCGCACAGAACACTTTCCCGAAGCTAAGGAAGGACGCGCTTTATTGAATGCGGAATTAAAAGCATCGACTGCCAATCTCAGCGGAGAAACGCCGCAGTTTGAAGTATTAGAATTAGCAGCATTTAACGATGACCAAATCCGTCAGGTATTGTCTCACCAAGCCGATGCCGAAACTGTGACTAAGGTGATGAACAATCCGCAGTTGTTGGATTTGGCGCGGCGGCCGGTGATGGCGGAATTGATATTAGAAGCATTGCCGGATATTCAAGCGGGTAAACCTGTGGATATGTCGCGGGTATATCTGTATGCGGTGCGGCGGAAGATGGAACGGGATATTAAGGCAGAAAGGACGTTTACATCGCTGGCAGATAAACTATTTTTCCTGTGCGAACTGTCCTGGGAAATGCTCTCAAATGACCAGATGAGTTTGAATTATAGGCTGTTTCCCGACAGGATTCGCCGCTTGTTTGGTGCTGTGGTTCAAGAAGAAAAGAATTTAGACCATTGGCATTACGACATGATGGGTCAAACGATGCTGATTCGCAATGCTGAGGGCGATTATTCTCCGGCACATCGCTCACTTTTGGAGTTTTTTGTAGCGTATAAGTTGGCGGCTGAATTGGGGGTTTTGCCTGCTGATTTTACGGAGTTGTCTCAGGCACAATTGTATTTGGATAGTTCTGTTGAGTCTGTGCATTATACTTGGTCGGAGTATTTTAGCCGTCAGGTGGATAATACGGGTGTTCTTGTGCCGATTCCTGCTTTGAAGGGTTTTGTTGGTGAAAGTTTAGCGCGGATTCGTAACAGTTTCGGGCGGGAACCTTTGACGAAAGCGGTGATGGATTTGCTAGTGCCGATACTTTCAAAAACCGGGTTTGTTGGTGAGGTCAAGTCTCGACTCTTGGAAATTTTGGAAGCGACTAAAGGTAAAAATGAGACAGAAGTTGGTTATATCGGTGGGAATGCGGCGACGGTATTGGTGAAGGGCGATAATGCTGCTTTGGAAGGGAGAGATTTATCGCGGGCTGTAATTAAAGGTGCTGATTTTACTGATGCTAGTTTGCGTCGTGTCAATTTTGCTGAGGCGAATTTGACTGATTCTGCTTTTATCAAAGATTTCGGTACAGTTTTTGCAGTGGCATTTAGTCCTGATGGCAAACTGTTGGCAACAGGTGGTTCCGATGGCGTGGTTCGTTGTTGGGAAGTTACTAGCGGTAAAGAACTTTTGACCTGTAAAGGTCACAGCAGTTTGGTGCGTTCAGTCGCATTTAGTCCAGATGGTAAAACTTTGGCTAGTGGTAGTGGTGATCAAACGATAAAGTTGTGGGATTGTCGCACAGGTGAATGCCTTCAAACTTCGGAAGGTCACAGTGATTTAGTAATTTCAGTCGCATTTAGTCCAGACGGTAAAATCTTAGCTAGCGGCAGTCATGACAGAACTATAAAGTTGTGGGATTGTCGCACAGGTGAATGCCTTCAAACTTCGGAAGGTCACAGTGATTTAGTAATTTCAGTCGCATTTAGTCCAGACGGTAAAATCCTAGCTAGCGGCAGTTATGACAGAACTATAAAGTTGTGGGATTGTCGCACAGGTGAATGCCTTCAAACTTCGGAAGGTCACAGTGACTGGGTAATCTCAGTTGCATTTAGTCCAGATGGTCAAACTTTAGCTAGCGGCAGTACCGATAGAACGATAAAGTTGTGGAATTACCGGACAGGTGAATGTTTTCAAACTTGGCAAGGTCACAACGATTGGGTAAATTCAGTTGCATTTAGTCCAGATGGTCAAACTCTAGCTAGTGGCAGTAGTGACAGAACTGTAAAGTTGTGGGATTACCATAGCGGTAAATGCCTCCAAACTTGGCAAGGTCACAGTAATTCACTAAATTCAGTTGCATTTAGTTCAGATGGTCAAAGTCTGGCTAGCGGCAGTTATGACAGAACTGTAAAGTTGTGGGATTGCCACAGCGGTGAATGCCTCCAAACTTGGCAAGGTCACAATAATTTTGTACGTTCAATTGCATTTAGTTCAGATGGTCAAATCCTGGTTAGTGGCGGTGATGACCGAACTGTAAAGTTATGGGATTGCCACAGTGGTGAATGTCTCCAGACTTGCCAAGGTCACAACAATTGGGTAAACTCAGTCGCATTTAGTCCAGATGGTAAAACTCTGGCTAGTGGCAGTGATGATCAAACTGTAAAGTTGTGGGATTGCCACAGCGGTGAATGCCTCCAGACTTGGCAAGGTCACAACCATTGGGTAACATCAATTGCATTTAGTCCAGACGGTAAAACTCTGGCTAGTGGCAGTAGCGATGGAACTGTAAAGTTGTGGGATTGCCACAACGGTGAATGTCTCCAAACTTGGGAATGTCACAGCAATTGGGTAAATTCAGTTGCATTTAGTCCAGACGGTAAAACTCTGGCTAGTGGCAGTGGTGACCGAACTGTAAAGTTATGGGATTGCCACAGCGGTGAATGCCTCCAGACTTGGCAAGGTCACAGTGATCGGGTACGTTCGGTTGCATTTAGTCCAGACAGTAAAACTCTCGCTAGTGGCAGTAGTGACCGAACTGTAAAGTTGTGGGATTCTCGCAGCGGTGAATGCCTCCAGACTTGGCAAGGTCACAGCAATTGGGTAATATCAGTTGCATTTAGTCCAGACGGTCAAACTTTGGCTAGCGGCAGTAGTGACCGAAGTGTAAAGTTGTGGGATTCCCGCAGTGGTGAATGCCTCCAAACTTGGCAAAGTCACAGCGATTTGGTAATGTCAGTTGCATTTAGTCCAGAGGGTAAAACTCTGGCTAGCGGTAGTGGTGATGGCACAATTAAGCTTTGGGATGTCAAGACTGGTGAGTGCCTTAAAACGCTTATAGCTGAAAGACCTTATGAGGGCATGAATATCACGGGTGTTACGGGTTTGACTGATGCTGAGAAGGCTACGCTTAAAGCTTTAGGGGCGGTGTGCGATCCCGATTTTTAGAGAGGCGATAGATACTAAAGAAACCGGGTTTTTAACAGATTTAAGACTTCGGCATATATTGTCGGAAAAAACCCGGTTTCTGCCTAAGTTTCTACCTGATTCCGGTAGGGGCGGGTTCACCAACAATCTATGAAACCTACAAACAATCTCATAAACCCGCCCCATCCCCGCCACGATATACATCAACATTTTACCAAGAAATTTACCGTACATTTTTATTGTCTGTTGGGTGGGGGCGGGTTTAATAGATTGATGGTTTTCATTAGAGATATCGGCGAACCCGCCCCTACAGTAATTACGGTGGATCTACCGGATATTATATTACAATACGGTTCACTTAAGACAGATCCCCCCTAACCCCCCTTAAAAAGGGGGGGACAAGAATGCTCTCAAAGTCCCCCTTCTTAAGGGGGATTTAGGGGGATCTCCGGGGCATAAATATGTTAAGTGAACCGTATTGTATTATATTAGATTAGATGCGGGCGATCTAAATTTCCACACCCTCTAAAATTCCCACCATGATCTTAATTAAATCTTCTAAATCGTCAGGTACTCTAAATAAATTAACATCTTGAAAAATCGTCTGCCGACTTCTATCTAACCTACCAAATCGCCAGACATCTCCCATTGTCACCGCACCGTAAAGTATATTTTGTTCTGCAACGTGCGACATCGCAATTAACTCTACAGCAAGTTGAGTAAATCCTCTAGTCATATCGTCATTTTTAGCCTCAATAACCAGCAATTCTTGATTTGACTGCACGAGATAATCTAAATTTCCTTTTAACCAGCTATTAACGTTGAGAGTATACTCAAATCGCAGTTGACATTGGCAGTATCGAACGATATCCAGCAAAACAGGCGATACTAAAGATTCTCTTCTAGCTGTTTCGCTGCTGAGGCTGAGAAAAGGCAAAGTTGCTCTAATTCTTTGTTTGAGAGATGCTATTTCTCCTAGTTCTCTAAGTGTATGCGGCAAAGATAACTCAGCTTTAACTAGCGAGTAATCAAATTCTGCTAAAATTTCGTCCGTTTCGTAAGGTAATTCAAAGTACGAACGAAAGCTGTATTCTCGACCTTCTTGTAAAATCTTTCGCTTGACCATAATATTTTAACTCGCAGTATATATTTGTTCGATCGCACTTCACGCCCAAACTTCCGCAAAATCCAAGACAAACCACGGCAAAACATCTTCACCCGACAGAGTTCCAGGATTGTCCAGCACTTCCACTTCCTGATTAAGCCTGTAAATTTCTACTGTTCGATTTTGCCGATAGACCAACCTAAATGCACCTGGTTTTCCATGTATTCTTTTATTTTATCTCGTAGTGGCTTGATTCTGTCACTTTGAAATGGTGCTGATTACCAGTACCTGGATGAACAGGTTTTTTGGACAGAAACTTGGAGCGATTTTTTAACAACGCGGAGATTATTTCGACGCTGACGTTTTGGGATCTTTTTATCCAAAATCTCTCGAATCAGCCATTTTAAAAAAAGGGAGTTGAGATTGTTTAATATTTTGATAATTAGGAATTGCCCGCATGACTCACATTCAGAGTACCAGTAAAGCCAATCCGTACTTGAAGAAGTTAAACGCTTGTGGGAGAGGGCCAATTAGTGTTGGAGCGGGAAAAATCTACGCGGGGCGACGGGGTGCCGATCGCCTTTTCTGATGCTGGATCGGGCTGGTAAACTTGGATTCGATCGCGCCCAAGTCGTTTAGCTTGATACAGTGCTTGATCGGCGGCGGCAATCAAAATGGAGGTGGCTGATTCAGATCCAGGAACCATACTCGCTATCCCCAGACTGACAGTCACGTACTGGCTCACCTGAGAACCTGCGTGAGGAATCTGCAAAGCTGCGATTTTGAGCTGTATGTGTTCGGCTACCAGCACGGCTCCTTGAATCGCGGTATTCGGCAAAATCACGGCAAATTCTTCGCCTCCGTAGCGAGCTACTAAATCGGCGGGGCGATTAATTGCATTGCCGATCGCCCCGGCGACTTGCCGCAAACATTCGTCTCCGCCCGGATGTCCGTAGGTATCGTTATAACTTTTAAAAGAATCAATATCGCACAGAATCAGGGACAGAGGCGTTTGTTCCCGGGCCTGTCTGCGCCACTCCATTTCTAAATACTGATCGAAGCGGCGGCGGTTTGCTAACTGCGTGAGTTCGTCTAAAGTTGCCAAGCGCTCTAACTTGAGGTTGGCTGCTTGCAACTGCTGGTAGAGTTCTGCTTGCTTGATCGCGATCGCCAACTGGGTGGCGAGATTCGACAGTAACTCGACTTCTAACTGCATCCACTGTCGAGGAGTACACTGGTGGGCCATCAGCAGCCCCCACAATTCCTCCCCTTGCACTAAAGGCACTACCAAATAAGCTCTCACCGCGAATTGTGCGAGCAAGTCAATTTGATATTGTGGCAAATCGGCGGCCGAGACATCGGCGATCGGTCGAATCGCCCGATGTTGGTACGCTTCGATATAGAAGTCGTCAAAACAGAATTTTTCCAGGGTTTCCCCCAGCATCGGCTTGCACTTGGATGCTACCGATTCCACCGTCACCGCCCCCGTCGCGGGTGCAGCGCAGAGACTGCCGCTACAGGGGTTGAAGCGGACGATCATCACTCGATCGGCTTGCAGAAATTGGCGTACTTCGTTCACAGTCGTGTTGAGCACTTCGCCCAAATCGAGAGACTGGCGGATGTGCTGAGTAATTGTCGCCATCAACAGTTCTCGTTCGTTTTGCTGCCGCAACGCCTCTTCTGCCCGCTTGTACTCGGTAATATCTTGAGCAGTGCCGAAAATTTGTGTGGGCTGGCCCTCGGCGGTGCGCGCAAATACTTGATCGCGGCAGCGGAACCAGCGCCATTGTCCCGATCGATGTTTTAGCCGATAGTCCAACTCCAAAATACAGCCATCCTCTGCTGCGGGAAATCTGTGTACGTGCGCTGCTAGTAAGGGTGCATCTTCTGGATGCGCTAACCTCGAAAACAAAGCCGTTTCCATCTCTAAAATTTCTTCGGGAGTGTAGCCCAGCAGCTTAGAAGCTTGACCGTTGACGTAGACGTTGCGTTGTTCGGTCAAATCGTAGATGTAGAGCAAATAAGGCGCCGCGTCAGCAATCTGCTGGATGAAGTGCTGGCTTTCGCGCAATTCTTCCTCCATTCGCTGGCGCACTTGCACTTCTTCTAAAGCTTGATCCCGCATGGTGCGGTAAGCTTGGATGCGGTGGGTGAGGTCGGTTACGTCTTGAATTACCAACAGGGCGTAAAACGATTGGCAGTTTGATGTCACAAACCCGTAAGGCGAAACTGAAGTCTGACAGTTTGAGGGCGATGCGACATCAACAGAAGATTCTGCTGGTTGCACGATATCTTCTGGTTCTAACAAAGAAGTCGATCGAACCAACTCGGCAATATCCAGTTCTGCAACGCCCGGTAAGAGCGCTGGAACCGCAGTTACAGTAGTTTGCTGGATACGCTGCTGGCCGTCTTGCCAAGTTGCCGGAATCAGGTACTTGTGAATTTGAGAAGAAAAAATTGTTGGCGGGCCTCCTGCAAAGATTTGCTGAAAGCGGTTTGCGTACTTTAGTTGATTTAGATGAGGAAAATGAGTTGTGATCTTGGTTCCCAACATTTGAGCGCGGGGAATTTTCGTCCAGTCTTCGAGACAGGTATTCCAAAACAGCACCACAAAATCATCTCGCAGCAGGCAGGCGCCGACTGGTACGCTGTCGAGAACTCCAAACTTTTCCTCAATAGTTTTGCTCTCCTGGATCATAGACCCCCGGCAAGTTGATTGATCGCAGCCAACAGTGTGTCAAAGGAACTGACATTGAAAATGAGGATGATATCTCCTTCAATGTGAAGCTTTTCAATAATGAAACGGGTCTGGGCTAATAAAACAACTGTATCAGCAGACAAACCGCCAGATGTCAGCAAAGTAGCGATCGTCCCTTCCATATAATTCGGAATTGAGTAGTTCAGGCGCTGCTGAAGTACGTTGCTGATTGCACCCATGACCCCATTGATCACAATATTTCCGACTTCACTCAGCGTACCAATTTTCACTGAATCTAGGTCGTGGGTTCCAACTTCTTCCCCTGTCAGCATCGTCACGAGCATGGCCGCGCTGTTGGTGGGAAAGACTAGCTGGGCAATACCTCCAAAGGAGCCAGTAAATTTGAGCTGGACGGCGGCGATTTGTTCACCGTTAAGGTGCTGCTCTAATTCTGCTTGCACGTCGGCGGGAGACAGGATTTGCAGATAGGGGATTTGCAAGCGAATGGGAGACTCGATCATATCGTTCAATATCCCTGCTGCTTGACCGATCCCGATGTTGACGAGTTCCTGCAAAGCATCAAGCTGTCGAGCGCTTAATTTCATGGGGTGCTCTCCTCGCTTGCACCCAGAGCTTTTTTGATCCACCCGATCAGTTCGTCTGAGTTGGGCATTTTGTGAATGACTGCTAGGGCTCCGAGTTCCATGCACTCGGAACGGGTGGTGGATTGAATGTCTGCGGTAATTACGATGACTGGAATTTTATATCCTCGTGAGCGCATGGCTTGCAAGACTTCCCGACCTTCCATTTCCGGCATCAGCAGATCCAACAGCATACAGTTTGGGGTTTTAGTGGTCAGCAGTTCTAGTGCTTCCGGGCCGCTCGCTGCTTCCCAAGTCTCGTATCCTTCTGCTCGCAGGATTTTGCAGATTACCCTGCGAGTCAACCACGAATCTTCGACAACGAGAATTGATGTCACTACGTTCTCCTCCTTCTATTGTTTAAGGCTGACCGGCATTGCAGGTACTGCTTTTGTCTTGATAGTAGTTTAAACTGCCTTCTTGGTGTGCGATCGAGCTTCGTCCCGCCGAATTCCCGTTCTTAAAAATTAACGCATTCAGGCGTTCAATAGTTGAGTCTCTTCGACTCTGGGAAGAAAAAACCTGGTTTCTGAATGAAACCAGGTTTGCAGGAGCTGTATTACTTGTAACCAAAGCACAGGGGATTTAAGCCCACACCTAAAGGTGGATTGTTTTTAGGCTGGGGCTTAAATCCCCGGCCTAAAAACTTCGCACTCAAGCAGTCAACTGTCAACTGCCAACTGTCAACTGTTAAGCGGGCGCTCAGTTATAGATTACCAAACGTTTCCGAAGGGACTCAACTCGCTGTTTAGCAGTTACATTGTCTGGCTCGCAGACGAGAGCTTGTTCGTATATTTCCAAGGCTTGAGCTGTTAATTTCTTGCGCTCATAGGCGTGACCTAGATTGTTGAGAGATGTAACGTATTCTGGCTGCAACTTCAGGGCTTCTTTGTACTGGCGGATCGCGATGTCGTACTGTTCTTGTCCGAAGTGTGCAAAACCGAGGGCGTTGTAAACAACGGCTTGATCTTCTTCGCCTTCTAAGTCTTTCGTTTTCAGGGCTTTTTGAAATAGTACGATCGCCTGGGAGTACAGTTTCTTATCTACATAAATACTGCCCAATTCGTAGTATTCCTGTCCTGTTCCTTTTTCTGTAGTCAGCTTATTTTCTAAGCGTTCGAGAGACATTTCCAGCTTCCGAGTTTTGAGAATCTGGCGCACCAGAAACCAAGAAGTGCTGCCCAGTATAACGAGCAGGGCTGACAAGTAAACAATTAGCAACTTACTATCCATGTTTTTTAAATTAGGTAGGTTTGTGGAAGGTTTTATTTATTTTAATGCCTTAGCAATCTCTAAGACTTGTCTCTGCAACTCTATAAAAAACACTAAAATGGCGATCGACTAATTAGATCGCGATTTCTCAAAAAGCAAGAATCCAGAAGTAAGAACAAAGAAGGAAAATTTGTCTCAACCTCCTAAATTTATCAGGAGTTTTCCTTCTCTGGCAGATAGCTAAATCTTTCTTACTTCTGCTTTCTTCATTATGAAGCCCGATCGAGCTTTCACGCTCCGGCTCGGTTTGCCATTTCCACGACTTTACCGAATGTTGCGGGGTCAATGATCGCCATTTGTGCCAGCATTTTGCGGTTGATTTCGATGTTGGCTTTCTTCATGTTGCCGATCAGTTTGCTATAACTCGTGCCGTGCGAGCGAGATGCTGCATTGATCCGAGCAATCCACAGGCGGCGGAAGTCGCGTTTGCGTTTTTTGCGATCGCGATAACCGTTACGCAGGGCTTGCATCACCCGTTGGTTAGCTGTGCGGAACTGTTTGGACTGTGCGCCTCGGAAACCCTTGGCTAATTTGAGAATTTTTTTGCGGCGCGCTCTGGCGACATTACCGCGTTTTACCCGTGTCATCGTTGATTACCGTTAAACTTTACAAGTATGGAAGCATTAACCGCACGTTAGCGTCGTTGGTTTCGTCAATGACGACCAATTTAGACAAGCGGTTTTTGCGAGCTGAACTTTTGTGAGAGAGCAAGTGGCTTTTGTAAGCTTTGCGGCGCACAATTTTACCGGTGCCGGTCGCTCTAAAGCGCTTTGCGGCTGCTTTGCGAGTTTTGAGTTTTGGCATGGGATGGTGTTATTTGGACACAAGCTTCAAAGGTATCACGTTTGTGCTACTTTCTGCAATAGGGATTTGCGAGGATGTGTCAGGATGGGCGATCGACCGGCTCTTGACTGTGTGGATGGGCGATCGGTTACGATCTGGGCATGGAGTTTGAGTGGGATGAGTCAAAAGCAGCAGCTAACCTAAAGAAGCACGGTGTCAGCTTTGAAGAAGCCAAGACCGTGTTTGATAATGTGCTGGCAGTTATTTTTGATGATGAAGCTCACTCAGTGGGTGAGAGGCGAGAGATTATTATTGGACACTCCCGAAACAATCGCTTGCTGTTGATTTCTTTCGCCGAACGTTCTAATACCATTCGCATTATAAGTGCCCGTTTAGCCACTCGAAGGGAGCGTGAAGATTATGAGCAAAATGCCTTTTGAGGAGTCACAAGATTCAAAGGAAGAACTTCTAGCTGAGTACCAATTTGATTATAAAAAGGCAAAGCCCAACCGCTTTGCTGCTCAAAGTGGAAAGCAACTTCTAAAAGTTGTGGTTTTAGATGAAGATGTAGCTCAAGTTTTTACCACATCAGAGTCTGTTAATAAGGTGCTAAGGGCATTAATGCAGTCAATGCCACAACTTACCGACAGCGACACAGCCTAACAACCCCAGTGCAGCGGACTTGAGATACTAACTGTTGGATGCGATATTGGCTAACTTAGATGTTGTCTTGTATGAACACATTTCACTAATTAGACATAGTTAGATAAAAACAAACTTATGCAAGTTCTAGCAGCTAAATCCTAGACAGAGTATCGCAACAATACTTACTGGGTGAAAGGGACTCGGATTGCCATTGACTCAGTTGTTTGTGCTTTCCAAAAAGGGGAATCGCCTGAAAGCATTGTTCAATCATTTCCCTTACTGACTCTCGAACAAGTTTATGGATCGATCGCCTTCTATCTAGCAAATCGTACTGAAATCGATGCTTACCTGGGGGCAGAAGAAGCCGCATTTGATGCGATGCCTCAACCGCTACAGTCTACAGATCCTGCTTTGTACAACAAATTAATCGCAGCAAAGACAGCAAGACAGCAGGTGAAATCGTGAATGTTCGTTACCAAGCTGATGCTGATTTGAATAATGCGATCGTGACAGGAGTTTTTTGGTTGGGTTTTTACATTTTTAGTTGAAGGTCGATCGCCCTAACCATCGCGAACCATCCACACCAACATCCCCAAAAGTGGCTCCACAGGAGGCACAGGATAGTCATTGAGGTCAATTGTCAGAGTTTTTGCCTCCAACTTCAAAAATCTCCAAGCAGTACCGCTGCTGACGCTGCCGTAAATTGTGGCGATCGGGATATTATTAATTTCATTAAATTTTTGAGCCGCCACCATTTCGGCCGCGCACTGTCCCAAACCTACTTTTAAATCAGCTTTTTTCGCTTCAACAATCACAATTGCCGGCGCTTCAATCAATATTTGTTCGGGAGAGCGACTGATTAAAAAATCGCAAACTCCGCTCAATCCCAATTCTGGCTCTACAGTAAAATCTTCTCCAGAAAACAAGCTAACTTGCCGCTGCAAAATCTTTCTGACTTCGACTAAAATCGGACTAATAATCAATTCAGATCGCGCTTTTTGAGAACCCGTAGCTGTAGCCAGTGGCAGTCCTTCGATTAGCGATTCTCTCAAATAGGAACTAGGTTCAATCGGCTCGGTTGGCGGCAGAAATCGCCCTGCTTCTACTGTTGTTAAGCCAAAATCACGTTTAGCTTTTTTAAGCGTAAATTCACTGTAGGACATTGAAAAATACCGATTTTGTTGATATGATTTTAGGGATATTTCAATAAATCTAGAGTGCGAAATACGCACATTCCGGCTTAAATTTAAGAATTATGGCCTATAGCGATTTCACATTACGGAAAGTCAAACACGACTTTGGACTGACGACAGTTGAAGGCGGACGCTTTTTACCAGAAATCGATCCCATTGCGCCCAGTCCCATTTTAGCAGGTTTGTTAGAAGATACAATTCCCTGGGCGATCGCAGTAGGAACAGAAAAAGCCAAATCCGAAGTAATTATCGCTCCCGCACTTTTAGAAGTAAAACGCCTGCTAAACCGCCAAGTCAGCGTATTTTCCGGCACAAATTTTACAGTCGATATCGCGGCGGGATTAAATGGAGTTTGCGATTTTTTAATCAGTCGCTCTCCTGAACAATTTGAAATCGAAGCACCCGCGGTTATGCTAGTGGAAGCCAAGCGAGATAATATTAACAGCGGTTTGGGGCAGTGCATTGCTGAAATGGTGGCGGCTCAAAGATTTAACGAAACTAACAATAACTCAATTTCGACTATTTACGGTTCAGTCACCAGCGGTACTGCTTGGCGATTTCTCAAATTGGAAGGGCAAACCGTTACTATTGATGTTAGAGATTATCCATTTCCACCAGTCGAGGTAATTTTGGGGATGCTTGTCTGGATGGTGCAAAATGGTTGACATTATCTGCGGTTAGTCATTTATACTAAAATTAGACTTGCATTGCATTCATTTCTTTTCCTCTCTGAAAATTATCTGCGTTGCATTTGTGTGATCTGCCTTACATCTGCGGTTGACCTGCTCTATCAAAGATTTCTGCAATAAGTCTACGATAGCGGAAAATGAGTCATAGCCAGATTAATTTTTTATTTGATTAAATTAAAAAAAAACGCCTTTTTTTTAGGGTTAAAAGCTTGACTCTGAGCATTCTTTAAGGTATCATTAGATAATGGGAGTGGTGGCAAAATTAAATTTAATGTCACCACTCCCATTATCTTAAATATACCAGGAAAGTCCAGGAAAATCAATAGGTAATAGTTCCTTTTTTTAGGGCGAATTTTTTAACAAGATTGAAGGAAACCCGGTTTCTTCAACAATACCTCGATCGGAACATCAAGCACGCCAGCTTTTCTATCAGTACGACCCCGATAACTCGAAGCGATATCTAGGCTTGACTCTGTACAGCCTTAAAAAATACTTTTTACTCTCCGTCAGATGCTCCCCTACAAACAGCCTCTTAATTACCAATTACCAATTACCGATTACCCATTACCCATTACCAATCACCACATATCAAAAAAAAATAGGCTAGCCATATTTCACAGCGCCTATCTCAATCAAAATTATGATGGTTCACCGCAACGCCGTCTTACCTCAGCTTTTGACCTGGTATTTTACCAGGTGGGCACCGTTGGCTCGGACTTAAAGTTTCTGGGTACAAGCCCAGTTTACTGCTGTCCAAACATCTTGATTCCCTAGAGTTAAGAGTTATAGATCAAAAAAACATTATTGGCAGTCACCAACGTCGCAGTAGAACCTTTATTTAATATACAGCAACTAACCAGATTTTGGCAAGCTTCGAGCAATTTAACTTGCATACCAGATGGATTCTACTGTTTGAGCGATCGCACTAGCGGACTGTCCCCCATTCTCCCCCACTTCCCGATCGAGCAAAACTGTAACGTGACCGAGTTTGCGGCCCGGACGCGATTCTTTCTTACCATACCAATGCACAAAAGCATTATTGATTTGTGCCAGTTGTTTGCGCTTCTCTAAATAATCAGACTCAGCCGACTCGTAGCCGAGCAAATTTACCATGACAGCACCAGCAGAGTTCAAATCGCAATTTCCTAAAGGCAGTTGACAAACTGCGCGCAAATGCTGTTCAAATTGTGAAGTTTCGCAAGCATCTATTGTAAAATGTCCTGAGTTGTGGGTGCGGGGTGCAATTTCATTGACTAACAGCTTATTATCGGCGGTTAAAAATAATTCAATGCCGAATATGCCGACAGCTTCTAAGCTATTGAGGAGGGTACGGACGATCGCCTCAGCCTCACTTTTCACATCTAAACTAATATCCGCAGGGGCAATCACCAGGCGGCAAACCTGATTTTCCTGTTGAGTTTCGACGATCGGATAAATCGCCATTTCGCCAGTTGCCGATCGAGCCGCAATCACTGCCAACTCGCGATCGAACGGCACAAACTCTTCCACCAGCAAAGACTGACCCTTCAGACTAGCACTAATTGACTCAAAACTCTCGCGATCCTTCACAATAAAAGTACCTTGCCCGTCATAACCGTGGCGACGAACTTTGACAACAAACGGAAAGTCGATCGGCAAATCCGCGCTGCAATCCCATGCCCAAAACCCGGGAGTTGGCAAACCTAAATCTTTTAAATAACAGCGCTGCACGTACTTATCCAACAAAGGATCTAGCGACGACAAACTCGGCTGAAATAACACACCTTGCTGTTCTAATGTCCGCAAACCATCCAAATCCACAAACTCATTTTCAAAAGTAATAACATCGCAGCCATCCGCCAATTGAGCCGTAGCCAAAACATCATCAACAGCAGCCAAAACAGCACCAGCAGCAACAGAAACAGCCGGGTCAGTAGCATGAGGAGTTTGCACTACCAATGCAATACCCAGCGCCCTCGCAGCATCTCCCATCATCGAAGCTAGCTGGCCGCCGCCGACAACGCCCACCCGCTGAATTTTGGAAGATGTAGTGGCAGCGGCTTGAGTGAATTTCATCTGAGTAACTTTTATCATGTTAATCTGACTATTTTATAGCAAAAAGTACCGCAATAAATATCCTGTACCCCCTGGCATCGCGTAGCCGAAGGGTTCACAAAAAATGTATAACAAGTACCAAGAATCTCAATAAACCCGCCCGCCCCAACAGTAAATCGCAATCTACCTCTTAAGGATCGCAAATTAAATAATTTACACAAGTTTGTGGGATGGGCGGGAGAGCCCGTCCATAAAGAACGGGCTCTCCCGCCCATCCCACAAGAATAATAAAGATTGTAAGTTATTTAATTCTCATTCCTAAGTAAAAATATTGAATCAAAGAATAACCGCAGCATCCTGGATCTGGGAAAGTCTTCGATCGTGGCACTGGTTGACCCATTACCAAACATCATTAGATCCCCAGCCATCCATAAAAGTGCCACATCTAGCAATTCCGTAGCGCCAAGCATGGCATAATTGACAGCACTGCAAAAAAGCAGATAAATAAATATCAACACTGCAAAGTGGCCATTCAGGCAAAAAAGTTATAGGTGAGGATGCTGTGAAAGTTTTGGTTGTGGGGAACGGAGGTCGCGAACACGCGATCGCCAAAAAACTGCTTGAATCTACGCGGATTAAACAAGTATTCTGCGTACCAGGCAACGGTGGCACAGCTACCACCAAAGGCTGTCAAAATCTGTCGCTCAATATCGACGACTTCCAAGGCATCGAACGCTTTGTGATGGTCAACAACATCGGACTCGTCATCGTCGGGCCCGAACTGCCCCTATCGCTAGGCATCGTTGACTACTTCCAACAGCGAAAACTGATGATTTTTGGCCCCACCAAAGCCGGAGCCCAAATTGAATCCAGCAAATCCTGGGCCAAACAATTGATGCTCGAAGCAGGCATCCCAACACCCCAAGCTGCCGTATTTACAAACGCAGAAGCAGCCAAAGCCTACGTTGTGGAACAAGGAATTCCGATCGTCATCAAAGCAGACGGACTCGCATCAGGCAAAGGAGTCACCGTAGCCACTACCATCAAAATGGCTCACAGCGCCATCAATACCATTTTTCGAGGCGAATTCGGCAGTGACAACATCCGAGTAGTTGTCGAAGAATTTTTGACAGGTCAAGAAGTATCAATTCTCGCCCTCACCGACGGCGTTACAGTGGAGCCGCTGCTGCCGGCCCAAGACCACAAATCGATCAGCGAAGGCGACACGGGAGCCAACACCGGCGGTATGGGAGCCTACGCCCCAGCGCCAATTGTCACCCCCGAACTCATGGAAAGAATTCAAACAGAAATTCTCGAACCCACCCTCGCAGCTCTACAAAAACACAAAATCGACTATCGGGGGGTTCTCTACGCAGGTTTAATGATTACGCCAGAAGGAGACCCCACAGTCTTAGAATTTAACTGCCGCTTTGGAGATCCCGAAACTCAAGCGGTTTTATCTTTGCTAGAAACTCCTCTGGAAGATTTGCTGCTGGCTTGTTGTCAGCAGCGTCTCGGTGAATATTCCAACATTCGCTGGAAGTCGGGGGCCTCTGTTTGCGTAGTTTTGGCTTCTGGGGGCTATCCTGGAAGTTACCAAAAAGGCAAAGTTATTTCGGGAATCGAGGAAGCTGAAGCCAAAGGGGCAGAAGTGTTTCACGCTGGGACTCAGTTGAAACAGCAGCAGTTGGTGAGCGACGGAGGCCGCGTTTTGGGTGTGACTGCGACGGGAGAAACTTTGGAACAAGCTATCTCCAAAGCTTATGCAGCAGTAGATTGTATCCAATTTGAAGGGGTATACTGCCGCCGGGACATCGGCCGCCGAGCACTCGGGGATAAAAATTAGGAATTGCGTGTGACTATCGATCGCGATCGCGAAGCCAAGCAATCTCAATGTAGAAGTGTAACAATGAAGTTTGGTATCTGACGCGGTGGCGGTAGCGGACAAGTCGCAGCCAAAAATTCGATCGACCACAAACTCAATTAAGTAAATCCACTTAATTAAACGCAAAATACCGATCGCTAAAAAGATTGCTGTGTATATCTTCTTCCCTTCTGCCTTCTGCCTTCTTCCTGATGACCAATGACCAATGACTAATGACCAATGACTAATGACCAATGACTAATGACCAATGACTAATGACCAATGACTAATGACCAATGACTAATGACTAATGACTTCTACTTAATCTTGCTTTTAATATTGAATTGGTAAAATGTTGGCCATACTAAACAAAATCGGAGAAATTATTGCTCGCTGGTGGTCGGACTTTACCCTCCAGACTCGCCTGATGGCCGGTGCTACCCTCGTAGTTTCGTTAATTATGAGCGGCCTGACATTTTGGGCCGTGAATACTATCCAGCAAGATGCCAGACTTAACGATACTCGCTACGGTCGCGACCTGGGCTTGCTGTTATCGGCAAATGTAGCGCCGTTGATTGCGAAAAACGATCGCTCCGAAGTGGCCCGTTTTTCCCGCCAATTTTACAGCAGCACCTCTAGCGTCCGCTATATGCTGTACGCCGACGAAGCAGGGGATATTTTCCTGGGGATACCTTTCTCGGAATCGGAGGTGCGAACTTCCCTGACACTGCGCCGCCAAATTAAACTCCCGGATAATTTTATCGCCGATATTGAGGCGAGAAATTTAACTTCTTTGCCTTTGGTGCGGCAGCATTTAACGCCAGACGGAGAAGTGACTGATGTATTTGTACCGCTAATTCACGACGACAAGTATTTGGGGGTGCTGGCGATCGGCATTAACCCAAATCCCGCCGCAGTTATCTCTTCAAATCTGACTAGGGATGTCACTTTAGCAGTATTTGTCACCATTTGGGTGATGGTTATTTTGGGCGCTGTATTTAATGCCCTGACAATTACTCACCCCATCAAACAATTAGTTTTTGGGGTCAAAAATATCGCGGGCGGGAATTTTAAGCAGCGCGTTGACTTGCCTTTGGGGGGAGAATTGGGTGAGTTGATTGGCAGTTTTAACGAGATGGCAGAGAAATTAGAAAGTTATGAAGAACAAAATATTGAAGAGTTGACAGCAGAAAAAGCGAAGTTAGAAACTTTGGTTTCAACTATTGCTGACGGGGCGCTGTTGCTGGATGCAAATTTGCAGGTGATTTTAGTCAATCCGACGGGCCGGCGGATTTTTGGATGGGAAGGTAAAAATGCGATCGGAGTCAACATCCTGCAAATTTTACCTACCCAAGTCCAGCGGGAGTTGGCAAGACCACTGCACGACATAGTTGCGGGCGTGAGCGAAGGCGGTGAATTTCGCATCTCGATCAGCGAACCAGTCAACCGTACCATGCGGATTGTTTTAACTACTGTCATTCTGCACAAAGCATCCGACGCCGAACCACTGTGCAAAAGCTGCGTCCGCGATGAGGAAAATACCTGTACCGAGTCGCAACGCCCGATCGCGATCGAGTGTACTTTCTACGAGCAAACCTCCAAGCATCAAGGTTCCGGGCACTACCGAGAAAGTCTCAAAGGCATTGCCATGACAGTACAGGACATCACTCGCGAAGTAGAACTAAATGAGGCTAAAAGCAATTTTATCAGCAACGTTTCTCACGAACTGAGAACGCCTTTATTTAATATCAAATCTTTTATTGAAACTCTCTACGAATACGGAGAAGACCTTCAAGAAAGCGAGCGCAAGGAATTCCTAGAAATTGCCAATCGAGAGACCGATCGCCTAACTCGTTTAGTTAACGACGTGTTAGACTTGTCGCGGTTGGAATCCTGCCGAGTTTATAACTTAGACGCTGTTGATTTGCCACAAGCTGTGGAACAAACTCTGCGGACTTATCAGTTAAATGCTAGGGATAAAGGAATAGAATTAGAGCAAGATGTCGATCCCTATTTGCCACCTGCTTTAGGTCATTACGATTTGCTGCTACAAGTATTTGCAAATTTAGTCGGAAATGCCTTGAAATTTACCGAATCCGGTGGCAAGGTGGGAATCCGAGCGTATTTGGTAGAGACGGAAGCGGCAACCCACAAAGAAAGCGCATCTGGGAACCACAATTTGCCAGAGAATGGCAGACATTTTCCGATAGTGCGGATCGAAATTTCTGATACTGGAATGGGCATAGATCCCAAAGACCAACAAGCAATTTTTGAGCGCTTTTTCCGAGTAGAAAATCGAGTTCACACTCTGGAAGGAACCGGATTGGGTCTTTCTATTGTCAGAAACATTATTGACAAACACCACACTAAAATTAATATAGTTAGTGAAGTTAATGTGGGTACGACTTTCTGGTTTGACTTACCAGTTTATGAGCCGAAACAAGCACTAGAAATGGAAAATGCTTGGCCGGTGGAAGCAACTGTGGAGACTGAAACAAGTTCGACCGCAGCTAAAACTGTTTAATGGAAAATGAAGATTGAAATTCATGTTATACCATTTTGACAAAAGATTGCTACACAATAAATGTTGTGTTTGTTTACAATGATCCTGCTCAGAAGGTGCGTCGCTGTTAAATCGTCGATATTTTTCAGGGATTGTTGATGGCGACACACCCTACGATTACTGTTGCATTAATTTGACAAATTGGTATTAATTAAGCTGCGACAGAAATTGTCTTAGTTTTGAGCGAAGGTTCTGGGATGAGTTGACCATCATCTCGGAGGGTGTCAATATACAGCTCAATTGCTTCTTTAATATTGTTTTCTGTTTCTTCAAGTGTCTTACCTGTAGAAATACAACCAGGCAAATCTGGAACATAAGCTGAATAGTTAGCGCCGGCCCATTCAAAAATTACAACATATTCTTTCATTATTCCTCTGGAAAGCTCGCAATAACAACACTTCGGACAGTTTCATGGCTAACGCACTGGGCTAGAAACCCGGTTTCTACGAATTTTGCGACGAGGAACTAGAAATCACGCAAGAAACCGGGTTTCTGAGTTCAAAATTCTGTCGTGCGGTGGGGGCGGGTTTATAGATATTGTGGATGTGAATTAAAGATTATTCGTGAACCCGCCCCTACAAGTATTAGACAAGATTGAAAAAGTCGCTCTCAATTCTTGAAATTATCTGCGTTTATCTCCGTTGCATCTCCCTTACATCTGCGGTTGACCTATTAATAAAAGATTTATGCAAGAAGTCTATTGTTGTTAATTTACCGGACAGGATAGGAAGCCCGATCGCACATTCCCCTAATTTCGCCAAATTTCCCCTCGTTTACTCGTTCCCAACTTTAGCCGAAAAACGAGTAAACAAGTAAAATTGTCAAGACTTAAGAAAGAGTTTTCCGAGCACGTTCCGATCGCTCTTCTGCGGTATCCATAACATCCGCCATTTTGTCCACCATTTCCCCGGGATAATTTTCGAGTACCCGAGTAGAAAGGGAAATCCGGCCACGACTTTGATCGAGGTCAACCACCACGGCTTTTAGGGGTTGGCCAGGGGCAAAAACTTGTCCGAGGTTTTCAATATATTTTTGGCTGACTTGCTTGATGTGCAGCAAACCGCTAACTCCTTCTAAGTCCACAAACACGCCAAAAGGCTTGATGCTGCTGACTGTTCCTTCCACCAACTGGCCGATTTGCAACTGAGTGAAAGCGTTCGATTGAATTGCCATCCGCTGGGAAAGTACGAGTTTTTCGCGTTCGCGATCGACCTCCAAAAAATTCACGGTCAAAGATTGACCGATCAGCGATTCCATGTTATCTCGTTGCGCCAAGTGCGATCGGGGAATAAAGCCACGCATCCCCTGAACATCCACCGTCACACCGCCCTTATTCGCCCCAGAAACCCGCACCTGAAGAACTTTACCGGTTTCCTGCAATTGAACTAAATCTTCCCAAGCTTGCTGAATTTGCAACTGTCGCAGAGACAAAGTAACTTGGCCGTTGGCATCTTGTTCCCGGATAATTAAAAAGTCCTGTTCCTCATCCAGCGGAACCACTTCCGATAAATCCGTAATTGTTCTCAAAGCAGCCTCTTCGATCGGCAAAAAAGCCGAAGACTTGCCGCCGATATCAACATACGCGCCGTTTGAGTCGTGCTCGAACACTTTACCACGCACTACTTGTCCCTTTTGAAACTCGTAATTGTGCTGTTCGAGGGCTTTAGCAAAATCATCCATTGAAAAAGATGGTGTTGCGCTTTGAGAACCTGTAGATTTGGAATTCATGTCAGTAATTTAGTTGTCAGTAATTTAGTTGTCAGTTGTCAGTTGACAGTTGACGGTTGTCAGTTGTCAGTTGACAGTTGTCATTAGTCATATGTTGAAGGAAGAAGGAAGATGTTCCCCCAATCTCCCCCTCTCCCTCTCCCTCTCCCCATCTGCCTATCTCCCCATTTCCCCATCTGCCTATCTCTAAGTTGGTAGAAGTTCCTGTTGAAATAGCTGCTTCACCTGCACCCACGATTCGGCTGCTGCGGTAGCGTCGTAACTGCCGCGATGGTCGCAGAAGAAGCCATGATCGGCATTGTAGCGGAAAATTCGGTGAGGAATACTGTGTTTTTGCAATTCTGCTGCAATTTGGTCAACTTGTTCTTTGGGAATGCTGGAGTCTTGAGTGCCAAAAAAGGCGTAGAGGGTGCCTTTAATGTCGGCTGTGCGATCGATCGTCCGAGTACCCCAGGCGGGGGTATCCGTGGCGATACCAGCACCGTAGAACGACGCTGTGGCCTTGATTGCGGGCAAAGTAGCGGCGAGGTAGGCGACGTGTCCGCCGAAGCAGAAACCAATGCAGCCAAAACCTTGTTGTTTGACGAATGGTAAGGTTTTGAGGTAATTGATGGCGGCTTGGATGTCGCTCAGCAGTTGGGATGCGGTAGTTTGTTCTTTGTATTCTTTGCCAATTTTGATAGCTTCGGGCGTGTAGCCCGTTTCAAAGTTGGGGGCTTGGCGCTGGTAGATGGCTGGGGCGATCGCCACATATCCTTCTTTTGCTATTCTTTCGGTAACTTCGCGAATGTGCGAGTTGACACCAAAGATTTCTTGAATCACGATGACTGCGGGAAATTCCCCTGCTGCTGCGGGTTGCGCTAGGTAAGCGGCGATTTGCAAATCTCCGTTGGGAATTGTAATATGAGCTGTGTGAATTTCTGGATTAGGCATAGCTAGTTTTAGGGCAATTATATTTCAATACGGTTCACTTAAAATTGTCCGAAGAGAGGAACGAAGCAATCGCAGTATCTATTTTTCATAGTGTTTTACCTTCTGGCCGTCTTAAGTGAACCGTATTGAATTATATTTCATTTTTGAATGATATTTTTTTAACGAACGGGCAAGATGCCCGTTCCACAATAAAATTAAGTTTTGTGGAACGGGCATCTTGCCCGTTGCTAACAATGGTGCTCTGGGGCCCATTCACAATAAAATCAAATTTTGTGGAACGGGCATCTTGCCCGTTGCTAACAAGGATGTAAGATGTAAGTTCCCATTTTTTTTAGTAACTAATCCTAAAGTCTATAATATCACATTTTCGGGAAATCTCTGCTTCAAAACAGGCATCACTGGACAAGGTTTTTGCTCTTGCAAATTCTCCGGTTTGTTCCAACTAAAAGGCCCTTTTTTCTCCGCCGCCATCCACAGCAAACTTTTCGCCCGCGTCATCGCGACATAAAGCAATCTAAACTCTTCTGCTGTTTTCAAATAACCTGCTTGTTCCCAGGCTTCGCCGAGATTTGGTAAAGGATATTTTTCGTGCAAACTTGCTCGAATTTGGGCTCTCGCTACTTCGGCTAATGTGAAATCTCCTAAGAATCTGGCTTGCGGCACAACTCGCAAACTTCCGGGGATAGTTTGGTCGTGCAAAAATGGTAGAAACACGCAATCCCAATCCAATCCTTTGGCTTTGTGCATGGTAATAATTGTTAGTTGACCTTTACTGGTATAGCGTTCTTCTATTTTGTCGTCTGCATCTACTGGTTCAAATCTTTCGGAACTGACAATTTCGCTCAGCACTTCTAAAATGTTGCTCATTAAATTGTTGCCGGCTGTTTGGATTGCTACTCGTTCTGCTAATTTGTCGGCGGTTGCTAATTCTGTTTGGTCGTATTGCAGCGCTAAGGCTAAGAATGAGATGATTTGATAGGGCGGTAATTCTAAGCGGGCTTGCAGCAAACCGCAGCAAAAATAGCGACATTTGAGAACTGGATCTGACTGTTTCGGGTCGAGCGGGCCTGGGTAAAGGAATTGTTCGGGGCTAGTCGTAAAAGCATTGTAGTCTTGTTTGGGGATGAGTTGCCGATCGCTCAAAATCTTTAATGCTGCTTTCAGGTAATCTGGTGAGTGCGGGCGATCGAGAAATTGCAACAATGTTAAGATTTCCCAAGGCACTTGAGAATGTCTGTCTCGCTCTCCGACATCCTCAATTTTAATCCCGTATTTCCGCAAATCAAAGCTTAATCCGTGTTTTTGGGGATTTTCTAATACTTCTTTGAGAAACTTGCCTTGTTTGTTTTCTCGCACCAAAATAGCCATCGATTTGAGATTTTCTAATGGCAATTTTGGGCGAGTTTCCCCATCGCTGGCTTCACCGCCAGATTCGAGATTATTCTCATGGCTTCCCCAGTCAAAATCCGCAGGTAAAAATTGCTCGATCAACTCAATTACCCGCTTTCCAATTAACTCAACTGTCTGGTAAACATCGCGGGGAGTATGCAATTCTAAGCCGAGGCCTATGGGAGCGGGATTTGCATCTTTTTGCGGATCGTCGCTGGGAACTGGTTTAATAGTTTGGTCACGAAAAGGCTGTTCGGTTCCCGCTAATTCGGAGCGATTTACCCATTGCAACATAAAGTTAGCTGCGTCGATAATCACCTGCGTGCTGCGCCCTGCACTATCCATTGTCGCTAACTTGTTCTCTACTTCGCAGTCGTCGCAAAATTGGTTAAAATAAATCGGATCTGCGGGAGTGAAAGTAGAATTAATCGCTTGATTTGGATCGCCAACTCTGATAAAGTTGGGAGGTGAATTAGGACGGTCTGGATCTTGAGCTAATATTTCCAAAAGCCTAGTCTGCAAAGGTGTAGAATCTTGGGCTTCGTCCTCAAACACGGCAAATACTTGTTTTTGCTCGATCGCCCTTGCTCCCGGATTGTCCAACACCCGCAAAGCTGCTAAAATCATCTCGTCATAATCGATGAATTCCCGACTCCTCAACAAAGCCTGATATTTTTGATATAAACCGCCAGCTACCGCTAAAATTTCATAACCATCCCCAGTATCTACAGCGTTCATTTCTAACAACTCTTCGGGAGATAAACCAGAAGATTTCGCCTCGTGAATCACAGTTTTAGCTAACTGCGGCAAAATCTCCGTTCGCAAAACCGATTGTCGCCGCAATCTCTCCGTTTCCTCTCCATCGAATTGCTGTCCTTCCAGCAAAACTTGATATCTGCGGGGATTTTCTGCCATCCAAAGTTCTACACAAGTGCGAATTAATCGATGACTTTGAGTTGGAGTAACTAAAGTTGAATTTTCTAAATTCAAACCCGACAAATCGGGATGACGCATCGCAATATTTAAGGCTAAACCGTGCAAAGTGTGGACGGCAAAACCGCCTTGATATAAAGACAATTCTGCCAATCTTTGGCGAATTTTAGCTTTAATATTAGCAGCAGCCGATCGCGTAAATGTCACGACAATTAACTGGCGGCGGTTATAAAGTCGGTTGCGGGCGATCGCAATTGCCGACGCAGCAGCCATTCCCGTAGACTTCCCGGCCCCTGGAACCGCCGAAACCGCAAGGGGGCCGCCTTGCCAATCCGCCATCTCGTGCTGCCCCTCACGCAAGCTGGCGCGAATTTTCAGACAAGCTTCTTCTCGCAAAACGGCGGCAATCTCTGAGTTTGAAAGTGCTGAGGCCGCATCTGGGCGATCGATCTCGGTTGGCGATCGGCTAAAATCAGAATCAAATTCATCAGTCATTATTACATCCGCGTTTATCTGCGTTCATCTGCGGTTAAAAATAAAAAAATCTGCAACCTCTACCGTTTCCATTTCGGTATCGGCTAAACTAACACTATCTATTGAAGCTTAAATTAAAACCAGCATAAAATTCAAGACCCAAGCCTTTTTTATAGGAATCACTCAAATGAAAACTCACCTCAAAATCAATTCCCCCCCGCACCAGCCAAACCCAAACACAGCCAACAACAGCACAACTCGTTTTGCTGTGGCGGTATTCTTAACTTTATCTTCAGCCATTGCTTTGCCTAGCTGCGGAGGATCTCAACTGACCAGCAGCGCTCCAGGCGGCGCAGCTTCATCTACCAGCCGTGAAAACCAAGTTGCCGCATCTGCCCCACCACGCCTACCTGTACTCCCAGCCAGGCCACCAGTCACAGCGTCAAAACCTCGTGGTGTATCACAAAAAGTAGCAGAAACTCCGACAATCCGTCCCCAACTGATTAAAAAAGCCCAACTCAGTGTAGTTGTCAAATCTCTTGACGCCAGCACTAAATCTGTTACTAATATTGTCGAAAAACAGCAAGGCGATATCTTGGGTTTCCAAAATCAAAAGCCCCCGGATTCCAGTGTCCGCCAAACAGCAACCGTCGATATTCGTGTCCCTCAAGAAAAGTTAGAAACTACTTTAGATGCTTTGGCAAAACTCGGAAGTGTACAAAACCGAGGACTTACGGCTGAGGATGTTACCACTCAATTAGTTGATAGTGAAGCTAGGTTGAAAAACCTCCGCAAATCGGAAGAAATGGTGTTAAAAATTATGGAGCGATCGGGTTCTGTCGCCGATGTGCTCAAAGCTGCTCAAGAGTTGAGCAAGATTCGGGAGTCGATCGAGCGCATCGATGCTCAGTTAAAAAGTTTGCGGAATCAAGTAGCCTACTCCACTATTAACTTAACTCTAGAAGCAGCAGTCTCTGCTCAGCAAGAACCCGAACCTTCTCTCGGTTTGCGGGTGCAGGAAACTTGGGGAAAAGCGACTCATTCTGTGGGGGAATTGACACTTGGTTTGTTTGCTTTGGGTATTTGGATGTTGGCTTACAGTCCTTATTTCCTGGTAATTGGGGCGGGAATTTACGGTTTTAATCGATTTAGGAAACAGCATTCTGTTCCGAAAATTCAAGAACCGAAACCGCCCGCTGCAAATTAGTCAGTTGTCAGTTGACAGTAGTCATTAGATGCCGTAGGGTGTGACGAAGAGCCGACCATCTTTGGAGCAAATCGAATAGCTGGTAGCGACGCACCAAGCGCGGAAATATTACGATCGCTCGATCGGACTTGATATCATTCCCCATCGCCAATCGCCAATCGCCAATCAAGAATCAAAAATGGTATAAGGTGCGTCGCCATGAGATTGTCGATCTTTGTTTAGGGATTTTCGATGGCGACGCACCCTACGAATGACTGACAACTATCAACAGTCAACAGTCAACTGACTAATCGTCTATTTGCCATCCATCTTTGGTATAGTCTTCATCCAAAATCTTTTTCGGCCGCATCACCAGCACAACTCGCCCCAAAATTGCAATATCTGGGGATGTTTCAAACCAGTGCAATTCTAAATTTCCCCCGTTATCGGCGAGGAAGTAACTGTCAGCATCCCACAGTCTTTGGGCTCGATCGGCAATAATCAAAACTTCTTCTACTTTACCTTCCAGCGGTACCGGCAATCGATCGCTCATTTCCAAAACCGCCACCGGATCTTCAGCGTTCAAAATTACCTGCCATCCAGGAATAGCCACCCAAGCTCCTGCTCCTGAAAATTTTACCATTCGGAACGGCCAGATTTCCTCCGGCAGAGGCACTGCCAGCAAATCTGACGTAGAAAGCGGCAATTTGCCGACAACCGGGACAATCCGGGGCAATTGTTCCTCAGAATCCAGCCGATAGATTGGCAATCGGGGCGCTTGTCGCCTTGGAACTACGGTAAAATCTACGAGCAACTGCTCGATTTGTGCCCTAGCCGTTTGGCTGCTAGCTAATTTTAGGCCGCGAGCAATTAAGCGCGATCGCTCTTGCAAATCGCTTTTCTGTCTCGCCAACTGCCAGCACTGGTAAGCTACAGCATCCCCTGGAGTGTCTGTGAACCCCTGCGGGAGACTCCCGAAGTGCGAAAACTCCTTAATCGCTTTAGCAACTTGGCGAGCATCGTCAACATCCAAATTGTGGGCTAGCATCAAAGCTGCTGCACCGGCTCGCTCTACTTGTGAAAGAATCCGAAATTCGTATAAGATATCACTTCCTTTGCGCAGGAAGTGCGATCGAACTTCCTCCGAAGCGCCAGCCTTGACCATGCTGGTGTAAACTTGTGCTGCAACGCCGACCTGATTTTGCTGAATTGGCTCAAAACCAGTTTGTTCAAAAATCTGCTGAGAGTTGTAGCCCGCTTGCAGCAGCGCCGTACAGGCCTGTCCCCACTCTACCCAAGTGCCTTCCTTGCGGCGGAGCGATCGAATTAACTTTTCGACATCCACAGCATTTGTGGCAGGTGCAGATGCAGGAGGTGAGAAATCTTGCGGTGTATCAGTCATAATTGAATCAAAAACCAGCGTTGAGTTATGTGTGATTGGATACCAGCATGGCTCGTGTCGCGGCAGAGCGATAGATTGATAGTAAGGGAGTTGTGAGACTATTGTTACAGAATAGTTGCTCGCCTAAATTTACAAAGGGGAGTTTATCGTATTGTTATGGATAATGCCATTCCAGAGCTAGATCAAATTAAACGCCAGCTCATGACCCTACACCGACCGAAAAAACCCAAAATGCTGGTAGTAGACGACGAACCAGACAATCTGGATTTACTCTACCGCACTTTCCGACGAGATTTTAACGTCCTCAAAGCTGAGAGCGGGATTCGCGCCTTGGAAGTCCTCGACATTGAGGGCGAGGTTGCCGTGATCATTTCTGACCAGCGGATGCCAGAAATGAAGGGAACGGAGTTTTTGAGCAAAACCGTCCCCCAGTTTCCGAATACCGTCAGAATTATCTTGACTGGTTTTACGGACATTGAAGACTTGGTGGATGCGATTAACTCGGGACAGGTTTACAAGTATATCACCAAGCCTTGGGACCCGAACGAATTGAAAATGGTAGTGCAAAAGGCGGCCGACACTTATGAAGTTCTCAAGCAGCGGACTGAGGAATTGCACAACGCCCAAAATCAAATCCAACTGTTGGCAGTAATCATGCAAACGGCTGTAGAATATCCGAATTTGGAAGCAAGTTTAGAGCCGATTGCTACTGCTATAAGCGATAATTTTTTGGCGGATACTTGCATTTTGCAACTGGTGGAAGGAACTGTTTTAATGCCAACCCAAGGCAGTCATACCAGCGGCCAAATTGTGGAAAATTGGCTAGCAGATGACCCCCTGGCTCAACAAGCACTTGCCTCTGGAACTATTCAAGGTGCTGTGAACATTGCGAGTGACAACGCCCTAGCGAGCCTGCCACACTATCAGAAATCGGGTATTCAAGCTCACCTGAGCGTTCCCGTGATTCACAAAGGTCGATCGATCGCCCTGATGTCCATCCAGTGGAAGCAACCTTGTTCCCTGCGCCCTGACGAACTCACAACAGTTCACCTCGCCGCTCAACAAGTTGCTTTGGTACTGACGAGTTTTCAGGATCGTTAGTCATTAGTCATTAGTCATTAGTCATTAGTCATTAGTCATTAGTCATTGGTTATGGATTCTTTGACCGATAGACCGTAAACTTTCCCCCAGACAAAAAGCGAAATTACTGGCTTTCTTACTTGTGCGGTCGATCGCAAATCCCAATTTTTTACATTTAAATCTTTCTTCCTTCTTCCCTCTTCCTTCTTCCTTCTTCCCTCTTCCTTCTTCCCTCTTCCTTCTTCCCTCTTCCTTCTTCCTTCTTCCCTCTTCCTTCTTCCCTCTTCCTTCTTCCTTCTTCCTTCTTCCTTCTTCCTAATGACTAATAACTCAGAACAAATTAAAACTATATTTAATCGAATTGCACCAGTTTACAACCAAATGAACGACTGGTTAAGCTTTGGGCAGCACCGGATTTGGAAACTTATGGCGGTGAAATGGAGCGGTGCCGGCCCCGGAAATACTTGTTTAGACTTGTGTTGTGGTAGCGGGGATTTAGCTTTGCTGCTAGCAAAACAAGCAGGGCCCACCGGTTCAGTATTTGGAGTAGATTTTTCCGCCGCACAATTGGCTGTTGCTGCTAAGCGCGATCGACCTTTTCTCACCCCTACAAGTCCCATCACCTGGGTAGAAGCTGACGCGCTAGAATTGCCTTTTGCCGACAATTACTTCGACTGCGCCACAATGGGTTACGGCCTCCGCAACGTGACAGACATCCCCCGCAGTCTTCAGGAATTGCACCGCGTCCTCAAACCAGGCGCAAAAGCAGCTATTCTCGACCTCCACCGCCCCAATAATTCCCTGATGCGGAGCTTTCAGCAGTTCTATCTAGACACTCTCGTAGTGCCCATTGCTCAGCAATTTGGCATGACTCAAGAATATGCCTACATTAATCCTAGTTTAGACAAATTCCCGATCGGTCAGCAGCAAGTCGCGATCGCCCGCGAAGCCGGATTTTCCACCGCCATCCACTATCCCATTGCTGGAGCTATGATGGGAGTATTGGTATTAGTCTGTTGACAGTTAACAGTCAACAGTTAACAGTCAACAGTTAACAGTCAACAGTTAACAGTCAACAGTTAACAGTCAACAATTCCCAATTCCCAATTCCCAATTCCCCAATTATTGATGAACCCGTCTGATATTTGGCTGTTGTTTGCCCCACCTGTAGTGGGAGGAATTATTGGCTATTTCACTAACGATATAGCTATCAAAATGCTGTTCCGTCCCTATCGAGCCATTTATATTAAAGGGCGGCAATTACCTTTCACTCCCGGCTTGATCCCCCGCAACCAAGAACGCTTGGCCAAGCGAATTTCCGACACAATTATGGGTTCGCTGCTGACGCCGCAGGAGTTGCAAAAATTAGCCCGTCGCCTGCTACAAACTGAGCGAATGCAGTCGGTAATTCTCTGGTTGTTGCAGTTGGCATTAGATCAGGTAAAAGCAGATGCAGAGCAAAAAACTGCTAAAATTCTTGCTAACATTCTGCGAGATTTGTTGGGGGAATCGGTGCCGCGAATTCTCAAAGTTTTGGCGCGCCGGGAAGATTTTTTAGAAGCTCAACTCAATCAAATTTTTGACCAAGTTTTGCTGGAAATTCAGTTAACTGAAGCTCAGGCGGGCCAGTTAGCCGATTGGTTGTTGCAAATAGTAATACCGCCGGAAGTGCTGCGACAGGCCTTGATTGACTTTTTGACCGATCGCAATATTTCGATCATCGATGAAGGGTTTCGAGAAAAAAGCAGCGGCACCTATTGGGTAGTAGCAAACTTGTTTGGTTTGCGTAACACTTTAACTCGGCTGCGGACTTTTTGTCTAGATGACAGACAAGTGACAAATCAACGGTTAGCAGAGTTAACTGTTTCTTTGGGAATTCGCGGGCGACTTCAGGAATGGCTGCAAAACTTGTCGATGCAAAATTTACCAGTTTCGACGGTGAGACAGTTGCGAAAAACTATGCGCGACAGCGTTCGCACCTACGTTCAAGAGCGGGGTACGGAGGTACTTGAAGGGTTGAGCAAGTCGATTGACTGGGAAAATATTTCGCGGTTGCTTCTGAATCGATTGCAAACTTCAGCGGTGATGAGCGCTTCCCTGGAAATTGTCAGCAAAGAACTGGCTTTGGTTTTAGAGCGCTATCTGGAGCGGGATTTAGAAAATATTGTAGCTCAGGCTATCCCGATTTTGAATATCGATCAGGTGATTATCGATCGAGTAAAAGGTACTTCTCCCGAAGATTTAGAGTTAGCAATTCAAGGAATCGTCAAAAGCGAGTTGCAGGGAATTGTAAATTTAGGAGGCGTTTTGGGCATTTTCGTCGGATGTCTACAGACAGTTGTGCTTTTGCTTCAGCGCTGATTTATTTCGGCAGTTGTGAGATAATTTGTTGTAGTCTAATATTCACTCTCTCCTGTGCACGCAGTACCTAAAACGCAGTATTTCTGCTGTATTTACCCTGTCAGCCAGCAGATTTTTCGGAGAAATCGGGTTTTTTTGCCCCATCCTAATTTACTTATTTTCTAAATTTATGCCAACTCCAAATTCGGACGATCGCCCGTACATCCCCAAAAACCCGCGCAACCTCAGCCGCCAACAATACGAGCGTTTAACCGCAGAAATTGCCGCTCCCTATCGGCCTTTGCGACAGTTTGTCTACGTAGCTTGTGGCGCTTCCGGTTTCATCGGTGGCGTGGTTTTCCTCGCTAAAATTGCTTCTGGGCGCGAAATTGGCTCTGCTTTGCCCAATTTTGCCCTGCAAGTCGGAGTTGTGGCTCTGATGGTGTTTCTGTTTCGCCTGGAGCAGCGCGCCGAAGCCCGATCGCCCAAGTCGAAGTAACAAAAATTTATAAATCGAGATAAAAAGATATCTGAGGCAAGGAAAAGTTAGAAAGATC
>Ga0335395_10000182_pt1 | contig 41254 bp, 40 predicted proteins | sample MAT02_FD_205744 | JGI IMG/M metagenome (GOLD analysis project Ga0335395, IMG submission 205744) | Freshwater microbial communities from Lake Fryxell liftoff mats and glacier meltwater in Antarctica - MAT-02 (spades assembly) (version 2) ... | reverse complement strand
ATGAGGTCGGCTCCTGGAATGAAATTTCGGTGCTCAATGGCTGGCCTGCCCATGCCGCTGTGAACGCTTCGCCAACCACCTTACGGGCAGCTTGCGCTGGGTTCTGAAGAGAACCTGTCGACGCATCTGTGAACGCTTCGCCAACCACCTTACGGGCAGCTTGCGCTGGGTTCTGAAGAGAACCTGTCGACGCATCACTCGCGGTCATCGTAGTTCGCTACTCCTTTCGATGTCAGGGACTTGCACCCCGTGTTTCACGCCGACTTTTACCGGCGCACTGTGTCCCCTTTATGGCCGGCAGCCTAAAATATTATCCGGCGGTCCGGTGAATCGATTTGTTGAGCATTTTCAAGTACGCTAAACAACAATTTTATTTATTTCCAATTCATACATTTTATTTAATTTTTCTGGACTTTTTTCTTCAATACCATATGTCTGATTATGTTTTGAAAAATATTTATCGAAATCACTTAATTTTTCTATTATTTTATAATCATTTAAAGTTTCGTTCCAGCAGTCTATTAAATCACCAATTTTTGGTAGAATAGTATGATATTCATTCCACATATTGCTTAATCCAGCCACTTTAATTCCCAACGCAGAAGCTCGCGGCGACCTAATCCCCAAATCTGCATGAGCAAATATCTGATCTCTGTCAGAAACCAACTTATCATGAATCCCCTCAAGCAATGGGTTTGATATCTTTAAATCAATGCGATAACTAACACCCAATCTACCTTGACTCTTATGGAATGGCATTACATAATTAATCACAACATCACGTAGTAACGGCATTTGTAATTCATTAAAATTACCCTTATACTTGTCGAGTAGCTCTAGTGTTCGCTTCGATTGACCAAATGATAAATCAATAATTGTATTGTAAAATATATACCTTTCTTCGTCTTTTAAAAAAGATATCCATTTAATTAGAGCGGCTTCATATTCGACATCATTGTCGCAATAGATACCCTCAGAATACCTATCCCTTTGCGATTTATCCAAACTTTTTCTCCTTATAAAGTAATTAATCGCGTGCCTTCGCCACTCTGAATTTATTTCGTACTGAGAAAATGAACTCTGCATACACTAACGCACCTTTTGTATTAATTGTGTTTTCGGGTCTGCCCAACGTCAGAGATCACCGGGACCATGGCCGACTGGCGTGGATCGCGCAGGGATCGTGGATGGCAATTGGAACGACAGCTAGCGGAGCGTCAAGAACTGAGCGGCGGAACAGATCCAATTTTGCAACCTGGGCCATAGCCGCCGCGAATTCTTGACCGGAGCGGTTGATTGGAACGAACACGTCATGGGCTCCGGTGCATCGACTTGTTAGGCGCATCTATTTAGGGATAATAGAGTTAGCCATACTGTACACTATAGGATTCATCCACCCCATATCCTGCGACACAGACAGGGAAATTCTATATTTATCACCATTCTTAATTCCCCACCACTTTGAATCCTTGCCGATCCACACCCATTTCATCCCATTAACTAACATTGTCGTGTCTCCTTTGAGGTATTCATTCGGATCAAGACCATTTGAATCAGCAAACATGGTGATGGCAATTCTTTCATCAATATTTTTATGTTCCGAGCGTCTAATAATAATCATTTGCTGATTTTCCTTGCCGCCACTCTTGGCTATTATGTATCCGTCCGGAATATCGGCTGAAAAATATTCATTATTATTTGAAAGAAATTCTTCGGCGGGCAAGCCAAGTAGAATAATAGATGCCATCAGAATACGTATAAAATTCATTTTGCGCCTAACAGTCTTATTCGGAAGAATGCTTGGCGAAAACAATTCGCGGACCATTCCGCCTACATCCAAACGATCGGCTAGTATTCATGTAGGCGAGCATGGGCTCTTTCCCAATCCTTGTCAACTCTCACTACAGTACTCCGGCCCCCCTGGACTTCCGGACTACCTCCGCCCGCCCTCTCAGGGCTATCTTGAACAGGCATCCAGGTATGGGTCCCATCGGATTACCCTGGCCGGCTCTTCATTATCGTGAGATGAATTGCACAAGCTGCTTACGTACAATTGACGCCTGTCCACGTCTGTCCGGTATCCACGTCTGTCCATCTGTCCACTTCCCTGCTCTGGCATCCTCCTCTGATCTCCGCGTCTCCGCGCCTCCTGTTCATTCCAAGGAAATGCGAGTCAATCCGAGGCAAGGCAAGGCGAGGCGCTCAGCGAACAGAAGAACTATCTTGGACAGGCATCTAGGTATGGATTCCATCTGATTACTGTTGTCATTACTGTGGTCATGGCCGTCTAGTCGTTAGATGCATTATCTCAACCAATGAGGTACCATTGGTGCCTGTCCACGTCTGGCTGTCTTGCCGCTGACGGTGCTCGGCGTCACCGTGAGTGTGGGCCATGCCGTATGGGGACGACGCAAACAAGACCAACTCGGTAAACTTTGATCCTGCTGGAACCCAGCGCGGTCTTCATTAGGGTCTGGCGTCTGAGGTGACCGCATGATCGCTGCTGACCAACTGACTCATGTTGCCATCTTTGCCGGCTGTTCAGCGAAGAGTTTCGCCGCGCTAGCGGACGCCGTGGAAGATCGCGAGCTGCCGGCCGGTACGGAGATCTTCGCGAGCGGTGCTCCTGCGGATGGACTGTACATCGTGCTCGCGGGCGAGGTCGTCGTCCGTAAGGGCACCGCTGGCGAGGTCGGACGTCTGCGCGCTGGCGAGGTGGCTGGCATCACCGGCATCTTCATCGATCAACCGCGTTCCGCGACATTGACCGCCCAGAGTGCGGTGCGTCTGGCGGTGCTCAGCAAAGATGCCGCGCATGCTCTCGTCCAAGCACACGGCGAAATCGGCATGTGTCTGATCCGTGCCCTCAGTCTGCGCTATCGCTCCGATACGCAGAGCGGCATGGTCACTGGTAACGTGGTGGCGGTTTTTGACACCAAACCCTATGATCGCGAAGCGCTCGGTCGGCACGTTCCCACTGGCATCACCCTGCGCTTCATTGACGCACGTCTGAATGCGAAGTCCGCCCGCCTGGCGGAAAGTTGCTGCGCCGCCGTCGCCTTCGTCAACGACCGCATTGATGCAGCGGCGGTCGCGGGTCTGCGTGCCGCCGGGGTTGGACTGCTAGCGATGCGTTGCGCTGGATACAATAATGTCGATATGGTCGCAGCCCGCACAGCCGGTTTGGCGGTGACGCGAGTACCTGCCTATAGTCCGTACGCGGTGGCCGAACATGCCATGGCACTGCTGCTGACCCTCAACCGCAAGACGCATCGCGCCTGGGCACGGGTGCGTGAAGGCGATTTCCAACTTGCCGGTCTGGTCGGCTTCGATCTCCACGGCAAGACCATGGCGGTGTTGGGCACGGGAACCATTGGTCGTTGTCTGGTGCGCATTGCGCGTGGTTTCGGTATGGACGTGCTCGGCTGGGATCTGCGACCCGATGCCGCTTTCGCGGCTGAGACCGGACTGCGCTACGCGCCGTTGGAGGAATGCCTCGCCGCTGCCGATGTGATCTCGCTCCATACGCCGCTGACCAAGGACACCCACCATCTCATCGATGCCGCCGCCTTGGCCCGGATGAAGCCCGGTGCCTACCTGATCAATACCGGTCGCGGTGGCCTGGTCGACACCGATCCGCTGATCGCCGCCTTGACCAGTGGCCGCTTGGCTGGCGCCGGTCTGGATGTCTATGAAGAAGAAGCGGCGTACTTTTTCGAGGACCATCGCGACCATCCGATCCAGGATGAGGTCCTCGCCCGTCTGATCTCGTTGCCCAACGTCCTGGTCACCAGCCATCAGGCCTTTCTGACCCACGAGGCGCTCGACAATATCGCAGCGACCACCATGGGTTCGATCACCGCGTTCATAGCGGGCGAGCCGCTCGTTCACCGCATCGAATAACCTATCATGGATGTTGTCGTCAGTGCCCTGCCGCTGATTCTGGTCGTGGTGTTGATGGCCGGACCCCGTCCACAGCCGGCGTGGTTGGCGGTGCCGATCACCGCTGTATTTGCCTGGGTGCTGCGGCTGTGGTGGTTTGGTGCCGATGGCGCCAGCGTGCATGCGGCGGTTGCGGCCGGGCTGCTCGCAGCAGCGACACCGTTACTCATCGTTGGCGGCGCAATCCACCTCTTCGCCGTGCTCGATCGCTGCGGCGCCTTGGCGACGTGGCGGGCGTGGCTGGACACGGTGACGCCGCATCCACTCGCCCGGGTGCTGACCGTGGGCTGGGCTTTCGCCTATCTCATTGAGGGTGCCAGCGGCTTCGGTACTCCAGCTGCTCTCGCGGCGCCGATTCTGGTCGCCTGCGGCATGCCAGCCCTGCGCGCGGTGGTGGTGTGTTTGGCCTTCAACAGTGTGCCGGTGTCGTTCGGCGCCCTCGGCACACCCGTGTGGTTCGGCTTTGCTGGGCTCGACCTTGATGCCGCGACCGTGACTGCGATTGGTGCGCGCAGTGCGCTGATCCATGCCTGGTGCGCGCTGCCGGTGGTGGTGGTCATATTACGATTGGCCTTTACATGGGCGACCATCCGCGCGAGCTGGCGCTTCGTCGTGCTGGCGGTCGCCGCTTGTGTGTTGCCAGCCCTGGCGGTGGCGCAGTTTAGCGCCGAATTTCCCAGTCTCATTGGTGGCGGAGTGGGATTGGTGGTGACCGCTCTGGCAGCGCAGCGCGGCTGGGGACTGGGCGCGGTGGATGAATCCGATCGCGACCCGCCGCGCACCCCAACGTTGCCGCCCGCGCCGCTGGTGGTCCTGCGCGCTTTTGCGCCGTTGCTCGCCTGCGTGGTGCTGCTGGTGGTCACCCGGCTCCCGAGTTTGCCGCTGCGCGGCTGGTTGACCGCGCTGCCGCAGCAGTGGTGGGATATGGGTAGCCTGGGGCAGATCGGTCTCTCGCCGGGTCTCACCTTGGTGTGGCGCGATATCCTCGGCACCGGTATCAGTGAGCGGCTCGCCATCCTCTTTGTGCCGGGCATTCTGCCCTTCCTGGTGGTCGCGGTCATCACGCCGTGGCTGGTCGGCAGTCCGTGGGCGAACACCCGCGGTGCCGTGCGGCTGACCGTGCGCCGCCTGCGCGCCCCGGCAGCGGCGCTGGGTGCCGGGTTGATCTTGGTGCGCTTGCTCCAGCAGGAGGATTCCGGCGCGCCCGCCAGCACGCGCCTGCTCGGCGAGGCCCTCGCCGGTGGCTTGGGACCGATCTGGCATCTGGTAGCACCGATGCTGGGAGCGCTCGGCAGTTTCTTTTCTGGTTCCTGTACCATGGCCAACCTCACCTTTGGTCCCGTGCAACTGGCGGCAGCGACGCGTCTGGGCCTGGATCCGGTCGCGGTGCTGGCTGGACAGAACGTCGGCGCCGCCTTTGGTAACATGACCTGCATTCACAACATCGTTGCTGCCACCTCGATCCTCGGTTTGACTCGCAGCGATCACGCCGTTCTGCGGCGCACGATTGGCCCAATGGTCTTCGCCCTGGTCTTGACCGGGGTGATCGGCTGGTTGCTTGCGCTTGGATTCCCCTCTGAGGGCCCATAAGCTGTGCCGATTTCACGCTCATAATACCCCAACCGTGCCGAGATCACATGCAAAGTGGCTTTCCAGGGTGATGAGCCGCACCAACGTTAAGGAGTACCGGGGACAGATCTGCGATTTCCGCCAAGCAAGATCAGCGCGCATCCGGCCTCCGGTATATCCGCTTGTTGGGGTGGCGTCGGAATCATTCGTGATGAGTCCACATCCGCAAAATCTTGATGGCCTTTTCCTTTTCAATAACCTGATAGACCAAGCGATGCTGAATGTTGATGCGGCGACTAATAGCGCCGACAAGGTCCCCTACCAGCTTTTCATATGGCGGCGGATTCTGCCAAGGATTGACGGCAATCAGGGCAAGTAATTCTTCAATCTTCGCCCGAAAGCCCGAGGCATTGGCTTTCTTCGCATCCTTAGCCGCCTGACGCGCGTAAACTATTGGGTAATTCACCACTTCAGGTCCGTCGCGCAATCCTTCACGTTCACTTTCATTCCATCAACGATACTGTCGCGAACACCTGGGATCGATGTAAGATACAGCGTTTCTTGAATCGCATTCCAATCTTCCTCAGAAACCAGCACCGCGTTATTTACCTTGCCGGTAATGGTAATGGGATGATGAGACCGGCCTGTTTCTTCAATAAGTCGATATAGTCGGGTCCGAGCATCTGTAGCAGTAACGGTGGTCTTCATGAGAATTAACGTACGCGAAACAGTACGCTTATCACGTCGCGAAATTTAGGAATCCCAACGTCAGAGATCACCGGGACCATGGCCGACTGGCGAGGATCGCACGAAGATCGTGGATGGCAATTGGAACGATGACTAGCGAAGCGTCAAGAATGAGCGGCAGAACAGATCCCATACTGCACCTTTGGCCGTAGCCGCCGCGAATTCTTGACCGTAGCGGTGGGCTGGAATGAGCACGTCATGGGCACCGGTGCATCGACTTGTTAGACCACTTTTCGATTTATTCATTTTTTATGATCTAATAACTTATTAAGTTTAATTAATGAAATTATTGTCAAGGTAATTCCAACCACTACGGATAGATATTGAGCTACATCGTGGTGCATAAATGGGATACGATCAAGCAATACCCATAGACCTCGAAATATAAAAACAGATGCTAAAATTAAAATTAATTCATAAAATAATATCGATTTGAGTTTCATGTAACTATTACTACCGTACTTTGTATGTCTTTTAATTGGTGGTCGTTAAGGTTGGATCGCCAGTTGCCCGGCGGCCCGGCGGCCCCCTCACAGATCCCTGCGTGCGGCTTTTCCGCACAGGGCTCTTCAAGGTCGTGGATGGGATATTGGATACTCACGTGCAGGTCCATAAAAAGGGGCGAGTGGTTTGACGTGTGCTTGGGCGCACTCGGAATAAACCGATGATTCCCGTGTCACGCAAGGACTGGGTTAAACCGGCCATGGTGTAGCTGCGCCGCTGCGAACAACGGTTCAGCCATTTATACAACAGGAGATACACCTGAGACCACATGGCATGCAGCCTAAAGCTATTTCCTGCGACGCCATAGTAGTTTACGTAACCAGACAATTTTCGGCGCAGGCTCGCGAAGAGCATGCGCCGTGGCCAATACCACGCTTTCTTGATCCAAGCCCCAAATGCTTAGATGGAGTCTTTGAACTTCTTGGCCGAGGTCTCTCGGGCAAGGTGCGGACGTCCGGTCCGATCACGTTGCCAGCGAAACGTACATCCAAGAAAGTCAAATGAACTGTTCCTGCCTCTGCCCAAGCCATGCCGGGAAAAGGTGCGCAGACCGGTCTTGGTCGGCTCTACGCATAATGCGAAGGTGCCGAGTCGTTCCGGTAGACACTGATAGCGAGGGGTTATTCTTGGACATGCACGTATTGCGATCTGTCATTAGGTCCTGCCGCGAAGAATGCGAATTTTATTCGCTCGCGGCAGGGTGCCCCGACACAGAAAGTACCGGGGCACCATTTTTGCTATGCTATTCGGCCCAAGCAGAGATCTTTTTAATTTACAGAATCGATCCTGTCCGAGATGCCGAATGGACAGAAATGGCTCATTTTCCGTTCGTCTGACCTCTGCCCCCTGAGTCGAATAGCCGTGGGCGTGGCCCACTCGCAACAACGGTTTAGAAGGCCGCCGACACCCCGCTCAGCACTTCGTACACTGTGTAATCGCGATAGATCGTCCCTGCGTTCTTGTTGCTGTCGCGCACCACGGTCTGGGCCTCGACCAAGAAAGACCAATGCGCGTTAAAATACCAGCGGGCCCAGGCGTCGAAGGAGAACTTATCGTAGGAGAGTTCCTGGTTGACGTCAGCGAGGATATGCTCGTAGTCGCGCATAGCGTACCAGCCCTCGATGCCGACGTGAAGATGCTCGGAGAGCACCGCGGAAAAGCCGGCGGTCAGGCGCCATTCGTTCCAACTTTCGTACGATTCGTAACGGTCGTCCTTGGTTGAGTACTTCAGCTTGAGGGTCAGGGTTCGCGTCGGCGTTAGATCTGCTGACCACCAGGCGAGCACCGACTGCAATACGTGGTCTTCGGCAGGATAGGTCGGCAGCTCAAGCCCGGTGGTGTCAGACGCGGGCTCCTCGTCATACTTCTGGACGTCGAGGTCGTACCACAGCCGGCCAGTCCACCATGCGGATTTGTGGCGGTAGTGCACGGATCCGCCGACCTTGTCCCAATCAAGCGTATTGAGCCCGGTGGTCTCATCATAGTCCTTCCGCCGGTAGCCGATGCCGATCGCCACGTTGTCTGCCGGGGTGACGTCGACATCCACCGAGGTACCCGCATCGTAGGCGAGGTAAGAAGTCTCCCTGGTTAATTTGGTTCCGAGAGCGGTAAAGCTGGCGGTGTCCTTGGAGGTCACGCCCGCGTCGATCTTCAGGTTCACTGCATCGGTGAAGGCGTGCTTCCAGTCCGTCGACAGGCCGATCTCCAGGGCGTTCGCCTCGGAATCCTCCAGGTACTGCGTCCCCTGGGCCTTGAGCGCCATGCGCCAGCGATCCTGGGTAGAGGGCCGATGCTCGATCTCCAACTCGCCGGCCTCGACCAAGATGGCGGTGTCGATCTCCGCGCCGGACCACGCGTCATAGAGATTGCTGTTCCAACCGGCGCCGGCGCCGATGGAAGCGGTCACCGGCCAGCCGCCGTCCCGCGCCGCCGCCCGCTTCTCGCGCTGCAGGCTGCTGGACACGTCGAGCAGGTTGCCAGCCGAGACCGAACCTTCCTCGTCGACAGCGTCGACTGCAGCCAGGCGCAGCGGACAGAGGATCGCTAGGGCGGCGACCAGGGGCAAAATCGAGGGACGAAGGGGCATGGAGATTCCAGTCATGGGGAATGCGAGGCGAGAAAGGCCTGGAGTTCAGGATTCTCGGGGTAGATGGAATATTGGACCTGGACGCGACGGATGGCCTCGTCGCGCTGCCCGGCCGCGACCAGGGCCTGGGCATGGGCGAGGACGCTGGCGGACTCTTGCGGAGCCAGGGCGATGGCTCGCTCGCCAGCGGCCACGGCTTCCGTTGGGCGACCTCCCGCGACCAGCGACTCGCACAGCAGGCGCCAAGCGGTCGCGGAATCGGGCTCCCTCGCCGTCGCGGCTTCGAGGGTGGCGATGGCTCCACCAAAGTCGCCGACCAGGGCCTGGGCCCGCGCCAGGCTGAAGTACACTTTCGTGTTGGCGGGATCCGCCGCCTGGGCTGCGGTCAGCGCCACTACCGCCTCCGCAGGGCGGTCGAGGGCGAGCAGGCACCGACCACGCATGTTGCCAGCGGCGCTCGCGCGTCGGGGCACCGCAGCCGCGGCGGTGAAGAGAGCGAGGGCCTCGGCGTAGCGCTCGTCGTGGTAGGCGCGAAGGCCGAGGTTAAAGACCAAGGGCGATTCTGGCTTCTGATCGGCCACCAGACTCGCGTGGCGCAGAGCCTCGCTCCACGCCGAGCGGTCGGCGAGGACATCGGCGAGCTGCTTGTTCACGTCCGGATCCCTGGGCGCCAAGGCCAGGGCCTGACGGAGGGTTGCTTCCGCATCCTCCTTGCGACCGGCGGCGATCTGGATCTCGGCCAGCAGGAGGAGGTCTTCGAGAGTCTCCTCCAGGGTCAGCGCCCGGCGCACGGCCACCTCCGCCTCTGCGAAGGCGGCACGTCGCAATTGGACCTCGCCGATCAGGTGCCACGCAGCCCGACTGTCCGTCTGCACCGTGACCGCCTGGGTCCAGGCCGCGAGGGCGCCGTCGAGATCCGCCAAGCGCCGCCGGCTTTTCCCGAGCAGGAACCAAGCCTTGAAATAATCGGGCTTCTGGGCCACCGCCTCTGCGTAGCGCGCGGCGGCGGCGGCCTCGTCACCGGTACCCGCCAAGGCCAGACCCCAATTGACTTGGTACTCAGCCTGGTCGGGCGCGAGAGCGCAGGCGGTGGCAAAAGCGGCGGCGGCCTGAGCGTCATCGCCGCTGCGCAAGCAGGCGACGCCAAGGTTGTAGCTGGCCGGGGCGTGGGCCGGGTCCTGAGCCACTGCAGCCGCGAAGACCGGCACCGCCTCGGCGGGACGATCGAGCTGCAGCAGGCAAACACCGAGATTATAGGCGGCACGCGAAGGCGGCAGCTCGGCCGCATTGGCCTTGCGCAAATACGACTCCGCTTCCGCGGGCCGACCCAGACTGAGAAACAGGGCGCCGAGATTGGTCAGGCCGACCGCATGGTCGGGAGCCACGTCGAGCAGCTTGCGGTACTCGGCCACCGCCTCTTCCCTGAGGCCGATGCGCGCCAGCACCACCGCCCGCTTCAGGCGGGAAGGCTCGTGGTCCGGCTTCAACCGCAGGCCGCTGGCGAGTGCAGTGAGCGCCTCGCTGCTGCGCCCTTGGCGCAGGCGCACCAGGGCGAGGTTGAACCAAGCCCGCACTGCGTCGGGAGAACGGTCCAGGCGGGTGGCCTCTTCGTAATCGGCGGCGGCGCGCTCGTGCTCGCCCAAGCGGGCCAGAGCTACGCCGCGGTTGAGGTGCGCTCCCACATCGTAGGCGTTCAGGGCTACGACCGTGTCGAACCAGGGCAGGGCCTCGGCCGGACGACCCTTCTGGAGATACAGCGTGCCCAGGGCGAAGCGTGGCGCGATGGCAGTATGATCGAGCTCCGCAGCGGCGGTGAAGGCGGCTTTGGCCCCCTCCACATCGTCCCCGCGCAGCAAGGCTATACCGAGATCGGCCTGGACCTCGGCGTCCAGAGGTCGCTCGCTGGCCAAGACGCGCAAGAGCCGAATGGCATCGTCGATTCGGGATTCCCCGAGGGCGACCAGAGCTTCCTGGATGCGCGGATCTGCGCTGTCGGCCGGACCGAGCTGATCGGCCCCCTGGTCGCCGTCCGCGTCCTCGGGATCGGTGACGGCCATGGCTCGGACCGACGGCGGGTGGGCTGGCACCTCGACCACCACCTGGGCGGAGCCTCCACGCACGTAGGTGGATCCCAGGTACACCAGCACCGCGGCCACCAGCAGGGCCTCGACCACGAGCAAACCGCGCAGCAGAGAGGGCGTCAGCAGGCTCATGGGATCGGCACTCCCGCCGCCGCCATCGCGTCGGCCAGGCCCCGGCGGTTGCAAAGCTGGATCTCGAGACCCGGACGCGCATTGACTTCGAGCACGAAAGTTCCCCGCCGTTCGAGAACGCAATCGACCCCGAGATAATCCATGGCAAAGGCGTGGTTCACCCGGCCAGCGATAGCCTGGATCCCGGACCAATCCGGAATGGCGATGCCGCTCAGCTCGACGCCGGTGTCAGGATGGCGCTCGAGGGTGCGACCCCTGCGCACCGCGTGGGTGGTCACCCCGGTCGCCAAGTCGATGCCGACGCCGATGCCGCCCTTATGGAGGTTCGCCGCCCCGCCGGACAGCGCCGTCGGCAGGCGCAGCATGGCGAGCACCGACCGTCCGGCGCAAGCGATGACGCGCACGTCCGCCACGCCGCGGGTGCCATGCACTGCGGCAATCGCGGGATCCTCGCGCAGCAGCTCCTCGACTAGGATGCTGTCGGGATGTCCGTCCATGGTATGCTCGCCGGCCAGAATGGCGGCGAGATGAAAGGCGAGATCCTCGTCGTCGATCGGCGCCCCGCGATGGTTGCGCCAGCCGCCCTCGGCGTCGATTTCGCCCAGACGAAAGCCACGGCCGCCGGCACCGTTGACCGGCTTGACCACGAAGTCGCTCCAGCCGGAGCGCATCGCGAAGAACGTGGCGAGTTCGCGGTACTGGCGCACGATCAGGCGGGTCTCGGGCACGCGGATGGCGCAGGAAACCAGGCGCTCCTTGGCGAGCACCTTGTCGTCAACCGCCGGCAGCGACGCGCGTGGATTATGGGGGAAGACGCAGGCCAGATTGCGGCGGTTGAGGCCGACCACCGAACGGCGGAAATCACCCAGGGCCCCCAGCCAGCTCATGGCTGCCCTCTGCTGCCAAGCAGGTCGCGGAAACGCCAGAGCTCGAACAAACGCAGACCGGCGTAGCGTCCAAGTACCAAATACGCCGCGAGCACCGCCAGCAGCATCTCGGGGAAGGCGAAGACGATGGCCTGCACGAAATGATTCTCGATCACCGTGTGGATGCAGGCGACGCAAAACAGAGTGCCGGAGGCCAGCAGCGCCGCGTAGCGCACGCCACGTTCCTGCCACTCTTGGAAGGCGTTCTCGACCGTCAGCGTGAGAATGGCGATCGGAAACATGGTGACATGGGCCGGTTCAAGGATGCCGCGTTGCACCGACCACCAGGTGATGACGAGCATCGAGAGAATGGTCACGGTCATGGCGATGGCGAGGCGCGGTAAATGCAGCAACTGGAAGTGGTCAAGGACGCTCCGCGCAGCGATGCCGACCCCGATCACGATGACGAAGACCGCCGTCCCCCAGAGCAGGCCCGTGTCGCGAAAGGCAACCGCCAGCAGGGCCGGCGCGAAGGTACCCATGGTGCGCAGGCCCACCACATTGCGCAGGAGAAGCAGCACCAAGACCCCAACCGGCAGGGTAAGCAGGATGCGTAGGAGATTTAAGGAGATCTCAGCGCGGCGGAAAGCCTGCCACAGGACATGGGTGTCGTAGGCGGATCCGCCGCTGCTGGCGGCCTGCTCATCAGGTGGCGTCCGCCAGGCCTTGGCATGAAACCGGTATTGGAAGTTCACGTCGGAGGTGCGACTGATCAGGGCATGGTCGCCGCGATAGAGCTGCAAGTAATGGGCGGGGCGCTCGGCGAAATGGTCGTTGAGAGCATCGAATGGGATCCACAAACCGTTGATCCACGCCTCGACCCAGGCATGGGTCGTGCGCTTGGCGCCGCGTTCAAGGATCAGGCCGCCGACCATGCGCGCCGGAATTTTCGCCGCGCGCAGCAGAGCGACGAGCAGGCGTGACTTGCCGCCGCAAAAGGCCTCCTGCCAGCGCAGGGTGGTGCGCGCGTCGAGGGCATTCTCGTAGGTGCCAGCGCGAATCTCCGTGTGCACATAATCAAAAAGGTCCCGCACCGTCCGACTGACATCCGCCGGCGTCGTGTGCGCCTTCGCAACCGCAATGATCTCCGGATCCGCACTCTGGATGGTCTCGGTTGGCTGCAGATGCAGGGCGAGATCGTCGGGATACGAGGTCGGGATCGGACTCGCCTCCGGCAGGATCCAGCGCCGCGGCAGGACCCGGACGATGGCGTTCCAGGTCGCCACCTGGTGGCCGTCGAGGCGGTCGGCCTCGAAGACCGCCTGCCGGTTGCCCTCGCGGTCGTGGACGCTGAAGGACAGGCCGCCGGACTCGACCCGCTCGGCGCGCACCAGCTGGATATCGTCGGCCTTGGGCAAGAGAACCCGGGCGTTGGCCTGGTCGCCATGGAGATCCATCGAGACTTGCAGCGACAGCATCCATTCCAAGCGCGGCGTCAGGGCCGCGAGGGACAGAACCCCGCTGTTCGCGCGCAGGGCGAGGGCCCCCAAGCCCAGGGCCAGCAGCAAGGCGGCGAATCCTGCTGCAAAATGTGATCGTCGTCCGTGGACACTGATCGGAATATTAGCCACGGGGCGCTCGCTCCATCGACTTATTATTGAGAATCATGCGCAGGCGGTCACGGCCGGACCGACCCAGACCAGGGTTGCCAACGGCGCAAAAGTACTGCGAAGGGGAAAAGAGGGCATGGGACAACGGCTTCTGGTGTGGGTTCCCCCCCTCTACGAATCGCAACCGGAAAAACCGGACATGCCCGGGCGCATTGACACTTTTGTGCGCCTTATCTAAATTGGACCCACAGTCGGTAGGGCCTTTGGGCCCGTCCACCTGAATCCTCAATGCCTCCCACCACCACTCCATCCGTCGGCACCTCCTTCGTCATTCCTCCGAGGACAGCCGATGCCCAGACCCGGGCCTCGGTGATCGACGGCCGCCGTGGCCGCGACATTCAATGGCAATGGTACTCGGATTGCATCCGCCACATGCTCGTGAGCATGGGTTGCCCGACCCAGGACTTGGACGACGTCAAACACGACTTCCTGATCGAGAAACTGGAGCGGGTCTGCGCCGGCTACCGTCCGGACAAGGGCCGCTTCCGCGCTTACCTCCACCACGCCGTGCGTAACGCCTGGCGCGACCGCTTACGCCAGCGTCAAGCCGACCAGGGCCGTTCAACCCCTCTCGACAGCGTCGCCGCAGAGATTGGCAGTGAACGGTTGGTTGCCCTGAGCCGCCGCGAGGATCTCACTATCCTCACGGTCTTCTTCGACCGCATCTTCGCCCGCTTTATGCACGACAAGGTCCTGGCGGACGTCGGCTTTTTCCTCCTCCGCGACTGGTGCCTGACCGGCCGCGACATCGAGGACGCCATCGCCGCCAACAATTTGACCGTCGGTCCCGAATACGCCCGCAAAAAGCGCACTGCCGCGATCTCGGCCTTTGCGAAATACGTGGACAGCCAGCTCAACGCCGAGGACTACGCCCTGATCGCCGAGGAGGCCCTCAAAGAAGGTCAGGTCCTCACCGACACCGCCCGCACCGAATTAATCACCGGGGCCTTTCGCTGGCCTTCGGAACGCAAGCGGCTGGGGACGGTAGCGCTGATCCTGCGGCGGCTGTACCTGCGATCTGGCAGAGCAGAATAAACGAAGATAGAAAGGGGACACCACCCCGTTTCGAGCTTTCCTGGTTCATCTTTGCCAAACTGCCCCGCCAGCTTGCGCCGCACGTGGTGGCTGCCGATGACTTTGGCACTCATAATGTAACCACGAACCAGGGCAGTGGCCATGGTGACTGCAGTAACATCGGCAGCAGTCCACTGCCAGGATCCTGCGCTCCGCCCGTTGCGGCCGAGCAGTGGGTGGCGAGCAATGGGTGGCGAGCAGTGGGTGGCCACTCAGAATCAAGGGACTTCTTTCAGCTAACGCGCGATCCGGAGTCTGGGCGCGGACGCCCCGCCGAGGCGTCCAGCGGCATACGATCGCCCGTTATTGGTCCCACGTACATTTTTCTTGGACAGCACTTATTCTAACATCCAGGTATGTGGCGCATCGGATCACCCTGGTCATGTCATCATTATCGCAAGATGAATTACACAGATTACTTAAGTACAATTGATGCCTGTCCACGTCGGTCCTTGACAGCAGCATTTCGCCGCGTTCTGAGGCACTCCGCATTCTCGCAGTCATTTTCCTCCCGCAAACACCGAGATTTTTCGCCGCTTTATCCCTGAAATAAGGGCACGGGTCCGCGCCGATAATATTCGCACCATACGGGGGAATTGGTGCATGTCCACGAATCGGCCTAAGCAAGATGGTGTCCTATACTTTTAACCGAAAACGAAAACGCTGTCAAGCAACCGCGGTGAACCACTTACTACGGAACCGCCTACCCGTCCCCTTTGTTCGGTCACAAAATACCGGATAAGTCGTTCCAAAAATATTTCACATCAAGCGAATGCCTGTACCCTTTCTCGTTCTCGGAATCGTCAAGGAGCATCATTACACACTTTGCTTGTAATGCACTCAGACGAGATAAGCGACTTTTATGCCTTTGCTCAAGTGGCGCCTCGGGGGCAAGACTGAAAACCGTAAACTGATAAACTTCATTATTCAGTAATGATCTCAATAAAAAAGACGGGAGATAATAACTGAAACCTTCATCAGAAAAAAATGACAGACTATAACAATTTAGATCTAACGCTTCTGTAGGCACTTGATTCCAGGGTGTTCCAACAGGAAAATCCCTCATTAAATCCATGGCGTCAATTCCATGGCAGTCTCCGCTGCGTTTGACAATAGATTGAGGCCTAGGATCTAACGGAAAGGATTGACTAACCAAGACTTCGTAGGATTTATAGTCTAGACCCATTTTCACTCTTTCTGAACTTCACATTTAGGAAGACACCGCTTATTGAACTTTTCCGAGCATTTTTGTGCGGCCCTGACTGCGTTAACCGCCTCGTCTTTATGAGTATCGTTGCCACCCGTATAATATATATTATTTATATTATTCATTGCTCTTGCGCATTCGTTGCTGTCTCCAATTCGGATTATTAAACTGCAAATGGCCCCCAAATCGGTATCAAGGATATTACCGCAGGCATTATCCCGCCATTTCCAACACCCATCGCCGATGCCATTTCAGATTTCCAGATTGTATATCTCCCAAATATCATCAAACCAATGAGGTAAATCATTAAGGATGCCATTGCTGCATACGACACCAACTGTCCGTACATTGATCCCGCAACCAACAGGATGCCGCCAATAGTAAATAACATCGCTACGACTGTCGTGAACCCTAAGAATGATTTGAATATCACGGAGAACTTATCATATCGAATTCCTTCCAGTTTCAAAAATGCGTGATTTCGATAATTGGCGTATGAGAGTCCATTATATATAAGACACAGCAATCCAATCGCTATCATCACTATGGCCGTTATCATAGGTGCGTTGGCCCAACGTCAAAGATCACCGGGCCGGCGAAGCCGGCTCCGGTGCATCACCTTGTTGGGCGGAGTTAATTGTTTTATTCCAGTTTCAAGTAACTGAATAAATTCCGTTGCGTCAGAAAAGTAATTTTTATAAGCAAATCTAACATCTTCGTTGGACTCAGCCCTGACCAATACCACATCCTTTTCCGGTGATAGTTTTTCAATTTCAAATAGTTTTTTCAGTGCCATGTTTGACTCACGATATGAATGCATTTCTAGTTCGCCGAGTTTTCCAAAAACTAAGATTATGTTTTTTCGCTCTTCCTCCGTCTTCGTCTTTGCCTGATTTAGCCCCTTTAATGTTCTTGTTAGTCTTAGATCGCTATCGAGAGCGAGAAACCTTTTGCATAATTCATCGTCTGATAACTGGGGAAGTGGACCCGCAAGAGATTCGTGTGCTCGCGCTAGAATCTCACTTGCCAATGCCATTATTTCAATGTATCGACCATCTCCAGCTTGAAATTTTGGCTGGCTTGAAGTTATATAACCTATCACTTCAACAGTAGTTGCCCAGGCATGCTGAATTCGCGTTCTATACTGAATTTCTATTAGTAGGCCCTTTAAGCGGGCGCCTTCAAGCGATCTAACATCGTATATATACACATCATGTATCCCCCTATATCCGGTGGATTTCGGTTTTTTAATGTAGTTGTATTTTTCGGGATCATTGCGCTGCTTGTGGTCGAAATTTGCAGCCAAGAACCTGTTTCTGAATTTATTTAACTCGTTTAATCCGGGAAATATTAACCTGCAGCCTGCTATATCATCCATTCTTGCCAATTGCATATCTGGAAATCGTTTTAGCTTACCGAAAATTGTATTTTTTCGTTTGTGTCTTTGCGCCACCACCACATCAGTTGATCTAGTTCTAGAGCGCAAAATTGCTTGAAAAGTGTTTAAAACGGCCTTGTGAGCCGATCTCCATTCCTCAATTATCCAGAGATCCTCTTCTGTTGCCGTGCCAGCAGATACATTATTACCAGCCTTGTTCACTCGACCTTTTGAACCGCCTGGGTAGGACTGTATTATTTGTATCATATTATTGTTTCCGCCTAACAGTCTTATTCGGAAGAATGCTTGGCGAAAACAATTCGCGAACCATTCCGCCTAAACACAAACGATCGGCTAGCATTCATGTGGGCGAGCATGGGCTATGTCCCAATCCTTGTCAACTCTCACTGCAGTACCCCGGCCCCCTGGACTTCCGGATTACCTCCGCCTGCCCTCTCAGAACTATCTTGAACAGGCATCCAGGTATGGGTCCCATCGGAATACTCTGGCTGGGTCTTTATTATCGTAAGGTGAATTGCACAAGTTGCTTACGTACCATTGACGCCTGTTCACGTCTGTCCGGTACACGTCTGTCCATCTGTCCACTTCCCAGCTCTGGTATCCTCCTCTGATCTCCGCGTCTCCGCGCCTCCTGTTCAATCCGAGGCAATCCGGGGCAATGCAAGGCGGCTGCGCGCTCAAGGTCGCTGGGCCTGCCGAGCCAAAAGCAGGCACGTGCCTGACAGCGAACAGGAGACGCAGAGGCGCGGAGACCGGAGGAGGCGAAAATGGCTGCGCGCCAACATTCCCCGCTCGTGTATCCTCCTCTGATCTCCGCGCCTCCCACCCTTGCGTGCCACCCACAGACTTTCGACAATTCCTGGATCCCAGCTATCTCCCGACAATTAGGACTGCCGGTCAGCGACAATTAGGACTGTTGGTAGTACTGCTGATAGTACTGCTGACAGTACTGCTGACAGTACTGCTGACAGTACCGTAGGCAGTGTCTCTTGTGATGACTGCGACCTGGCCACTATCACCGCATCGAACCGCGCATTCGGACCCTGCAAGACCACCATGATTCGCTCTATCGCCCTTTTCTTTTTGCTCGCCGGGTGCCACCTGTGCGCGGTTGCCGGCTTCGACGGAACCTGGATCTACCGTGACGATGGCGCGGTCGCCACCGCCACCATCACGGTACTGGACAGCCGCCTGCACGGCCACGTGCAGGAAGATGGCGCGGTCTATCCGTTCACGGGCACCGTCGCTGGCAATCGCGCTGCAATTCAACTCTCCATCGAGGGCGAGCAGGTGCCCGCGACCCTGACCCTGGTCGATGGCGATCTGATTGCCGAACTCGATGGCGAACGCTACCGCTATCAGCGGATGGGGCCTGCGCGTGCCCCGGAAGCGGCGCCCCCGCAGCGCGCGGCGCCAGCCCCCCTCGCCGAAGGCCGCCGCCCTGCGCCAAGCGCCAACGGGCCCGTCGTGCTCGAGCGCAAAACCCTGACCGATCCGGGCGTCAATAATATGCCCAGCCACACTATTCTCGTGCCCAAAGGCTGGCAGGTGAAAGGCGGGGCGTGGTGGGCGGCGCCGGCCTTTTTCAAAGTGCTTCCCAGCCAAGATATCACCATCACCGCACCCGATGGCACCGAGCTGCATATCGCCCCCACCATTGCTGCTAGCGATTTCCGGCCATCCGCCGAAGCCCTCAATTCGGGCGGCAAACGCCCCGCCGAAGGCCAAAGCGACAACGGCTACCCAGTCCTGCACCAGCCCGACGACGAAGCCGGCTGGCGCCGAAAATTGACCCAGGTCATCAGCCAAGCCTGGCCGACTGCGACAAGCATCACGATTGATGATATTACCGTCATCCCTTCATTAACGGCCATTCTGCACCAACGCCTGCAGCCGCTGATCGCGCAGCAACAACCGGGCGGTTTCGTCAACGGTACCGTGTACGCGGCGTCAATTCACTACACCAACGCCGGCGCTACTTGGGAACAGATCAACGTGTTCGGCATCACCAATATCGGCTTTGATAGCATGGTCGGACGCAGCCTGTATTGGACCATTGAGCCCAACGTCAGTTATCGCGCGCCAGCGGGTCAGCTGACCGCGGCCATGCCTTTGCTGATCGCCCTGGCGAATTCCCTGGGCCACACCCCCGAATGGACGCGTATGGCCAATGAACACGCGCGTAAAATCAATCAGGCAGCTAACTTCAAGCCGTCGGTTTTGGCCGACACCGGCAAAAGCGCGAGCGACATCCTGTTCGAGGGTTGGAAACAGCGCGAAGCGAGCAGCAACCAATCACAGCGGCGCATCATTGAATCCATCCACGAGGTCAACACCTACGCCACCGATACCGGCAGCGTGCAACTGCCCGCGGGCTACAACAGCGTGTACAGCAACGGTCAGGGCGACTACATTCTAAGCAATAATTCCCTCTACCAACCCAGCACCGACACCAGCATCAATCAACAAAATTGGCAGACGATCCAGGTCAAACCGTAGGTCCTTAAAAAGCTGGTGGTATAAAGGGGAGGTATAAAGGGGAGATATAAAGGGGACACACCACCTTGATTTCATCGCGTCCCTCATCATAATCCCCCCATGCGCCGCCCCCGTTCCGAACGTATGCCCGTGGGTGCCCCAGGCATCTGGCACCTCGTCAGCCGCTGCGTGCGCCGTGCGCCTCTTTTACAGGGGCCTGGGCGTCGTGAATGGTTGGCCGACCGTTTTGCGGCTTGGTTCGATGTGCTCGCGGTAGATTGCCTGGCCTATGCGTTGATGAGCAACCACATTCACTTGGTGGTGCGGACGCGCCCCGATGTGGCGGCGCGGTGGTCGGATGCTGAAGTGACCCGCCGCTTTCTCGCCCTGCGCTCGGTCGAAGATGGTGCTCCGGGTGTGGTTCCCCCGGCGCAGATCCGACATGCCGGCATGGGCGTGCAAGCCCTGCGTGACGCGCGCAAAACCTTGGCCCATCCGGGGGTCATGATGCGGGCCATGAAAGAGGGCTTTGCCCGCTGGGTGAACCAACAGGAACACGCCGCCGGTCACGTCTGGGAGAGTCGCTATCAGGATGTCGCCGTCATCGACGCCGGCGGGGCCTTTGCATGCATCGTCTATGTCGACTTGAATCCGTTTCGGGCTGGGTTGGTCCAGGATCCGGCGAAGAGCGCCTTCTGTTCCGCTGCCCACCGCTTGGGCGTGCAATCTCAGGCAGCTGACCGCGCGCTCGGTGAACGGTTGCATGTGCTCAGTGGCCATCCGATCCTCGATAGCAAAGGGCGCCCCGACGGCTCGTGGGAATGGACTGCCGCCGACATCGCTGCTGTTACCACCGCCACCGCCCGTCTCATCCGCACCGGGAAGGGCGCCTTACCCGCCGGGATGGACGAACTTCTTCCCCGCCTGGGCATCAGTCGCGACAAGTGGGTCGAGGCCCAGGGGCGGGGCGGAATCATGTCCGGAAATGTCATCGGCAGTCATCAGGCTCGGCGCAAACTTGCGGGTGCGGGGCGCTTGGCGAGTGATAAGACAGGGCTGTTTGGGGAGGGGTTGATATGAACAGGGTGGTGTGTCCCCTTTATGCGAGCGGCGTTCTCGCTCCGTTTACGCGGGTCCGCGTGGCATGTTGGGCCTCAGTCCGAGTGTGGAGTAGATCATCCGCGGATAATCGAAGTCGTCGACGTCGACGGACGGGGATAATTTCAGACCCAGGACCCGCGCCGCGCCGCCAGTCGAGGCGATCGGGAGGACCACGGCCTGTGGATGGTGCCGCAAGAGGATATCGTGTTCCTCCAGGATGCCTTCCATCCCACCGATGAACACGCCTCCGACTAGGTTTGGTCTCGAAAGCATCTCCTCCCGCATGGCGAGGAGGCTGGCATTGCGGTCGCCGGGTACGCCATCGGTCACGACCACGTTCGGGAACCGAGTGACTTCATCGGGGAATGATCCGCTGAAAAATGCGCTTTGGTACAGCAGCACTGATTCGGCATATGCGACTCCGAGGTCCTCACAGATCGACCATATCATGGGTGTGATCGCGGGATGACCTCCCCAAATGACGCGCAATCTTCCCAGGGTTGCTATGGCGAACTCCCGGACAGCATTCTGTATCAGGAATGGGTCGGCGTCCTTGTAGAAGTCGCCCCTGCCGGGAACGGGGACGCTCGCAGAAAGGAATATCTCCTTCATGGGGCCTGTCTCCAGTCGGCGAACTGCCACGACGCTTCCGCCAGCTTGACCCATTGTGCGGAATTCACATTCTTTCCAAGCCAATCCAGATGTTCGAGCCATTTCCCATGCAGCCCGACGTGGTCAAAGATCACCGCCGCCCCGGCGCCTGCGCCCTGTTCGGATGCGGCTTGCAGAGAGGCGGACGTCGGCACGCCGACCACCGTCATGACGGACAGGCGCCGCTCGTCCGGAAGGGTCAGGTGGATCACGTTCCGTGGACCGACGCCGTCGACGTGTCCTCCGATGGTTTCGAGGGCCAGTCGGACGGAACTCAGCATCATGAGGCTCCTCACGGCGTGGCTCCGACTGCGCGCAGCTTCAAGCATGGTGGCGATCCGAACGATGGACTCGGGGGCCAACCTGCCGCTTTTGGAGTCATACTCAGCTGCCGAAAGGTCGAGCCTGAACGGGGTGATGACCCGTTTTGACGGGGCAACGCCTGGGAAGCCAACCCTGAGCACCGGGATGTTTTTCGCGAGCGCCCGCCCGAATTCAGCGACTGTCCATCGGCTGTCGAAGTACGTAGCTGAGTCCAACATGATCAAGACGTCACTATCGCAGAGTCGATGCCAAAGAATGGCTTGGAAATCTTCCGCAGCGGCCACTCCGTGAGTGTCCAGGAAGACGTCGAATTGCAGCGCGGATAGCGCATCAAACAACTGGACGGCAGCAGCACTGGCCTCGTCCCTCCGGTAGCTCACGAAAACCCGGCGCTGTCGCGGTAGGAGCCCAATGCACTCCAGCATCGTCAGGGCGACCTTCTCTGGGCCACCATTGTCGTACCCGATGCAGTTGAGGAACTGGATGGCCTGGGGGATCTCCTCCGAGACCTTCGCCAAGGTCGTGGCGACGGGGACGATGGGGACGCCGCGTTGCAGCAGCACTACTAGGAGGTGATCTGGCTTGGCTCTTCCCCCGAAATACGCGGCCACGCACGCTTCGTCATTGGCAATTGAAATGTCAGCGGGGGCGATAGAAATCTTGATTTCGCAGCCGACACGTAATCCGAAGTCACGGGTGTAAGCGGCCACCGCAGCGATAACCTTGGCGGCGCATGCCTCTGAGAGGTTTCCGGTGAGAACGAGGTGGTAATTAGGCAGGCTAACCTCCCGCTCTATGATGTGCGGCGTCCATGAAGTTATTTGGCGCGAGCGGCTATGGCCGCTTTTACCCAGGACTCCAGGTTTTTCACTATGTCTCCATAAGCATCCGTCGCGCTTGGATCATGGCACATAACGAAATCAGAGAGGGACTTTTTGCCAATTTCTATCGCTGAAAATGGGTTGTTGCCCTTGGCGCATGTCGCGACTTTCCCTGCCTTCGCTGCACTCGGGCACTTGAGGTTGTGGATATATATCCCGACAACACCTTTTTTTGAATTCCACCCCTTACAAATTTCGGACCTCACCCATGAGCGTTCCGACGTTTCTTTCCCGATGAGGACCACGACGCACTCACGGTCCTTCATGGTTTCGTCGATCCATTTTTCAACGGCGGCGACGCCCTTTTTCCGCACCTCTTCCCACTCGTTCGGCTTGACCGGCTCGTTGCCCTCCAGTGCGCCGATATTGCGAATCTGCTGGACCCGGAACACATCAAGATCGTAGTGGAAGCTGTAGAATATCTTGGTCTTCGCCATGTGGCAACTCCTTGGATCGTGGGTAGTGAGGGTGTAATGCGCGGGATTGTCTTGCCAACCGGATTCTGACTTCAGGAAATTCTGGCCGGTGCCCGCCTGCGGGTCCATTGGGATCCTGATGTTGCCCCGCAATAGTGGAGTCAGTGCCACAATGGGGTGCATGGTACCCTTACGGACGCATAAAGGGGAGACGCATAAAGGGGACGCATAAAGGGGACACACCACCTTGATTTCATCGCGTCCCTCATCATAATCCCCCCATGCGCCATCTCCGATCCGAACGTATGCCTGTGGGTGCCCCAGGCATCTGGCACCTCATCAGCCGCTGCGTGCGCCGAACTGGAATTGGACAGGCATCCCATCCACTCCGGCGCCGTTCTCGCGATGAGACAAATATATCTGATCACGAGCACCAGGAACGCCCGTTGTCCTTCCAGCACATTTCCACGCATCTGCCTCAGAGTCACCGAAACAGCGTACGAGCTTGCGCTGCGGGCTAGACCATCGGCTCTGCGAGCAGGCGATGTTCAAGGCGGCCAACCACCACGGTGAGGGCCGCACGTAGACGGCGGCCATGAATGCCCGCGCTGTGGATGGCGGGCAGACCAGCGAGATGAATGGCGACGGCGGCGGTGAGATCGACCGCCGGCTCGCCCAGCAGGCGCTTGCCCGTGACGTCGGCAAAGGCGTTGAGCACTTCTGCCGCGGCGGCTTGCGGGTCATGCCCGCCCAGAACCACCAGGGCCAGGGCCGCCGGATCAATTTGCCAGATCTCGGAGCGTAACTCAATAAAGGCATCGACCACGGCGCGGAAACGGTTCACCAAAGGCGCGACGTCCTTGCCACCAAGCGCGAGAAGACAAGCGGCCGCCTGCACGTCGTTGCCGGACCACGCGAAAATATCACTGATCCCACGATCAAGGGCTTCGATTTCTTGCGCGGTGGCGCCGCCATTGCCGACCAGAGTGGCACAGACGGCGAGATCGTCGGGGCCGGTGGTCCAGCGATGATAATTTTTTAAGGCTAAGAAAAGTCCGCCCATGGCCTGCACCGTCTCGGGACCGACTGGCCACAGCGATTCCCACTGCCGCAGAGCGCCAACCACATACGGCGCCCAGGTCCCGGCATTGGGCATGCCGCCGTCGTGCAGACGTTGGCACACGGTTTCACACTCATACGCAAAGCGGTGCGCATCCAAACCCAGGCTGACCACCAGACCGGCGACGGGCCACTGCGCTGGCGTCGCCAGGTCGGCGCTCCACCCGGCGTGATGGCGCAGAGCGTAGGCCGCCTTGTCGACCGCACGCACCAGATCGGCGGCGGGACGATCATCCGTGAGCGCAAGAATGGCACCCAGGCGCATCCAATCAGCAACTGCCTTGCCGCCATGGGCTGCTCGGCGCAGGCCGTGGACGATGCTGATATAACGGGTAGTGGGATTGGTCATGGCTGCCTCCTCGACAGGGAATCGACAAAAAAGGAGGGCGCGTTAAATCGGCTCTCTCTGTCCGAATGTCTGAATTAAGAGGTCCGGGTCCAGTCCGACTGGCGGCAAGGCCCATTCATGCGTGCCACACGGGTACCTTCGGCGTTTCCTGCATCCCGCAGCGTGCGCTGTGGGAGGCCACGATCAGCACGTCAGGTGGCCGGGATGTTGCCTTGTCGAAGGGTCGACGGGGGCTATACTTATTAAGTGCGCGGCCTCAGCCTCATTTTTGCTCTCCTGGTCGCCCTGGGCGCAGGGAACCTGCCTCCCTGGCTGCTGAGCCATTGTGCCGATGTTCCTGCCGTGGCTCGTGCGGATGCGTGTTGTCCGGCTGAACCGACTGAACCGGCTCCCGTGGCACCAACCCCGGATACGTGCACGTTCTGCGCCGCCGTTGTGGTGGCTCCGGATAATGTACTGCGGGGCGATGGCATGGTCGTTCCCGCCGTCCAACCGACGCCCGTTCTGTTGCAGCTCTCGCTCCAAGCTGCGCCACCTGCCACGGTGGCGGTAGCATGGCCGCCTTCAGGCGGCACTCCACGTCACGCCATCTTGCTGATTTAGACCCGTCATCCGTTGTTGCGGCAGGTATTCACCTGTCGCTTACCCCGGATTGCGAGTCGCGACATGGCATCTTCTCTTGGTGGTCTCACCGTTTCGCGTGAGCCGCCGCCGCCCCCCTCATCAAGCACGCCATCACGGCGCCGCCACCCCGGACGTGTCCTCACGCTCGTGCTGATCGCCGCAGTGGGCAGCATGGCGTGGCTCCTGCGGGACCGCCTGATTCCCGCCGTCCCCGTGACGGTGGCGGCCGTGCTTGCTGGCCCAGGTGCTGGCTCAGGTGCTGGCTCAGGTGCTGGCTCAAGTGAGTCAATTCCTGGGCAAGTCGCGGCCCACGCCAGCACCGTGCTGGCCCGGGCTTCGGGTTGGCTGGCCCCCGATCCGCACCCGATCACCGTGTCAGCGCAACGGGCCGGTACGGTGCAGGGTTTGTACGTCCGTTCGGGCCAGCTGGTTGCCGCGGGCGAGGCCCTGGCCGACCTGGATCCACGCGACGCAGACTTGGCCGTGCAACGGGCCGAGGCCGCGCTGGCCACGACGCGAGCGGCGGTGCAGCAGACCGAGGCCGCCCGTCAGCGCCGCCAAGCCGAGCTGGCTGCCGCCGATGCCCGTCTCGCGCAAGCCACCGATCGCAGCCACCGCTTGCTGCGTTCCGGCGCGGGCGTGAGTGACAACGACCGCAGCCAAGCGGTGCTCGAAGCCGCCACCCGGGCCGCGGAACGGGCGGTCGCCGAAGCCGCCGTGGCCGAAGCCGACGCGGCGATTCTGGCCGCGCACGGCGTGGTCCAGGCGGCCGAAACCGAACGTGCCATTGCGCTGCTCGACCGTGAACGCTGCCATATCACGGCGCCGGTCGCCGGCATTGTCCTGCGCGTCACCGCCGTTCCCGGTCAGCGTTTGAGCCTCGAGGACAGTGGCACTGCGCGCATCGTCGAATTGTTTGATCCGAGCGCGGTCCAGGTTCGCGCCGACATCGCGCTCGGCGATGCCGGTCGGGTGCAGCCCCAGCAACGGGTTGAACTCGAATTCGATCTCCTGCCCGGTCGGACTCTGACCGGGCGCGTCACCGGCCTCGCTGGCGAAGCCGATGCGGCGCGCAACACCCTGCAAGCGCACATCGCCATCGATAATCCTCCGGCTGGCCTGCGCCCGGACATGCTGGCCCGCGTCCGCATTTTCGGTGAGGCCGACTCAACGCTGACCGCCGCCAACTCCGCCGCCGAATCCGGAACCCACTCCGCGAGCCACCTTCTGGTGCCCAGTGCTGGCCTGCATGCGCGCACGCCGACCGGCGCCGAAGTCTGGACGGTCGACATCGATCAGCGTGTCCGTCGCCGTGCCATCGTCCCTGCGGGCGCCGAGCACAACGGCTGGACCCCAATCACCGAGGGCCTGTTGCTGGGCGATCTGGTGGTCATCAGCACCACCGGCGACCTCACTGAGGGACGCAGAGTGCACCCCACCTTCGGAGCAACGCCATGATCCGTGCCGATAGCCCTCTCGCACCCGCTGGTGCGGACTCCGGACCCCGGACCCAGGACCCAGGACTGCTCATCTGCGCCCGGGGCATCGCCAAGGTCTATCGCAAGGGCAGCACCGAGGTGGTCCCGCTGGACGACCTCGATCTGGACGTACCCCGTGGACAATTTCTCGCCCTGATGGGGCCCTCTGGCAGCGGTAAGACCACGCTGCTGAATTTGCTCGCCGGCATTGATCAACCCAGCCGTGGCACCCTGCACGTTGCGGGGACCGAAATCGGTCAGCTGTCGCGCTCGCGCTTAACGCGCTGGCGCGCCGATACCGTCGGTTACATTTTCCAGTTGTATCATCTGCTGCCGGTGTTGACGGCGTGGGAAAATGTCGAGCTGCCGCTGCTGCTGCATCCGCTGTCCGCCAGTGATCGCGCTCGTCGCGTCGGCTTGGCCCTGGACCTGGTCGGCCTCAGCGGGCGCGGTGATCATTTCCCGCGCCAGCTTTCGGGTGGCCAAGAACAACGCGTCGCCATCGCCCGCGCCATCGTCGCCGATCCGCCGTTGTTGGTCGCGGACGAGCCGACCGGTGATCTCGACCGCGAAGCCGCGGCGCAGATCCTCGCTCTGCTGCGACAGTTGGTGGTCGAGCAGAACAAGACCGTGGTCATGGTCACCCATGATCCGCGGGCGGCGACCGCAGCTGATCGCGTGCTCCATTTGGAAAAAGGCCGGTTGATTGAAACTGCACTCGCGGCTGGATCAGGCGCGTCATGAAACGCCTGTCGCCGCGGATCATCGGTAATTTGATCGGCCTGGCCGTGACCCAGGTGTGCCGCCATCCCCTGCGCACTGGCCTGACCGTCATCGGTGTCGCCTGTGGCCTTTTCCTTTTCACCATGGTCGAGGCCATGCATCGCGGGCTGGAACGCGCTACCGCGGCCAATCCCGAAGATCGCCGCCTCATCGTCTTCCGCGAAGGTCGTTTCTGCCCCAACACCAGCCGCCTGCCCGAACGCTACGGCGGTGACATCGCGCGCGTGCCCGGGGTGGCGCGGGTGCTGCCGACCCTGGTCGTGGTCTCAAGTTGTGCGACCGGCATGGATGTGGTCACCTTCCGCGGCGTGCCCCCGGCCGATGTGGCGTCGACGCTGGCTGATCCCACCAGCTTGGCCGCCTGGCGGGAACGCAGCGACGCGGTGCTGGTCGGCCCCGCTCTGGCCCAGCGGCGCGGCCTGCGCCCCGGCACCGTCTTCGAGGCCGCCGGCGTGCGCGCGACCGTGGCCGGGCTGCTGACCTCGGACGAAGTGCAGTATCAAAACGTTGCCATCGCCCATCTCGATACCTTGCAGCGGCTGGCGCGGTCGGTGGGCACGGTCACCCAATTTGATGTCGTGGTCGCTGATCCCGCCACCGTCGATGCGGTTGCCAGCGCCATCGACGCCGTCTTCGCCCATGAAACCGAACCAACCCGCACCAGCGCCGAGAAAGCCTTTGTCGCCCAGGCCGCAGGCGAAGTTCTGGGCCTGGTCGCCTTCGCACGCTGGGTCGGCCTAGCGGCGGCGGCGGCAGTGCTGGTCGTGGTCGCGAATACCGTGCTCATCGCGGTGCGCTCGCGGGTGCAAGAACTCGCCATCTTGGCGGTGATCGGCTACGACAGCGTGGCCGTGGCCATCCTGGTCATGGCCGAAGGGCTGATCCTCGGTCTGGTCGGAGGTGTCCTCGGGGTCGCGGCGGCAGCGGTGACGCTGTACGTCGGGGGCTTCAGCCTAACCAGCGAAGGCTTCAGTGTGGTCTTCGCGCTTGATGCGGGGCTCATCGCGTCGGCGCTGACCATCACTCTGCTGCTGGGTCTGCTGGCCTCCGTGGTGCCGGCCTGGCAAGCCGCGCGACGTCCGGTCGTCGCGGCCCTGAGGGGCGGCTGACATGCGCCTGCTGCCGGGGGAATATGCCGTGCGCAATCTGCTGCGCGATCCTAGTCGCTTGCTCCAGTTGCTGCTGGGAACGGCGTTGGTCGTGGTGCTGCTGCTCGCCGCCGGAGCATTCAGCGGCGGCATGCGCAGCGCCCTCGGTGGCAGCGGCGATGCGGCGAATGTGATCCTGCTCGGCGCCGGCTCAGAGGGCAGCGTCGAGCGCAGCAGTTTGGACCCGGCCACGGCGGGCGTGGTCGCCGCCAGCGTCGACGGGCTCCGCGATGCTGGCGGCCAGCCGGCGGTCTCGCCCGAGATCGCGCACATGACCCTGGTCGGTCCTCCCGATGGCGCGCTGCGTCAGGCCATGATCCGGGGCATCACGCCCATGGCCTTTGCCGTGCATCGCGGCGCCCGCATTATCGCCGGTCGCTTGCCCAGCGGCGATGAATTGCTGGTCGGCCGCCTCGCCCATCGACGTCTTGGCCTGAGCGCGGAAGCGATGCAACCTGGCGCCACCCTCGTGATCGAAGGCCGCGCTTTCACGGTCAGCGGGATTTTTGCCGCGCCGGACACCGTCTTTGAAGGCGAATTGTGGGCGGATTTATCTGCGCTGATGGCAGCAACCCGCCGTACCACGATCTCGACCGTGGTCGTGGCCTGCGCCAGCGCGACCCTCGACGATCTCGAAACATTTACCTTGCTGCGTCTCGACCTGGAACTGGTCGCAATTAGTGAAGCCGCATATTACGCCGACCGTGGGCGCTTTTTCGCCCCGATCCGCGCCATGGCGTGGTTGACCGCACTGCTGATTGCTGGCGGCGCAATTTTCGGCGGCCTGAACACTTTTCACGCTGCCTTCGCCGCCCGCAGCCGCGAAGCCGCCACCGTGCAGGCGATTGGTTTTCCGCGGCGTGCGGTCTTGATCTCGTTTCTGCACGAGGCTTTTATCGTGTCGCTCATCGGCACCCTCGTCGCCGTCCTGATCGCTCTGCTGCTGATCGATGGCCGGGCGGTCGATGTGCCGGGCGGCACCTTTGCCCTCGTTCTGGACCTGCGCACCCTCGCGGTGGGTGTGGTCGTTGGTCTTTCTCTTGGTCCCGTTGGCGCCCTGCTTCCCGCATGGCGTTGCCTAACCCCACCTGTGCCCGCCGCCTTGCGGTCGGGCTGACTTTCACCCTGGAGCCTGCCATGATCCGATTCCTTATCCTCGTCCTGACCATCGCAACCCTGAGCGCCGCAGAAAGTGCCGCCAACCTGCCGGACGGCCTATTGGCCGCAGACGCGCCCGTCGACGCCGTCGATGTGGTTGCCGCCCGCACTGCGATCGAACCCGGCGCCCCTATCACCGTCCGTGGGGTGATCGGTGGTCGCCCCAAGCCCATCGCCGACCAACGCGCCGTCTTCACCATCATGGACCGCAACTTGGTCTGTGACACCGCCTGCGGGCAGGGCTGGAGCGGTTGCGGCAACGGTCCAGAAGCGCTCAAGGCCGGCACCGCCACGGTGCAGATCGTTGACACCGACGGCAAACCGCTTGCCGCAACTATCGAGGGCGCGAATGGCCTGGTCCCCGGCGCCACCGTCGTCATCCTCGGCATCGTCGCCGCGACCTCGAACGCCAACCTGCTGATCGTCACCGCGCAGCAAATCCACATCGAGCCCCAGCCCAACTGAAGAGTGTTGTTTCGCAGGAAGCGAGCGCAGGGAGGTGTGAACAACATGGTCACATCTGTTTGCCACGTGACCCAGGAAGCATGCAGATGCAGATGCAGATGAAGGTGAGAGAAGCCGCAGGGAACGCATCGAATCGAGCTAGTGGTCCTGGGCTGTCCACGGCCTCATGCCAAAAATTCGAAACCGCTGAAGATTTCACGCCTCTACATCTGATTCGAAGCGGGGATCGATGGCTTTGGCGGCATTGCGGGCTTGGTCGTGCAAACGACGTAACGTGTCAATAATCGCAGTCTCCAAGCGGACGCGATCAATGCGTTGAGGGTCCTGGTCCTGCAAGGTTTCGGCGAGATGGCGCAGGGCGTGATCTGCGAGACGTTTGACCGCGGGCTTGCGCGACAGGGCTCTTTCGGCGTGATCGAGGTCGTCCTCGCGCACCGCTTCGACGGCATCTTTTACCGTGGCGCCGACTTCACGGCCCAGCTCGCGGAGATTCGTGCGCGTGATCGCGCTCACCGTGATCTGATGCTCCTGCAGATCGCGAATGCGTTCGACCAATTCGCGCGCGGCCATCGCGCCCGCCATCTCCAAGGCACGTGCCGCCCGCACCACGCGGTGAAAGCGCATTCCTTCGTCAACGGTGAAATCTTCGCGCCGCAAACGTCCGAGATAGCGGAGAATAGCGCCACCCAGATCGGTGATCTCAATGTGCGTGCGTTCGACCCGGTCGAGGCGGCGGATATTGTCGCCATCGACCGCAGCTGCTATTTCCACCAAGCTGCGCCGAATGAGATCGCCCAGACGTCCGAGCTCCTGGTGGATGGCATCGAAGGCGAGTGGTGGAATGCCGAGCAAGCCCGGATCCAAATGCCACGGGCGGACCCGGCTGTGGCTGGCGCGCTCGGGAGTCAGCCACGTCGCGAGGCGGGCAAGCTGAGTGGTAAAGGGCAGAAAGATCAATGTGTTGATGACATTAAAACACGTATGCGCATTCGCCAATTGGCGAGCCGGGGTGCCCTGTTCGCCAGCCAACCAGGTGGCAATCGCAGCAAGCAGACCGATCAGCGGCAGCCACAGAATCACCCCGATGACATTGAAGGTAACGTGGACCACCGCGACGCGCAGCGCGGCGATTGGCTTACCGATGGCCGCGATGATAGCAGTGAGACAGGTGCCGATATTGGCGCCCAGGACCAGGGCGATGCCTGCGTTCAGTGGCAACACGCCGGCGGCCGCCAGGGTGATCGCGATGCCGGTGGTGGCAGCAGACGACTGGACCAGCGCCGTGAACACCGCGCCCGCTAGGGCTCCCAGCAGAGGGTTCTCCATGTGGCTCAGCAATTCCAGAAAGGGATCATAGCTGCGGAGCGGCTCCATGGCTTGACCCATCAGGGCCATGCCATGGAAAATCATCCCGAGACCCAGAATCAATTCGCCGATAAGGCGCAGGCGATCGCCACGGCTGATTGCGCGCAGCAGGAAACCACTGCCGATTGCGGCCAAGGCGACGGCGCCCAGGTCAAAGGCAACCAATTGCGCCGTCACCGTGCTGCCGATGTTGGCGCCCAGGATCACCGCCACCGAGCGCGACAGATCGAGGACTCCGGCCGAGACGAAGCCGACCAAAAGGACGGTGGTTACGCTTGACGAATTCACGGCGGCCGTCACCACCGCGCCAGACAGGGCACCGCTGATGCGATTCGCCGTCATGGTCCCCAAAACGACGCGCAGGCCGCCGCCCGCCAATTTTTTCATCGCATGCGTCAACTGGTCGAGGCCGAGCAGAAATAACGCCAAGCCCCCGATCAGGGTCACCGCGACAACGAACCAAGAAATGCCTTCGTCAGCCATGGTCGCGATCCTGACCGTGAACAGAAAAATGCTAGTTCAGGGAGGGTCCCGGCGCGGCCATCTGGGAGCTCGGCCCCTTTGTGCTGGTGATCAATCCGTCGATCGCCTTGCGGACGATGGAGCCGAAGAGGATGCTCCACAGCCAGGATACTTGGGGTATCCTGGCTGTGCTACACAGGTGCGTTCCGCAGAGAGAGCCAGGGCATCTGGGTCGCTGGGCTTCATCTCGTCCCAACCGGCGTCAATCGACGCTTGAAATTTGATTCAGGGCAACTCCATAGAAGTAGGAATAGCTGCCACCAGCATCCGGGGTATACGAGCAGAAGAGAATCGCGTCGGAGGTGAAGGAGATAAAGATTTCCCTGGTTACCGTCGAATCGTCGGAGGCGATGACGTCGACACGAGCCACAAACAAACCGGGGCAGTCGTTGTTGACGCCCTGGGCAATGGTTAAGAGGCCATCAACCAAGACATCGTCTTCGGCAATGGGAGTCAATGTAACGGCTTGGAACACATTGCCATCGGCATCATAAATGGTCGCATCACCGCTATCAGTGATGCTAATAGACATCCGCGAAACGACACCTTCAACGGGATCTTCGCTAGCACCTGCGTACGTAGCGTTATTTTTGGAAAACGCGAGGCCGCGATACGTACCTGCCTTGGCCGTATCAAAAATTATTTCAGAGGCTTCTTCCATGGCGACAATTGCACCATTGGGAAGATCGATGGCGAATAATCCATCGCTTGTAGAAAATATATACGCATTGCTATTCTCTGCTTCATCATGAACAATGAGAGCGCCCGTTGCTTCGTCTGGCTCGCCAAATGGCATCGGCTCTGTATCCCCAGCCGAAGGAAATGCGTTATCATCACGTACCCCAGTGGGATAATATCCGCCGGCAGTAATACCGTCCTCACTGATGCTAATATGCCCAACTTCCATGCCTCCACCGCCGGTGCGAAATTGCATGTAGTTATAATCTTTTCCGCTAATACTCGCAACTGTGGTCGTTTGGCGAATAAGGGCCGTGACGAGACATGTTACGTTAGCCATTGGGCCCGTCTTCGTTGCACGCATCACTAGGGCATACCCTGGAATTTCGTAACCCTCCGTAAAGTTGCCCTCTGAATCTGTTATAATCAGGCGTTGGTCATCAGGATCGATGGTAAATGTAGCCGTCCCTGATGTTCCATTGGAGCGGTTGTTCCAAGTGAAACTGTTGGTGCTGTGATCGATATCGATATCGATGAAATCCCCGACGCTGGCCGTGGCAGAATAGACCATGGTCGTGGCGGGTGGCGGCGCGGATGATTGCGACGCCTTTCCGCACGCGGCGAGAGACAAAAGAAGGCCTGCTATCATAAAGCAGAGAGGGCGCATACTGGGCTCCGTAAGGTTGAGTGGGCAACATACCCCAGGATTCCATGGTTTGTCAAATCAACGGAGCCACGGGGGATTCCAGGATCATTACAATGACATTACCCTGTGCGCAGTCTCAACTTCCGACGAAGTGCGAGGAGAGCATTTCGTCCGATACTTCAGCTATCATAATAGTTTAATAATCAGAGAATTCTCCGACCAAAATTGTTGGGTCTGGTTGGGTCTGGTTGGGTCTGGTTGGGTCTGGTTGGGTCTGATAGGTGCCTGTGCAAAATGGCTCAATCTGGCGAAGATGCGCGCGAAAAAATGCAGGTCACTTGCATGACCGCCCGCGACCAGCGCAGGCCAACATCGGCGGGGGTGGCTTCCATCGCGAGCAGGAACTGGCGCCCGTCCGACGGCGGGTCAAACCGATACGCGCCAGCGCCTGCGGGGTGGGCAGCGAACTGACGCCCTTTAGAATGGCGGCCAGGGGCGCACGCCATGGGTCCAGTCATCCTGCTGGTCCTGATCGCCGTCGGCATGACTGCCGGGCATACCTGGGACGTGCGCCGGATTCGTGCCTGGTTCGCTGCGCAAGGAGCCACCGTTCTGCGTATTCGCTGGCTGCCGCTGGTCCCGCTGCGCTCACTCACCTTCCGCCAGCTGACCTCGATTTCTGGCGTGCACTACCGCGACCGCCACGGCACCCTGTGGGCCTGCCGCTTCGTCTGCGGTTGGTGGGATGGCTTCCATCCGCTCGAACCCCAGCGCATCGACGCCGTCCCTGATGCCGAGCAGGGAGCGCGTGCGATGCTCATAGATCTGCCCGTTTTCGTGGCCGCCATCGCGACCGCGATTGCCGGCTGCTTCGCCATCGGCGCCACGTATTGGCCGCCGCCGCTGTCCTCGCTCAACCTGCCCAACGGCTTGTACGGCCCCGGCCTCTTGGGTCTCGGTCTCGCTGCAGCTGGATTGACCAAATGGCGACCTCGGGCGTGGCTGCTCATCGCTGGCATCCTGGCCCTGGCGCCGGTGGCGACCATCTCTGTGCGGGTGGCGCGGGATCTCGCGGAGGCTCCAGATTCGCACAATCTGCTGGGCATCGAGATCATCATCGGCTTGATCGTCGGCGCAGTGGTCGCCGGAGGTGGTGCCCTGATGGCACGGTCGCTGAGCCGGGCCCGCACGGCGGGGCACGCGCGGGAAAGGTAGCTGTACGGAGCATGGCATCCTCCTCTGATCTCTCCTTCTCTCCGCGCCTCTTGTACAATTCGCGGCGGTAGGACAGGACCAGGTAGGGGTCAGCCGGCCCGCTGCTGCAGAGTGCCGGCGATATCGATGACCTGACGGTAACGGACTTCACCGTGCGCCATGCGTTTGAAAGCTTCGTTGATGTCGGACATGGGGATGACTTCCACTTCGGCTTCGATGCCGTGGACGGCACAGAATTCGAGGACCTCTTGGGTCTCAGCTACACCGCCGATCAGCGAACCGACTACGCTGCGGCGGTGGAAGGCGACCTTACTATTATCGGTCGGCTTGGCGAACGGCGCCAATGTCCCGACCACCACTAAAGTCCCATCGCGTTTCAATGCCTGAATGTAGGGGTTGATGTCGTGGGAATCCGGGACGGTGCTGAGAATGAGATCGAGGCTCAGCTCGGCGGCCGTCATCGCCTTTTTGTCGGTGGAGAGGATGAAGTCCTGGGCGCCGAAACGGCGCGCGTCCGCCTCTTTGTCTGCTGAGGTGCTGAAGACGGTCACCAGCGCCCCCATAGCTGTTGCGAGCTTGACCGCCATGTGCCCCAACCCGCCCAGGCCGACAACCCCCACGCGCTGGCCTTTTCCGACCCGCCAATGGCGCAGGGGCGAATAGGTGGTGACCCCCGCGCACAGCAGGGGCGCCACCGCCACCGGATCCAGGTCGGCGGGGATCTTCAGCACAAAGGACTCGGGAACGACGATGTGCGACGAATAGCCGCCGAACGTGTTGGTGCCATCTGGCTTCAACGGACCGTTGTAGGTCAAGGTCGCGCCAATCGGTCCCTCGCAATACTGCTCAAGCTGACCGCGGCAGGAGGCACAGCTTCCGCACGAATCGACCATGCACCCGACCCCGACCAGGTCGCCGACCGCATGCTTGCGTACTTCATTCCCGACGGCGGTGACGCGACCGACGATCTCATGCCCTGGCATGCACGGATAGACTGTGTTTTTCCAGTCATCGCGCACCTGATGCAGATCGGAACGGCATACTCCGCAAAAGAGGATGGAAATCTGCACGTCCATTGGTTCGGGCTCCGGCCGATCGAACGAGATTTGCGCCAGTGAAGTGAACGAGTGGTTCGTGGCGTAGCCGATAGCTGTGGACATGGAAACTCCGGGTTGATCAAGGGCGGTGACGAAAGGGGAACCTCTGGAATTCAGCGCGCAAAATCCCGCTTTAGTCGCGCGGCTGAAAATGCCACCGCCTGCCTCGCTTCGTCCACCGCGGCGCCCATACCAAAGAATTCGTGCGTCACGCCCTGGTAATTGTGCAACGCCACATCGACCCCAGCTGATTTCAGCAACGCGGCGAGTTTTTCTCCCCCGGATCGTAAGGGATCGATCTGCGCAGTAATGATCGTCGTGGACGGAAGCCGTTTGAGTTTGGCTGAGACAAGATCAATACGCGGATCTTTGCCATCGGTCGGATTTTGGAAATACATTTCACCGAACCAAACCATCATCTCCTTGTTCAGGGGCTTCGCAGTGGCGTTCTCGATATAAGAAGGAGTGTTCATGTCGGAACTGGCCATGGGATACACCAGCAATTGATGGACGGGTATCCGCAACCCCTGATCACGTGCGGCAATGGAGACATTCGCGGCAAGGTTTCCACCTGCGCTTTCGCCACCGACGGCGATTCGCTGTGGATCTCCTTGCAGTGAATGAGCGTTCTCGAGGAGCCAGCGATATGCGGCCGCGGCGTCGTCGTGTGCCGCAGGAAAGCGGTGTTCGGGACCTTCACGGTAATCCACCGAAACTACCACGCAGTTGGCGGCCTCTGCTAATGCGCGCGGGCCAGCGTCGTAAACGTTCTTATCGGCAATCACGAAGCCCCCACCATGAAAATACAGCAGCACTGGAAAAGGCGCACTCCCAGTAGGAGCAGTAGGAGTGAAAATTCGCGCAGGGAGTTCTCCGGCGGCCCCTGCAACTTGGCGATCCACGGTGGTGACCACCGAGGTCAATTGCGTATCTCCACGCTTGAAGAGGAGGGCCTTGACGGCTGCTGCCGGCGTCGGTTGCTTGCGCGCCTCAGTAGCCGTGAGCGTGGATATCGGCTTCCCGCCGAGCGCCGCCAACTCATCGAGGACGGCCTGCATTTGTTGATTGGGGGCGGCTTGTTTCATTACTGTTCTTTCCAGGTGAGAGTGAGAATGATGGCAGGTAAGCGTTCGGCGGTCCCATGAGGTCGGGCAACGCCCGCACAGATCCCAAATGGAAAAGCCATGAAGAGGGCTGTCGAGGCAACCGTGAAAGAATCGCGGCGACCACTCACGAATTCATCTTTCCATGCATAGCGGTACGACATCGCGGGCGAGGATGCTGTTTTTGGCGATTTTCAGCCATGGCGTTTCCCTTCAACTGGGCAGAGATTTTTGCATCTATTGGCGAAAGCCAACCAACCGCGGTCCACCATCGGTTCGACCGAGATCAGCACTTTGTGTGCCGTATGGGGGCAGACCGATTCCGGCGGAAAATCCCATTCTATCAGGAATTCGGCAGGATTTTTGCTCCATCAACCGTGCGAATTGCATGACTACCCCGACCCGGGCGTCGGCTATGGGATCCGCACGAAGACAGCCAGACGTGGACAGGCACCAATGGTACCGCATTGGTTGAGATAATGCATCTAACGACTAGACGGCCATGACCACAGGAATCAGATGGGACCCCTACCTAAATGCCTGTCCAAGATAGTTCTTCTGTTCGCTGACCGCCTCGGCTTGCCTCGCCTTGCCTCGCATTGACTCGCATTGCCTCGGATTGAACAGGAGGCGCGGAGACGCGGAGATCAGAGGAGGAGACACGAGCAGGGAAGTGAGGGAGGTGAACAGGCGTCAATGGTACGTAAGCAACTTGTGCATTTCACCTTACGATAATAAAGACCCAGCCAGAGTAATCCGATGGGACCCTTACCTGGATGCCTGTTCAGGATAGCTCTGAGAGGGCGGGCGGAGGTAGTCCGGAATTTCAGCGGGGCCGGAGTACTGTAGTGAGAGTTGACAAGGATTGGGACAGAGCCCATGCTCGCCCACATGAATGCTAGCTGATCGTTTGGATGTAGGCGGAATGGTTCGCGAATTGTTTTCGCCAAGCATTCTTCCGAATAAGACTGTTGGGCCGAGAAAGGTATTTAACTATGAAATTCTGCTGTGAATCAAAAACTGAAATACCATTGCCGCCTAAATATACTTTCCCGCAGGAATTTAATTATTTAAATAAGGATAACAATTCATTTTACATCCTTGAAGAGGATGAAATCGGATACGTTCAATGCGCTGGTGAAAAATTAAGATGCTGTATTGAATTTCGTGATCATAAAACTGGCAAGCAATATAGATTGGCTAAGGGTATAAACGATGATCAATCTACGCAAATTGAAATGTCTAACGGTCATGTAACAGTACGCATAGATGAGATCCTGACAATAGAAGATGCAATCAAGGTATTTAATGAATTTTATAAACATAAAATTCTTCCCATTGATTATAGAATTAATATAATAAATCAGGGTTTTTATTCTAAATCTGCCCAACAAGGCGATGCACCGGAGCCGGCTTCGCCGGCCCGGTGATCTTTGACGTTAGGCGTCTCGAATATGTACACCGACAAGTTTGCCTCTCACATGAATCGCTTAGAAATGGCGGCGTCGACTGATGCTGCTCTGGATTTCGGCCTGCAACTGATGGGGGTGTACTCGACTGTTTCAGTTCTCGAGGTTGCTGAATGTCTATCGGGCAAGGGCATGATGCGCTACTCAGTTGATGAACTTAGCATTCGGTATCAGGCTTTTGTTCCGTTCGGCAATCTTGCCTACGTGATTCGCATCCATGATTTTCACCGACAGGGCGTTTCCTTTTCCAACAGTGAGAACGGAGTCCGGATGTATGGTCCCGGTACGCTCACCGTTCGCGGACCTGGAAGCTCTGCATCGTTGGTCGTATCGCCAGAAGGGGCCATCGCAAAGACGGCAAAACGAAATGGGCACGTGAAAGTCGATCGGCCATTACTTCAGTCAGGGTGGCGATTCAGGACAGAGGATATGGCAGACTGGGTTGGAATTCATGACGCAAATAAGTCAAATTGGTCGGGCGCAAGGTCATTTGTGGATTGGGTCATGTCACCGCGAAACGCCTAACTTGCGCGTGCACCGGAGCGCGGGCAGCGCCACTTTGGACCACCTTGCTTTGACCCGCGCCCGGTGATACTGGTCGTTAGGCCTCACAACTCCCCCTCATGAACGCCGACCAAAATACCGTCCGTCAGTACATTGAGCTTCTGCACGGGACCGTCCGATCCGTCGGCGATGACGTCCTAGCCCCAGAACAGGCTTCACAACTCCTTCACAACTCGCTTCTGCCTGCGGCGATAACGGCTTACGTCTCCACCCAGTTTGGTGTGGCACTCGAGTATGCTCCCGCACAAAAGACAACCATTCAAACAGTATGCGGAAGTGCGCGTGTCGAAGACCTCGTGTTTTCGGGCCCAAGAGCGCTAAGGAAGCTAGACCCCATGCTTCTCGTAAAGGGAGACAATAGTAGCCTTGGCGGCGGAGGAACCTTCAGCGGTGCCTTCCCGTTCCGCTTGGCTGCCGTAAATTGCGACTTCACGGTGGACAACTTCAACTTCGAAGTCGTGGCTCTTGGCTGGAAGCGGCATGTCCATTTCCTAGAGGTATACGGGGATCGATCAACCGGAAGGTGGAGTGCCGCGTCGGCAACGGCTCGCGCCAAAGACGAGGTCCTGGCAGCGGTTTACATTGCGCGCCAAGCGTCTCACCGTGGTGAAACCCTGAGCGACTATGTCAATAGCTTTCGCAAAAGATCGGTACTTGTCCTAGGCGCCTACAACGCGGACGGGCAAGTTCGACTTGCTGCGATCACGACTGAGCTCAAGACGCTGAATTACGAACCCGTACTCGTAGCCGACATTCCAGACTTCGAACACTACGATCTATCTCAGAAAGTAGTGGCCATTGCTGCAGTCTGCCGATTTATAGTGATTGATGACTCCGCACCATCGGGCCACCTTAGTGAGGTGGAGGTTTGTAAGTTGAATCGCTGGGTCACCGTATTGCTTCGCGCACAAGGAGTCGCGGCTAGTTCTATGACGTTAGGTGCATCGATCTCAAGTAATGTAATTCACGAAATGTCCTATAACCCGATTGAACCAGCCCGATCTATTGCAGCGGCGGCAGAATGGGCTGAACAGCGCCTAACTGAGCTTAAGAAGCAACTGCAAGCAATCTACCCATTCAGAGCAACTACCCGGCCCACCGGTGAGGCCTAACCCCTCGCTCAAGCGGAGCGCCAACGGCAGGCCATCAGGCCCGGTCTGGCGGTACGCAGGGAGCATAAAGGGCGCATAAAGGGAGGGCGCATAAAGGGGACACACCACCTTGTTCATATCAACGCCTCCCCAAACAGCCCCGTCTTATCGCTCGCCAAGCGCCCCGCACCCGCAAGTTTGCGCCGGGCCTGATGACTGCCGATGACATTCCCGGACATGATTCCGCCCCGGCCCTGGGCCCCGGCCCACTTGTCGCGACTGATGCCCAGGCGGGGAAGCAGTTCATCCATCCCAGCGGGCATGGCGCCCTTCCCGGTGCGGATGAGACGGGCGGTGGCGGTGGTAACAGCAGCAATGTCGGCGGCGGTCCATTCCCACGAGCCGTCGGGGCGCCCTTTGCTATCGAGGATCGGATGGCCACTGAGCACATGCAACCGTTCACCGAGCGCGCGGTCAGCTGCCTGAGATTGCACGCCCAAGCGGTGGGCAGCGGAACAGAAGGTGCTCTTCGCCGGATCCTGGACCAACCCAGCCCGAAACGGATTCAAATCGACATAGACGATGCATGCAAAGGCCCCGCCGGCGTCGATGACGGCGACATCCTGATAGCGACTCTCCCAGACGTGACCGGCGGCGTGTTCCTGTTGGTTCACCCAGCGGGCAAAACCCTCTTTCATGGCCCGCATCATGACCCCCGGATGGGCCAGCATTTTGCGCGCGTCACGCAGCGCCTGCACGCCCATGCCGGCATGTCGGATCTGCGCCGGGGTAACCACACCCGGAGCACCGTCTTCGACTGAGCGCAGGGCAAGAAAGCGGCGGGTCACTTCAGCATCCGACCATCGCGCCGCCACATCGGGGCGCGTCCGCACCACCAAGTGAATGTGGTTGCTCATCAACGCATAGGCCAGGCAATCTACTGCAAGCACATCGAACCAAGCCGCAAAACGGTCGGCCAACCATTCACGGCGCTCAGGCCCCTGTAAAAGAGGCGCACGGCGCACGCAGCGGCTGATGAGGTGCCAGATGCCTGGGGCACCCACGGGCATACGTTCGGAACGGGGGCGGCGCATGGGGGGATTATGATGAGGGACGCGATGAAATCAAGGTGGGTCGCCGTAGATTTCTGCGCATTGTCCGCATTTTTTCAGCGTTTTCTGCGAGATACCCGGCACAGATCCGTACGTGCGGAATTACCGCATACGGCTCCTCCATCAGGTGGTGACGCATA
>Ga0335395_10000181_pt1 | contig 41338 bp, 32 predicted proteins | sample MAT02_FD_205744 | JGI IMG/M metagenome (GOLD analysis project Ga0335395, IMG submission 205744) | Freshwater microbial communities from Lake Fryxell liftoff mats and glacier meltwater in Antarctica - MAT-02 (spades assembly) (version 2) ... | reverse complement strand
GCGAATCCGCCGCCCGGGTCGCCGCCGCCATCAACAGCTCGGCCGCCGCATGCACCTGGGCACGATCATGGCCAAAACAGTCGAACGCCCCGGCACTGGAAAGCGCTTCCATCTGCCGCCGGTTCAAAGCGCGGGGATCGATCCGGTTCACGAAATCATCGATGGACCCGAACGGCCCATTGGCCGCCCGCTCGGCAACGATGTCGGCCATCGCCCCCTCACCCACGCCCTTCAGCGCGCCCAGCGCATACCGCACCGCAATCGCGCCGCCCGCATCCTCCAGCGAAAAGTCCGATTGCGATGCGTTGATGCAGGGCGCAAGCACCGCCACCTGCAACTTGCGCATATCGTCCACAAACACCGCCAGCTTTTCGGTCAGATGGATATCATAGGCCATCGAGGCCGCGTAAAACGCAGCCGGGTGCCACATCTTCAGCCAGGCCGTCTGCCACGCCACCAGCGCATAGGCCGCCGCATGGCTCTTGTTGAAGCCATAGCCGGCAAACTTGTGAACAAGGTTGAAGATGAATTCGGCCTGCACATCGGGAACGCCGTTCACCTTGGCGCCCTCGATGAAGCGGGCACGCTGCGAATCCATCTCCGCCTGGTCTTTCTTGCCCATCGCGCGCCGCAGCAGATCGGCCTCGCCAAGCGAATATCCAGCCAGCACCTGCGCGATCTGCATCACCTGCTCCTGGTAGATGATGACGCCATAGGTCGGCTTCAGGATCGGCTCCAGCATCGGGTGCAGGTAATCCGGCGCCTCCCGCCCCCACTTGCGCGCCGCAAAGCTCGGGATATTGTCCATCGGGCCCGGCCGGTACAGCGCGCCCAGCGCGATGATGTCCTCGAACACCGTCGGCTTCACCAGCGCCAGCGCGCGCCGCATCCCCTCGGATTCGAACTGGAACACCCCAACCGTGTCGCCCCGCGTCATCAGCCGGTAAACCTCGGGGTCGTCCCACGGCAGCGTATCGAGGTCGATCTCCAGCCCGCGCGCCGCCAGCAACGCCTTTGCCCGCGCCAGCACGGAAAGCGTCTTCAGCCCCAGAAAGTCGAACTTCACCAGCCCGGCTTCCTCGGCCCACTTCAAATCGAACTGCGAAACCGGAAAGTCAGACCGCGGGTCCCGGTACAGCGGCACCAGCTCCCGCAAGGGCCGGTCGCCGATCACAACCCCGGCGGCATGGGTGGAGGCATGGCGCGGCCGCCCCTCCAGCTGCAATCCCACCTTGATCAGCTGCGCAACCTTCGGGTCGGCGGCCATCTCCGCCTTCAGCTCCGGCACGCCGTTCAACGTCCGCTGCAAGTCCCACGGGTCCGCCGGGTTTGCCGGGATCAGGTTGGAAAGCCGGTTCACCTGCCCATAAGGCAGCTGCATCACCCGCCCCACATCCTTCACCACCGCCCGCGCCTTCAGCGTCCCGAAGGTGATGATCTGCGCCACCTGCTCGCGCCCGTATTTCCGCTGAACATAGCGGATCACCTCTTCGCGCCGCGTTTCACAGAAATCGATGTCGAAATCCGGCATCGATTTGCGCTCGGGGTTCAAAAACCGCTCGAACAGCAACCCCAAAGCCAGCGGATCGAGATCGGTGATGCGCAAGGCCCACGCAACCGCAGATCCCGCGCCCGAGCCCCGGCCCGGCCCCACCGGAATCCCCTCGCCCTTCGCCCACTGGATGAAATCCGCCACGATCAGGAAATATCCGGCAAACCCCATGTCACCGATGATCCCCAGCTCGAACGCCAGCCGGTCATGATAGGCCTGCACCTCCAGCCCCGCCGCCGCCCCAGCCGTCACCCCAGCCGCCGCATCCACCCCCGACAGCGCCGCCAGCCGCTTGGCCAGCCCCGCCTCCGCCAGTTCCCGCAACACCGTCTTCTCGGCCTCGGCATCCGCCACCAGCTTGGGCAACACCGGGTCCCGCTTCGTCAGCGCAAAGGCAGACCGCCGCGCCACATGCGCCGTCATCGCCAACGCCTCGGGCAAATCGGCAAACCGCTTCGCCATATCGGCCGCCTGCGGCAGAAAATGACGCGGGTTGGAACGCCGCCGCTCCGCAGATTCCAGATACTGCCCCTCCGAAATGCACAGCATCACATCATGGGCCGCATGCCCGTCGGGCTCCAGAAACCGCGCCGGGTTCGTCGCCACAATCGGCACGTTCAGCTCCCGCGCCAAAGCCAAAAGCCCCGCCTCGCTCCCCTGCTCCACCGGGTCGCCAGATCGCGCAATCTCCACGAACAACCGGTCCCCGAACAGCTGCTGCAACCGCCGCGCCAGCGCCGTCGCCTCCTCCACCTGCCCCTCGGCCAGCAACCGGGCCAAGGCGCCATCCGCCCCACCCGTCAACGCCATCAACCCCTCGGTGCGCCCGGCCAGCCCCGCCAGCTCGCCCTCACCCTCCATGTGCGCCGCAGAAACCAACGCCAGCAGGTTCTGCCACCCGGTCTCATTCTGCGCCAACAACACCAGATGATCGACAGGCGCCCGGCTCCCAGGCCGCAAAGCCCCCGCCGGCACCGTCCGCACCACGGGCAGCATCGTCCCCAAAATCGGCTGGACCCCAACCTCCATACACGCCTTCGAAAAGGCCATCGCCGCAAACAAATTGCCCCGATCCGCCAAAGCAACAGCCGGAAACCCCCGCCGTGCACACATCGCAGCCAAAGCCTTCACCTCAATCGTCGACTCCAACATCGAAAAACTCGACTGAACCCGCAAAGGGACAAAAGGCGAAGCCGGCAGCATCAAGCCCTAGTGCGCCGACAACCGCCCACGCTCAAGCAAAGCGATCAGGATTTTCTGTGGACGAAGCGGGGAGCATAACTGGCCAGCGCTTTGCCTCCGGCGGGCAGGGCGATGTTCGCCCTGCACACCCTAAAACCAGATTGAGCCACAAGATTAAGTTTCAAATGATACGAATGAGTCGCAATCGAGCCAAAAGGTAGACAATGACCCAAACAGGTATGTCGTCAGACTGTGTACTACGTCCCAAACGGGAAATTGTCCGGGCGATGCATGCCGAAAAGCAACCAGAACCTTTGCGCGAGTGGCTTGAGAAGGGTTGTCTCGATACTATCAAGCCAAAGCTCCCCGATTAGCGCTTCATTTTTGTATGCCAGCCTCGTCTGATCGCCATTAGCAAGAGGTATGAAATGATCGCGCACCCCGTAGACGCTGACCAGAACGATCCACGGTCCTGCCACCCCGAACCGTTGCAGTCGCGTTTGAGTAGCGCGCGTAGCTTCGATCAATCCTTCTTCAAACCGTTGCCAGGATACCAATTTAACATCTTGCCGTTGATCGTTCTGCCGCATGCTACCGATCGTCCACGCAACATCGGTCCGGCCGTTGCGATATGTGACGGCAAAGCTACGAACCCCGCCAGTCTCCGACTCAATCTCAGTATGCCTCACGATACCCTCGATCATCTCGATCGAGCTAAAGCTACTCGGCTGGATGGGTATGAGCGCCTGATCAAGTGTGATCGGAATCTCGCGCTCGTCGCGGAACATCGATAGCGGAATAGTCGAGACGACAACGGTTGGCTGCGCCTTGATCGCGAAAGGCATGTCCACCCCTCGAGCCCGCTCAATTCCCTCGGCATGAAGTTGTCGGAAGCGAGCCGGGAGCCGGCTCGCTTCGACGAAGGCGTGGCGCAGCTCATGGACATCGAGCTCATACTTGCCCCGGCTTGTGCGCGAGTAGAATTTCCCGCTGTTGCGATAGGTCACTCGGTGAGGAGGTTGGAGGCCGCGCGGCACGCGAATTATCAGAGCGCCATTGCCTGCAATGAATGGGACATGCTGGATTCGTACACCAATCAGCCGGGGATCGACATTGGTGCGGATGATCTGTTCGAGGCGCAGTATTTCATCATCAATGTTGCTGATGGCAACGCCGGGAAGACTGGACGCAACGCCGTCGACTTCATCTACACCGAAGATGAGATCGCCGCCACTGGAATTGGCCAGCGATGTGACGTCAGCCAAGAACTCTCTAATATTGTCAGGCTCTTGGCCGGGAAGGTCGCGCTTGAATTCAAGGTCTCGTCGCTCGCTGACCTGATTCTCTACGAGTCCGGCAAGAAGCGCTTCGTCGATCTCATCGATGGGTCTCTCCAACATATCCACCGTTTACCCACCCCAGGCGGCATTGCGAAGCGACTTCTGCGAAAAATACACGGAAAATCACGGGATAAAAGGGCTAACTCCCGAGATCATGAGCGACCAAGGAATGGTACTCTGGCGCCCCACCTGTCCTACACCCCCAACCCATGCCACATCCACCCCATGCCGACTGCACTGCCAAACCCGGGAACCCACGCCCAACCCGCCGCGCATCCATCCCTCGCGTGCGCGCATGTGCGGAGAGGTTGTGAACATTCGGGACTTTCGCGGCGCACAAAAAAGCCCGCACAGGCCCACCCAAAAACCCCCACGAGAGCGAACATTCGGAAGTTTCGCGCCTGCCATGAAGCGCCAAAACCCCGAAAACCCCCCGCGCCGAAGGCGCAATGTACCCCCCTTCCAAAGCCCAACCCCTTGGAAGAAAACCGAAATCAAAAATCGGGGGTGAAGGGGCATCATGCCCCTTCCCGCCGGAGGCAGAGACCCTACCCGGCCACCAGCTTCCCGTGGTCCAGCCGCACGATCCGGTCCATCTTCGCTGCCAGCGCCCGGTTGTGGGTCGCCACCAGCGCGGCTGAGCCTTGCGAGCGGACCAGAGACAGGAACTCTTCCAGCACGCGCGCCGCCGTATCCTCGTCCAGATTTCCCGTGGGCTCATCCGCCAGCACCAGCACCGGCTTGTTGGCCAGCGCGCGGGCCACGGCGACGCGCTGTTGTTCCCCGCCTGAGAGCTGGGAGGGTTTGTGGTTCAGCCGCTGGCCAAGGCCCAATGCCGAGAGGAAGTCCGCCGCGCGGGTTTCAGCGGCTGCGCGCGGGGTGCCGTGCACAAGCTGGGGCAGCACAACATTCTCCTGTGCCGAAAAGTCCGGCAGGAGGTGGTGGAACTGATAGACGAAGCCCAGCTTGTCGCGGCGCAGCGCCGTGCGCCCGCTGTCGGAAAGGCTCGCAGCGGCGGTGCCATCGATGCTGATCGCCCCGCCAAAGCCGCCTTCCAGCAGCCCTGCCGCCTGCAGCAACGTGGATTTGCCCGAGCCTGATGGGCCCAGCAGCGCCACGATCTCGCCGCGCGAAAGCGTGAAATCCACCCCGCGCAGCACGTCGATCGTCACGTCGCCCTGGGTGAAGCTCCGGGTCAGCCCGCTCAGCTGAAGTGCGGGCGCCTCACTCATAGCGCAGCACTGTCACCGGGTCCGTGCTGGCCGCCTTCCACGCCGGGTACAGCGTGGCGAGGAACGACAGCGCGATGGTCAGCAGCACGGTCGCCAGCACTTCGGCCGGGTCAGTCTTCGATGGCAGTTCGGCCAGATACCGGATGCTCGGGTCCCACAAATCAGTTCCCGTCAGCCGCGAAACGCCCCCCACGATCTGCTGGCGGAAGGCCAGGATCAGGAAGCCCAGCACCAGCCCCAGCATCACCCCCAACGTGCCGATGGTGGTGCCCACAGTCACGAAAATCCGCATCAGGGCAGCGCGTGAAGCCCCCATTGTCCGCAGGATGGCAATGTCCCGGGTTTTCGCGCGCACCAGCATGATCAGCGACGAAAGGATGTTGAACACGGCCACCAGGATGATGATGGACAGCACCCAGAACATCACCACCTGCTCCACCACCAGGGCCTCGAACAGCGCGGAGTTCAGCTGCCGCCAATCGGTAATCAGCGCCGAAAGGCCGATCTTGGCGGCAAGGGGCGCAAGGATTTCGCCCACCTTGTCGGGGTTGCTGGTGGTGATCTCGATCATGCCGACATCATCGTCGAGCCTCAGCAGCGTCTGCGCCTCGCCCAGCGGCAGCAGCACGAACGCCCGGTCATAATCATAGACCCCCACTTCGAAGATCGCGCCGACTTCGTAGGAGACGATGCGCGGAACCGTGCCGAACGGCGTCACATTGCCATCGGGCGAAATCAGCGCGATCCGGTCGCCCACGCGAACGCCCAGGTTCTCCGCCAGGCGGACCCCGAGCGCCGCGACAGGCGCGCCTTCTTTCAGCCGGTCGAGCGACCCGGCCTTCACATTGTCGGCGATCACGGCTGTGTCGCGGATATCCTCGATGGTCATGCCGCGCACCAGCACGCCTTCAACCCGGCTTTGCGCGGTTGCCATCAGCGGCTGCTCCACCAGCGGAATCGCAGCAGTAACCCCCGGCGTCCTGCGGGCCTCCTCCACGATCTCGCGCCAGTTCGAAAGCCTGCCCCCATAGCCCTGCGCGACGGCATGGCCGTTCAGGCCCTGGATCCGGTCGAACAGCTCGGCGCGAAAGCCGTTCATCACGCTCATCACGGCAATCAGCGCCGCAACCCCCAGCGCCACCGCGATCAACGAGATCGCAGCGACAAGGAAGATGAACCGCTCCCCCTTGCCGGGCATCAGGTACCGCCCGGCAATCATCCGCTCATAGGAAGTGATCACGCCACGCGCGGCCCGGCAAGCCGCGCCATGGCATCGTCGAGCGACACTTCATGCCGCTCGCCAGTCACCCGGCGCTTCAGTTCCACCAGGCCGGCAGCAGCGGACTTGGGCCCGATGATGATCTGCCAGGGCAATCCGATCAGGTCCATCGTGGCGAACTTCTCGCCGCCACGCGCATCGCGGTCGTCGTGCAGCACGATCAGCCCGGCAGCCTCCAGCCGCGCTTCGGCTTCGGCAGCCGCCGTCGAACACAGCGTGTCATCGGGGCGCAGGTTGATGAGGCCGACATCGAAGGGCGCGACGCTATCGGGCCAAATGATACCGTTAGCATCGTGGCTCGCCTCGATGATGGCGCCCACCAGCCGCGAAACGCCCACGCCGTAGCTTCCCATCAGCGGCGTTATCTGCGTGCCGTCCTTCGCCTGCACCTGAAGGCCCATCGCCTGCGAATATTTCGTGCCGAAAAAGAAGATATGGCCCACCTCGATCCCGCGCCGGCTGGCCAGCCGCTCGGGCGGAACCGGGCAGTTTTCCACCTTGGCATGCTCTTCAGCTTCCATCGCATACAGGCCGCGCAGCATCGCTGGTGCATCCGGATCGGCAAGATCGACAGCGTCGAGCGCCGAGTCGTAGAACAGTTCGCTTTCACCGGTATCGGCCAGAATGTGGAATTCGTGGCTGAGGTCGCCGCCGATGGGGCCGGTCGGCGCGCGCACTGGAACGGCGCGCAGGCCCAGCGCCGCAAAGGTGCGGAGGTAGGCCGTGAACTGCGCGTCATAGCTGGCGCGGCCGCTCTCTTCGTCGATGTCGAAGCTGTAAGCGTCCTTCATCAGGAACTCGCGGCCGCGCATCACGCCAAAGCGCGGGCGCACCTCGTCCCGGAACTTCCACTGGATGTGGTACAAGGTGCGCGGCAAGTCCCGGTAGCTCCGCACACAATCCCGGAAGATCGACGTGATCATTTCCTCGTTGGTGGGGCCATACAGCATTTCGCGCTGCCCACGATCCTTGAAGCGAAGCATTTCAGGGCCATAGGCATCGTAGCGTCCCGATTGCCGCCACAGGTCGGCGGACTGGATGGTGGGCATCAGAAGCTCGATCGCGCCCACCCGGTCCTGCTCGCGCCGCACCACATCGGCGATCCGGTTCAGCACCTGCAGGCCCAGCGGCAGCCAGGCATAGATGCCGGCGGCTGTCTGGCGGACAAGCCCTGCGCGAAGCATCAGCTGGTGCGAGACGATCTGTGCGTCGGCGGGCGTCTCCTTCATGACAGGGAGGAGATAGCGGGAAAACAGCATGGGGCGCGGGCACCTCGGGGTTCGGGGAAGACAGCGGCGCTTAGCCCAAACTGTGGCGCTGCTGCAACAGGCCTGCGGTGAATTGCAAACACCATGTTCCAGTTTGATGACAGCCACACAGTCTCGCCCTAATCACTGTGCCACCAGGACAGCGATGCTGGCCAGGGTTCGGGTTACCGTCGAAGCGGATGCGGTTCATCAGAAACGGCAGCGCGGCAGACAGGTGCACCAAGGGGTGTAAACGTACTGAAGGGGCTCGCTCGAACATTCGGGCGGGCCCTTTTTACCATCGTCAACCTGATCGGTGCCCGGGCGTTGGCCTGCACGAGGGTGTTCTGGCCTAAACCAGGCGGCTTTGCCGAAGCGCCGCCCCGATAAAGCTGGCGAACAGCGGGTGCGGCGCGAAAGGCTTGGATTTCAGCTCCGGGTGGAACTGGGTGCCCACGAACCACGGGTGTTCCGGCCGCTCGACAATTTCGGGAAGCTCGCCATCGGGGGACAGCCCGCTGAACACCAACCCGTCGGCTTCCAGCTGCCCGCGATAGCCGATGTTCACTTCATAGCGGTGGCGGTGGCGCTCGCTGATGTCGGTGGTGCCATAGGCCGCGGCGGAAAGGCTGTTCCCCGCCAGCTTCGCCGGGTATGCGCCCAGCCGCATAGTGCCGCCCTTGTCGGATCGTTCATCGCGCTGCTGGGCCTGGCCGCCCGCCTGCCATTCCGTCAGCAGGCCCACGATGGGGTGCGGCGTCGCGCCGAATTCGGTGGTGGAAGCGCCCTCCAGCCCGGCGGCGCGCGCAGCCTCGATACAGGCCATCTGCATGCCGAGGCAGATTCCGAAGAAGGGCACCTTGCGCTCCCGCGCGAACGTCACCGCCGCGATCTTGCCTTCGCCGCCGCGCTCGCCGAACCCGCCCGGCACCAGGATGCCATGCATCGGCTCCAGGATGCTGGCCACATCTTCGCGCTCGAAATCCTCGGCGTCAATCCAGCGGATGTCCACCGCCACCCGGTTGGCAATCCCGCCGTGCACCAGCGCTTCGGTGAGCGACTTATAGGCGTCCTTCAGGCCGGTGTATTTGCCGACAATCCCGATATGAACAGTGCCTTCCGGGTTCTCAAGTCGCTCGACAATCTCGTTCCACTGGTCCAGCCGTGGCTCGGGCGCGTCCGCCATCCCGAAGGCGCGCAGCACTTCGATGTCCAGCCCGGCCTCATGATATTGCAATGGCACGGCATAGATGTATTTCGCATCCAGCGCCGGGATCACCGCTTCCTTGCGAACATTGCAGAACAACGCGATTTTCGCCCGATCACTGTCGGGCAAGGGGTGTTCAGACCGGCAGACAAGGATCTGCGGCTGGATGCCGATGCCGCGAAGCTCGGCGACGCTGTGCTGTGTCGGCTTGGTCTTCAGTTCGCCGGCCGCCGCCAGGAACGGCACCAGCGTGGTGTGGATGAAAAGCGCACCGCCATTGTCCGAGCCGGCCGGCCCCAGCTCGTTTCCAAGCTGGCGAATCGCCTCCAGGAAAGGTAGCCCCTCGATATCGCCGACAGTGCCCCCGATCTCGCACAGCACGAAGTCCAGATCGTCTGTGTCGGCCAGCGCGAACGCCTTGATGGCGTCGGTCACGTGCGGGATTACCTGCACGGTCGCGCCCAGGTAATCGCCGCGGCGTTCCTTCGTCAGGATATCGAAATAAACACGGCCCGACGTGATGTTGTCGGACTGCCGTGAAGAAACGCCGGTGAACCGCTCATAATGGCCCAGATCGAGATCGGTTTCAGCGCCGTCATCCGTCACATAGACTTCGCCATGCTGGGTCGGGCTCATCGTGCCGGGATCGACGTTCAGATAGGGATCGAACTTGCGGATCCGCACGCGATAACCGCGCGCCTGGAGCAACGCTCCAAGCGCTCCCGCCATGAGCCCTTTGCCAAGCGAGGAGACCACGCCGCCGGTGATGAAGATGAACCGCGCCATGGGAGAACAGACCTAACGACCAGAACGGCCGCTGTCACGCGGCTCGGCCCGGTTTTCAACAGATGTTTTCGACTAGTTGGCGACAGGAACGCTATCCGCCGGAGCCCCGCGCGCTGTCTGGACCGGGCCGGCGGGCACAGGTTGCGCCACCGCACCGGACAATGCGCCGGGCGACGGAAGAACCGGCGCGATGGGCGGAGCACCCGGAGCCGGCTGGATCGGCGCACCCAGAGGACCGACCGGCGGCGCTTCGCGGGCCAGCGTGGTATCGATGGCGCGGGGTTGATTGGCCTGCGTGGCGAGCCAGGCGAGCCCCAGCGACGACACGATGAACAGCGTGGCAAGAACGGCAGTCGATCGGCTGAGCAGATCGGAAGCGCCCCTCGCCGAAACAAGGCCACCGGCCGAACCGCCGCCCGTCAGGCCGCCGCCTTCGGATTTCTGCAGCAGGATGACGCCGACCAGCGCAAGCGCCAGCAGGCCGTGAACAACGAGAAGAAAGGTCATCAACACGTGGAGTAACTCGCCATCATGGTCTGCGGGAAAACGCGGCACATAAGCGCTGGGGCGGCGTTAGGCAAGGACAGCGCCGGCAGCAGCCAAAGAGCGGCCCGGCGGCAGCCGGGGGGGGGCGCAAAAGCACAGGCGCAGCGTTCGGCAACGATTTTGAAAGTCCGGGCGCATGTCGAGCATGGAAGCGTGGACGGGACTGTTCCATGTTCGCCCGCTGCCGAGGGGTGCAGATGCCGGTGATGGTGCACCGTCGGGCATCGGCTGCGGGCTGACGCCGGAGGGTGGCCGCAGAGGTCTTGAAACGCCCTGACGCCAAGGATCGATGCGGACCATGCATCTGGATCGGCCTGAAAGCCGGCGCGAGGGGGTCAGTTGCGGCTCTCCGCCGTGGGAAACAGGTCATCATCAGCCGGACGCGGTGCTGGTTGCTTGTCGATGCCTCCCGGCATTGGCAGCGGATTGCAGGATGGCAAATCTATTGATGCTTCGTCTTTCGGCTGTTGGAACATCCCCGACGTCTGTGGCGTTATGGCGCGCAGGAAGGGGATTATATGGAAACGGTTGATATTGTGGGAACAGTGGGGGCGGTTGCTTCTGTGGCCAGTTTTGCGCCCCAAGCCTGGAAGATCATCCGGGCCCGCAACACAGACGGTCTCTCCCTTGGAATGTACGCGCTGACCGTCCTTGCTTTCAGTTCCTGGACAATCTTCGGCATATTAAAAGGCGAACCGGCACTTATCATCCCCAACAGTATCTGCCTTGCCTTCTCAGCCTTCATTCTCTTCATGATTGCCCTGCCACGCGGCAAAACAGAAAAAGTTGCAGAGAAGATCGATCCCGTGGACTGAGGGCGGTGGACCTCGAACAAGAGCAGGGATCGATGCGCAACACCCATCATGCGTTCGGCCGACAGGCCGGCGCAGTCGCGCTAGAGCGAGTCTCGTTCTGACTGCATCAGAACGGCCGCTCTATCTCCTTGTTTTTCCGCATGGGTTTCGGAAGCAGGTGATTCCACCGACACGGAACATGCTCTAGTGGCGTGCCACGGCTGCCGATAGGCTATTGTGAACGCTGAGGTTCTATACGCGAGGATTGGCTTTACCTCTTCATTGTCGAGGGAACCAACATCGGGACGTTTGCCGGGATGAAGGGGCGACATTCTCCTCCCCCCCGGCGGGAATAGCGAAATCTACTGCCCGAACCCAGGCTCTTTCGCCGCTGCCAATGCTGCGCGGGCGGCCGCCATCAGCGCGCCTGCCTTGGCCTCGCATTCGCGCTGTTCGGATGCGGGGTCGCTGTCCGCGACGATGCCCGCGCCTGCCGTCACATGCATCATCCCGTCCTTCACCACGGCGGTCCGCAGGATGATGCAGCTGTCCATCCCGCCGTCGGGCGCGAAGTATCCGACGCCGCCGCCGTAGGGCCCCCGCTTTTCGCCTTCCAGTTCGGCGATGATCTCCATCGCCCGCACCTTGGGCGCGCCCGAGACGGTGCCCGCGGGAAAGCCGGCCAGCAGCGCATCGATCGCGTCCGTGCCAGCCATCTGGCGGCCGACCACGTTCGAGACGATGTGCATGACATGGCTGTAGCGTTCGATGGTGAAGCGTTCGGTCACCTTCACGGTCCCGGCCTCGGCAACCCGGCCCACATCGTTGCGGCCAAGATCCAGCAGCATCAGGTGCTCGGCTAGTTCCTTGGGATCGGCCAGCAGGCTTTCCATGTTGGCGTCGTCTTCGGCGTCGGTCGCGCCCCGGGGGCGGGTTCCGGCGATGGGGCGGATGGTGACCTCGCCATCGCGGGCGCGGACCAGGATTTCGGGGCTGGAGCCAATGACGGCAAAACCCGGCCAATCGAGGTGATACAGGAAAGGCGAGGGGTTCACCCGGCGCAGCGCGCGATAGAGCTGGAAGGGCGGCAGCGGGAACGGCAGCTGGAACCGCTGCGCGAGCACGACCTGAAAGACGTCTCCGGCAGCGATATAGGCTTTGGCCGCATCCACCATCTCGCGGTAGCGGCCCGGTGCAACGGCGGGTTCGGGCGCGATGCCGGGGGGCATGCCGGCAGCCATGCCAGCAGTCGCGCGGCGCGCGGGAAGCGGGCGGGACAGCCGCGCGGCAGCGGATTCCAGCCGTTCATCAGCCGCCAGAACGGCGGCGCTTGGGGAATGGCCGCTGTCTGCATAGATCGGCGCGACGAGCGTCAGCGTATCGGCAAGCCGATCGAAGACCAGCAGCAGGCCGGGCCGCACGAACAGCATGTCGGGCACATCCAGCGGATCGGCTGCCGGCACCGGCAGCGTTTCGACGAGGCCCGCCGTTTCATAGCCGAAATAGCCGACAAGGAAGGGCAGCGCCGGCGGAAGGGCGGCCGGCACCTCCATGCGGATGGAGGCAACAAGATCGCGCAGAGCCTCCAGCGTGGGGGCGGGTGCTGGCGCGAAGGCGTCGCGATCCTGCCGCCAGTTCCGGTTCACCTCGGCCCGGTTGCCGGTGGCGCGAAAGGCGAGGTCTGCATCCAGCCCGATCAGCGAATAGCGCCCGCGCGTGCGCCCCCCTTCCACCGATTCGAGCAGGAAGTCGCCCCGCCCTTTGGCCGACAGCTTCAACCAGGCCGAAACCGGCGTTTCAGTATCGGCATCCAGCACGATGTGCCGGCACGCATGGCGGGAAGCCTCCAGCGCCGCCAGCGCTTCAGCCGGATCGGCGCGATCCACTACTCGACAATGGCGCCGGTCATCCGCCGGTTCACCGCTTTCAGCGCTTCGGGCTTCTTCACCACGGTCACGGCGCGCTCGATGGCGCGAACGAAGGTTTCCACCATTTCGTCCCCGGCTTCGCGCTGCAGGCTCTGGCGGACAGCGTCGATCAGCTGCGGCGCTTCGGCGAGGTTGCCCGGCTGCACGTCGTTCACTTTCACCACGAACCAGCCCTGCCCGCCCGGCGCCGGGATAACCCGGGCCTGGCCCTTGGGCGTGTTCAGCAGCATGATGACAGGCGGCGGCACCTGCTGGCCCTGCTGGGCCATCTGGGTCAGCTCGAGGCGCCGAACCGAAAGGTCCTGCGCGGGCGGCAGGCGACGATCCCCGGTGGCTTGCGCCAGCGTCTGTCCTTTGCTTGCGGCAGCGGCGATCTCTTCGGCGGCGGCTTTGGCTGAATCCGATCGTGTCTTGATCTGCCAGGCGGCCTCAACATCGGCGCGGATCTTGTCCAGCGGCACCAGTGCCGGCGCGGTGATGTCGCCCAGCTCCAGCAGGGCAAAGCGACCGGGGGAGGCTTCGACCACCTGCGGCCCTTCGGCCGGGTCGGCGGCAAAGACCATGGGCAGCAGCGGCTGCTCGATCCGCTCGGCGGCGAAATTCTCGTCGAACAGCCGGCCGTCGGCCGTCAGCGCCGGCGACGTCTGGATCGCTATCCCCAGCCCCTTGGCGACATCGGCCAGCGATTCGCCACCGGTCAGCTTGTCTTCGGCCTTGGCCACGGTGTCCGCCAGCAGATCGGCCAGCTTCTCGTCCATCATGCGCTTTTCGATCCCGGCGCTCACTGTCGCGAACGGCCGGGCGGCGGGCGGAATGATCCGCACCACATCGACTACATGGAAGCCGAGGCTGCTCTGCACCGGCTCGCCCACGGCACCGGGCTTCTGGGTGAAGGCGGCGGTGGCGACGGCCTCGTTCACGGCATCCTTCAGCCCGTCGCGGGTCTGCACGCCAAGCGCGATGTCGCCAGCTGCAAAGCCCTGCGTAGCGGCGGCTTCGGCAAAGCCGGTTCCACCGCGAACGGCGGCGACAAAGGCCTTCGCTGCCACTTCGTCGCGCAGCACGATCTGGTTGATGTCGCGCGTTTCCACGCCGCCGAAATCGGCGGGGTGCTCGTCATAATATTTGCGCACCTCGGCAGCGGCGGGCCGCGCCTTTTCCGCCAGCGCAAAGGTATCGATGTCGGCAAACCGGAACGCCCTGCGCTCGGGCAGCGTGTAGGCGGCCTTGTTTTCGGTGTGGAAGGCCTGAAGCTGGGCATCGGTTGCCTTGCCCGGATCGGGCATCGCAGCCGACGGCACCGGCAGGATGGCGCCGCGCCGCACTTCCAGCAGCAGGGCGGCAAACGGCTCTGCCATTCCGCGCGGAACAGTGGTGCCAAGTGCCACGGGTTGCAGCAGCTGGCGGCGCTTCAGGTCGCTCTCGATCCCTTCGCGCAATTCGGTTTCGGTTATGCGCTGGTCCGAAAGCAGGCGGCGGAAGGTTGCATCATCGAACTTGCCATTCAGCTGAAGGGCCGGGATGCTAGCGATCTCGCCGTCCACCATCCGCTTGGAGATGACCATGCCGTTTGCCGAGCCGAACTGGCTGATCGCCTTGCCGGCGATCATCTGGTCGAACACCATGGTGCCACCGCCCGCGCCGATGAAATCGGGGTTGGTGATCTGGGGCGTCCGCTCCCGCTCGCGGGTGACGGCGCGGTCGATCATCCGCACATATTCGCTTTCGGATATGCTGGCATCGCCCACGGTCGCCAGGATCGGGCCGGTGCCGGTGGCGGTCCCGCCGGGGCCGGTGGGCTGGAACAAGGTGAACACAAGCGCACCCAGCGCGATGACGAGAATTCCGATTCCAACCCAGGAGGTGACCGAATTGCGCAGGGTCTTGAGCATGCTCGTCCTTCGTGTGGCGCGCCGCGGGGGGTTCCCGCAAGGCACGCGAAATGCCAGTTTTACCAGGGTCTGTTAGCGGCATGGCGGCGCTTTGGCCAGCGGGCTGGATGCCCGGAAACAAAGCGGGCTGGATGCCCGGAGGGACAGCGGGCTGGATGCCCGGAGTGGTGGTGGGCGGCGGAACAGGCGGCGGCACGGCCCCGCTGATCCTGACCGCAGCGCTTCCCCCGGCGCTGCAGGCGGCTGCCGATGCCGCGCGAAGCCGGCTCTATCCGGAGGGCGCTGCCCGCGCGCCCGCCCATCTGGGCCTGTTCCGCCACCTGCCCGGCACCATGGCGGATGATCTGGGGCACGATATCCGCGCACTGGCCGCGCAGATGCCCGCGCCGATGCTGGAACTCTGCCCGGCGCATCGGAAGGCTGGCGCTTTGATGCTGCCGGTGCAGTCGCTGGCCCTCGATCATCTGCGGGCCGATCTCGCCGCGCGCTGGCACGGCCTTCTGGCCCCCGGCGATATCGCCCCGCCCGCGCTTCACATCACGCTGGCGGGTGCCCGCGCGCCTGCGCGTCAAACAACAGTTACAGGCGCGCGCGCGCCTTGTGCTCCTGCATCGCAAACCGCGCAAATCCCGCCGGCACTTGCCGCGGCGCAGTGGCGATGCCCGGGCCTTCTTCTCTGGCGGGTCGGCGGATACGGCGAAGCGTGCTGGTCCCCGCTTGTGGCGTGGCGCTTCCACCGGTAAGACCCGAGCCCATGATATCACGCAATCTTCCGGCAGCGCGGGTTCCCTCGGCGCGCGCGCTTGCCTCGGCCCTGCTGATCCTGTCGCTTGCCTTCACGGCGGGCTGCGCGCGCAATCGCGACAAGGGCAAGAAAGACCAGGCCTATATCGCCCGCGATGTGGAAACGCTCTACACCTTCGCGAAAGACACGCTGGACCGCGGCCAGTACCGCAATGCGGCCATCCTGTTCGACGAGGTGGAACGCCAGCACCCCTATTCCGTATGGGCCCGCCGCGCCCAGCTGATGTCGGCGTTCAGCTATTATGCGTCGCGCCAGTACAACGATGCCATCCAGGCGGCGCAGCGCTTCTTGTCGTTGCATCCGGGCAACAAGGATGCCGCCTACGCCTATTACATCATCGCGCTCAGCTATTACGAGCAGATCGCCGATGTGGGCCGCGACCAGAAGATCACCCTGCAAGCCCAGACCGCGCTTCAGGAACTGATCCGCCGCTACCCGGATAGCCGCTACGCAGCCGACGCCCGCCTGAAGGTCGATCTCGTGAAAGACCAGCTTGCCGGCAAGGAGCTGGAGATCGGCCGATTTTATGCCAACAACCGGCAGTGGATCGCGTCCATCAGCCGGTACAAGACCGTGATCGAGGAGTATCAGTCCACCAGCCACACCGCCGAGGCGCTGTTCCGGCTGACGGAATCCTACCTGGCGCTCGGCCTGCCCGAAGAAGCCAAACGCAGCGCTGCCGTGCTTGGGTCGAACTTCCCGGGCTCCAAATGGTATGAGCGCGCTTACGAACTGGTGATGAAACATGGGGCAGACCGAGTGCAAGGGGCAGACCGGGCGCAATCGGCAAGCGCCGGCTGAACCCGGCAAGCTGACGCCCGGCCCTTGCTTGTCCAGCTTTCGATCCGCGACCTTGTCCTGATCGAGCGCGTTGCGCTTGACCTGTCTGCCGGGCTGACGGTGCTGACCGGCGAGACCGGTGCCGGGAAATCCATCCTGCTCGATGGCCTGGGCCTGGCACTGGGCGAACGCGCTGATGCCGCCATGGTGCGCAAGGGTGCAGCACAAGCCAGCACCACGGCCGAATTCCGGGTGGAATCCGGCCACCCGGCGCTTGCCCTGTTGGCAGACCATGATCTTCCGCCCGAAGAGCCCGGTGTCATCGTTCTGCGACGAACCCTGAAGGCCGATGGCGGAAGCCGCGCCTTCGTGAACGACCAGCCCGTTTCTGCGGGGCTGTTGCGCCAGCTTGGCGGCCTGCTGGTGGAAGTGCACGGACAGCATGACGAGCGCGGCCTGCTGAACCCGCGGGGGCATATGGCCCTGCTCGACAGTTTTGCCGGTCATGCAGCGCTGGTAACGGATACGGCTGAGGCGTTTGCCCGGTGGCGGACTGCCGCCGATACGCGTGCATCCGCCGAAGCACAGGCCGAAACCGATGCGCGCGACCGGGACTGGCTGGATCACGCCGCCGCCGAACTCGCCGCGCTGAAGCCCGAACCGGGCGAGGAAGCGGCGCTGGCCGAAACGCGCGCCACCATGCAGAAGGGCGCGCGGCTGGCGGATAGCCTCGATGCGGTCGATACGCTGGTGTCGGCCGCCGAAGGCGCGCTCAGCCAGCTGCGGCAGGCCGCCCGGCGGCTGGAGCGGGCGGCCGACGCCGACGCCGGGTTGCAAGCAGCACTGGACGCCCTGGACCGGGCGCTGGTGGAAGGCGACATGGTAGAGGCGAGCCTTGCCAGCGTTCGCGCGCGGTTCCTGGTATCCCCTGCAGCACTGGAAGATGCGGAAGCCCGGCTGTTCGAACTGCGGGCCATGGCACGCAAGCATCGCGTGGATGTGGAGGCGCTGCCGGCGCTCGCCGAGGCACTTTCCGGGCGGCTTGCATCGCTGGACAGCGCAGCCCGCGGCATCGGAACGCTGGAGGCGGCCGAAGCGCAATCTCTGAAAGCGCTTGAGGCGGCCGCAAAGGCCCTGTCGTCTGCGCGCAAGCTGGCAGCCGGGCGCCTGGATGCGGCGGTGAACGCAGAGCTGCCGGCCCTGAAACTGGATGCAGCACGGTTCCGCACCGCCATCAGCGAAGCGCCGCTTGGCGAATCCGGCCACGATCAGGTGCGGTTTGAAGTGGCCACCAACGCCGGCACCGGGTTCGGCGCGCTGACACGGATCGCCTCGGGCGGAGAGATGAGCCGTTTCGTGCTGGCGCTGAAGGTTGCGCTGGCGCGCAGCGGCACGGCGGGCACGCTGATTTTCGACGAGATCGACCGGGGGGTCGGCGGCGCGACCGCCAGCGCCATCGGCGCCCGGCTGGCCCGCGTGGCGGATGGGGCGCAGGTGCTTGTCGTCACGCACAGCCCGCAAGTGGCGGCGGCCGGCGCCGGGCATCTGCGGATCAGCAAGGCCAGCGGCGTGACAGAGATCGAGCCGCTCGATCTGCCGGCGCGCACCACCGAAATTGCACGGATGCTGTCTGGCGCGGATATCACCGCAGAGGCCCGCGCGCAGGCGGAAAAGCTGCTTTCGCCTACAGTTTGAAGCCAGGCGGCAACGGCAATCCTGCTGTCATTTTCTGCATTTCGGCGTTCGCCACCTGGTCGGCCCGGCCGCGCGCGTCGTTCAGCGCGGCGACGATGAGGTCCTCGGTCATTTCCTTGGACTCGGGCGTCATCAGCGAGGGGTCGATGTCCAGCCGGACAATCCGGCCCTTGGCACTAGCGGTCACCTTCACCAGCCCGCCGCCGGAAATGCCCTCCACCTCTATCTTGTCGAGGCCTTCCTGCGCCTTGGCGAGTTCGGCCTGCACATTGCTGGCCATCTGGATGATTTCGTCGAGACTCTTCATGCGACTGCACTCCTCTTGTCTGGGCCGGGCGTTTGGGCGGGCGTTACCGCCATCAGCTCGGCTCCGGGAAATTCGGTCATCAGGGCCTGAACGGTCGGGTCGGCCAAGGCAACCGCCCGGGCGTCCGCGGCTCGGCGCTCGGCGATTTGCCGCAGGCTTTCGGCCCCGTCTGCCCCGGCATCGAGGCTGACCGTCCAGCCCTGCCCTGTCCACGCTTCCAGCGCGCGGCGAACATCTGCTGCAAAGCTGGCGGGCACCTGCCCTGCCGGCGCGAGGCGCAGAAGACCGGGCCGCACCTCGGCAACGCCGACATCGTCGCGCAAATGCTTTGCCAGCATGGCCTCGCGCCGCGTTTCGAACAGGGCGACAAGGCCCTCTGCATCGGTCGGGATGGCAGGGGGTTCGGGCGCAGCGGCAGGTGATGCGGCGGGGATTGCCGGGGGCGGCGAGGGGATCGTGGCGGCAGGCGCGGACTGGGGCGCCGGCGCTGTCGATGCGGACAATCCCGCTGCGAGCCCAGCGCTGTTTGTGGCAATCGCGGCGCTGCTTGTGGCGAGCCCACCATCGGCAATCAGCTTCGCCAGCTTTTCGGGATCCGGAAGGCCAGCTGCATGAACAGCCCGCAAGACAGCCATTTCGGCGGCCTGTTGCGGCACCGGCGCCTGCCCCACATCGGCGTGGCCCTTCAGCAGCAATTGCCACAGCCGGTGCAGCGCGGAAAAGCCCAGTTTCCCGGCCCACTCCATCACGGCGGCCTTGTCACCCTCTGGAAGCGCCGGGTCCGCCATGCCGGAAAGTTTCGCCCGCGAAATGCCGTGCACCATGTCCAGAAGCCCGGCGATCAGGGCCTGTGGTTCGACGCCGGCGCCATGCGCGGATTCGAGGGCTGCCAGAGCGGCCCGGGCGTCTGCTTCCAGGATCGCGCCCAGCAGGGCCGACACGCGACCCCGGTCTGCAAGGCCCAGCATCTCGCGCACGGCGTTTGCCGTTACCGATCCGGCACCGGCCTGCGCGATCGCCTGGTCCAGGATGGAAAGCCCGTCGCGCACGCTGCCCTCGGATGCGCGGGCGATGAGGGTGAGCGCTTCGGGCTCGGCGGCGACGCCTTCGGCCTCGCTCACCTTGCGAAAATGCTCGGCCAGAAGCTCGGCCGGAACCCGCTTCAGGTCGAACCGCTGGCAGCGGGACAGGATGGTGGCCGGCACCTTCCCGACCTCGGTGGTTGCGAAGATGAATTTCACATGCGCAGGGGGTTCTTCCAGCGTTTTCAGCAGCGCGTTGAACGCACCCTTCGACAGCATGTGCACTTCATCGACGATATAGACCTTGTAGCGCGCCGAGACGGAGGCGTAGCGCACGGCTTCGATGATCTCGCGGATGTTGTCGACACCGGTGTTGGAAGCGGCGTCCATCTCGATCACGTCGATATGCTGGCCTGCCGCGATGGCACAGCAGTTGGGGCAGACGCCGCACGGCGAAATGGTCGGCCCGCCCTGCCCGTCTGGGCCGATGCAGTTCAATGCCTTGGCGATGATCCGCGCAGTGGACGTTTTGCCCACGCCGCGGACGCCGGTGAGCAGCCAAGCCTGCGCCAGCCGGTTCCTGGCAATCGCATTGGCCAGCGTGGTGACAACCGCATCCTGCCCGATCAGCGCATCGAAGGCGGCCGGCCGATACTTGCGTGCCAGCACCCGATAGGGGGCTTCCTCGGGAAAAAGACTCATGAAAATGTGGTGGCCTTTGGAAGGGTTTTTATCAAGTCCCTGCAAGCGCGAAGTCGCGCTTGCAGGGGTTCTTGTTTGGGCCCTGCGGGCGCGGGCGTCCGCGGGCTTTTTTGTTAAGTCCCTGCGGGCGCGAGCATCCGCCCGCTTTTTTGTTAAGTCCCTGCGGGCGCGGGCATCCGCCCGCTTTCTTCCTTCGCTAAAGCTCCGGGCGGCCAGTCGGCCTTGCGGACTGACGGCCGATTGGAAACCCCCGGCCACTTCAGTTGCCGCAAGTGCGCCCGCAGGGACCCCACAACAACGGCCGTCAGGCCGCAAGCGCGACTGCGCGCCCGAGCTAATGCGAGGAAGCAAGGCCGCGGATGCGGCCGCCCGCAGGGACTAGAGAAACAGTGGGAACCGAGGCAACCCGAACCGGATTCGTTACGGCTGCTTCCTTCCGGACCTGACCGGGTTGGCGAGCGGCTCGTCCACCCCGGTTCCCGCCGCGCATATGGCGGCAGCCGACCTCGAGTGCAAGCCGCGTGTCGCGGTGCTCAGCGGAACCTGGGGCAGGCCGGTTCCTGGCCGCGCACGGGGGCTGGCGGCACGGCCGGGTTGCTGGCTTCGGCCACGATCCCGCCGGGCAATGATCCCGAAAAGGCGATCACTTCGGCCTTCCTGACGCGCCGTTCCGAAACGGCGGGAAGGCCAGCGAGGGCTGCGCGCGCGTTGGCTGGGCACACAGTTTCGATCGTGCCTGCAATCCGCAACGCGCCGCTGCCATCGGGCACGATGGTGCCGACCATTCGGGCGACTTCGCCTGTGCCATCCGCCAGCATGAGTGTGCGAAGTTCGACGGTGCCGCCCGACGCCCACCGGGAAAGCGCAACTAGCGGTGCGCCTGCCGTGATGTCCAGATCGAGCGCGAGGGTGAGCGGGTCGCCGCCGCCGAAGCGGACCCCGGTGCCCGCCAACACGAGCTGGGCCTGGGTCGGCAGTCGCGGGTTGCGGGGCGCCGACATGTCGTTTCCGGATGGCGTCTCGCGTAGGTGCGCTTCGAACCGGGCGGCCTTCACAGGCTGGGCGAACAGGCCGGTCTTGATGGTGGGTGCTTCCCACACCGCCGACAGTCGGGCGATCCGTGCACCATCCAGCCTGAGCGAGCCCTGCGCCTCTTTGGCGGCCACCCGGACTGTCGCCCCCGACAGCGGGGCCAGGGCGAGTTCGGCCACAGGGTCCGTGAGATTGAGAACCTGCCGGTCTTTCTGCCAGGGCACACGGTTCACCGCGATTTCACCGGCCCGAAGCCGGGCGCGCAGTGCCGCATCGGAATATGCGAGATCGACATCGGGGATCCGAGTTTCCAGCCGATAGGGAAAGCCGCTTGCCGAAACCTGCGTGCCGGGGGGGAGCGCTGCTGCCACTTCGGCTTCGAAATCCGCCGCATAGCCGCGCCACACCAGCCACCAGACCAGAACGCCGAGCACCAGCGGGGCAAGCATGATCCACAGCGGAAAGCGGCTGAACCCGGCTGTTTTGATCATCCCCGGACTTCGGCGGTCAAGGGGTCGAGGTTGATCGCGGCGTGGACCCGCCCGTCGATTTCGGCGCGGGAGAGACCGGGGGGAATATCGGGCAATATGGCGAGCGTGATGACGCCGCGCCGCTTCACGAAGCTTTTGGTCCAGAAAGCGCCGGCATCGAGCGCGATCGGAACCACCGGCAGCCCGAGCCCGGAATAGACGGCGGAAAGCCCGGCCTTCAGCGGCGGCGCCTCCCCGACAGGCACGCGTGTGCCTTCGGGAAAGATGAAGATCGGCCGCCCTTCGGAGACGCGCGCGCGGGACTGGCGCAGCATCCCTTTCAACGAGGAAGCGCCCTTGCCGCGCTCTACGAAGATGCTGCCGTGCTGGGCCGACACATAGCCCCAGATCGGAACCTTACGCAGTTCGGCCTTCATCACCACGGCCGGGTGGTGAAACAGATAAAGCGTGAGGATCGTCTCGTATAAGCTCTGGTGCTTGGAGGCCACGATCACGCCTTGCTGCGGGATTTGGCCGCGCACAGTGAAGGTGATCCCCTGGAACAGCCGCGCGCACCAGACGAACCACGCCGCCCACATGTGCGAACCGCCGCGCACCCATTCCTTCGATCGTGCGCCCAGCGCGATCGATGCGCAAATGAAGAGGGACCCGATGTAGAACACCAGGTGAAACAGGACGGAGCCGATGACGCCGATCATGCGGGGCGCACCCTGAGCGTGATCCAGGAGCCCTGGAGCTTGAGATATTCCCACAGCATGGCAGTCAATGGCAGGCGGGCTGGAACTGCATCGGGCGCGACGGTGACGTCGGCGGGAAGGCGCGCAGCCATCTCCATCCGGGCGCGCCGCATATGGTAGCCCGCCGTGACCAGCCGGACAGATTTGAAGCGATGCCGTGCCACCCACTGGGCGACCTCTTCGGCGTTAGACCGCGTATTGTCGGCGACAAAGCCCAGATCGACACAGCAATCGAACAGGCCGGGCCGGATTCCGGCTGCCCGCGCCAGCTCTTGGGGCCGGACACTGGGGTCCACACCGGAAATCAGCATACGGCGCGCAAGGCCGTCTTCCAGAACCTCGACCCCGCGGGCGGCGCGCAAAGGGCCACCGGTCAGCACGGCGACGCCATCGGTTTTCAGCCCCTCGGGCGCAGGGCCTTCCTGGTTCAGCACGAAGACGACAAAGCCCGCCACCCAGGCAAAAACCGCAAGGCCCAGCAGCCGCGCAGCCCACCATGCAAATCCATGCTGTCTGCGATCGCGCTGCGGATCACGCCGCCCTGTCCTGCTATTCTGCCGTGCCATGCTTGCGCTGCCTTAGCCACGCGGCCCCTATCTTGGCAAATCCCCTGGCCGCCTCGCTGACGGGCCGGGCCAGTCAGGGGCCCCTTTTGCTGCCGGCGGCAAGCATCCGCCTTGCCGCATGCCATTGGTTGTGGAATGGAACGAACATGCAGCTCACATGCCCCAGCTGTGGGTCCCGCTACCGTATCGACGCAGGAAGCTGGCCCACCGAGCCCGGCCCGGATGGCGACCCGATCCTGCGTGCAAGAAAGGTGCGCTGCAAGGTATGCCGCGGCGTGTGGCATGCGGTGCCCGAAGAAGAAGCGCTGGAACTCGACAATCCGATGCCGCCGGAAGAGGGCCCGCGCCCTGCGGCTTGGGCCTCAATCGGCGGTTGGCCCGAACCACGGCCTGTGGAACCCACGCTGACCATTCCGCCGCCGGTGTTCGCAGCGCCGATGGTGCTGACGCCGATTGCGCCGCCGCCGATGGTGCCGCGATCCTATTTTCCGCCGATCCCGACTGTTCCGATGCCCGCTGATCCGCCGCTCCACTTCGAGCGGCTGCCGGGGCTTGCCCCCTCCCCCGCCGCAGCTGCCGGTGGGGAGCGAAGCAACGGTCGTGCCCGGCTGCCGGGCCCCGGTTCGCTGGACAACAGGGCAACGCCGCCAGAGGCCGACGCCGATGCGCCGGACGACGAACCCTTTGCGCCCGCAGACCCATCGCAAGACTGGAGCGACGACGACTATGCCGACGATGACCGTCCGCGCCGCTGGTGGCTGTGGGCGCTGGGGCTTGTTGTCGGTCTTGGGGTGATCTGGGCGGCGCTGGTGCTGACGGGGCGGGTGCAGCCCGAGGATTATGGCCTGCCTGCCTACGACCCGGCTTCCGTGCAGCTGCCGGACTGGGCCGACTCGTCTGCGATCAGCCTGCCATCGATTTCGGTTCCGCAGGCGCCGGTTCCGCCGCTGGCGCTTTCAGTCGATGCCGAAAAGCGGCGGCTGGCCGGCGATCGGCTGGTATGGGAAGTTCGGGGAACCGTGACCAACCCGACCGGACAGCGCCACGCGGTGCCGCCCGTCGAACTGCTGCTTCTGGACAGCGCGAACCGGATTGTCGGCCGCTGGACGGTCCGGCCCGATCTGGAAAGCCTGGCGCCCGGCGGTACCGCCCGGTTCGAAACCAGTGCGATAGACCCGCCGGAAACGGCTGTTCGCCTTCGCGTGCAGATGAAGCCGCAGGGGCTCGGCCGGGTCTGACGGTGGCGGTTGCGGCGGGGGATGCGGCGCGTTTGCGCACCCTCACACTCCCATTGGTTGCGGGCCCCCGAAACGCCGCTAAGGGTGGCCTGACCAATCATGATGGGCCCCGGGAGAATGCGATGATCTTCGATTACACGCCACGGATGAAGGAAATGCAGGAGCGCCTGCGGGCCTTCATGGACGCGCATGTCTATCCCAACGAGGCCCGCTATGAAGATGAAGTCGCCAGGGGCGAGCGCTGGAAGGTGATCGCAGTCATCGAGGAGCTGAAGCCCAAGGCGAAGGCGGCCGGCCTCTGGAACATGTTCGTTCCGCCGACACATGGTGGCACGCCTGTCCATTCCTTCCATTTCGATGGAACGCCGCTGACGAACCTGGAATATGCGCCGCTCGCCGAGGAGATGGGCCGGGTTGGCTGGTCTTCGGAAGTGTTCAACTGTTCCGCGCCAGATACCGGCAACATGGAAGTGCTGGCGCGCTATGGCACGAAGGACCAGCAGGACCGGTGGCTGGTTCCGCTGTCGCAGGGGCAGATCCGCTCTGCGTTTCTGATGACCGAGCCTGCGGTTGCGTCTTCGGATGCGACGAACATTGAGACATCGATCGTGCGCGATGGCGATCATTATGTGGTGAACGGCCGCAAATGGTGGTCTTCTGGCGTGGGCGACCCGCGCTGCCAGATCAACATCGTGATGGGGAAGACCGATCCTTCGGCGCCCAAGCATCTCGCGCAATCGCAGATCCTGGTGCCGATGGATACGCCGGGCATCACGAAGCTGCGCCCGCTGCACGTGTTCGGCTATGACGATGCGCCGCACGGCCATTATGAAGTGCTGCTGGAAAATGTGCGTGTGCCGGTGGAGAATATCATCCTTGGCGAGGGGCGTGGGTTCGAAATCGCGCAGGGTCGGCTTGGGCCGGGCCGGATCCACCATTGCATGCGTTCGATCGGAGCTTCGGAGCGCGCTTTGGAGAAGATGGTGAAGCGCCTGAAATCCCGCACTGCGTTCGGCAAGCCTCTTTCGGACCAGGGTGTCTGGCATGAGCGCATCGCCAATTCGCGGATCGAGATCGAGCAGGCCCGCCTGCTGACGCTGAAGGCCGCCTACATGATGGACACGGTTGGCAACAAGGAAGCCAAGACCCTGATCGCCATGATCAAGGTTGTGGCGCCCAACATGTCGACCAGGATCATCGACATGGCGATCCAGGCGCATGGCGGTGGCGGTGTGTGCCAGGATTACGGGCTTGCATCGGGCTATGCCGGCCAGCGGACCCTTCGGCTTGCCGACGGCCCGGATGAAGTGCACCGGCAAGCCATCGCGAAGGACGAGCTGCGCCGGTACAATTAAGACCTGGGCTCGATGAGGAAGACTCATCGAGTTCGGCCCAGGGGCCGGCGCGCGGTCGCGCTTGCGGCGTTCCGCCGATAGCAACAGGTTTTCATCAATGCGATGCGGTATAAGACCTGGGCTCGATGAGGAAGACTCATCGAGTTCGGCCTGACGGCCGGCGCGCGGTCGCGCTTGCGGCGTGCCGCCGTTGAACATGGGTTTTCATCAGCGGGACGTGGTAAGAGACCGAATGCGAACAGGAAGGCGGGCCGGGGCAGATGCTTCGGCCCGCCGTTTTTCATGGCGCACTGCCTGAAGATCAGCCGCGGTTGGCAGCTTCCGCCACGATGAGCCGGGCTTCGGCCGCGTGGCCGACAGCGACGAGCGCAGCCGCTATCCGGCGCAGCGTGTCGGCCGGCACTTCGGCCCAGCTGCCTTGCAGGCCGGTGGCGGCCAGAACGATCACGTCGCCCGTGCGCCTTGCTGCCACGGCGCGGTCGAGTGCGCGGGTCCAGTCGTTGCTGAGGGGCGGCACATCCGCCCCGACATCGCCGCGGCCGAGGCCGACGAGGCCGGCGGCCAGAAGGTCTGCCCGGTGTCTGGGCACTGTCCCGGCCCAGCTTTCGAACAGGCCCGGCTCTACCGGAACGGCAGCGGAAACGGCGACGAGCTGCGCCCAGAGCGAAGCGCGTGTTTGGCTGGAAGCCGCCTCGGCTGCGCCCCACCAGGCAGCGGCGTTGCCGATCATCCCGGCTGCGTTCAGGCTTGCAGCGATGGCCGGGGCAACATCTACCAGCCTGCTGCTGGCGGGAAGGCGCGCGGCGGCTCCAGCGGTTGCGACCTGCCAGCCATAATGTTCGCGTGTTCCGGGTTTCGCGCGACCCCAAAGCGCTTCGAGTGCCCTGACGCGGGCGGCAGTTTCCACCGCGATGGTGGCAGTGCGCAATTGGCCGCCGGGGCTGTTTCCGGCTTGCGCCGGATCGAGCGTTGCGGCTTCGGCTGCGAGCACGCGGTTGATTTCGGCGCTGGAGATTGCGCCGATTGCCGCTGCGGTAACGGCGAAATCGGCACGACGGGCAACCGATGCACCGGGCAGCCGGACATACCAAGCCTTTTGGGCGGGCGTCGCGGTTGCCAGAAGATCATCCGGAATATCCAGCCCGGCGGCGCTGGCAAGGCCTATCCGCCAGGCGGACAGGCTGTTCACTTCGCCCCATTCCGGGTTGGCGCCGCGACGCCCACCGCCGGCGGCCGAAGACAGGCGCTCGGCGAGGCCGATATCGAAACCGCTGGTTTCGCCCTGGCGGCGAAGGCGATCGAAGGTGCCCGTGGCGCCGATCTCGTCGCCCAGGATCGCCAGGCACATGGCATCGATCAGGGCCCAGACCGGGTTTTCAACCAGCGCCCGGGCGGTGGGCGACAGGGGGCAGAGCGCCATCGGATCGGCAGCCGTAAGTGCCGTCTGCGCTGCGACGGCATAGAGCCGCTGCGTGTAGCGATCTATTGCGACGCGCGAGACAAGCCGGTGTGCATCCGCGCCCGAGCCCATGGCGGCAAGCGCCGAGCCGCGCGCCGCGACCCAATCCGCCGGATTGAGCGCTGCGGGCGCCCGGGCGCGGGTGAGGAGCGTGCGTTGCAGCATGATCTGCGCCCAGCGGCTGGCGAGCGGGGCATCTATACGGTCGAGCAGGGTTGCCAGGAAGCGCGCATCCGACCCTTCGAACAGGGTTTCGCTGTAGCCGCCGTTGGCGGTGGTGAGAATGCCGAGTAGCTCTGGCTGGCCGGTTGGGCCGGCGAGTGCCGCGAGGGGATCAGGCTCTTCGAGGGTTTCGGGATCTGGAAGAATGGTTTCCGCGATGGGCGCGCCCGTTGGTTCGAACCCGCCGAAAGGGTCAGGGCCTCCGGGTTCGAGCGCTGTCGGGGCCCGAGGCTGGCCTGCGGGCTGGCCAGAAGGCGAGATGGGCGGTTCGGGCAGGTTATCGGGCAGGAGCGATTTGGGCCCTGCGCGCGGCGGGGACTGTGTGGCCGGGGGCGGCGATGCCGGTTCCAGCGCCAGAACCGGGCCAGCGATCAGCAGGCTCGCCGTCAGAAGCAGCACGCTGGCTGGGTGCGGAAGGCGCATCTGGTGATGGGGGTTTGCAAGCCTCGGCATCGCGCCCCTATAGCGGCCGCCGTGAAGCCAGTGGAAGCCCCCCCTCTTGCCGCCCCAGCCACCAGCCCGGCGGAGCAGGCCTCCGCGCCCCTGCGACGGGACTGGCGACGGCGGCCCATCGTGCTGGTGGGGATCATGGGATCCGGCAAGACCACGGTGGGCCGGCGACTCGGGGCCCGGCTCCGCTGGCCGTTCGTGGATTCCGATGCCGAGATCGAGGCCGCGGCCTCCATGCCGATTTCCGAGATCTTTGCGCGCTTTGGTGAGCCGCACTTTCGGGACGGCGAGCGCCGGGTGATCGCACGGCTGATGGACAACGGCCCGCGCGTGATCGCAACCGGCGGCGGTGCCTTTGTGGATCCGGAAACCCGCGCGCTGATTCTGGCCAAGGGCACCGCCATCTGGCTGGATGCCGATATCGACACGCTTGTTGGCCGGGTCGCCAAGCGCGGCAACAGGCCCTTGCTGGTGGGGCGGGACCCAAGGGTCGTGCTGACCGAGCTGATGGTGGCGCGAAGGCCGGCCTATGCCGAAGCGCCGATCCGGATCGTTTCGGCAAGCGGGCCGCACGAGGTGACGGTTGACTCCATCGCGCTGGCGCTGAAACAGCGCGACCCGCGAAGCACCAGAACAGGAAAGCCATGAAGACCACGATGCCGGAGATAACGGATGTGACGGTGGGGCTCGGCCCCCGCAGTTATCAGGTGTCGATCGGTGCGGGCCTGCTGACAAGCGCGGGGGCGCGGCTGGCGGCCCTGACGAAGAAGCGCCGCGTTGCCGTGGTGACGGACACTTCGGTCGCTGCCTTGCACCTGCCGCGCCTGCGCGAGGCGTTGGCCGGGTTCGAGGTGGTGCCGATCGTCCTTCCGCCTGGCGAGGCGACCAAGAGCTTTGCGCAGCTGGAGGCTGTGGTGGATGCGCTGCTGGCGTTGGAAGTGACCCGTTCGGACGTGGTGATTGCGCTGGGCGGGGGCGTGATCGGTGACCTGACGGGCTTTGCCGCTGCCATCGTGAAGCGCGGAATGGCCTTTGTGCAGGTGCCGACCACCTTGCTCGCGATGGTCGATTCGTCGGTCGGCGGGAAGACCGGGATCAACACCCGGGCCGGCAAGAACCTGGTGGGGGCGTTTCACCAGCCGGTCGCCGTGTGGGCCGACCTGGAGCTGTTGCAATCCCTGCCGCTGCGCGAGCGCCGGGCGGGCTATGCCGAAATCGTGAAATACGGGCTGATCGCCGATGCTGCCTTTTATGCGTGGTGCGAGGCGAATGCCGCAGCGCTTGTAGCAGGCGACAGCGCGGCGCTGGCCCATGCGGTGGCGCAAAGCTGCCGGGCAAAGGCGGCCATCGTGGCCGCCGACGAGCGCGAGACGGACGATATTCGCGCACTGCTGAACCTGGGGCACACCTTCGGCCATGCGCTGGAGGCCGAGACCGGGTTCGGCGGCGCACTGCTGCACGGTGAGGCCGTGGGGATCGGCATGGCCCAGGCGTTCCGTTTTTCCGCCAGAAGGGGCCTGTGCCCGCAGGCCGACGCCGACCGGCTGACAGCGCATCTGCGGGCGGTGGGGATGATGGCCTGGCCCGGCGAAGCGGGGATTGCAGCGGATGCAGCGCCTGGGCTGGTGCGCCACATGCTGCACGACAAGAAAATGACGGCCGACGGCCTGCCGTTCATTCTGGCACGCGGGATCGGCGATGCGTTTGTGGCCAAGGGCGTGCCGATGGAGGCGGTGACGGCGTTTCTGGCAGATGAGCTGGCGGTTCATCGGCATGTGTGAAATACCGTATTGGTATGTAATTGTTCCACGTGGAACAATGTCGTTTCGTTGTATATCAGTGTGTTGAACGAAATACTGTAGGGAAAACTACCGTTTTTGTTCGAAGAAGTCGCGCAGAAGCCTGACAGCTTCGGCTTCCGAGACGCCCGAAATCACTTCGGGCTTGTGGCGCATATGGGAAAGAACGCGTGGCCCGTGCTCGATGCCGCCGCCCTTGGGATCCGGCGCTGCATAGACGAGACGTGCAATCCGGGCCTCGGCGATGGCGGCCGCGCACATCGGGCAGGGCTCGAGCGTGACCCACAATGTGCAGCCCGGCAGCCGCTCGTTGCCGATCTTTCGGGCAGCGGCCCGGATGACAAGCATTTCGGCGTGCGCCGTCGGATCATGATCCGTGCGTGTGCGGTTGTGGGCTTCGGCAAGCACCTCCCCATTGGCGGCGGCCAGAACGGCCCCCACCGGTACTTCGCCGGCAAGGCCCGCCTGCCGCGCCAGCTCCAGCGCCCGCGCCATGAATGGCGAGGGCGGGAAGCTCATCCGGTGGCCTTCATGGCGCGTGAGTTGCGCTTGCGCTCGTTCGGATCAAGGTAGCGTTTGCGGATGCGAATGGACTTGGGTGTCACTTCCACCAGTTCGTCCTCGTCGATGTAGGCGATGGCCTGTTCGAGCGTGAGGCGTTTTGGCGGGCTGAGGCGGAGCGCATCGTCCTTGCCGCTGGCGCGGAAGTTGGTGAGCTGCTTGGACTTCAGCGGATTCACTTCGAGATCATCGGACTTGGCGTTTTCGCCGACGACCATGCCGGCATAGATCGCCTCGCCGGGAACCACCATCAGCTCGCCCCGCTCTTCGAGGTAGCCGAGCGCGTAGCCGACTGCTTCACCGGTTTCGGTGGAGATCAGCACGCCGTTCTGGCGGCCGGCGATGGGGCCTTTCCAGACGCCGTAGCGATCGAACAGACGGTTCATGATGCCCGTGCCGCGCGTATCCGACAGGAATTCGCCATGATAGCCGATGAGGCCACGCGACGGCGCGGTGAAGGTCAGGCGGACCTTGCCGCCGCCCGACGGGCGCATGTCGGTCATCTCGCCTTTGCGCATCGCCATCTTCTCGACGACGGTGCCGGACCACTGCTCGTCCACATCGATCACGACCGTTTCATATGGCTCTGTGCGGTTGCCGGTTTCGTCTTTCTGGAAGATCACGCGCGGGCGGCCGATGGAAAGCTCGAAGCCTTCGCGGCGCATCGTTTCGATCACCACGCCGAGCTGGAGTTCGCCGCGACCGGCAACATCATAACTGTCCTTGTCGTCGCTTTCGGTGATCTGGATGGCGACATTGCCTTCGGCTTCGCGAAGCAGACGGTCGCGGATCATGCGGCTGGTGACCTTGGAGCCTTCCTTGCCGGCGAACGGGCTGTCGTTCACGGCAAAGCGCATCGACAGGGTCGGCGGGTCGATCGGCTGGGCGAAGATCGCCTTTGTGACCGAGACATCGGCGATGGTGTTGGCGACTGTCGCGATCTGGAGGCCGGCAATCGAGATGATGTCGCCTGCCTGGGCTTCCTCGACCGGAACGCGCTCCAGCCCGCGGAACGCGAGGATCTTGGTGGCGCGGCCATCTTCGACGGTGGCACCCGTTGGATCGATCGCGCGGATCGGCATGTTGAGCTTGAGCGTACCCGTCTGGATGCGGCCCGTCAGCACGCGGCCGAGGAACAAATCCCGATCAAGCAGCGAAACGAGCATGGAGAAAGCCGCATCGGGATCGGCCGTTGGCGGCGGGACGTGGGAGAGGATGGTGGCGAACAGCGGCGAAAGATCGCCCGAGCGGACTTCGGCGTTGTCCCCCGCGTAGCCGTTGCGGCCCGAGGCGAAGAGGACGGGGAAATCGAGCTGTTCGTCGGTGGCACCAAGCGCCACGAAGAGATCGAACACTTCGTCGAGCACCTCCTGGGCGCGGCCATCCTGGCGATCGATCTTGTTGACGACGACGATCGGCCTCAGGCCGAGCGCCAGCGCCTTTGACGTTACGAACTTGGTCTGCGGCATGGCGCCTTCGGCAGCGTCCACCAACAGGATGACGCCATCGACCATCGAGAGAATGCGTTCGACTTCGCCGCCGAAATCGGCGTGGCCGGGGGTATCGACGATGTTGATGCGGGTGTGTTCGCCGGACGGGGCGACCCATTCAACAGAGGTGCACTTGGCGAGAATGGTGATGCCGCGCTCGCGCTCGAGATCGTTGGAATCCATGGCGCGTTCGGCGACGCGCTGGTTGTCGCGGAAGGTTCCGGACTGGCGGAAGAGCTGATCAACAAGCGTGGTCTTGCCATGGTCGACGTGGGCGATGATCGCCACATTGCGCAGAAGCATCAAGGGAATCCGTGTGTCGGAGGAAGCGGGGAATGCGCGGCGGCCCTTAGCCTATCTGCTGCGGCGCAACAAGCTTGGCGACCATCCGACGTTTGCCGATGCGGCGGGCGGGCCCTTTTTCAGGCGTTGCAACACGGGCAGAAGCGCCCGGCGCGGTTGACTTTCCAAGGGGCAAGCGCCAATTCCGTTTGAGGGTCGGGGAGACGGGGGGCTTATGCCGCGCAAGGCTTTGTCACAGGGGCCGCAACCTCTTCTGGAAGGACAGTCTTTCCCGGAAGGATCGGGCCCTGTTCCCGACGGATCGGACTTTGCCGAGCGTGGTGCGGACAAGATCGTCCCGGACCCGGAACTGCCCTTGCAAGAGGGCGCTGACTTGAGGATGACAGTGGACGACGCGAACGGCGTAGCGCAGGACGATGAACCGCCGGTCGAGCCGACCGGCCGCCGACGCGCTGCTGCCGCTTCTGCACCACAGGTGCCCCAGTCTATCGGCGAAGCGCTGCGGCGTGCCCGCGAGGCCGCCGGGCTGACGCTGGACGATGTTTCGGAGCGGACCAAGATCCGGCCCGGCATCCTGCGCGAAGTGGAGGCCGACGCGCATGACAGGCTGCCCGCGCTGACCTATTCGCTGGGCTTTGTGAAGGCCTATGCCCGAACGGTCGGGATGGATCCGGCCGCTGCCGCCGAACGCTATCGCCGGGAATCGATGAAGGGCGACCCGGTGCCGACCATGGTCGACCTGCAACCACTGGAGGAAAAGCGCCTGCCTTCGCGCAAGATCGTTGCCTTTGCCACCGGCGGGCTGGTTCTGGCGTTGCTGCTGTTCTGGGCCTGGGGTGCTGGATTGTTCGATGGATTGCAGCCGGCTGCCGACGATGGGGCAGTGGGAGCCGGGGCTATGGAAGCCGGAAACGAGCCTGTGATGGTTGCCGGGCCGCCGCCCGGCGCCGTTGACGTGACGCCGACTGTTCCGCCGCCGGTGGACCCCGGCGCGCCGGTGACGCTGACCGCCCGGGAAGATGTGTGGCTGCGGATCGGCGATGGAAGCGAGACCTTCTTCATGGGGACCATGGCGCCCGGCCAGGTCTTGACCCTTCCGCCGGGCCGGGCCTGGCAGTTGCGGACCGGACGCGCCGGCATGCTGGACGTGAAGGTGGGCGTGACCGCGGTTCCGCCGTTGGGCGGGGCTGCCGAACAAGTCCGCAATGTGTCGCTGAAGCCCGGCGATCTGCTGGCGCGCCCTGCGCCTGCTGCTGCCGGGTTGGCCCCCAACGCCGCTTTGCCCGCTGTTCCGGCCGTTGCGGCTCGGCCGACTGGCTTGCAGGCTGCACCGGCTGGCTGATTCAGCTTGCCGAAAGCTGGAATGCGCTTCAGGTGGGCGATGGTTTTTCCCGCTCTTTCCGCTGACCGCAAGGCCGATATCGCCATGACGACACGCTCAATTACGGCCGGCTTGGCTGTTGTGCTGCTGGGGCAGGGCATCGTGCTGCACACGCCCGTGATGGCGCAGACAGCGGTGGCCTCGCAGGCGCAGGTAGCCCAGATCGACAAGCGGGTAGGCACGCTGGAAAGCCAGATGCGCGCGGTTCAGCGCCAGGTGTTCCCCGGCGGCGACAAGCGCTTCTTTGCACCCGAGATCGTGCCGGAGGCCGCGCCTGTGCAGCCAGCCGGCACGCCTGCATCGCCACCGCTGGTGGACCTGACGCAGCGGGTGACGGCGCTGGAAGCGCAGCAGCGGCAATTGACGGGCCAGGTGGAGCAATTGCAGTTCCAGATGCGCCAGTTTGAAGCCGCCATGCAAAAGCTGCGCGGCGATGCGGAATTCCGGCTGGACGCGCTGGAAGGGAAGGCACCCGGAGCCGCCGGCGCGGCGGGTGCTGCGCTGATGCCGGGGTTGCCCGCCCCGGAGCCGGTGCGCCCTGGTGCTGTGCCGAAAGCCGCTGCGCCCGTGGTTGCTTCGCCTTTCGGTGCTACGGTCGCTGCTCAGGCACCGGGTGCTGGCAAAGATGCGGCACGAGGGCAGACCGCCGCGGGGCCGCAAACCGGGAAGGCTGCGGGGCTGGCAGGGGGGCCCGGTGCGGCGAGGCTCGTGCCTGACGTGGCAGACCCGGTGGAAGCCGCGTATCTGCGGGGTTATGGGCTATATGCTGCTGGCAACCATGCAGCGGCCGCAGGGGCGCTGAGCGAATTCGTGAAGACCAACCCTAGGCATATGCGCGCTTCCAACGCCCAGTTCTGGGCCGGGCGCGCGATGATGGCGCAGGGCAAGACCCCGGAAGCGGCGAAGGCATTTCTATCCGGATATCAGCAATATCCGCGTGGGGAACGCGCACATAACAGCCTGTTGTGGCTTGGGAAATCTCTGGTGCAGATGAACCAGCCAAAGGCCGCCTGCCAAGCGCTGGACCAGCTGCGGACGGCCTATCCCGACCGGTTGACCGGGCAATTTGCGGCCGACACATCGGCCACGCGCGCCGAGGCCCGGTGCGGGACCTGAGACGGACAGCGCGCTGACCCCCGAACGCTCTGCGCTGACGCCCGAACGCTTTGCGCTGACCCCTGACCGCTTCGCGTATGCAGTCGAGCGGATTGCCGGATCCGGGTTCTCGGTCGACACTAGGCTTGCGCTTGCCGTTTCGGGTGGTAGCGATTCCCTCGCCATGCTGTGGCTGGCTGCACAGGCATTCGGGGACCGCGTGACGGTGCTTTCGGTGGACCATGGGTTGCGACCGGAGGCGGCCGCGGAGTGCGCAACGGTGGCAGCGCTGACGGACGGGCTTGGGGTTGGCCATGCAACGCTGACGCTGGCCGACCGGCCGGGGCCGGGCAACATCCAGGCTGAAGCGCGGGATGCGCGTTATGCCGCGATGGCCGGATGGTGCCGGGACAGGGGCATCGGTTTTCTGCTGACGGCGCACCATGCCGACGACCAGGCCGAGACGCTGTTGCTGCGGCTGGCCCGTGGGAGCGGGCTGGGGGGGCTGGCGGGCATTCGGCGCGCGCAGCGATTGCAGGGGATCATGGTGTTGCGGCCCTTGCTGGAATGGCGGCGGGCAGCACTCGCAGACGCGATGGTGCCAAGCGGATGGGCAGTTGCTGACGACCCATCCAACCACGATCCGCGATTCGACCGGACGCAGGCGCGCAGCCTGCTGGCGCGGGAGCCCTTTTTGAAACCCGGGCGGCTGGCGTCTGCTGCCGGGTTCCTCGCCGAAGCCGAGGATGCGCTTGGCTGGGCAGCCGAACGGGCATGGTCATCGCGGGCGACAACGATCGACGGCGGCATCCTGATCGACCCGGAAGGGCTGCCCGCCGAGTTGCAGCGCCGGCTGCTGCTGCGCGGGCTGGCCGCACTTGGGCATACGGCGGCTTCGGGGCCGGATATCGCGCGGCTGCTGGTGCGGCTGGCGGATGGCGGTTCGGGGACTTCGGGGGGCGTCAAGGTGCGCGCACTGGGCGACGGGCGGTGGCGGCTGTCCGCCGCGCCGCTGCGTCGAACGGGGGTGTGATACGACGTCCTGTTGAAGAAAACCCATCGTGAACGGCGGCACGCCGCAAGTGCGATAGCGCGCCGGCCGTCAGTCCGAACTCGATACGCATTCCGCATCGAGCCTTGGTTTAACAACCTACTCTGCCAGCGCGGCTAGCACGTCCCTTGCGAATGCGGGGCCATCGAAGGCGATGCCGTGCGGATCGAAGCCGCGGCGCACGACCACTACGTTGCGGGCGGGCACGATGATGGCGATCTGCCCGCGATTGCCGAAGAAAGCATAGCTGCCCGGCGGCAGGCCATCATCGGTCCCCAGAAGCCAGATCGCCCGGCCATAGCCTTGCTGCCCTGCTCTCCCGGCCCCTGCCCTCTCGGTTCCTGCCCTTCTGGCCTCCGGCTGCGGGCCGACAGGGGATGTGGCTGCGCTTACCCAGCCTTGCGGCAGCAGGCGGATTTCCCCCATCATGCCGTCGTTAAGGTGCAGGAGGGCGAGCCGCGCCATATCTCTTGCGGTCATCCACACCTGGCTTGAAAGAATGAAATTGCCTTTCCATTCGGTCTCGATGGTGGTGCGCGTCATCCCCAGTGGCCAGAGCAGTTCTTTCGCGGGAAAATCGGCCGCTTTGCGACCGAGCATCGAGGAGACGGCGTGGGCGGCCAGCATGCTATCGTTGTTCGAATAGCGAAAGCGGCTGCCGGCAGCGACTTCGACCGGGGCAGCCGTAGCGGTTTCGGTGACAGTGGCGCCGCCGAAATAGACGGCATCGGTGCGGTTGCCCGGGCCGTCGGTCCACAGCCCGCTCTGCATGCGCAGGAGCTGGTCCAGCGTGATGGCGGCGCGCGGGTCTCCGTCGGCGCGCCATTCGCCGATCGTGGCGGGGCGGCTGACATCGACGAGGCCGAGCATGGCGGCGCGGCCGACAAGAGCCGAAGTGAGCGATTTTGCGACCGACCAGGTGCGCTGCGGCGTGTGCCGGGTGAAGCCGGAACGGTAGCGTTCAGATACGATCTTGCCATCGTGGATGATGACGACAGCGCTGGTGCGGATGTCTGCGCCATAAGCGTCTGTCGCGAATGCCTTTTCGACCACGGCTTGCAGCGCCTTCTGGCGGGGGCCAGGCAGTTTGGCATCCGAGCGCGCATCCCCCAGTGGCCAAGGACGGGCGTCGGCCAGTTTCAGGCCTGGCATGCCTTCGAGGGCGGGCGCCAGGCGGACAGCATCCGCGCGGGCGCCGATGGGGAGCTGGGTGCAGCCACGGCCCGGCGTGTAGCGGGCGATGCGCGGTGGAAGCGCGGGATCAAAGGAGACCTCGACGCGCGGGGCGGTCTTGTCTTTCAGGATGCGGGCGGGAAGGCCGGCGAACTGTGCCTGCATTTCGGGATTGCCGCCGGTGAGGTCGGTTTGGGTGATCTGCTGTTCGGTGAGGCCGGCGACGAAGGTTCCGCTGCACAGGAAGCCGGCTTTCCAGCCGGCGGCGAGCGCCAGGGTCCGGGCATCGGCCTTGGCGGGTGCATCAGGCGCTTGGGCGGCGAGTGGTGCAGCGAGGAAGGTTGCGCCCAGCGTTGCTGCGGCGGCTAGAAGAGCAAGCCGTCGTCCGGCATGGGCGACCGGCCGGTGAGCCGCGTGTGTTCGCGGATGGCGAAACGGTCGGTCATCCCGGCCACATAGTCGCCTGTCATTCGTGCTCGCCATGGTTCTTCTCCGGCTTCGCCCTGCACCTGTTCGGCCCAGCGGGCAGGCAGTTGCGTTGGATCGCTGTGCAACGCCTGGAACAATTCCGTCACCACCTGCTCTGCCGGCGTTCGCAGCCGCGTGACGGACGGGTGCGTGTACATCGCCTGCTTCAGGTGGCGTCGCAATGGCCCGATCGCATCCAGCATCGCGGGCGTAAAGGCAACCAGCGGATGCCCTGCGGCGCGGACATCCTCGACGGAGCGGGGCTGGGCTTCGGCCAGCCGCACAGCAGTTTCGGCAAGCAGGCTTTCGACCATCACCCCGATGAGATCGCGCGTGAGGTGGGGCACCAGCCGCGACGCGCGGGTTTCGCCCGGCCACGCAGCCTTCACCTGCCGCCACAGCGCATCGACGAGCGGCACCTCGGCACAGGTCTGTTCGAGGTTCAGAAGCCCGGCGCGCAGGCCGTCGTCCAGATCATGGACGTTGTAGGCGATATCATCAGCAAGCGCCGCCACTTGCGCTTCGAGGCCGGGATATGTTTCGAGTTCGAGCGACTGGCGGCGGTTCTGCTCGGCAAGCGCCCAGCCGGGCCTTGGGACGGGGCCTCCGGGACCGCCGGAGAGTGGGCCGATCACGGGACCATTATGCTTGGCGAGGCCCTCCAGAACCTCCCAGCTGAGGTTCAGGCCATCATAGGCAGGCGTGCGGCTTTCCAGCAGGGTGACGATCCGGATGGTGTGGCCGTTGTGATCGAAGCCGCCATAGGGCGCCATCACCAGCGTGAGCGCATCCTCGCCCGAGTGGCCGAACGGCGGGTGGCCGAGATCGTGGCCGAGCGCGATGACTTCGGCGAGATCCTCGTCGAGCGCCAGCACCCGGGCGATGGTGCGGGCGATCTGCGCCACTTCGAGGCTATGGGTGAGGCGGACGCGAAAATGGTCGCCATCCGGTGCCACGAACACCTGCGTTTTGTAGCGCAGGCGGCGAAACGCGGTGGAGTGGATCAGCCGGTCCCGATCGCGCGCGAAGGCGGTGCGGAGCGGGCTTTCGGGCTCGGGGAACAGCCGCCCGCGCGATTTATCGGGGCTTGTGGCGAAGGGCGTGCGCTGCATGGCAGCGTTGCCTTGTCGTTTGCAGGCGATGAGTCAAGCCGAGGCGCTGTTCAGCGAGGCTGGAGCAAGGTCCGACATGGTGGAAACAGCTGCAGCGGAAACCCATCCGGAAAACAAGGGGATAGAGCGGCTGCTCCGATGCAGGCAGACCGCGAGCCGCTTTTGCCTGTTCAACGGCGCGTGCGGCTGGATCAGAGACCGAAGCTTGCTGAAAGAACCGGCCCCAGCACCAGCTGGGTTGTATCGAAGTCGCGCCTGTTCGAGCGGTTGCGCAGGATGTCGGCGTTGAGCACCAGATCCGCTGATCGGGACAGGGGGATAAACAGCCGGGCGCGGGCGCGCAGGACCAGGTTCAGGTTGCTTGCGCCCCATTGCCGCCGCATGCCGGCTGTGAAGCTGTGAAAGGTGAGGATACGGCCGCCGAACATGCCATCGTGCACGGTAAGCGGCTCATAGCTTGCATAGGGGGCTGGTGCCGTTGCGGCATTGCGTGTCGCGGCCTCCGCAAGCAGTGACCAGCTGCTGCCGTCGCGCACCGCATCGGACGGGACTACGGAGACGGAGGCGCTGGCCTCTGCCAGCAGCCGGACGCCGCCCAAATTCCAGTTCCGACCAAGCTTCACCTCCGGATCGAAGGAAAGCCCGCTTCGCACGGCCTGTGGCGCGAGCGCGAGGTTGGAACGCCAGGTCAGCGGTATCCAGGGCGTTATGCTCCAGGGCCGGGGGCGGCCATCATAATCCGACGCCTCTTACTCCGGCGTTTGGGCATCATCGTGCCGGTCTGCCTGATATTCGAGTTCGGGAAGCGGACGATCCGGACCATCCTACGCTTGCAGCCGGGTGGCAAAGCCGGCCACGGCCACCAACCCGACAGCAATGCGCATATGCCCCATGCCGCTTGTTAGGCCATGCAGGCACCGGTGCATCAACGGCCCAGCGCACCTGACTCTTTCAGGGCCGCGATCCTGGCTGCATTATAGCCGAGACCTTCGAGAATTTCGGCCGTGTGGCTCCCGCTGGCAGGTGCGGCCGTGGGCATTGCCGTTGGCGTTCCCGAATAGCGCGGCGCGGGCATCGGCTGCACCATCCCGCCGATTTCAGCAAAACTGCCGCGCGCCTTGTTGTGCGGGTGGCTGGGCGCTTCGGCCATCGACAGGACGGGCGCGAAGCACACATCGGTCATCTCCATGAGGCGGCACCAATGGTCGCGCGGTTCGGACTTGAACAGGGCGGCAAGCTTGGCCTTCAGCGCGGGCCACTGGCGGCTGTCCATCTGGGCATCGAAATCTGGATCTGTATCCAGTTCCGTCAGCTTGCGGAGTTCGGCATAGAATTGCGGCTCGATGGAGCCGAGCGAGATGAACCTGCCATCAGCGCATTCGAACGTATCGTAGAAATGGGCGCCCGTATCGAGCATGTTCACGCCGCGTTCGTCCTTCCAGGCACCCATGCCCTTGAAGCCCCAGATCATGCCCATCAGCACAGCGGCGCCCTCTGTCATCGCGCAATCGATCACCTGGCCCTTGCCGGTGGCGCGCGCAGACAGGATCGCCGAGACCATGCCGAAGGCGAGCATCATGCCGCCGCCGCCGAAATCCCCCACCATGTTGATGGGCGGAGTCGGCTTTTCGCCGGCCCGTCCATAGGCGTGGAGCGCGCCGGCCAGTGCGATGTAGTTGATATCGTGCCCGGCGGCAGGCGCGTAGGGGCCGGTCTGTCCCCAGCCTGTCATCCGGCCGTAGACCAGCCCGGGGTTTTCGGCGAGGAGCCCATCCGGGCCGAGACCAAGGCGCTCCATCACGCCGGGGCGCAGGCCTTCGAAGAAGCCGTCTGCCGATTTCGCGAGATCGCGCACGATGGCGATGCCCTCGGCCGTCTTCAGGTCCACTATGATCGATTTGCGGTTGCGGCCCAGCACCGGTTCCGGCGTGGCGCGGCCGGGCCTGTCCACCCGGATGACGTCCGCGCCATGATCGGCCAGCATCATGCCAGCAAACGGCCCCGGCCCGATGCCGGCCATTTCGATGATCCGCACACCCGAAAGCGGGCCTGCCCCTTTATCCGCCATGCGTTTATCCTCTTCCTCTATAGGCCTGGACGCCCTGATCGGGCAGCCAGAGGCCCGCGGGCGGCAGGCCGGATTGCCAGAACACATCGATTGGTATTCCGCCTCGCGGATACCAGTAGCCGCCGATGCGAAGCCATAGTGGCTGCATTTCATCAAAAAGCCGCTTGCCAATGCCGACAGTGCAGGATTCGTGGAACGCGGCATGGTTGCGAAACGCCCCCAGAAACAGCTTCAACGATTTAGATTCGACGATGCGGTCCCCGGGCACATAATCGATGACGATATGCGCGAAATCCGGTTGGCCGGTGACAGGACACAGCGAGGTGAATTCAGGCGCAACGAACCGCACGAGATACAGCGTCCCGGGATGCGGGTTGGGCGGATAATCCAGCACGGCGGCTTGTGGTGAGGCAGGCAGGCCGGATGACTGGCCGAGATGGGTGGGTTCGAACGACATGCCAATCCGCCTAGCCGCACGGCCTCTTGAATTGAACCCCCCGTTGCTGCTAAGCGCGCCGCCTTGCTGGTAAGGCTGCTTGGGCAGCCGGAACGGGAAGCCGCTTTAGCTCAGCCGGTAGAGCACATCATTCGTAATGATGGGGTCAGGTGTTCGAGTCACCTAAGCGGCACCAGCCAGCCACCGGGTGTTGAGACGCCCCGAGACACGGCCGAGCTGTGGTATTTTCCCGCGTCAATCCCGTGGCTTGGACTCGGCTGGGATTCGCCCACTTGGAACAGAGACGATTTCACTGCGCTGACCCGCGCCGCAATGCCCCAAAATCTCTCGGGGCCGCTTTCGCGACCCCGACGATGCAGTTCGGTGTTGAGGGAGCGTTGGAGGCTGGTCAGCCGAACCCGAGCAGTTGCTGCTGCTGCGACCAGTCGAGTGGGAGCCGCGGCATTTTCACCAAAGCGCGGCGGGTGAGATTCTCCGGCTGTCGACCTTCGAGGATGCTGGTCAGGATGGCGGGCGCCAGATAGCTGATGCGCA
>Ga0335395_10000180_pt1 | contig 41442 bp, 39 predicted proteins | sample MAT02_FD_205744 | JGI IMG/M metagenome (GOLD analysis project Ga0335395, IMG submission 205744) | Freshwater microbial communities from Lake Fryxell liftoff mats and glacier meltwater in Antarctica - MAT-02 (spades assembly) (version 2) ... | reverse complement strand
CTCGCGGACCGCAAGCGGCTCGCTGCCCTGCGCGGGCGCGGGCTGACGCTGCTGCCACAAGAGGCGGCCGCGAGCCTCGACCCGGTGCGCACGGTGGCGGCCCAACTGCGCGAGCTGCTCAAGTTGCGTGGTGACGGCGATGACACGCCGGAGTCGTTGCTCGAGCTGGTCGGGCTGCGCGGCGAGCTGCTGGGTCGATACCCCCACGCGCTCAGCGGCGGTCAGGCGCAGCGGGTGGCGCTGGCGCTGGCGCTGGCGTGTCGGCCCGCGGTGTTGTTGGTCGACGAGCCGACGGCGTCGCTCGACACGCTCGCGCAGCAGCAGGCGCTCACCGTGTTGCAGACGACCTGCGCCGCGCGGGACGTCGACCTGGTGTTCGTCAGCCATGACCTGGCGCTGGCGGCCCGCGTGTGTCGGCACGCCGTCGTGCTCGACAGCGGCTGCGTAGTCGAGGCGGGGACGATGGCGGAGATCTTCGGGAGTCCGGTGCATGTCACGACGCAGACGCTGGTCGCCGCGGCCCGTCGCGCCGACGAGCTGTGGCGCCTGGTGGAAGTACCTGGCCCGGAGGACATGTCGTGAAGGACATGTCCGACGTGCTCTCGGCGCGCAGCCTCGGGGTCGCGCTCGGCGGCCGCACGGTCGTCGAGGCGATCGACCTCGAGCTGGGGCCCGGCTCGGCGGTCGCGGTCGTCGGCCCGTCGGGCGCGGGCAAGTCGGCGCTGGCGCGGGCGCTGGTCGGGCTCGAGCCGGCGCTCTCGGGCTCGCTGCGGTTCGCTGGCGTGGAGCTGCTAGGGGCCGAGCGCGCGGCCTGGGGTCCGCTAAGACGCGCAGTCCAGCTTTGTTGGCAGGACCCCTCGACCGCGCTCGACCCGAACCTGACGGTGAGCCAGGCGATCGACGAGGCGCGGGTGCTCGCCGGGCTGCCGCGCTGGCGCCCCGACGACCCCGGTTTGCACGCGCTGCTGCGTCGCGTCGCGCTCGACCCCTCGCTGGCGCGGCGCCTGCCGAGGAGTCTCAGCGGAGGGCAGCGTCAGCGGGTCGCGCTGGCCCGGGCGCTGGCGGGCGAGCCGACGATCCTCATCGCCGACGAGATCACCAGCGCGCTCGATCGACCGGCCGCGTGGGGGCTCGTCGATCTGCTGCGAGACCTGCGACAGGGCGGCCTCGGGCTGCTCCTGATCACCCACGACCTGTCCTTGCTGTCAGGTACGGTCGACGAGGTGATCGTGCTGTGTCAGGGCGCGGTCGTCGAGCAGGGTCCGACCGCCGAGATCCTGCGCGCGCCGCAGCATCCGATCACGCGCGCGCTGCGGGCCGCGGTGCCGCGCTTGCCGTGATCGGCTCAAAGCTGCCACCAGCCGCCGCGCCGACGCATCTCGAACAGACCGAAGCGCAGGTCGAGCACCAGCTCCGCGCTGGTGTACGGGAAGGTCACCTGGACGGTCGCGCCGATCCGGCGGGTCCCGAAGCGCAGGTGCAGGCCGCCGCCGAGGCGGTCGCGTACCGCGTAGAAGCGGCCGGCAGCGACATCCTCGCTGGTCGTGAGCAGCAGCGCCTCGCGGCCGCGGGCCCAGCCGAGGTCGAGGCCGCCAGTGAACCACGCCTGCGACAGACTGACCGTGCCGAGCATGTAGTGCGCGCGGCGCTGGAACTCGACGGTGGTCTCGTCACCGTCGGCGGCGGTCGCCGGGTAGAGCACTTGATGGTAGGTCGCGCCGACCTCGAGCAGGCGACCGCGAAAGAACGCGACCGCGACCTTCGGCGACCAACGAGGCACGCGCTGACCAGGTAACCAGTGCGCCTGGACCCCGAGCGTGAGGTGGTCGAGCAGACCGAGCGCGAGCTCGACGCGGTAAATGTGCGGAGTGCCGAGACCGACGCCGACGCCGAGTACTCCGTGGTCGAGGTGGCGCGCCGAGCGAGCGACCTCGCGGGTGAGATAGCGCCGCAGTCGTTGGCGTCGCGTCTCGGTGCGCGGCTCGGGTCCTTGCGAAACCTCAAGTCGTCGCAGCACGGTCGCGTCACGCGGGTCGCTCGCGGCCGTCGATGCGCCCGGACTCGCCGCGGGCTCACCTGCGAGGGCGACCGCCAGAGATGCGATGAGAGGAGCGCTCGGCAACCGCCACCAAAATGCCGCAAACCGTGAGGATGCTCAACCTTATCGCACGTCGGGCCGCCAGGGCCGGTGCGCATACTGACCGGCGATGTCGACGAAAAAGCCCCTCTCTCGTGCCATCTACATCGTCGCTGCCAAGCGCACCCCGTTCGGGACCTTCGGCGGAGCGCTGAAAGATCTGACGGCCACCGACCTCGCGGTCGTCGCCGCCAAGGCCGCCCTCGCCGCCGGCAACGTGAGCCCGGAGATCGTCGATGCCGTGTGCGTGGGCAACGTCTCCCACACCTCGGCGGACGCGCTGTACATGGCGCGTCACGTCGGCCTGCGCTCGGGCGTGCCGGTCCCCGCGCCCGCGCTCACGGTCAACCGCCTATGCGGCTCCGGCTTCCAGGCGATCGTCAGCGGCGCGCAGGATATCCTGCTCGGCGACGCGGAGGTCGTGCTGGTCGGCGGCACCGAGAACATGAGCCAGGCCCCGCACGCGGTGCGTGGCATCCGCTGGGGCACCAAGTTCGGCCAGGACGGCAAGCTCGAGGACACCCTGTGGTCCTCGCTCTTCGACCCCTTCGCCGGCTGCGCCATGGCGATCACCGCGGAGAACCTCGCCGAGAAGTACAAGATCTCGCGCGAGGAGTGCGACGCGTACGGCCTGCGCTCGCAGCAAGCCTGGGCCGCCGCGCAGGACGCCGGCCGGTTCGCCGCCGAGCTCACCTCCGTCGAGCTCAAGGGCCGCAAGGGCGTGGTCCAGTTCGCCGCCGACGAGCACGCGCGCCGCGACGCCAGCCTCGAGAGCATGGCCAAGCTGCCGACCGCCTTCAAGAAGGACGGCGTGGTCACGGCCGGCAACGCCTCGGGCATCTGCGACGGCGCGGCCGCCCTGGTGATCGCCAGCGAGGAGGCCGTGCAGAAGTACGGGCTCAAGCCGCTCGCGCGGGTGGTCCAGTGGCACGTCGCCGGCGTCGACCCGACGATCATGGGGATCGGCCCCGTGCCTGCGATCCGCGGCGCGCTGGCCCGCGCTGGCCTCGCGCTCGGCGACCTCGACCTCGTCGAGATCAACGAGGCCTTCGCGGCCCAGTACATCGCCTGCGAGCGCGAGCTCGGCCTCGACCGCGACAAGACCAACGTCGACGGCGGCGCGATCGCTCTCGGTCACCCGCTCGGCGCCTCGGGGGCCCGCATCACCGCCCACCTGGTCCACGAGCTCGCTCGTCGCGGTGGTCGTTATGCCGTCGGCTCGGCCTGCATCGGCGGCGGCCAGGGCATCGCCCTCGTGCTCGAGAACGCGTCCTGAGCTCACAGGGCGAGCGCGACCTGGATCGCGAGCAATATCAGGAACCCGATCACGAACAACAACGGCAGCCGGCCCTCGAGGCCGGGTGCCGGATCGAGGTCCTCCCGCGGCAGCATGGGCAGCGGTGCGGTCCGCACCCGCTTGCGAACCACGACACTGTTCTCGTCCGACACATCCTCACGATAGCGGAGGACCCCGGCCATAGCAGCGGCAAAGGTCGCGCCCGGGAAGTGACGAGGCCAACACCTGCGGTTCCCGGATGGCACCCGGTATCAGTACGCAGCGAGCGCCCGCGCGAGGGCGACGACGCGGTCGTGGATCCCGGCGGGGCTCGTTGCCACCAGCGCACCGATCACCGCGACCATCGCCGCGCCGGCTTGCGCGGCTCGCATCGCGCCCGCGGCGTCCAGCCCCCCGATCGCGACCAGAGGATGTGCCGAGGCCTCGCACGCACGCGCGAGCGCCTCGAAGCCGACCACCGGCTCCGGTAACGCCTTCGTGCGGGTCACCTGCACAGGGCCGAAGCCGATGTAATCGACCGGCAGCCCCGCGCTCGCGCGCACCTGGTCCATGTCGTGGGTCGAGACCCCGACGATGAGATCGCCGCCCGCCCGCAGGGCCGCAAGGCTTTCGCGCCAGACCGACGGCGGGCCCAGGCGTCGCAGGTCGTCCTGTCCGAGATGCACGCCGCGCACCAGCGAAGGCCTCGCCCGCGCGGCGTCGAGGTCGTCGTTGACGATGAGCGGGACACCGGCGGCGAGGCACAGCGGCGCGACTTGCTCGATCAGATCGATCCGCGTCGACGTGTCCGCGCCCTTGCAGCGAAGCTGGAGATACCGCGGGCCCGGCCCCTCCGGCCGCGCACCGATCAGGCCACGAACCGCCGCTGCCGCGTCGAGCCCACCCGCGTGGGGCCAGTCGAGGATCGCGTACAACCCGACCATCGCCGGCTTGTACCATGGGCCCAGGAGCCCCGCGTGACCGACCTCCTCGCGGCGCGCGCACAGATGGCCATGTCGCTGGCCTTTCACATCATCTTCGCGATGGTGGGCATGGCGATGCCGCTGCTCATGGTGCTCGCGGAGGGCCGATGGCTGCGCCGCACCGGCGCGGCCGCGGTCGCTGCGATCGTCTGCCTGTGGCGCCGCCGTTTGTATGCTGCTCGCCTGGCCGTCGCCCCGGCCGCGCGGCGCAAACCTGACACACAGTTGACATGATGCGTGAGAAGTCGCGGCATGTGCGACCTCGCGCGCGTGGGCCTCGCTGCTATCTTTGCCCGCCATGGCTCGCAGCAGCACCAGTCGCAGCACCCCCGTGTCGATGAGCGACCCGGCCGAGGAGTGGGACCTCAACAACGCCGTCCGCCCGACGATCGCCGCCGACAAGCCGTTTCGTTTGGCGAGCCCGTTTCCGCCGGCCGGCAGCCAGCCGCAGGCGATCAAGGAGCTGGTCGAGGGCCTGCGCCGCGGGGACCGCTACCAGCACCTGCTCGGCATCACCGGCAGCGGCAAGACCTACACGATCGCCAACGTCATCGACCAGGTCCAGCGGCCGACGCTGATCCTCGCCCACAACAAGACCCTGGCCGCCCAGCTCTACGGCGAGTTCAAGTCGCTGTTCCCCGACAACGCGGTCGAGTACTTCGTCTCCTACTACGACTACTACCAGCCCGAGGCGTACATCCCGTCCACGGACACCTTCATCGAGAAGGACTCCAACATCAACGAGCAGATCGATCGCCTGCGCCACGCGGCGACCTACGCGCTGCTGAGCCGGCGGGACGTCATCATCATCGCCAGCGTCTCGTGTATCTACGGCATCGGCGCGGCGGAGGCCTACTACGGCATGGTCGCCACCGTCGCGGTCGGCCAGACCCTCGACCGCGACCAGTTGCTGCGGCGTTTAGTCGAGATGCAATACGAGCGCAACGACATCGACTTCCACCGCGGCACCTTCCGCGTGCGCGGGGACGTGGTCGAGGTGTTCCCGGCCTACGAGGACGAGACCGCCGTGCGCATCGAGTTCTTTGGCGACGACGTCGAGGCGATCAAGGAGATCGACGCCCTGCGCGGGGTCCCGCGCGGGACCATGCAGCGCGTCACGATCTTCCCGGCGAGCCACTATGTGACCCCCGCCTCGCAACTGCGCAAGGCGATCCAGGGCATCAAGGAGGAGCTGCAGGTCCGCCTGTTCGAGCTCAAGGAGAAGATCCGCCTGGTCGAGGCCCAGCGCCTCGAGCAGCGCACGATGTTCGACCTCGAGATGCTCGAGGAGATGGGCTTTTGTTCGGGCGTCGAGAACTACTCGCGCCACCTGACCGGCCGCGACCCTGGCCAGCCGCCGCCCACGCTCCTCGACTACTTCCCTGACGACTACCTGACGATCGTCGACGAGTCGCACCAGACGATCCCGCAGGTCGGAGCGATGTACGCGGGCGACCGCAGCCGCAAGACCACGCTCGTCGAGCACGGGTTTCGCCTGCCCTCGGCGATGGACAACCGCCCGCTCAAGTTCGAGGAGTGGGAGGAGCGCTGCCACCAGACGATCTTCCTGAGCGCCACCCCGGCCTCCTACGAGATCGGCAAGACGCAGGGCGTCGTCGTCCAGCAGATCATCCGTCCGACCGGCCTGCTCGACCCGGAGATCTTCATCCGCCCGATCACCAACCAGGTCGACGACCTGCTCGAGGAGATCCGCGATCGTACCAGCCGGGGCGAGCGCATCCTGGTGACCACGCTGACCAAGCGCATGTCGGAGGACCTCACCGAGTACTACAGCGACCTCGGCATCAAGGTCCGCTACCTCCACTCGGACGTCGAGACCCTCGATCGCGTGGAGCTGCTACGTGGCCTGCGACGCGGCGAGTTCGACGTGCTGGTCGGCATCAACCTCTTGCGCGAGGGCTTAGACCTGCCGGAGGTCAGCCTGGTGGCGATCCTCGACGCCGACAAGGAGGGCTTCCTGCGCGAGACCAAGAGCCTGATCCAGACCTGCGGCCGCGCGGCGCGTAACCTGCACGGCAAGGTGATCATGTACGCCGACCGCATCACCAAGAGCATGCAGGCGTGCATCGAGGAGACCGGCCGTCGGCGCATCGCCCAGGCCGAGTACAACGAGCTGCACGGCATCATCCCCCGTAGCACGCACGCGCCGATCAACGTGCTCGAGGCCGACGCCAAGCCCGAACTGGCGCCCAAGAAGCAGAAGGCCTCCGACCTGCCGATCGGCCTCGGGCCGCTCACCGACGCCGACCTGCTGCCGGAGGAGCTCAACGGCAGGATCGCCGAGGTGCGCGCGCAGATGACCGAGCTCGCCAAGGCCCTGCGCTACGAGGAGGCCGCCAAGCTGCGCGACCGCCTGCGCGTCCTCGAAGCCCGCAAGCTCGAGTTCATCTGAGGCTCGTTGTATGACCGACGAGCGCACCCTCGAGGCACAGGCCCGTGAAGCCCACGAGCGTCGCTACATGGTCAAGCTCGGCCAGCGCATCCGCGCGGTCCGGGAGGAGCGCGGCCTGACCCAACAGGCCGTCGCACGGTCCGCGGGCATCGCCACCGACATGGTCTCTCGCCTCGAGAACGGCCACTACACGAGCCCCGGCCTGCGCACGCTCCTGCGGATCGCCGAGGGCATGGGCGTGTCGCTGGCGCTGCTGCTACCGGATGCGCCGAGCGCCCCGAACTCGGCCCCGGAGAGCGCCCTCAAGGCCCGCCTGAGCGCCCTGGCCCACCGCGCCGAGCCGCACGAGCTCGACCTGCTGGTCGACATCGCCAGCGTGATCGTCGGCCGCTCGCAGCCCTGAGGTCAGGCCAATTGCGAAGCGCCCGGGACCGACGGCCACCGGGCGCTGTCGCGACGCGCTCAGAAGTTGAGCGTGTAGCCGACGCCCGCGCCGCCGCGCAGCAGCGTCGGGTACACGGCGGTCTTCGGCGGCGTGTTGGTGGGCTTCCAGTTCTCCCACTTCTTGTAGCGGACGCGGTAGCCGATGCCGACCGACAGCAGCACCGCGCCGAGCAGCGCTGCGGCGGCGGTGGCCGGCACTGAGAAGGTGTTGTTCTGCTTGTTCTTGCAGGCGAAGGAGTTGGCCGGCTCGTCGCACTTGGTCAGGAAGAAGCTGGTGATGACGCCAGCGATGCCGAGACCGAACAGCGAGCCACCGGCGATCATCAGGCCGGTGCCCTTGGCCTTGTACTTGCCGTTGGCGACGGTCGGCTCGGGCGGACGCTGCGGTCCCACGGGCGCCGGTGGCGGAGCGGGTGGCGCGATGACCTCGGGCGGCGGCGGCTCGGGGGTCGGCTCAGCCGCCTCGGCCGGCGTCTCGCCGGGGACCTCGGTCGGCGTCTCGCCCGGCGCCGTGATGGCCCCGGTTCCGTCGACGCCTCGGTTCGAGTCCTCGGGCGTGCCGGTCGTCGGCGTCGTGCCGGTGGCCGGCGGCGTGGCCGGGGCGGTCGCCTGGGCCGCGTGCGCCTCGCTCGAGTGACAGGGCAGCGCGACCAGAGTGGCGGCCAGGACAGAACAGTGGATCCGTGAGGTGAACGAGGCCTTCATGCTGCTTCCAGGGTTCGGGACGCCGACTTCGGCCGAGTATCGTACGGGGACCGCAGCTTCACAAGCCCCAAGCCGGCACCACGGCTCCGCGGCATTCCCCCCGCGATCGGACATCGAAGCGACGCCCTGGTCCGGATCTTCACCAGCGCTAAAACCGCGTTACACTGGGCAAACGCCATGCCGATGCTCGCAGACCTCGATCACCCCCCGCGGTCCCGGACGCGGGACATGCTCCTCGGCGCCTTGTGTGGCCTGCCGCTGGTCGGCTTGCTCGCGTGGTTCCTGCTGCCGAGCCTGATCCACAGCGTCACCGGCGGCGCCGGCGAGTATGACCAGCGTCTGCGAGCCGAGGACGCGTACATGCAGGCGGTGTGCAGCCAGGCCTTCGACCTCGCCCGCGACGAGCAGCTCTGCGAGTGCGTGCTCGCCGTCGAGTTCCCCGCGCTCGACTGCCGCCAGCCGTTCCTGCGCTGGAGCCTCGACCGCCACCACGCCCGCTGCGCCGAGCCCGAGGTCCGCAAGCCCTCGCTGACCTTTTGTAGCTGCATCGACACCCTGGCCGGGCGGATCAGCGAGGCCGAGGCGGAGGGCGAGACGCCGAGCGGCGACATCCAGCGCGTCGGCAAGTGCCTCGAGTTGCCCGACGCGTTCCCGTTGCCAGACCTCGAGGCGCTGACCCCTGCGGCGCCCTAGACCAGCGCGTAGCGCATCCGCCAGACTCTCTGACCCCGCGCGAGAGTCGTCGCCTCGCGGCGGCTCTCGGCCACGAATGGGTTGCCGCGCCAGAAGCTCCACGGCTCGAGCATGTTGGTCAGGCGCGGGTCGGCCTCGACGACCTCCATGATCTCGAGCGCGACCTCGAAGACGTCGCTGGCGACGTGCAGCTCGCCGCCCGCCCGCAACTGCGCCGCGATCACCTCGACGAGCGCCGGCTCGATGACCCGCCGCTTGTGGTGGCTCTTCTTGAACCATGGATCCGGGAACAGCAGGTGGAAGCGGTCGACGCTGGCCGGCGCGAACACGCGGTCGAGGTCGACGTTGAGGTTGGTATACGCGAAGCGCAGGTTCTCCAGCCCGAGCTCCTGCGCGCGCACGCGGTTGCGGGCCAGGCAGGCCTCACGGATCTCGAGTCCAGCGACCAGCGACCGGGGGTTCTCGGCGGCGAGCTGGAAGCTAAACTCCGCGTCGGCGCAGCCGAGCTCGACCTCCACGCGGCAGTCCTGGGCCAGCGTCGGCGGGCGCTCGACGGGCCGCGCCCGCACGTGCATGAAGTGCTCGCCGAGCGGGTTGACGTGCTGACGGATCTTGCGCACGAGTTTACCTGCCCTTTCGGACAGGTCCGGTTCTAGCGCTTGGCCTTCGGGATCTTGGCGGCGTCGGCGATGAAGCGCTGCAGGCCGACGTCGGTCAGCGGGTGCTTGATGAGCTGATGAATGACCTTGAGCGGGATCGTGGCGACGTCGGCGCCGAGGCGCAGGGCCTCGAGCACGTGGGTCGGCGAGCGCACGGAGGCGACCAGCACCTCGGTCTCGAAGTCGTAGTTGTTATAGATCTCGACGATCTGGGCGACCGTGTCCATGCCGTCGTGGCCGACGTCGTCGAGGCGGCCGACGAACGGCGAGATGTAGGTCGCGCCGGCCTTGGCCGCCAGCATCGCCTGGATCGGCGAGAAGCACAGCGTCACGTTGGTGCGGATGCCCTCGCTGGTCAGCTCCTTCACGGCGCGCAGACCGTCGGCGATCAGCGGCAGCTTGACGACGATGTTGGGGGCGATCGCCGCGAGGTCGTGGGCCTCCTCCATCATCTCGTCGAAGTTCACCGACAGCACCTCGCCGGAGACCGGGCCGTCGACCAGGTCGCAGATCTCGGCGAGCACGTCGCGCATCGGCCGACCGGTCATGGCGACCAGCGTGGGGTTGGTCGTGACGCCGTCGAGCAGGCCGAGCGACATGGCCTCCCGGATCTCGGCGATGTCGGCGGTGTCGATGAAGAGCTTCATGGGCCGGGGTGGTAGCACGGGGCGGCCTGCGCTTGTCAATGCCGGCCATCCGCACTAGCCTCCGCGCGTCCGCATGCCCACGCCCAAGCTCGGTATCCTCGCCAGCGACGAGAAGGCCTTCCATCCCGCCCGCGAGTCCGACCCCGTCTCGCTCGTCGTCCTTCGATCCACCCTGGTCAACCCGCCCCGTGCCGCTGGTGCGCGCTCGGTCGCGGAGAACATCCTCAAGCTGCACCCGTACGCCAGCCTCGTGCCCTACGTCTGGCACCTGGTCACCCATGGCCCGGAGGACCACCTGCGCGAGCTCGCCTCGCGCTCGCTGCCCGGTGAGGCCCGGCGCTTCGGACACTTGCAGAGCACACCGGAGGTCCAGGAGGCCTGGCAGACCAGCCTGCGCTGCGCCCAGGCATTCGGGGCCAAGTACATGATCCTGCGCACCCCGGCGAGCTTCACGCCGAGCACCGCCAACCACGCCCGCCTCGCCGCCTTCGCGGAGGCTCGCGCCGCCGAGGGCATCGAGCTGGTGTGGGAGGCTGAGGGTCTGTGGGAGCCGGCCCAGACGCTCTCCGTGGCCCGCAAGCTCGGCATGCAGACGGTCATCCCTGCGTTCGACGGCGCCGGTCGGCCGTTCACTGGCAGCCTCGAGCGCCGCTGGCTGCGGGTCGACGGCGCCGGCCCGACCACCAAGCTGCGCGGCATCCTGGCCGAGTCTCTGGCCTACGCGATGTCCGAGGCCGACGTGCCCGCGCCGGTGCTGTTCGCCGGCCCCCGCGCCTACGCCAACATGCGTGCCTTCGCGGTCGAGCTGGCGATCGATGATGATGAAGATGATGACGACGAGGATGGCGACGACGCATCCGACGAGCAGGCGGACGACGGCGCTGATGAGTGACCGCCGCTTGACCGTTGACTGCTGAGCGGACTGCTTGACCGCCGACTGCTGGCTGCTGAACGGACCGCTGACTGCTGAGCGGATGCGCGCTGGCGCGCTGGCGCGGCTGGGTCACTTTGCGCCGGTCGGGTCGCACCGGGGTCCGGCTTCGCCGACCGCGCCGCTGGCGCTTAAAAGAAAACCGCCGAGGTCGGGTGACCATCGGCGATTTTTTTGGCCCTAGTGGCCAGGTACAGCGGCTCCGAGGAGACCGCTTGGGCCATCAGGCCGCGGTACCGCGCTTGGCGGTCTTCTTGCCGGCCTTCTTGCCAGCCTTCTTCGCGGTCTTCTTGGCACCAGTGGCCTTGGTGGCCTTCTTCGCAGCGCCACGCTTGGCGCCGCCGGCCTTCTTCGCAGCCTTCTTTGCACCGGTCTTCTTGCTGGCCTTCTTGGCACCAGCCTTCTTCGCGGTCTTCTTGGCGGCGACCTTGGCGGTCTTCTTGGCGGCGGTCTTCTTGCTGGCCTTCTTGCCAGCAGTCTTCTTCGCGGCCTTCTTCTTCGCGGTCTTGCGCTTCGAGGTCTTCTTGTCGGCCTCGGGCGTGGTCGGGTCGTTGTTTTCGAGCGCCATAACGTGTGGTCCCTCCTTCAGGGGCAACGGTTCTGACCAGTAGTTACATATAAGTCTCACGTAGTGTCAACGCCAATTAACATCTTTTTTACTCAATTATACGAAGGTGAACGACTCTTGTAGGACACTGAGGCCTTTTCGAAGACTTTAGAGAGTTGACTCACAATTTATCGGCGGTCGTGACGCCACGAGAGTGTGCAGCTCGCGCCGTCTCTCCCCGCTTGCGAGGAACCCCACGGGTGAGCGACAAGACCAAGGTCCCATGCTGACCATCGACTGGACCTCCCAGGACCCCGCGACAGCCGCCCTCCAGACCCTCGCGGTCCCCATCTCCAGCCGCGAGAGCGCACCCGCCATCGATAAAATGTTCGGCGCAGCGATCGCGCAGGCTTCTGCGGCCGCCCGGTTTCAGGGTCGCCCCGGCGAGTCGTTCCGCTTCACCCGCGAGCGCGACGGGGCGCTCCAGACCGTCGTTCTGTTGGGGATCGGCGCCGACGCCCTGAGCCCCGGGCGCTGGCGCGGCCTCTCCCACGCCGCCGTTCGCGCCGCCAGTGAGGTCGGCAGCGACCACCTCGTGCTCGACCTGCGCCACGCCGTGCAACTCGGCACCGGCAGCATCCCCGCCCCGCAGCTCGGCAACCTGCTCACCCAGGGCCTCGAGCTCGCCACCTACCGCTACGACCGCTACATCGCCGAGGCCCGTCGCAAACCGATCACCGTCAAGCGCGTGAGCGTCGTCGGGGTCGACGCCGCCGGCAACGAGGGCGTCAACCGCGGCCAGGAGGTCGCCGCTGCCGTCGCCCGCGCCCGCGACCTCGTCAACGGCCCGGCCAACCAGGTCACGCCGAGCTACCTCGCGCAATTCGCCGCCGATGTCGTCACCCGCCTCGAGGGCACCGCGGACGTCAAGCTCACCGTGCTCGAGCGCGACGACTGCGAGAAGCTCGGCATGGGCTCGTACCTCGCCGTGTCCCTCGGCAGTGATCAACCCCCGAAGTTCATCCACCTGCAGTACACCCCGCGCGGCGAGAACAAGGGCCGCGTGTGCCTGGTCGGCAAGGGCGTCACCTTCGACTCCGGCGGCCTGTCGATCAAGCCCAGCGACGCGATGATGGGCATGAAGATGGACATGGGCGGCGCAGCGGCTGTCCTCAGCGCGCTCGAGGGCGCGGCCCGCCTCGGCGCTCCGTGGGAGGTCCATGCGATCGTCGCCGCGACCGAGAACATGACCGGCGGCGCCGCCTACAAGCTCGGCGACGTGCTCACCGCGTCCAACGGCAAGACCATCGAGATCGACAACACCGACGCCGAGGGCCGCCTGACCCTCGCCGACGCGCTCGTGTACGCCGGCAAATTGCAGCCGACCTACACCCTCGACTTCGCAACCCTGACCGGCGCATGCATCGTCGCCCTCGGACCGCATATCGCCGGCGTCATGACCAGGGACGATGAGCTGTGCGCGCAGTGGCTCGCCGCCGGTGAGCGCGCCGGCGAGGACGCGTGGCGCCTGCCGCTGCCCGAGGTGCTCAAGGAGCAGCTCAAGAGCCCGATCGCCGACATGCGCAACACCGGCGAGCGCTGGGGCGGGGCGATCACCGCCGGCCTGTTCTTGTCGGAGTTCACCGAGGGCCAGCGCTGGGTGCACGTCGACATCGCCGGCCCGGCGATGGTCCGCAAGCCCTTCGGCGTCAACGACGAGGGCGGCTCCGGCTACGCGGTCGCCACCATCCTCGAGTTCCTACGTTGATTTGGACATGACCTTCGGGTCATGTCCCTTGGGACAGGGCTAGTTGAGGAACTTGATCTCGGTGATCAGGTTGTTCTCGACCGCGATCTCGATCTCGCTCGAGGTACCGTCGCAGTCGAGGTTGTTCATCACGTACTGCCCGATCCTCGGGCCGCTCGTGCAACGGATGAAGGTGTGGAAGCGGACCGCGCGGGCCTCCGTCTTGCTGCCCTGGCTGTCCGCCGGCGGGCCCCACACCATGAACGCGACGAACTCCTTGTAACCGACCTTGACCTCGCCCCTCTTGACCGCCTCGCGCTCCTCGTTCGACAGCTCCGACCAGCGCGCCCACAGACCCTTTTGCTCGAGGAAGTTTTGCCGCTGCGACTCCTGCAACTTCAAGTACGCGCCCCGGTCGTTGTTGTTGGGCAGGTTGTAATAAAACTTACGGTCGAGGTCGGGCAATCTCTCCGGCGTCATGGCGCAGGCCAGTGTGCCGCAGAGCATGAGACCGGCGACCAGGCGCGACAGCGAGGAGGTGAAGGAGCGAGGCATGCGGTGCATCATAGGCAAGCTGTCCGGCGGTTCAAGAATGCGGCAGTGTGTGCGAGCCGAAGGACCACCCCCATCGGCCGCAATGGCCCCTTCGACGCCGGGCAGTCCGCGGACTTCGCCGTCGTCCGTGAAGTCGCGGTAAAGCCCGCTGGCATCCGTTTGGCCGCGGATCTCGAGTTCGCCGTCGGGCCGTGGGGGCTGAGAGCCGTCGCCTAACTCACAAGGGTGGGGGGGGCGCCCGTGTCCGCCCGTCATGCTCGGGAGCGAGCCGCGGACGTTGACATGACGCGCCAAAATGATAGCCTGGCGAGGCTTTTCGGCGGATCTACGCCCGCTCCTTGAAGGCGCTTCATGAGCGATTTCAATATTGGTGACAAGGCCGTCTACCCCGGCCACGGTGTGGCAGAGGTGACGGGCTTGGAACGGCGAGAGATTGCCGGCTCTGCCATGGAATTTTATGTCCTTCGTGTCCTCGAAAATGACATGAAGGTCATGGTCCCGAAGACCAACGCGGCCGCCGTCGGCCTGCGGCGGATCGTCGGGGAGCCGGAGATCAAAGAGGTCTACGGCGTTTTATCGCGTCGAGGCGAGAAGATCTCCACCGCCACCTGGAATCGGCGGTACCGCGAATACATGGAGAAGATCAAGACCGGCTCGCTGATGGAGATCGCCGCCGTGCTGCGCGACCTCTCCATCCTGCGTAGCGACAAGGACCTGAGCTTCGGCGAGCGCAAGATGCTCGACACGGCCCGCACCCTGCTCGTGCAGGAGCTCGCCCTGGCCAAGGGCGTCGAGAACTCGGACGTCCTCCGCGAACTCGACGAGATGTTCCCGCTGCAATGACCCGATGACCGCGGTCACGCGGTCACGGGATCACAGGTCAGCGGTGCGCATGAACATCGGTTGTGCCAGTAGCCACAGGCTGAGCATGCTCATGGCGATCATGCCGACCATCATCACCAGGTGCACGCGCAGGGCGGCCTTGCGGTCGCCGTCGTAGACGCGCATCGCCTCGCGCTGGGCGACGTAGATGCCGTAGATGTGACCGACGATGACGAGCGCGACCTGGAGGTACCAGATGCTCTCCGGAGACCACAACGCCGTCAGCGGGGCGCGAGCCGTGCCGAACAGGTCGTGACCCCAGCCGAGCGGGTCGGAGATCAGGCGCCGCACCTTCGACCACTCCCAGAACACGTGCACCGCGTTGTGGGCCAGGTGATAGAAGAGCGCGATCGGCAGCAAGGTGTAGCTAAACTTGATGAACAGCTTGCGCGTGCCGACCTCGGGCCGGCCGCTCGCCAGGCGCATCGTGGCGCACAGCAGCCAGTACAGCAGCCCGGGGACGACGATGCAGCCCAGCATCATCAGGCTAAAGGTCAGCGTGCCGCCGTGGCTGCCGGCGAAGCCGAGGATGTCGCTGCCGAACACGGCGAGCTGCGCGTCGACGATCGCGCCGCGGATCCCGGTCTCCCACTCCATCCACAGGGGGATCATCGCCGCCCCGTGGAAGGCGCTGACGATGAAGATCAACAGCGCCATGTAGGCCTCGTCGGCGCGGCTGCGGTGGCGACCGAGCACGTCGGCGCCGGTGCTGCGCAGGTTGAGGCCGATGTTGTCGTGCGGGCAGGTCTTCACGCACTCGGTGCACAGCGTGCAGTACTCGTTCTCATTCATCGCGCCCATGAACTCGTGCGTGGGACACGGGTAGCCGCGCTCATTGCCGTGGTAGCAGTCCTTGGTCTTGCACGCGCGACACACCTCGGGGTCGCGACGACGCAGCTCGAGCATGCCCATCATCGCGTACTGGCCTGAAACTCGACCCACGAAGCAGACGTAGCGGCACATCGCCTTGCGCTCGTAGATGACCAGCAGCAGCCACGACAGCACGATCATGAAGATGCCGAGCACCGAGGTCAGCCAGGGCCGATTGGCGGCGTCGAAGATGATCTCGAGCCAGGTGGCGAGCCCGAACAGCACGATCGCCGGCCACATCCAGAGCTTGAAGCGCGGGTACTTTTTATTAAGACTGGCGATCTTGCGGACCGGCGTCAGACCCCTGCGCATGAACCAGTCGGGGATCGCCGTCCACGGGCACATCTGGCACCAGAGGTTGCCAAACAGCAGCACCATGAAGATCAGGCCGATCCACCAGATGTTCCAGGTCAGCACCGGCGCGAGGTTTCGGCCCGGCTCCTGAGAACCAACCAGGCCGATCACGATCACGGCGAGGAACGCGATCACCACCGGCAACTGGATCAGCGGCTGAAACCACCGACTCTTCATCGCCCGCGCGAGCCATGACCAACGGGTCAGCTCGAACTTCCAGTAACGGCGCGGCTGCCCCGTACGCCGCTCGAACAAGGTGAACGAGGCCAGCAAGATGACGATGACGCCGATGAAGAACGCCTCGTTGGGGATCCCCGGCATCAGGTGCACGTAAGCCTTCTTCTTGACGGTCTTGACGTCGTGGAAGGCGGTCGGATCGAAGAAACCACCGCTGCGGATCTCCCCGAGTTGCTGCTCCGTGAGACCGAGATCGTCGGCGGGCTGGTCCTCGCTGAGCACACGCGCGCCGGTGCTGGTCCGCTTGCCGCCGAACCTGTCCTCGGAGACAGCCTCTGGACGCGTGCCGGGCGCGATGTCCTCGACGACCGGCGGCCTCGGGATGTCCTCTACGACCGGCATCGGCGGCGCCGCGGGCAGGTCCTCCACCACCGGTTGGGGCGGGGTCTGCATCGCTCCGACCAGCGCCTGGACCTGCGGGTCGGTCTGCAGGGCTGCATGCACGAGCACTGCATCGGTGTCCCGCGCCTCGACCCGCGCGCCGACGATCCACGCGAGGCCGAGCACCGCCAGGCTGCTGGCGAACCATCGCGCGAAGCGACCGCCTCGCAGCAGCAGCAGCGGATCGTCTTCTTCGGGGGTGGAGGGCGCCTGCGTGGTGAGGACAGGCAAGCGCACGCGGCGGGGGCTTTGCTGGTTCACGTGCCACCTCCGCTGAGCTCGGCGAGCACGAGCACGTTCGGCGCGCGCACCCAGGTCTCCGGCTCACTGGTTTTGTAGCGCCCGGCGTTGAGGTCGACGACTTCGTTGGCCGTCAGTTCGCAGTCGGCCTCCTTGCTGCGATCGAGGGTCGTCCACAGGACCTGACCCTTGCCCTCGCTGAGCTCGGGATTGTTCGGCACGCCGGCACCGATCGCCAGATGCTCGCCGACGGCGTCGAGCGCGAGTGCCCACGGCGCGTGCCCGCTGGCCAGGAGATCGAGGCCCCCGAGCTTGCCGCACAGGCTCGCCGAGGCCCCACCGCGCACGATCACTACGCCCGGGTCGGGCAACGCCGAGGCTACCAGCCACAGCGGCTCGCTCGCGCCGGCCGGCCGCAGCAGCACCGGCTGGCGCAGCAGACGGACCTGTTGCAGCTCCGGGAGCACGTCCTTGGTGGGAATGCTCTTCGGTGTACATTCACCGGTGAGCTGCCACAGCCGCGGCGACTCGGCGAGCTGGGCCTGGATCGCCAGCATGCCGCCGGCGCCGTCGGGTGCGACGAACTGCGTGGTCCAGGCCCCGCCGCCGCCGAGCTTGAAGCCACACCCGGCGATCTTGCTGGCGACGTCGGAGATCGGTGTGGTGGCGAAGTCGTCGGGCAGCGCGAGGATGGCGACGGTCTCACTGCCGTCGCACGCGACCGCGATCCGCGACATGTCCGTGTTGAGCGGTGTGAGCTGCCAGGCGCCGATGCACGGCACATCGAGGGCGCCGAGGTCGAAGCTCGCGGGCGTCGCCGCGAAGTCCGACGGGTCGACCACCAGGACTTCACTCGGTGTGGTCCACTGCGAGGTCTGCAGGTTGTTGGCGAACACGCCGACGAGCAAGCGGCCCGTTGGATGTGCCAGCATGAAGATGCCCTCGCGGCGACCGTGCGGGAGCGCCTCGACGCCCGCCGAGAAGCTCGCGTTGTTGAAATAGTTCGTGGTCGCAAAGCTGCCGCCCGCCGGCAGCTCGGCGAAGGCGGCCCGCGGGAAGCGAACCAGCGAGCCCTGGTCGGTGTCGGGATAGTGGCCGACGGTGACGATGAGGTCAGTGTCCGTCAGGACCAGCTCGTACGGCTCATCGAGCAGATTTCCGCTGATCTGCTGGCCGGATGGGTCGGGCTTGAGGTCGAGGTCGATGCGGCCGCGCAGGGTCGCCGTGTTCACGTCGTAGATGTCGACGCGGTCGTCGAGGGTCTGGCTGACCAGCAGCAGCGTACACGGTGGGCTGCCACACGCGAACAGCCCCGTCTCGACGACGCCGGTGGTCGGCTCGCCAGTACTCTCGGATCCGGACGTCGACGCGGTCAGCGTGTCGACGGGGTTATTGGGTAGGCAGGCTGGCATGGCCAGCATGACCGCGAGGACCGGCGACACAGGGCGCGACCACATGCAGTCACGCTAACACAACGCCGCGTGGGCTTGCACGACTCACTCGCGGCGGCCGAGGGCGACCTTCATCAGCAGCAGGGCCTCACGGGCGGCGTTGCCGACGAGCTGGCTCTCCTCGGGTTCGGCGGCGACGCCGAGCAGTCCGGCCTTGCCCATGGTGAAGTTGCTGTCGAGGGCCCGGTCGCGAAGCTGGGTGAGGAAGGCGTCCTGGGTCAGCTCGAGGTTGCCGCGATAGTCATAGACCTTGATGCGATTGATCTTCCCGCCGGAGTTGACCCCGATCCCAACCTCGAGGGTGAGGATGCCGCCGTCGAGGATCTTCGGCTTGGTGCGCGGGTCAATGAAGATCGCCACGCCGAGGAAGTTGCCGGGCTTGTCCTGGGCGATGAAGAACTCGGGCTGCTTGTCCTCCGGGTAGAGCTCGAAGCCAAGCTGCGCCTCGAGGAACTTCACCTCGGCCTCCGAGAAGCTGTAACGCTTGATCCGCCACGCGTTCGGATCGGCGTCCGGGAACAACTTCATCAAGTTGCGGTGGGTGACCTCCCAGGTGCCCCACTTGGCGAGGTGCGCCTCGCTCGGCGGAGCCGGCAGCGCGAGGCACATGAGCAGCGACAGACCGAACTTGACCGCGTGGCGCTTGAGCATGGAGCCTCCCGCGACGACGATGGCCGCGGAGGGCAGGGACGTCAAGCCGCGCGAAAGCTTCACGCGGGGTCCGACCTAGAAGTCGGCGACCGCCTGAAAGGTGAAGTTGTCGTTGTGCAGGCGGTTGGCGCGCCCGCCGTCCTCGCGCACGAAGGCGTACTCGGCCTTGATGGTGAAGCGCGGCAGGACCGGGAAGCGCAGGCCGACCACGTGGGCCTGCAGGGCCTCGTCGTAGCGAAACTCGTCCGAGAAGTCCGAGGCGACCGGGCCGCCTGGAGACGCGCGCGGCACGTCGAGGTCGGGGTCGGCGTGGTCGAAGCGATACTGCGCGATGAGGCCCGGCAAGCGGGTCTTCTTGCGCCGCCACAGCGGCTGGGCGACCTGCGCGTAGCCGCCGAGCATGCGGCGGTCCGCGAGCACGGGGTTGGTGGGATCTTGCCTGGCGGCTGCGTCGACGCCGTAGACCACCTCGCCGCGCAGGTGCGGCAGCGGGTATCGGCTCTGGAACACCTCGTCGAAGTTGAGGTCGAGGTGAGCCCCGACGCGCCAGGTCTCGGCCTGGGCGGCGTCGACGAAGGTCTTGCCCTGAAAGCTGGGGATCTTGAAGCTGCTCTCGGGGTGCTTGCCCCACACGAACGAGCCGCCGAGGTTGAGCGCGGGGACCGGGCGGATCATAGCCCTGGCGACCAGCGACTTGTTGCCGTTGTTGTCGGGCGAGATGCCGAGCACCGAGCCATCCCCGCGGGGGATGTTCTCGACGCCGCGCAGGCGTCGCTCACAGGTCTCGACATATTGGCCGACTGGTTGGTAGCGATAGAGCTGGTCGTTGCTGCGGGTCTGCGTGCACGCGTCGCCGTTGAGCACACCGACGTCGATCTCGATCGGCCGCTTGCCGTGCCCGAAGGTCGGCTTCCACTTGACGGTCGCGCCGATGTCGATCCACGTGCCGGGGTAAACTCGTCCGGCGCTCATCGCCAGCGGACGGCTCGCCCACCAGCGCACTGGCGCGTCGTGCTCCTCGTCCTCGAGACCGAAGGGCACCACGAACACTCCGCCGGTCGCCTTGAAGCCCTCGCTAAACCACCGCGGCGCCTTGCTGGCCCACGCGAAGGGGTTGACCTCGAGCGCGGCGGCCTCCATCAAGACGACGGGGTTGAACGCTGGCGAGACGTCAGCCGCGCCGGCGGTGGCGCGAGGGATCGAGATGAACTCGAAGGCGATCCGCACGAACACGACGTCCGAGTAGACCGGCGCGCCGACATAAAGGTTGGCCGCGCCGCCGCCGAAATAGGGCAGGGTCTTGAGCTGGTCGAAGGTGCCGGTCGTCGGGTTGCGCATCGCCGTGTTGGTTCGCTCGGTGACCGCGAAGTTGAAGCCGAGGTAACCGCGGACCTGGATGCCGCCGCCGGTCGCGTCACCGGCGAGCTTGCCGGGATCGAAGAAACCCGCGCCGCCACCGGCGATCGGCTTGCGGTCCTTCGCGCCGCCGAGCACGATCTTCGGCTCGGCAGTCGGTGCGCCGGGGCGAGTCGGGAGCTGCTCGATCGGGGGCATCGGTGGGGCGCCGGGTCCCTCGATACTGGCCGGGGGGGGCGTGGTGCCAGGAGCGAGAAAATCGCCGGGCGCGGGCGCGGGCGTGCCGGATGGGATCTTGGTGCCAGTGGTACCGGCGCCGAAGAAGTCGCCGCTCGCAGAGGATGTGGCGGGCGGTGTGAGAGCGTCCGGGTTCGGAGGCGTGACGGCGAGCGGCACCTCGGCGGTCCGACCGCTCGGCTGGGCCGGCGCTTGCGCGAGCCAGACGCCGATGACGGGGACGAGCGGGAGCATGAACGCGGGGTCCGGCGGACTCTACCTCAGGTCCGTCGGCTTGTGATACGCCAGAGGGCGTGACGCGCTGGCTCTTGACCCTCACGTTGACGATGGGAGCCGGCTGCGGGTCGGGCACCGGCACGCCACCGGCGCCCGCCTCCGGCAAGGAGGCCCTCACCACCCCCTACGTGGCGATCCAGGAGACACTGGCGCGTGACAGCATCGACGGGCTGTCGCAGTTGTCAGCGCGGGTCGTGACCGCCGCCGAGCCGGTGCAGGACCGCCAGGGCATCGCCGAGGTGGTGGCGGGTGCCGGACGGGTGGCGGTGCAAGACATCGACACGGCCCGTCTGGCCTTTTCAAAGATGAGCCTGGGACTGATCGCGTACCTCAAGCAGCACCCGGGCGAGCGGGCCGACCTCGAGGTCGTGTTCTGCCCGATGGCATTTAATAACAAGGGCGCCCACTGGGTGCAGCGCAGCGGCGAGGTCGTCAATCCCTATCACGGCATGATGATGCTGCACTGCGGCGACAAGGTCGCGTGGGACCAGGCGCCGGGCTGAGGTGTCCACGACCTGTCCTCGGGGACAGGTCGTGATGGAGGCCTCAAATATCGAGGTTACGGGCGTTGAGCGCGTTGTTGACGATGAAGTCCCGACGCGGCTCGACGTTGTCGCCCATGAGCACCGAGAACACGTTGTCGGCCTCGACGTTGTCACCGACACGGACCTTGAGGAGGGCGCGGCGGGTGACGTCCATCGTGGTCTCCCACAACTGCTCGGGGTTCATCTCGCCGAGGCCCTTGTAGCGCTGGATCTGCAGGCCGCTGCGGCCGAGCTCGCCGACGTTCTGGACGACGTCGACCAGGCGGGCCGGCTCGGCGACGACGTCCTGGCCGCGGTACAGGCGGTACGGCGGGAGGCCGAGGGTGTCCATGTAGTGGCGGACCTTGAGCATCTCCTGGACCGGGTAGGAGGTGGTGAACTCGTGGTCGACGACCTCATACTGGGCGACGCCGTCGGCGATGATCTGCAGGCGTATCGCTCGGCGCTCGATCGCTGTGCCGGCGGTGGCCCGCGCGGCGTCGCGGATCGGGTCGCTGGCCTCGGGCACGACCTCGAAGCTGATGCGCGCGAGCGGCATCGCCTGGGCCACAGCGACCTGCATGCGGCGGCCGAAGTCGGTGATGGCGGCCTCATCGGCGAACACCTCCGGTTTGATCGCGCCCCGGTGGAGGTCGTTGAGCAGGTGGTCGACGACGGGGGCTCGGTGCTCGCGGGCCATCGACTCCATCAGGTGGCGATAGCGCAGGCCCTGGCGGGCGATCTCGCCGAGGACCTCGGGCATCACGAAGTGCCCGCCGATCGACAGGCGCATGCTGTCGACCGCGTTGCTGATGATGAAGTCCTCGAGCGCGACGTCGTTCTTGAGATACGACTCGGACTTGCCGGACTTGACCTTGTAGAGCGGCGGCTGGGCGATGTGTAGATGGCCGCGCTCGATGATGTCGGGGAAGTGGCGGTAGAAGAACGTCAGCAGCAGCGTGCGGATGTGCGAGCCGTCGACGTCGGCGTCCGTCATGATGACGATGGTGTGGTAGCGCAGCTTGCTGATGTCGTAGTTGTCCGCGCCGATGCCGGTGCCGAGCGCGGTGATCAGCGTGATGATCTCCTGGCTGGAGAGCATCTTGTCGATGCGGGCCTTCTCGACGTTCAAGATCTTGCCGCGTAGCGGCAAGATGGCCTGGGTCTTGCGATCGCGACCCTGCTTGGCGGAGCCGCCGGCCGAGTCACCCTCGACGAGGAACAGCTCGGCGTGTTCGGGGTTGCGCTCCTGACAGTCGGCGAGCTTGCCGGGCAGCGAGAGGCCGTCGAGGATGCCCTTACGGGTGATCGTCTCGCGGGCTTTGCGGGCGGCTGCGCGGGCGCGGGCGGCCAGCAGCGCCTTCTCGACGATCAAGCGAGCCGAGCGCGGGTTCTCCTCGAGGTAGCGGCCGAGCTCCTCGGTGATGACGGTGGACACCAGGCTGGTGACCTCGCCAGAGACCAGCTTGTCCTTGATCTGCGAGCTGAATTTCGGGTCCGGGTGGCGGATGGAGACGACGCCGACCAGGCCCTCACGGACCTCCTCGCCGGCGAGCGTGTCCTTGTGACCCTTGAGCGCGCCGCTCTCGCTGGCGTACTTGTTGATGACCTTGGTCAGCGCGGTGCGAAACCCGGTGAGGTGGGTGCCGCCGTCGCGATTTGCGATGTTGTTGGTGTAGCAGAGGATCGTCTCCTGATAGACATCGGTCCACTGCATGGCGATCTGGACGCCGAGGACCGCGGTGCGGCCCTCGTGTTCGAACTCGATGTCTTTATTGAAGACGACGATGTCGCCGATCGGCTCCTTGTTCTGGGCCAGCAGCTTGACGAAGCTCGGCACGCCGCCCTCTCCGTCGAACACGCGCTCCTTGCCGTTCCGCAGGTCACGGAGCGTCATCTTGACGTTGCTGTTGAGGTAGCTGAGCTCGCGGAAGCGACTGGAGAGGATCTCGAAGTCGATCTCGGTGGTCGAGAAGACCAGGGGGTCGGCGTGGAAGTGGACGCGGGTTCCACGACGATCGGCGGGCCCGACGTGCACCACTTCCGTCACCGGGGTGCCGCGCTCGAAGCGGACCGAGTGGGCCTTGCCCTCGCGCCAGATATCGAGCTGTAGCCAGTCGCTGAGGGCATTGACGACCGACACACCGACCCCGTGCAGGCCGCCAGAGACCTTGTACGAGTTATTATTGAATTTACCTCCGGCGTGCAGGACCGTGAGGATGACGATCGCGGCGTCCAGGGTCTTGCCGCTCACCTCCATCGGGCCGGTCGGGATGCCGCGGCCGTTGTCCTCGACCGAGACCGAGTTGTCCGGGTGAATGAGGATCTCGATGGTGTCGCAGTGGCCGCCGAGGGCCTCATCGATCGAGTTGTCGAGGACCTCGAAGACCATCTTGTGGAGGCCCGAACCATCGCTGGTATCACCGATGTACATGCCGGGCCGCTTGCGCACGGCCTCGAGGCCCTCGAGCACCGAAATGGAGTCGGCGTTGTACTCGTCAGCGGCTTGCGTCTTGTCGGCTTCAGACATGGAATTCAGGGCTGTTTCGTTGGCGAAATTCGTTGCGAATTCGCGGCGTAAACAGCGTGCGGAAGGTAGCACGACCGGCGCCTGCGGCCAAGCGCTCGGACGCCATGAATTCGCCGGAATTCGCGCCCCTACGGGTGGATCGGGGCCGGGCTCAAGGGGGGCTCGCGGCGGCCTCGATCCGGCCGCCTCGGACTTCGATGTAGCGACAATCTTCGCCCGCCTCGAGGCCGATGAAGTGCGGGGCCGTGGTGGTCAGCACGCACTGCCCCGCCTCGCGGACCAGCGCCGCGAACAACTGCGCCGAGCGCTCCGGGTCGAGCTCGCTGGACACGTCGTCCAGCAGCAGCAACGGGGCCGCGCCGGTGAGCTCGCGCGCGGCCTGCAGCTCGGCGATCTTGAAGGCGAGGATGAGCGCGCGGGCCTGCCCCTGCGAGGCGTAGGTGCTGGCAGATTGGCCGCCGAGCTGCATGTCGAAGTCGTCGCGGTGTGGGCCGACCGTGGTCGTGCCGCGGGCGATGTCGTGGCGACGGTGCTCACGCAGGGCCTCGGAGAGGACCGACTGGGCGTCGCGGTCGCCGAGGGCGCCCACTTTGCTCAGATAGTTCATCGACCCTGGCAGGGCGGCGCCGTGGATACCGGCGAAGGCCGCTGCGAAGCGCGCGTGCAGGTCGGACAGCAGGCGTTCGCGCCGGGTCCAGATCCGGCCGCCGACCTCGGCCAGGCCGACCTCGTAGGAGGCCAGCAGGTCGTCACGCGTCCGCGGGTTGCTCTCTTCGTCGCGCAGGACCCGGTTGCGCGAGCGCAGTAGTTTTTCGTAGTCCTGGGTGTCAGAAATGTGTGTGCGCTCACGGGCGAATAGCACTCGGTCCATGAACTGGCGACGGCCAGTGGGCGAGCCGCGCAGTACGCCGAGGTCCTCCGGGGTGAACAGGATGGCGCGCAGGCGGCCATAGAAGTCGACGCCGGAGCGGATGGTCTTGCCGTCGGCCTGGGCGAGGCGGCGGGTCTGGCGGTCGGTGCGGCTGAGCTGGACGACGAGGCGCGAGGTGATGCCGACGCGGGGGTCGAGGCCGCTGACCTCGACGCGGGCTTCGGGCTGTCCGTGGCGGACCAGGGGGCTCAGGTCGGCGCTACGAAACGATCGCAGGGTGCCGATGAGGTAGAGGGCCTCAAGTACGTTGGTCTTGCCGGCGCCGTTGTGGCCGTGCAGCACAGTGAAACGCGGGCCGAAGGTTACTTCGCCCGCGCCGATGTTGCGAAACTCGCGGATGCTGAGGTGCTGGAGCTGCAGGTCAGATCCGCATCGGCATGACGACGCCGAGGTAGTCGGGGCCGTCGACCGGTCGAAGCACACAGGGGTCGAGCTCGCCCTGGAAGTCGAGGTGGACCTGCTTGGTGTCCATCGCCTCGAGCACCTCGATCAGGTAGCGGGCGTTGAAGCCTGCGACCAACGGCTCGCCTTGATACTCGATCTCGATCTCTTGATGAGCGACGCCGAGGTCGGGGTTGTCGGCGGTCAGCTTGAGGCTGTCCTTGTCGAGCTCGAGGCGGACGGTGGCGGTCTTTTCGGGGGCCATGACCTCGGCGCGCTTGAGCACGTCGATCATCTCGTCGCGCAGCGCGGTGGCGCGGCGCCGGAACTCGCGCGGGATGACCTGCTCGTACGGCGGGAACACCACGTTGTTGAGCTTGACCGAGAGCAGCAGCTCCTCGGCTTGCAGGTACAGGTGCTGGCCATCGACCGCGAGGCCGACCTCGCCGGAGACGCGGTCGAGCACGCGCTTGATCTCCAGCATGCCTTTGCGCGGGATGATGATGCCGCGCTCGAGCTTGGGGCCCGCCAGCGGGAGCGAGAGCTTGGTGAGGCGGTGGCCATCGGTGGAGACCATGGTGCCGAGCTCGCCGCTGCTCTCGAACAGGACGCCGTTGAGGTTGACCCGGGCTTCGTCGGTCGAGACGCTAAACTGGGTCTTCTGGATCAGGTCGGCGAGGGTGTGGCCCTGCAAGCGCGTGAACTTGATGCCCTTGGTGTCGGGCAGCTCCGGGAAGTCACCCGGGGCCTGACCCATGAGCTTGAACTCGCTGCGGCCGACGCTGAGCTGGGCCCAGTGGTTCTCGAGCCCGCGGATGCGCAGTGGCTTGGCCGGCAAGGTGCGCACCACGTTGTGCAAGTAACGAACACCGAGCGTCAGCGCCCCGGGGGTCTTTACCTCGACGGAGATGGTCTCGGTCACCGAGATCATCATGTCCGTCGCGCTGCAGATGAGCTTGTTGTCCTTGGTGGCCCGCAGAAGTACGTTGGCCAGGATCGGCATGTTGTTGCTGCGCTTGTCGGCGACGGTCTGTGCCTGGGCGAGCGCGTGGCTGAATTTGGACTGGTCGATCTCGAATTCCATCGAGGCCTCTTTGACTCGGACGAGTCGGATCGGTGAGAAAATGGGTGAGCACGAACAGCGTGCTTCAGAGTTAAGATCTTAAGGCTTTAATTCTTAAATTCTCGTCTTCTTGATCTGCGCTGTGGAGCGGGGGGAGCGGAGTGTATCGCACCGAGAAGACTCGTAGATCGGGAAATTTTTTGGGTGTGGGGCGGTGGGGGTTGAGGCGGAGGTTATCCCCGGGAGACGGTCCGGCCGGCGCTTGCCGGCTTGTCCGCAGGCGACTTCACAGGGGGCTGTGGAGGGCCCGTTCTCGAGACACGCCGAACGCCGGGACACCATGAAGGCGGCCCGGCGTGGGTGATCGATCGGAGCGTGTGAGGGAAGCGCTACAGGACGGCGCCCGGCGCTGTGATCGTGGCGCCGCCCGAGCCCGTGTGGACGGCAGTGCGGGTGGACTCGGCGCCGGTGAGCTGGCGACGCAGGGTGTCGACGGTGGCCCGCAGCTCGCGGTCGTCGGTCTGGATCGACTCGATGCGCTTGCAGGCGTTGATGACGGTGGAGTGGTCCTTGCCGCCGAAGCGCAGCCCGATCTCCGGAAAGCTGGCGCTGGTCAGTTGCCGGCACAAATACATGGCGATCATGCGGGGCCTGGAGATGCCCTGATGCCGGCGCGGACCCTTGAGGTCGGAGATGCGGACGGAGAAGTGCGCGCAGACCACCTTCTGCACGCTCTCGATGCTGACCGGAGGGGGCTGCGCGTTGCCCGCGGGGGCGCCGAGCACGTCGCTGACGAACTCGCAGGTGATCGGGACGTGCTTGAGGGCGGCCAGGGTCGACACGCGGACCAGCGAGCCCTCGAGCTCGCGGACGTTGGAGCGGACGATGTTGGCGAGGTGCAAGGTGACGTCGTCGGCGATGGCGATGTGATCGTGCTCAGCCTTCTGGCGGAGGATCGCCACGCGGGTCTCGAGGTCCGGCGGCTTGATGTCTGCGACCAAGCCCCAGTTGAGCCGGGAGATCAGGCGGTCCTCCATCCCCTGCATCTCCGAGGGCATGCGGTCGGCGGTGACGACGATCTGCTTCTCGGCCTCGTAGAGGACGTTGAAGACGTGGAAGAACTCGTCCATCGTCCGGTCGCGGCCAGCGATGAACTGGATGTCGTCGATCAGCAGGACGTCGCACTGGTCGCGGTAGCGGCTGCGAAACTCGTCGAATTGATTGAAGCGCACCGCGGCGATGAACTCGTTCATGAAGCGCTCGGCGCTCTGATAAACGATGCGCTGCTCGGGACGCGTGGCGTGGATGTGGTGGCCGATCGCGTGGAGCAGGTGGGTCTTGCCGAGGCCGACCCCGCCGTAGATGAAGAGCGGATTGAAGCGGGTGCCAGGCTCGTGCGCCGCAGCCCAGGCCGCGGAGGCGGCGAGCTCGTTGCCGGCGCCCTTGATGAAGTTCGGGAAGCGATAGCGGCCCGACAGTTGCGGGGGCGGAGCAGCGACCAGCACCGGGACCGGCGGACTCGTGGGCCGAACGGGCTCGGTCGCAGGGGGAGGCATAGGAGTGGGGAGGCTTGTGGGGGCAGCCGGCGCGTCGGCCGTGACCTCGATCTCGACGTCATAGGTCTGCGCTGTGCGAGCGCGGAGCTCATCGAGCACGACGCCAAGGTAGTGGTTCTCGAACCACTCCTTCATGAAGCGGTTGGGCGCGGTGAGGTGCAGTCGGGTGCCGTTGACCGCCCGGAGTGCGATCGGTCGCAGCCACAGATCGTAGGTCTGGGCCCCGAGTCGCGGTTGCAGTCCTTGCAGAGCCTCGCTCCAAATATCGGTCATGAACCCTCCATCCACAGACTCGAAAGGCCTGTGGGAAACTTGGAAAAGAACGGGATTACAACGAGTTAAGCGACGCAATGCGGTCGTTGTCCACATCCTGTGAGATCACCCGAGGGGGTCGGGGAGGCCTGACAGGGGATGCAGAAAGCGCGCGTGCGCCGCGGGGCAAAAGTTGTAAGGCGCGCCGGGCGGCGCGGGAGGAGTCTTCTACTCGGGCTCACCGGTCGGGGACAAGACGCTGGCGACAGGGAATTTCTAAGCCTTCGAGATACAACCGCTTTTCGGCGGATGGTGGGTTCGGAGCTCGCTCGAGAACGACCCACGACAGCGCGCGCGATCGCGGGATCCAAGCGTGATCACAGGAAATTTCCGAAGGCTTCGGGTCAGGTTGCGCAGGCGACTCCAGACCAAGCGGTTTTGCGCCGCTCCTGGGCCGCAAGTCGGCTTACCGAGCCAGTTTCGCGGCTCGGGTGAAAGTCGTTTCCAGGGGCGCGTGTAGGTGTGCCAACGAGAGTGTCGTCCCCGGCGTGTGGAAGGATCGCATGGATGCTGGAGACAAGGGCGTGGTGGGACCGCCGCATGTAAGGATGCAGACGGCTGTCGTGATAGGCGTTGCGTTGACAGACCGAGGTCGCGCTGGTATCGATCCGGCCCCTTTGCCGGGCCCGCGTCTGCTTCCAGGCGCCGAGCAATCTCTCGCTCGCAACGACTTCAGGCAATAGTCCCGGCCCAGCCCAGCTCACGGAAATCCCATGTCGAAGCGCACGTACCAGCCCCATAACCTGAGCCGCGCCCGTACCCACGGGTATCGCGCCCGTATGGCGACCCGCGGTGGCCGCAAGGTTCTCGCCGCCCGTCGCCGTCGCGGCCGTAAACGCCTGAGCGTGTCGATCGGCGGCAAATGAAGCCTGAAGGCTTCCCTGCTGCGATCCGCGTACGGAAGCGCAGGGAATTTCTCCGCATCCAGGGCGCAGGTGCCAAGCTTCACCTGCGCCACTTTCTCGTGTTCGTGGTGCCACCAGCGGCCAACCCTGCGATGCAGCGGGCCGAGAAGCGCAGCGATGATGTGCGGCTCGGCATCACCGTGACGCGCAAGGTCGGATGCGCGGTCGTGCGAAACCGCATAAAGCGCTATGTTCGTGAGGCATTTCGGCGCAAACGTGGCAGCTTTACACCCGGTTACGAGATGGTCTGGGTCGCAAAGCAAAGCGCAGCATCGGTCGGCTACGACGAGGTCGTCGCGGCGATGGATGCGTTAGGCAAGCGCCCGCCGCTGGGAGCACTGTGCTGAGCCACGTCATGATCGCCTGCATCCGAGTGTATCAGCGGGTGCTCTCGCCGATCCTCGGGCCGTGCTGCCGATTCACGCCGAGCTGCTCGCACTACGCGTGTGCCTGTATTCGTGACCACGGGGCCCTGCGCGGCGGGTGGCTGACCATTCGTCGGCTGCTGCGCTGCCATCCGTGGCACCCGGGGGGCCTCGATCTGCCGCCCGCGCTGCCGGGGCCCAAGGCCGCGGACCAGCGTCTCTCTCCGTCCGTGATGGACGCCCCCTCTTCTCTGGAGAACTGCTGAGTCGTGGATTTTCAGCGCCGTACCCTGTTGGCGATCGTCGTCTCCGTGTTGATCTGGGTCGTCTACGCGAACTTCTTCGCGCCGCCGATGCCGGAGCCGAAGGCGTCCTCCGCGAAGACCTCCACCGAAGCCAAGGCCGACGCCGACGCCGAACCCAAGGCCGGTGCGCAAACCGCCGGTAGCGACCCGCAAGCCGCCGGTGGCGACGCGCAGGCGGACGTCAAGCCGCACAACGAGGCGCCGGCGCAGACCCACCGACTGGCGACGGAGCTCATCGCCCTCGATGTTGGCAACGTCGGCGGGATCATTCGTCGCACGGAGCTGTTGAGCAAGCAGTTCGTGCGCGCCGACGGCATCGGCGACGACTTTCTGCACCTCGGCGGCGCCGACTCGCTGGCGATCAGCTTCGACGCCAACGAGACCGACTTCCGGATGCCGCGCACTGCGGGCTGGGAGGTCGTCAGCAAGACCGACAAGGCGTGGAGCCTGCGCTACAAGGACCTCGACGTGGAGGTCCTGGGCGACCTCAAGGTCACTGATGGCTACGAGGCCCAACTTCAGGTCAAGGTGCTCAACCGATCGAGCAAGCGGCAGAGCCACAGAATGCTGCTCAAGAGCCAGTACGGCCTGCCCAAAGCGGCGAGTAGCTACGACGTCCACCGTGGCCTGTGCGCGACGGTCGACGATGTCGAGGAGTTCGACTCCAGCGACGTCGCCGAGCAGTCGGGGACGGTCCGCGGCCAGATCCGCTGGGCCGCGCTCGACAGCAAATACTTCGTGTCGGCGGTCGTGCCGACCCACCCCGTACAGATGTGCGAAGTGAAGCTCAGCGACGACGGCGCGATGCTCGTCAGCACGCTCGGCTCGAACGCTGTCATCCTCGAGCCCAACGAGTCGCGGACCTACGAGTTCGGGCTGTACCTGGGTACCAAGGAGATGGAGCGGCTGCAGAGCTTCGCCGTGGTCCCGGGCGTGCATCTGGAGGATGCGGTCGATTGGGGCTGGTTCGGCGGACTGACTCGCTTCCTCGGCGAGAAGATGCTGTGGCTGCTGCGGGTTTTCTACAACCTGACCGGCATCTGGGGCGTGGCGATCATTCTCCTGACGGTCTGCGTCAAGGTCGTGACGCTGCCGCTGACCTTTAAGCAGATGCGCTCGATGAAGAAGATGCGCGAGGTCCAGCCGGAGCTCGAGGCGCTCAAGAAGAAGTACGCGGACGACCGCGTGCGCCAGGCCCAGGAGATGCAGGCGCTGTTCAAGCGGGCCGGCGTCAATCCGCTGGCCGGCTGCCTGCCGATGCTCATCCAACTGCCGATCTGGATCGCGCTGTACGCGATGCTCAACACGGCGGTCGAGCTGTACCGTGAGCCCTTTATGTGGCTCCCGGACCTGACCCAACAAGACCCCTACTACATCCTGCCGCTCGCAATGGGCGCCCTGATGTACTTCCAGATGAAGATCCAGCCCTCGGGCGTGGACAACGAGCAGGCCAAGATGATGGCGTGGATGATGCCGATCATCTTCACGGTCATGATGCTGTTCCTGCCGTCCGGCCTTTGTGTCTACATCTTCGCCAACGTGCTGCTGTCGCTGGTACAGACGGTCATCCAGCTCCGTCCCTCGCCGACCGCCGTGGCCACCAAGTCCTAGGAGAGTTGAAGAACATCATGGCTGACTCCACGCAAGCGGCTCCTGCGGCCGATACCCCCGCTAACGCTGACCAGAACTACGGCAAGGCGGTCCCCGTCGTCCGCTCGTTCCTCGAATCCGTCCTCGGCCTGCTCGGCGTCGAGGTCGAGGTCGACATCGACATCGAGGAAGACGGTCTTCACTGTGACCTCAACACCAGCGAGGAGGACGGCGGCCTGCTCATCGGGCGCCACGGCGCCACGCTGGACGCTCTGCAGTACCTTACGCTGCGCGTGCTGCAGGCCGAGGGCTTCGACCGCATGCGCATCACCCTCGACGTCGGCGGCTACCGCACTCGGCGCGAGAAGAGCTTGAAGGAGCTCGCGCAGGGCGTCGGTCAGAAGGTGCAGACCAGCGGTCGGCCGTACCACTTCGACCCGATGTCGGCGATGGAGCGTCGCGTCGTGCACATGACCCTCATGGAGATGGAGGGTCTGCGCACCGAGTCGGAGGGTGAGGGCCGCTTCCGGCACGTCGTGGTGTTCCCGGCGCGCGACGGCGATGGCCGTCGCTCCGAGAATGACGACGCGCGGGCATGAGATGACCGGTGACTCCGGGGATCGTCACCGGGACTGATCGGTCGACGATCGTCGGCGTCGCAACTGGCACGCCGGACGGCGGGGTGGCGATCGTTCGGCTCAGTGGGTCGCGGGCCCAGGAGATCGTTCGGTCGCTGGTCGGCGAACTGCCGACGGTGCGTCAGTTGGCACGTCGGCGGCTGAGACTCGGTCGAGACACCGAGGATGCGCTGGTGGTGGTGATGCCCGGACCGGGTTCGTTCACCGGCGAGGATGTGGTGGAGCTGCATGTCCACGCCGGCGCTCGCAACGTGGAACTTGTGGTGGCGACGGTGCTCGCTTGCGGGGCGGTCGCGGCCGATGCAGGGGAGTTTAGTCGGCGGGCCTTCGAGCACGGACGGCTGAGCCTCGAGCAGGCAGAGGGGATCGCGGCATTGATCGCGGCACAGACCGACGCGGCGCTCGAGCAGGCGAGGCGCCTGGTGGCTGGGGATCTCGGGCGGGAAGTGGGTCTACTGGCGAGCCAGATCCACGCGCTACGGTGCGAGGTTGAGGCGAACCTCGATTTTTCCGAGGATGTTGAGGCGGGCGACGTGCAGCGCTGGCGCGGAGAGATCTCGAGGTTCGTGGCGACGATGCTGGGCTGGCTCGGGGGCTTCGAGGCCGGCCGGCGCTCGCGTGAGCGCCCGCGGGTCGTGCTCGCGGGGCCGCCGAACGCCGGCAAGAGCGCGGTGTTCAACGGATTGCTCGGAAGATCGCGTGCCATCGTGTCACCAGTTCCGGGGACGACCCGCGATTACGTGGAGGCCGAGCTGAAGCTGGGCGGGCAGGAGATCGTGCTGGTCGATACGGCAGGGCTGCGCGACGGCGCCGACGTGGTCGAGGCCGCGGGGATCGCCCGCAGTCGCGATCAGATCGATGGAGCCGACCTCGTGTTGTGGATCGAAGCGGCAGATGCTGAGCCGGCGGTGGTCCCGACGGTCGAAGTGGTGTGTGTGGAGAACAAGCGCGACCTCGGTTGCCGACGACCGACGTGGCTCGGTGCCGTCGGGACGATGGGTGGTGTCGAGGAGCTGCGGGCCGCGCTGCAGATGTGGGCGCAGTCGCGAGTCGCGCAGCCTTGGATCGGTCTGGCCAGGCACCGCGATCGAGTCGCCGATAGCAGGGAAGCGCTCGATGACGCCGCGGCTGTGCTCGACCTGTCGGGCCCACTCGAGATCGCGGCGTTTCAGCTCGGAGTCGCGGAGCAGCGGCTCACCGAGGTGACCGGGCGCAGCACGCTCGGGCCCATCGGTGCCGAGGTGCTCGCAGACATCTTTTCGCGGTTCTGTATTGGCAAGTAGGACCGAGGCGTGGACTCCCGCAGCGGTACTATTTGCTCGTCGCGGTCGACCTAAGTAGGGCCTGCAGATCGTCGGCGAAGGCGTCCATCTGGGCGGGGTCGTGTGCGGCGGTCACGGTGATCCGTAGGCGGGATGTGCCATGGGGAACGGTGGGTGGGCGGATCGCCTGGACGTGCCAACCGCGGTCGACGAGCTGAGCGCTCAGCGACAGCGCCGCCTGGTTGCTGCCGAGGAGGATGCGAAAGATTGGGGCCTTGGGGTTGGCCTGACCGAGGCGCTCGGCGAGGTGCTCGACGTTGGCCCATAGACGAGTGCGGCGCAGGTGCCCCTCGGGGCCGTCGACCAGATCGATCGCCCTGTGAAGCTGGGCGGCGATGACGGGCGAGATACCCGTGCTGAACACGAAGCTCCTCGCGGCGCCGCGGATCCACTGGCAAACAAGTGCGGAGCCGGCGACGAAGGCTCCGGCGCAGCCGAAGGTCTTGCCCAGGGTGCCGACGAGCGCGGTCGCGGCGATGCCGTGCATTCCAGCGTGCCCGGTGGCACGACCGTCGCGGCTGAAGAGGCCGAAGCTGTGGGCCTCGTCGAGGTAGAGGCAGCCATCGGTGGCGAGGTGCCGCTGCATTGCGGTCGGATCGGCGTAGTCGCCATCCATCGAAAACAGCGCCTCGGTAACCCACCAGCGGAGCGGGGCAGATGTGCTGGGCGGCGGGGAGGTGGCGTGGTCGAGTACGCAGAGCTCGGCGCGTGCGAGACGGAGTCCGTCGATGATGCTGGCATGGTTGAGCGCGTCGCTGAAGACCTGGTCACCTGGCTGGATGAGGGCAGGAAGGACCCCGATGTTGAGCTGGAAGCCGCTCGGGAACAGTACAGCGTCCTCTGCGCCGGCCAATTGCGCGAGTCTAATCTCGATTGAACGGTGTTCCGGGAGGTCGCCGCAGACCAGTCGGGACGCGGTGGCACCGGTGGTCGAGGTCGTGACGACGAGGTTGGGGTGGTCTGCGAGGCCGAGATAGTCGTTGCTGCAGAAGCCGACGACGGGGCGACCGTCGAGGTTGTAATGCACGCCGTCTCGGTCGGAGATCGCGGGAGGTCTTCGAGTCAGACCAGCGTGGGCTTGCTCGGCGAGTTGGATGCGGAGTCGGCGGTCGAGGGGATTGGGCATGGCGCGCTTGACAGCCGGGCGGTGCAGGTCTTACTGCGGATCCGTGTCCGGGGGCAACTTGAAGGCCTTGCTTGAGCCGCACGTGAGCGCGCTCGGCTTCTTAAGAGGTATTGCGTGGGACAAGCTTGAGGAGCTGGGCCGGCAGTGGTTGCGCTTTGGACGGGCGATGAATTTGAGCGGGGCACGAGATCTCTCAGGTCTCTCGGAGCAGGTGGCTGAGGGTCTTGAGGTCGTTGCACTCGCGGAGCGCCTTGGATGTGCCGAGGGAGATCGATGGATCGATGTCGGCTCGGGTGCGGGCTTTCCTGGTTTGATCGTGGCAGCGTGTTTGCCGGTGGAGATCCTGTTGGTCGAGCCACGCGAGCGGCGAGCGGCGTTTCTCGAGTTGATGCTCGCACAGTTGAGGGCGAGGGGACGGGTCATTCGAGGGAGGCTTGAGGAGGATGGGATCCGGGATGAACGCGGAGGGCTGCTGGATCGGGTGGAATTCGGGTGGGCATCGGCGCGGGCCGTATTTTCGCCTGAGCTTTGGCTGACGCGCTCGCAGACATTGCTGGCGGGGGATGGCGTCACTGTGGTTCACCTGCATCGGGGAGATGCGGACCCGCTGGGTCGAGAAGCTGCGGCGAGTGTGGATGGCGAACGTTGGTCGGTTCGCGGCTATCGGCGTTTCACGTGAAACGTCGATGACCTGATGCGAGTGCCAGCGCGGGTGCGCAGGGAGTGATGCTGGACTCAGATGTTTCACGTGAAACGTTCTGACGGTAGTCCACCGATGTTTCACGTGAAACATAGTACCTAGATCGCGTCAGTTGCGCAGGTGTGTAGGTGGGCTTCGATCTCAGGCACAGGCTCTTCCGAGAGGAACACGGCTGCCCGCAGGAGTGGTTCGGCGGGGCCGGGATTGCCCTGGCGGCACCAGATGTAGCCGAGGGTGTCGAGGTAGTTGGCGTTCGCGGGGTCGCTGGCCAGCGCTTGGCGGATGAGGGATTCAGCCTGGGTCAGCTCGATGCCGTCGAGGGCGAACTGATAGGCGATCGCGTTTTGCAGGGTGGCGCTGTCGGGGTTGCGAGCGAGCGCGTCTTGAAAGTGTCGGATGGAGGTGGCGGTGTCGCCGTCGCTGCGGGCGCGAAACCCAAGTAGTGCGTGGTACTCGGACTTCCAGGTCGGTGCCTGGCCGAGCGAGGCCAGGCCCAGCAAGAGCGCTGCCACGAGGAGGCCGCCGAGCGCGTGGACCCAGCGCGGCCAGCCTCGAGCCAGGAGCGCGCCGAGGATGAGTCCCATGCCGAGGCCGCCGACGTGCCCGGCCTGGGCGATGCCGGGAACGATCGTGCCGAGGAACAGGCACAGCAAGATCAGGATGCCGAGGCGGAGCGCCGAGACCGGGTCGAGGGCGGCCTGGAGCGTCGGGCTGCCGAACTGTCGGCCGACCCACAAGGCGCCGGCCTGACCGAGCACGCCTGCCGAGGCGCCGACGACCATCCGCGATTCGCACCACAACAGTGAGACCAGGCAGCCGGCGACGCTGGTGAGGATGAAAAGGATCGCGCTTCGCCAGGAGCCCCACGCGTGTTCGACCCAGTCACCGATGGAGCCGAGCGCCACCATGTTGAGCACGAGGTGGACCAGGGAACCGTGCAGGAGGCCGCTGGTGAGCACGCGCCACCATTCGCCGTCGACCCAGACGCGGGTGAGGTCGAGGGCGCCGAGCTTGAGGAGGATCTCCTCGCTGCCTTCGAGGCTCCACAGGCTGCGGGTCGCCGTTTCCCAGGGATCGGGGGCGCTGACCAGGGCGCCGACGAAGGTCGCTGCATAGGCAAGCACGCACAGCGCCAGCAGAGTCGCAGTGACTGGACGCTGCGGGAGGCGCCGCCACAGGGGGACGTCGGGGTCGCTCGCGTCGGGCTCGCCTTGCACGGCGAGAACCTAGCACCTGGCGCGACGAGCTCGCCCATGCTGCTGCATTTCTGGCGGTGAACGACGACCTGTCCTTTGGGACATGCAGGGGCGGTTTTGCGCCGCTACGCGCGGGCCCGCTGGCTTGCGAGCCGGCGGCGCAGACGATTATCGTTATGCTGTCCGGGTGCGTTTGACCGTGATGACGATGAGACGCAGACGCGAGCTGCCGGCGGTGGCTGCCCCGGACACAGTTGTGGGTCGGGGACGGTAGGGAACCGGGATGGCGCGCCAGAACTTGTTGCTCGTCGACGGGGATGCCCGGCACCTGCGCGTGCTGGAGGTCAGCCTGCGTCGGGCCGGCTTTAGCATCACGAGCGCAGACAGCTCGTTGCAGGGGCTGCAGTACCTCGAGACGGCCGAGCCGGACCTCATCATCTCCGACACGCACCTGGCCGACGGCGACGGCTTCGACTTCTGCAGGGCGGTGAAGCAAAACCCCCGCTGGACGGGCATCCCGTTCATTTTTCTGACCAGCGCGACGGAGTTGGAGGACAAAGTCCGCGGGCTCGAGCTCGGGGTCGAGGACTACCTGACCAAGCCGATCTACGTGAAGGAGGTGACCACGCGGGTGAAGATGCTGCTGCAACGTAAACAGCAGGAGCGCCTCGGTCGCAAGGACGCCCGCACGAAGTTTAGCGGGCAGCTCGCCGACATGGCGATCGTCGACCTGCTGCAGACGATCGAGATCTCCCGCAAAAGCGGGACGATCGAGCTCGACACGGACCTCGGGCACGCGAGCGTGTGGTTTCGCGACGGGCGAGTCATCGACGCCAAGATGGGCCGTATGCAGGCCGCAGCGGCCGTCTATCGCCTGCTGGGGATCAACGAGGGCAGCTTCGAGGTCGAGTTTCGCAACATCAGTCGCGCCAGCGTGATCAGGGAGACGACCCAGGGCCTGTTGATGGAGGGGATGCGGCGCGTCGACGAGTGGGTGCGCCTGCTCGAGGGCCTCCCGCCGCTCGACCACACCCTGACGGTCGACGCGCAGTTGTTGGCGACTCGCCCAGAGCCGCCGAAGGCCGCATTCGCGATGCTGCTGCGCCGCTTCGACGGTCGCCGCACGATCATCGAGATCATCGACGACAGCGGGATCGACGACCTCATGGCGCTCGAGATCATCAGCGGGCTGTACTTCGAGGGCCTGCTGACCGACGAGGTCGCGGCCGTCGACGATGAGCACCACGAGGCGCCACGCACGAACCTGGATCCATGGGACCCGGCGTTGACGCGGGCTGGAGTGCCGCCCCTGCCGTCGACAGTGGACCCAGGCTGGGCGCCGACCAGCGCCGCTGACTTGCCGCCCCTGCCGTCCTATCCGTTGCCTTTTCCCAACCTCAGCGCCGCCATCGATCACGATGACGTGCTGGTCGGTGGTATTCCGGATGACGTGCGCGACCCGCAGGAGTCCGATGAGGGCAGGATTATGGCCGTGACCGGAGCACGGCGGCGGCGGACCGACAAGGTCTCCGCTCCCGCAGCGCCCACGGTCCGTCGGCTCGAGGCCGTCGATGGACTCGTGGCCTTGCCGATGGGGATGGCCCGCGCAGAGGCCTTCGGTGAGTTGCAGTCGCTACCCGAGGCGGACCAACCCGACGTGCGCACGCATTCGCCGTCGTCGTCGATCATCGTGCGCCCGCGGGACATCCGGTCGTCCTCCTCGACGTCTCTGGCAGCCAACAGCGCGGTGACTGTCGCCCCGGATCCGGCCAACGCCTCCGATACCTGGCCGCACGACGAGGTCTCGCCGCAGTTGTTGCACGAGAGCTCGGACGACATGAGTCGGCTCAGCGCCCTGGTCGCGGCGCTCAATACCAGCCCCGGTGAAGCCAGCAGCGGAGCGCTGCCCGAATCCGCCGCGGTCGTGGCCCGCCCGGCTCCGCCGCGTTCGCCGACGTACTGGTGGGCATGGATCACCCTCGCGGCGGCTTCGATCGCAACGGTCGTCGCGCTGCAACGATGGGACGCTGAGGACTACAGGCCGCCGGTCGTGGTGGCCAGTGGTGATGCAACGACGCCCAAGCCGCTGCCCACGGCGACGCCGGTGGTCAAGCCGCCGCCCGAGCCCGTGAAGCCGCCGGTCGAGGCACCCATCGCGGTGCTGGACGAGCCCGTGGTGCCGCCGCCGGCCGTGCCGGATCCGCCGGTCGAGCCAGTCACGACGCCGCCGGTCGAGTCGCCGCCGGTGGTCGATGACGGGGCGCTCAAGCGCGAGGTGGAGAAGGCCGCGAAGCTGTATCGCTCTGGTCGCTTGAAGGAGGCGCTGGCGGCCGCCGAGGCGGCGCTGCAGATCGACCCCAATCACGCACCGGCGTTGCTGGTAAAGGCCAACGTGCTCGTCGAGCGCAAGGACTTCGAGGCGGCGAAGTCGGCCGCCGAGGCGGCGATCGCCAGCGACAGGATGATGGCGGACGCCTGGCTGGCGCTCGGCGTCATCGAGCAGGAGCTCGGCGCGACGGAGGCCTCGATCGCCGCGTATGAACGCTTCCTCGAGGTCGCGCCGAAGTCGCCGTACGCCGCGAGCATCCGCACGCAGCTCAAGCAAATGAAGCCCGCTGGCTAACGCGCTTGAACCGGCCTGAGAAGCGCGCTACGCCAGGCGACCGATGCCGGGGCCGATGACACGCGCTGCGAAGATCCTGGCGATCGAGTCGTCGTGTGACGAGACCGCGTGTGCGGTCGTCGAGGGCCTGCAGGTGCGCGCGAGCATCATCGCCTCGCAGGTCGAGATCCACGCGGCGTTCGGCGGCGTGGTCCCCGAACTGGCGAGCCGCCACCACCTGACCGCGGCGGTGCCAGTGCTGCGGGCCGCGGTCGAGGCTGCAGGCGTGACCTTCGCGGAGCTGGATGGGCTGGCGGTGACCGAGGGACCCGGGCTCGTCGGCGCGTTGCTGGTCGGAGTCCAGCTCGCGCAGGGGCTCGCGCTGGCGACCGGACTGCCGCTGCACGGCATCCACCACATGGAAGGTCACCTACTCTCGCCTTTTCTCGGCGACGCGGAGATCACGGCGCGAGAATTCGTTCCGCACCTGGCGCTGTCGGTCTCGGGTGGGCACAGCGAGCTCGTGTTGGTGGCCGGGCTCGGCGATTACCGCGTGCTCGGCTGCACGCGCGACGACGCGGCCGGCGAGGCGTTCGACAAGGTCGCGAAGCTGCTCGGGCTCGGATATCCGGGTGGCCCGGTGATCGATCGCCTGGCCGCCGAGGGTGACAGCACGGCGTTTCGTTTTCCGCGGGCGATGCTCGCGGACCGCGAGCGCTTCGAGTTCTCGTTCTCGGGCCTGAAGACGGCGTTGTCGGTGCACCTCGACAAGCACGGTCAGCCAAGCTCGCGCGCGGCGCTGGCGGACCTGTGCGCGTCGTTCCAGGCGGCGGTGGTCGAGGTGCTGGTGGCGAAGGCCCGACTGGCGCGGAGAAAATTCGCCTGCAAGGCGATGACGATCGTCGGCGGGGTCTCGGCGAACCGCGGGCTGCGTGAGGCGATGGCGGCCGCGGCCGCGGCCGACGGCTTTGAATTGTGGACGCCGGCGCTGCGCTACTGCGGTGACAATGCGGCGATGATCGGCGCCGCAGCGGCGCTGCGGGTCCAGGCTGGACGCACACCCGCGGTCCAGGTGTTCGCCAGCCGCGCGATCGACGAGCCACGAGGCGTGACCGCATGATCGACCCACCTGGACAACTCCTTCGTCGCCACGGCCTGCACGCGCGGCACAGTTGGGGGCAAAATTTTCTCATTTCGATGGATGTACACGACGCGATCGTGCGCGCCTCGGGTGCGCGGCCCGGGATGCGCGTGGTCGAGATCGGGGCGGGCCTCGGCACGCTCACGGACCGGCTGCTGGCCACCGGAGCGGACATCTGGGCGATCGAGCGCGACCGTGACCTGTGCAAGGTGCTGCGCGAGGAGATCGGGCCGCGCCCGAATTTTACGCTGCACGAAGCGGATGCGGTGCGCTTCGACTATGCATCGGCGGCGGTCGGCCAGGAAGTACCGCCAGCGATCGTCGGGAATCTTCCATACCAGCTCACCGGGCCGCTGTTGTTCATGATGCTCGAGCATCACGCGATCACCGGGCCGTGGGTCGTGATGGTCCAAAAAGAGGTCGCCGACCGGCTCTGTTCGCCGCCGGGGTCGCGCGAGTATGGCGGCGTGACGGCTGTCATGTCGCGTGTGCGAGCGGTGTCGCGGGTGTGTGCGGCCTCGCGGGGGTGCTTCCTGCCAGCGCCGCGGGTCGATTCGGCGGTCATCCGCCTCGACCCGAGAGCCGCGCCGCGCGGGGTCGTGCGTGACAGGATCGGGTTTCAACAACTGGTGCGCTCGGCGTTTCAGCAGCGGCGCAAGGTCCTCAGCAACGCGTTGACGTCGATCGCGGGCCGCGAGGCGGCGCTGCGTTGGTGCGTGGTGGCCGGCGTCGATCCGCAGATCCGGCCGGAGCGGCTCGGGCCCGAGGAGTTCGCGGCGTTGCAGCGGGCGCGTGAGGCAGAGGAGGACAGCGGCGTGCTCCCGCCACGCGGTACACCGGAGACCGACGATGCCGGAGCTTCCTGAAGTCGAGTCGGTGCGACGCGGATTGATCGCGGCGCAGTTGCAAGCCGAGGTGAACTCGCTGTGGCGCAGCGAGTTCAAGCTGCGGATCGGCAAGCACTGGGCGACGGAGAACCTCGAGTGCCTGCGCGGGGCGACCCCTGGCGAGGTCGGCAGGCGCGGTAAGTACATCGTGTGGGCGTTTCAAGGGGCACAGCGCGAGGCGCTCGGGCTGGTGATCCACCTCGGGATGAGCGGGCGGTGCGGCGTGACGACCCGCGAACAGCCGCGCGTGGCCCACACGCATCTGGCGCTCGGCTTCGCGGACGGGCGCGAGCTGCGGTTGGTCGATCCCCGGCGCTTCGGCGGGCTGCGAGCCGGCCCGCTGGCGGAGATCCTGGCGTCGCCGCCGATCGGTGAGCTCGGGCCCGAGCCGCTCGAGCCGGGGTTCTCGGGCGAGGTGTTGCAGGCGCGGCTGGGGGCCTCGGCGCGGCCGATCCGCGACGCGCTGCTCGACCAAGAGGCGGTCGCGGGGCTCGGGAACATCTATGCGGTCGAGTCGCTGTTCCTCGCCGGGATCCATCCGCTGCTCGAGGCTCGACGACTGCACCGCAGCGCCTGGGACCGACTGGCGGTGGCGGTGGTCACGGTGCTGCGGCAGGGCATCGAGAACGGTGGCACCACGCTCAAGGACTTTCGTAACGTCGTCGGTGAGGTCGGTCGGAATCAGGACGACCTGAA
>Ga0335395_10000179_pt1 | contig 41519 bp, 25 predicted proteins | sample MAT02_FD_205744 | JGI IMG/M metagenome (GOLD analysis project Ga0335395, IMG submission 205744) | Freshwater microbial communities from Lake Fryxell liftoff mats and glacier meltwater in Antarctica - MAT-02 (spades assembly) (version 2) ... | reverse complement strand
TCCGACTTGGGATATGCCTCGACGGCGAACTGGACGTGCACCGGGTCCGCCTTGAGCTCGCCAGCGGTCGGGTCAGGCCCGGGCGCTCCGGTCGGATCGACGACGGCCCCGCCGCTGGCGCCTGGATTAGCGACCGCGACGGTCGGGCTAATTTTCGTCGGGTCGGTGGTCGGGTCGGTGGTCGGGTCGGTGGTCGGGTCGGTGGTCGGGTCGGTGGTCGGACCGGCGCTCGGATCGGCGGTGGTCGGCGCGGTGGTCGGACCGGCGGTGGTCGGCGCGGGGACCGGATCCGGAGTCGGCGTCGCTAGCATCGCCGTGAGCGCCTCGACGCGTTCGCGGGCCTGGGCGTGGTTCGGGTCGCCGGCGAGGATCGCCTCGTAGGCGGTGATCGCCTCCTGGGTCTTGCCAGCGGCCTCGAGTTCGCGGGCGCGGCCGACGGCTTGTGTGACCGCGGCGTCGGCGTTCGTAGCGACGGTCTTCGGCGCTGGCGTTCTCGCGGCCCCGTTTTGGCTCTGGATGTACAGGTAGACCAGGCCGCCGGTCAGCACGAGCGCGAGCAGGCCGAGCACCCAGCCGGCGCCGCCGCCACGCACCTCCCCTTGGCGGGTGTCACCGCTGGAGGTGCCCGCGTCGACCGAGGCGAGGGTTCGCAGGCCGCTGGCCTCGACCGCGGCCGCGAGGGCCCGGTCGTGCTGGGCATACGCCGGTGCGGGCTCTGTGCGCAGCGAGGGGATCCGACCGAAGTCACCGGTCGGCGTGCGCGGCAGGTCGCCGGTCTGGTGGCGGGACAGCTCGCCGGTGACGCGGCGGGGCACGCTCGCGGGCCCGCCAGCGACGGCGCCAGCGACCGGCAGGCGAAACATCGCCGCCGGCACGCTGTCGATCAGGCGCTCGACGACCTCGTTGGCGTCCGCGGGGCGATTGTCGGGGTTCTTCGCCAGACAGTCGTGGACGAGATCGATGAGCCCATCGGGCAGGTTGTGGCCGGACGGAAGCGCGTCGGTCAGCGGGATCGGCTTGTCGTTGACGTGCTTGTAGAGCACCGAGCGCGCGCCCCCCTGGGCGTCGGCGACGAACGGCAGGCGACCGGAGAGCATCTGATAGAACACGACGCCGAGCGCGTACACATCGGTGCGCGGGTCGACGGCCTTGTTTAGGATCTGCTCGGGCGCGAGGTAGTCGGGGGTACCTACCGGCGGGACATCGTCGCCGCGGGCCGGGCCCTCGAGGATCTGCGCGAGGCCGAGGTCGAGGATCTTGACGTAGTTGGCGCGGCCCTGCTCCTCGACCAGCATGATGTTGCCGGGCTTGAGGTCGCGGTGGACCAGGCCGCGTGCGTGGGTCGCTCCCAGGCCCTTGAGGATCTGCGCGGCGATCGGGACGAAGCCCTCGAGGGTGAGACGTCCGAGCTGCTCGACGTAGGTGGAGAGCAGCTTGCCCTCGACATACTCGCCGATCACGAAGACGCGTCCGGGCTCGCGGCCGAAGTCGATGACGGCGGCGATGTTGGGGTGCTCGATCCCGCGGAGCGCCCGCGCTTGATCTTCGAAGCGGCTGATCGCGGAGGTGTCGTCGGCCCAAGGCACGCTGAGCAGGTGCACCACCACGCTGCGATGGAGGGTCCTGTGCGTCCCCAGGAACACCCGCGCCTTGCTCCCATGGCCGAGGAAGCGCTGGAGCGTGTACTGGCCGCCGACGGTCTGGCCGATCAGGGAATCTGTCGCAGCGGCGCTATGGGATCTATGGGCCGACATCATGCCTTGGGCTCAGGCCCGGGAGGGTCCTGACGAGGTGACGAGGTGACGAGGTGACGAGGTAATCGGAGTGAAATGGGCAGAGGAGCAGGTACGCGGGAGGCTGGTGCCTGGCTTGCCGCCGACAACGTAACACGTCGATGCGCTCTGGCGCCGGTTTCCGCCGGCTCCGCAGGGAATGGAGCAAAAGCAAATCGAGGGTTCGACAACGCGGGCGAATCTGCGCGAGAAAGCCTGCTCCGGGGGCCCTGGGCGGGGTTTCGTGGCGCTCGGGAGATCCAGGCGAAGTAGGGTTGTCGGTCGAGTGACGCGCTCGTCGGAGCGGACCGATGGCGGTCGTGCCTCGGGGCCTGTCACACGCCGACGCTGGGCTCGAACAGCCAACGCGTGGTGGTGTCGGACGACTCGGCGCGCTGTGCGATCTCCGCGGCGACGCGGGGCATGTCGTCGACCGCCAGCGGACCGCCGTCGTAGAAGAAGCGCGGCGTGGGGCCGGGCTCGAACCAGCAATCGAGGCCATCGATGCAGAGGATGTGACCGCGGCCGAGGCGAAACAGGATGTTGTCCGCCGTCAGGATGTCGTCGAAGGACTCGCGCAGCTTGCCGATCCGGCGGGCCTCGGCGCTCAGGCGATCGAGCTGGTTGTCGATCACGGCCTGGAGCTCGCGCATTGCGATCAGGCTCTCCATCTCGCCCTCGCCGCCCCAGAAGCGGCCGTGAATGTACACGTAAGGGGGGACCATGACGCCGGTCATGCTGGCGATCTGCTGGGCCTCGCGCGGCTGCTGGTGGAGGTTTTGCCGGCGAAAGGTGACGCCCGCGGCGGTGAACATCTCGGCGACGCGGTTGCTCGCGTCATCTTCGGGGTACCCAAACAGCACGACGCGTTTTTGCGTGTCGCGAAAGTCGAGCGAGTCCTCGGGCGTGTCGTCGACGGCTGCGGCCGCGGTTGAGACGGTCGTCGTGGCGACGGATCCCGCGTTGGCCCCGAGATCCACGGGGGCAGCCTCCGGGGCGCGGAGCAAGGGACCGACGGTGTCCTGGACGATCCGGGGCGCGTGCTCGAGCACTGCGTCGGCGAGGCGGCGCCCGCTGTCGCGGACGCTCTCGGGGAGGTGCTTGTTGGCGGCCTCCTGGGCGCGGCGGAGCAGACCCTTGAGCATGCGGCGTAGGATACCCGGGGTTGGTTTGGCCGCGCATTGATTTTCGCACGCCGGGCGTCGCCCCTGACCGGGGGCGGTCCGGGCGCTCGAAGCTTCGCGTGCGGGCGATCCGTGATACAAGGGCTGCCTCGCCAAGATGCTGCGGCCCTCGCTTCACCTCGCGCTCGTCACGGTCCTGGCTGCGGCCGGTCTGGTCCTCCCCGCCCCCGCGCAGGCCCGGGGCCCCGCGCCCAAGGGCGAGGCCGACCCGGACGCGCTCTACGAGGAGGGCCGCAAGGACTTCAGCCAGGGCTTCTTCAAGGCGGCGATCGAGAAGTTCGAGGCGGCGTACAAGGGCTCGAAGGACCCGCTCATCCTCTACAACATCGGGCAGAGCTACAAGAAGCTGCACGACGAGGACCCCCAGCTCGACTACCTGAAGAAGGCCCGCACTGCGCTGCAGAGCTACGTCGCGGCGGTCGAGAAGGACCCGTCGCTGGGCGCCGACCCGGAGGAGGTCAAGCCGCTGCTCGCCGACATCGACGCCGAGCTGGCGCGCCGGGAGCCGAAGGTCGAGCCGGAGGGGCCGGCCGAGCCGCCCGCGGTGGCCGAGCCGCGTGGCGAGGATCCAGGCAAGAAGCTGCGCCTCGGCGGGATCGGGATGATGGCTGGCGGCGGTGCGATGGTCGTGATCGGGTCGATCGTCGGCGGCGTGTTCGCGGCCAAGGGTGGGCGCCTGAGCGAGGAGCTCAACGGCGACGGCGGCCTCTACGATCAACAGGAGGCGATGACCGGCTGCGGCGCCACGGCGATGGGCGGCGAGGGCAACGACTGCACCGTGCTGAGGAACCAGATCGACTCGACGCGCCAGGCCGGCGAGAAGTCGAACACCACCTCGGCGGTGTCCTTCGGGGTCGTCGGCGGGCTCGGTGCGCTGCTGCTGATCGGCGGCGCGGTGGCCTTTAGCATCGGCCGCAAGCGCAGCGCCGACTGGCAGGGCGAGACGGCCCGCGTGCGCGTGGCCCCGACCTTCGGCGGCCTCGTGTTGCAGGGCCGGTTCTAGCGAGCCGCTGCGGGGTGGGGCGCGGGGCGTCAGAAGCGGCCGAGGCGAACGCCCAGCGTGCCGGTGAAGCCGCGCAGGAGGGTGTCGGCCGGGCCGCTCCAGGCCTGCGCGAAGGCGACGCGGTAGCCGCCCGACAGCGAGAGGCGCAGCACCTTGGTGAGCGCGAAGGACATGCCGAGCTCGGGCTCCGCGACGAATATGCCGGCCTTGTTGACGCAGCGGTCGAGGCGCTCGTCGTTGAGACACACCCTGCCCCCGCCGACCAGCGCGCCGACGCCGAGGCTGAAGAACTTGACGCGCACGAGGGCGACGGCGAGCGTGAGCCCGGCGTATTGCATGCGCATGTTGAAGGTGCGGCCGTCGCTGCGGGTCGCCGGCAACGGCGTGGTCAGGGCGGAGCCCGCGGCGCCGATGGAGAAGCGCTCGCCGATGATGACCGCGAACTCGGCCCCGAGCATGAGCGCCGGTCGGCGGTTGATGTCGGTGAGCTTGAACGTGGGGCCGAAGTACACGCCGAGCTTCGCGTCGCGCGCGAGCAGGGTACTGCCCTCCCCCCAGGCCTTGCGACGCCGCGGCGCCTCGGCGGTGTCGGCCGGGTTTCGCGGCGGGGCTGTGACAGCGGGATCGACGGGGCCGACGGCGATCGTGCTCGCGGGTGCGGGAGGGCTGTACACCGGCTGGATCATGGGCGGCGCGGGCTGGCTCGCCGATCCGAGGCCGCCGAGGTCGGGCGGCGCGGTCGGGATCGGCTGCGGCGTGGGCATCGGCGCCATGCTCGACTCGCTGCTGGTGCGCGTCGGCGGGATCTGGGCCGAGGCCGGACCGGCGGCCAGCAGCAGCGCGACGCCCAGCGCGGGCCACAACGAGCGACGAGACGATACGAGGACGCGCAGGCGATGCATGAGGATCCGGGCTCGTCATGCTGGCAGGACCGACCACGCCGCGCAACCGGGGCGTGCTAAGGTCGGCCGCGGATGTCCCGTGTGCATCGCCTGGCGTGGAGCGGCGCGCGTTGTGCCCCGCGGAGCATCTGCGCTGCGATCGTGTTCGCGGGTTGTTCCCCGGAGCCGGCGAGCAGCGTCGAGATCGGGCAGACGATCGCCGAGGTCGTCGACCTCGGGCGGGCGATGACCCTCGAGCAGACGATCGTCGATCTGATGAACAACGTCGACGGCGACGCGAGCCCGCAGGACATGGCCGCGAATGCCCGCTTCGCCGCGGCGCTGGCCTTCCCGTTCGCGGTGGTGACGGCCGAGGGGAGCGCGGGCGTGGCGGTGGACATCGGGCCGCCCGGGGGCGACTGCCCGCCCGACGAACAATGCATCTCCGGGGCGGTGGAGCTGGCCTTCAGCGCGCCGAGCCCGGACGCTCGCCTCGCAGTGATCACCTATGACGCTCTCGCCAGCGCGGACGGCACCCTCAATGGCACGACCGAGGTCAGCTTCACCATCGTCACGCAGGGAGACACCGACGGCACGCGGCGTCTGGTCAGCGAGCTGCGGCTTGAGGACGCCGATGCGCGCCAGCTCGAGATCCAGTCGGACCGGATCCAGCGGGTCTACCGGGGTGCCCTGCAGATCGACGGCTGGCATCGCTGGCAGACCCTGATGGGTCGCTGGGAGATGGAGCTCGCGGGCTGGGAACGGGTCCGCGGCGAGCCGGTACCAGGCCGCGGTCTGGCGCGGGTGTCGACCCCCTTCGAACACGAGATCGTGCTCGACTTCGTCGGCGGCACGCAGGTACGGGCCAACGGCGGGCGTCGGGATCGTGTGTTCGCGGTCGCGGCCGACGGCGCCATCACCGACCTCGGCGACGACTGATCCGTCGCTGTCCCCGGGGACAGCTCAGGGCCCGGCGTAGGCGTCGCTGAATTCGGCGATCGTGGACATCAGGCCGCGGGGGACCTCGACGCCGTCGCGAGACATCTCTCGCAGGGTGCGCTCGTAGTCCTCGAGGCCGGTGCCGGGGATCCGGGTGATGCGGTCGAGGGCGCCGCGCAGTTGCTCGATGATGTCGTCGGCCATCAGCCAGCCGTGCACCGCGTGCAGGCGAAACACGCGGTCGAGCCACACGCCCGACGACGACTTGGTCGCCAGGGCGATCAGGCAGGTGATGCACGAGCGGGCGGTCGGATGGTCACCGGGGACGTTGGCGCCCATGAGCTGATTGGTCAGCGCGAGCGCGTAGCGCTCGGCCTCCTTGATCTTGCCCATGTTGAGGCTCTTCTGGACCAGTTGGCTGATCAACTGCGGGAACTGGGTCTCCTCGTGCGGGCCGATCGTCTTGCGCAGACTGTCCATCGGGTCGTCGACCGGGGCGAGGCTGCCATCGCTGATGATCGAGATGACCTCGCGGCCGATGCGGAGGTTGTCGCCGTGGTTGAGGGGGGTCTTGACCCGACCGCTGAGCTTCTCTCCGTTAAGGTACGAGCCGTTGCTGCTGTCGAGGTCCTCGACGGCGAGCTCACGCTCGGTGACGTGGAGGCGCGCGTGGTAGCGCGAGCAGAGATCGTCGTCGAGGCACAGCCAGCAGTCGCTCATGCGTCCGACGAGGTGAGACCCGACCGGCATGGCCAGAGTCCGACCGCCGAATTTAATCTTGAACTGCGGCACCGCGGGCCCATGGTACCGCAAGTTGCCTGCGCCCCCCAAGCGGCTCAAAATGCCGCCCACGGGCCGGTCTCGGCCGGCGATCTGGCAGCCGAGCTTGCCGAGCGGGATCTCGCGTCAGTGGACCAGGAACTTCTCGTCGGGCGCCGACTGCCCGCCGAGCAGGCCGACGCGCACGACCTGGCCGCGCACGCCGCTTGTGCCGCTGCCGCCGGCGGTGTCGACGATGAACACCACCCCGAGCTCCGGCGCGTTAATAATCCGCGTGGGACCGACGAGGGAGATGCTCGAGGTGACGACGCCGATGTCGAAGGGGGTGTAGCCGGCCACGGTCGAGAACGACTCGTTGAAGGCGCGCGGGATCCGGGACCGGTGAAACTCGCGGAAGCCCTCGTTCCAGGGCACACCCTCGGTGCCGGGGATCGGCTCGATGAGACCCTGCAGCGAGGTCAGGTCGAGCACGATGCTCATCATGGGGTTGCTAAAGCGGATCGCGGGGACCTGGCCTCCCCCCTCGGCGAGGCCGTAATCGAAGTAGTGAAACAGGCCCTCCGGCGCGTCGGAGGTGAGGTTCTTGGGGCGCGGCGTGTTGATGAAGCAGGGGTTCGGCGCGCCTGCGCCGGGCCGCTCGCTGCCTGGCGGGCAGGTCGGGATCGGCCAGGCGGTGTTGTTGCGGGTGTCGGCCTCGTCGCTACCGAGGCGGATCCGGCTCGTCATGAGATTTGAGACGGTCGGGTCCTCGTAGCAGGCGCCGTTGGCGTCGGCGCGCACGCGCTGGTCGAGGAAGCCGTAGGCGCCCGGACCCCGGACGATGAAGCTGTTGCGGCCCTGGACCAGGTAGCGCACGAGCTCCTGCACGCAGGCCGGGCCGGGCAAGCGACGCAGCACGCAGTCCTCGCCGTCGCGGCAGGCGCGACGGCACAGGCCGTCGATGCACAGCGGGTAGTTCTCGGGCGCCGGCTCGCCTTCGACGGCGGTTGCGTCGACGCAGTCGGCGTGGGTCTCGCAGCCGGTCTCCGGCTGCTCCGGGGCGCACACCAGGCGTCGCTCGCACTCATTGCGATGGATGCCGGGATCGGGGGCGTCGTCGGGGAGGCCGCGCAGGTACTCACCGGTGCAGAGCACGCTATCGGGGTCACGCTTGTCGAGGTCTTCGTCCGCCGGATCGAAGGGGATGTCGGCGACCGGGACGTCGCTGTACATCAGGTACGCGGTCTCGGGCCGGTCCATCGCCTGCAGCCACAGCTCGCTCTGGAAGGCGCCGGTGATCAGGAACTCGCGCACCGGCGAGCCGCAGGGGTCGTAGATGAGGTCCTCGCAGATCGTGAGGAGGTTCTCCTTCTCCTCGAAGGCGCTCTGCGACACGCAGATCCCGGGAGCGCCGTTGGTGACCGACGTACGCGGGTCGGTGAGGCAGAACTGGCCGACACCGCAGTCGCTGTCGAAGGTGCAGCCGATCAGGGTCAGCTTGTCGCCCGCGAGCACGCCGGCGTCGCAGAAGCGGGCGGTGGTGTCGACGATGCGGGTGTCGCCTGGCCCGGTGCTCAGGCAGGTGCCGCCGTTCCAGCCGGGTTGGTCGCAGACGAGCTGGCCGGTGAAGCTCGAGGTGTCGGGGATCTCGCCTTCCCAGTACAGGGTCCACTCGCCTGGGATCCAGCTCCGATAGTCGCGGACGACCGCGCGCACGGCCTCGTTCTTGTAGAGGCCGTTGCTGCCGGCCTCATCGATGTCGGGGTTGCCGAAGCGGTCGCCCTCGTCGACGAGGATGTGCGGCGAGAGCAGTGGGTTCTCTTGCCCGCGACACTGGCCGTCGGTCGCGCAGAAGGCAGTGTCGTCGCCGGTCTCTTCCTTGCAGGCGGCGTCGGCCATGGCGGTCTCGTCGGGCACGTAGGTGCACGCGACCCCGAGTCCGGCGTAGGCCAGGTCGATGCGACGCACGGCGGGTGCGAGCACCTTGAGGGCGCTGGGGCCCTCGTTGTCGCCGGGCAGCAGGCGCACCGGCGGGGCGTCCTCCATGCGCGGGAGGGCGGTGTTGTCGACCGGCTCGGCGACCGGATCGAGGGTCGGCCAGAGCATGTGCGGCTGGATCGTGGCGTCGAGCAGGCCGAGCGGATCCTTCGTGGTCGAGACGCGGGTGGCGGTCGGGTTGCCGGCGCGGTCGGTGTTGAATTGGTCGAAGGTGACGAACACCAGGCGCCCGAAGCTGGTGGTGCCGACGCCAGTGACGCCGGCCTTGCCGAACGGCGAGCGGGCGGTGCCGGGGTCGGGCAGGCTGTTGCTGGGCGGCTTGGGCACCTTCTGGAAGGTCCAGTCGGTGATCAGCGAGCCGCCCACGGTGCGGATACCGGGGCCGCGGGCGAAGGGTCGGCGGTCCGGGGGGTTCTCGCCGGGGAACTCGGCGGGGTGACACACGAGGTCGAGCACGGCGGTCGGGTCGACCTGGGTGTCACACTCACGGCCGATCTCGCTGCGGTTCTCGTCGAGCTCGCGGCGGACCACGCGGGTCGAGCCATCGCCGACGATGATGTAGAGGAACTGGTGATACGGCTCGGCGCCGTCGAGGCCGAGCTCCATCGCCGGGGTCGGGCGGATCGCCGAGATACCGCTGGCGTCCTGGAGGTCGAGGACGAGCGGGTCGGTGACCCAGCGACTGCCGTCGTAGCGCAGCTCGAACAGGGTGTCGGCCCCGAGGCCGCCGACGTAGAGGACGTGCTCCGTGATCTGCTCGTCGGCGAGGTCCTCGGGATTAGTCGGCGGCTCGATGAGCGCCATCGCCGAGGGGTACATGCCGTCGACCTCGCCGGGCGGCGCGTCGTCGAGGACGCCGGGGTCGTTGGCGAACAGCTCCGGGCAGTCGATCGGGCACAGGGGGTCGACGCCGGTGTCCTTGACGATGAGATCGCCGGATCCCGGGTCGCGCACGAACTGGCGGCTCTGCAAGATCCGCTGGGTCCGCAGGTCGACCTCGGCGACCAACTGGCACGAGGGGAAGGTGACGTAGACGCTGCCGGGTCGGTCGGCGTCGCAGGTGGCGACCTGAACGAAGTTGCCACCCGTGCCACCCGTGCTCTCGGCGGCACCGTCGTCCTCCCCTGCCCCGTCGTCGCCGGTGGTGTCCGTGTCGCCCTCGAGCTCGCCGAACAGGACGCTGTTGCTGAGGATCGGCGGGACCGCGAGCACCTGGCCCGGGCGGGCGCCGAGCGGGCTGCCGTCGCCGCGGGTCGGGGTCACGGCGAGTATGAGCTCGGCGGGGTCGCGCGCGGGGACGTCGTCGAAGGCGTAGGCGGACAGGCCGGGCACGTCGAGCACGCTGAGGTCGCAGCTCCCGAGGTTGGCCGACACGGCGAAGCAGCCGTTGGTGTCACCCGAGGTGATGGTCATGCTGGTCGGCACCTTGCCAGCGGGGATCAGTTGGGCGCCGGGGGTGGCCTCGTCCATGTCGAGGACCGAGTTGGCGCACTTGCTAAACATTGCGATGTCGTCGCGCTCCGAGTTGGCGATGAAGCCGACCAGGCGCAGGTCACCGCAGCCTGCGTTGACGCACTGATCGAGCGAGGTCGGCGCGATGACATCGGTGAGCGGGTCGCGCTTGAGGCAGGCCACGACCATGTCGGTCGGGCGGTCGAGGACGCGGTTGGGGACGACGAGGCTCTGGCGGTTGTTGCATGCAGCCAGGCTCAAGGCGGCCAGCGTGCCCGCGGCGAGCAGCAGGCCGAGATGGGCAGACTGTTTGGGTGGCACGGGTCTCATCGCAGGTAGGGCACTTGGAGGCCGATGCGAGCGACCTCCGAGAAGCGGGTCGGGCGCAGGCGGCCGATGTCGACGACGCTGATGGTCTTGTCGAGGGAGTTGGAGACGTAGAGGTATTGCCGCGCGTGGTCGACGGTCATCGCGTGCGCCCCGGTGCCGAGCAGCAAGTTGGCGACCACGCGCACGCCGCTGAGGTCGACGATGAACAGCTCTTGTGGCTTGTAGCAGGTGACGGCGGCATACTCGCTGGCGCCGTCCGAGAACAGGGTCATCGCGGTCGGTTGGGCGCACAGCTCGACGACGCCTGCGCTGGCGTCGCGGGTCAGCTTGCGGTCGTCGATGCTGGTATCGACGTAGACCAGCGCGCCGGGGGCGGTCTGGACCGCGAACATGCGGTTGCCGTCGGCCGCGAAGGCGATGTCGCCGAGCACGGGCGAGGTGCCGTTGACGCCGACGTCGAAGGCAGCCGTGCGGAAGGCGCCCGCGGTGTACATGCGCACGTCGCAGAGGAAGGCGCCGTTGGTCGGGGGGTCGGTGAGGTCGTCGTCGGTGAGCTCGTCCGCGTCGACCTCGCCGACGGTCAGGCAACGCTGGCCGAACGAGCTGCCGGTCGGCAGCTTGAGCCAGGCGCGGTAGCGGTCCTGGACGCCCTTGAGCTCGGCGAGGTCGGCCTGCAGGGCGGCCTCCTCGTCAGGGTCAGTGGTCGCCGCGATCTTGGCCAGGAGCGCGGTGAGGCGGGCGTCGAGGTCGCTGAGGAGCAGGGCGAGGTAGTCGGCGTCGAGCGGCTGGCCTTCGCTGAGGAAGGTGCGCGCGGCGACGAGGTTGGTGCGAAAGCCGGCGTAGATCAGCGGGCGTCCGCACTCGATCGGCGCGCCGTCGGGGCCGCGGGTGATCGTCAGCGCGGGGACATTTTCGGTGCCCGGGAAGCAGGGCCGGCGGGCCAGGCCCCAGCCGCCGCCGAGCTGACCGCCGAGGTCGAAGATCGTCGGGGTGTGGACGATCGCCGGGATGCCGTCCTTGCACACGCGGTTGGGCTCGGCGCCCTTGCAGGTGCTGGTCTGGCCGGTGAGGCTGTACTGACCCTCGAGGTCGATGACGGTCACCTGCGGGCGGGTCGCGTGGGTGACGAGCAGCTTGGGGTCGCCGTCGGTCGCGAGGATGTTGGACGGCTCGGCGCCGAGGCCGGTGCCGTCCTGCTCGTTACGCACGAAGCGCAGCAGGCTCGCGCCAGAGCAGCGCCGCGGGTCGTACTGGCCCGAGTCCTCGCCCTCGCCGCAGTGCAGCTCGGGCGGTCCATCGAGGTCACCCTCGATGTCGATGAGGGTGATGCTGGGGTCGCCGCGCACGGCCACCATCAACTTCGCCCCGCGTTTGCGCGTCTCGGCGTCCGTCGGGTCGGGGACCCAGCCGCGCAGGGAGGTGCCGAAGTGACCGATGAACACCCCGGCGTCCTGGTCGATGAAGTAGCGGTCCTCACACTCGACGACTTGCGGCTTGAGGAGGTTGTGGCGACACGGCACGTCCTCGGTCAGGTCGGCGTCGACGTCGCCGACGATCGGCCACTGCGCCCACGGACCCGGATCGGTGGCGGTGGCGGGTCGGCCGACCTTGCAGGCCTCAGCACGTACGCTGTTGTCGGTCGCGCAGACGCCCGCCTCGCAGGTCTGCCCGGTCCCCGCGCAGGGCAAGTCGGCGGAGCACGCGACGCCGTCGGCCTGAAAACAGAGCTCCGGGGCCCGCATCCACGCGCGGTAGAAGCTGTCGAGGTCGATCGGCAGCAGCGTGCCCGAGTTGAACACGAGGTCGCTGTTCGCGTTGAGCACGAACATCCAGCGCGCCGGCGTGCCTTGCTCGACGCGCGGGTCGAGCACGGTGCCGGCCGGGAAGAACAGACCGGCGCCGTCGGGCGAGATGCCGCGGTTGCGGTCCGGGCATGCGGTCAGCGCGAGCCCGGTCAGCGCGAGCGCCCCGCCCCATCCACCCACACGGATGGCGAGCCGCCTGCGCTGTGCAGGCTGCCGGCCTGCGTTGCCTCGCGGACGTGACATGCGGCGGGAAGCTATCACACCCGCCCGCCCCCGCGCACGCGCTGCCTCAGTCGGCGGGACCCGGGTCGACGTCGGGACCCGGGGCTCGCGGGGATGGCTCCGGCCGCGGCAGCGCCGCGAAGAACGCGAGGGAGTGCAAAGGTCGCCGTAGGTGCGCGCGCAGGGCCGTTTGGGTCAGATCTCGCAGAGCCCGGCGCGCCTCGACAGGCGCCGACTCCAGCGGCCCCGGATCGGCCCCGGCCGCCAGCTCCCCCGCGGCCCGCAGCACCTCGGCGGGCAGGTGTGTGGCGCCCCGGTCGTGCGCCAGGCACAGCACCCCGCCGCGCACCGCGTCGAAGGCGACCCCCAGACTCGAGGCCAGCGCCCGCTCGCCGCACACACAGCACAGCTCGAGCGCGGGCAGCAGCCCCAGCGCGTGCAGCAGGGCGAGCTCGTAGCGGCGCAGCTCACCGGGTCTGGGCGCCCCGGCGATCACCGCCTCGAGCGTGGTGCACAGCGCCGCGAAGATCAGCGGGTCGGCGTGACGCGCGAGCACCAGCTCGTCGGTCAGCTCGCACAGATAAGCGACGTACGCGAAGCGGTCGAGGTCACGGCCGACCGGCGAGTGATCGGCGCTGGCCTCGAAGCGCTCGAGCCGGGCCAGGGTGCCGCGCCCGCGGGCGATCCCCGCGAGCCCGCGCAGGCCCGAGGGCAGACCGCCGGGGAAGCGTCGCTTTGAGTTGCGGGCGCTGCGGGCCGCGGTCTCGAGCTTGCCGTGGCCCGGAGTCAGCAGCACGACCAGCAGATCGGCCTCACCGAGCGGGCGCGTGCGCAGCACGATCGCGGGGACCATCTCGACGGCGCTCGGGATCGACATGACGCGCTCACGGGACGATCGTCAGGAGGATCGTCGCCAGCCAGAAGTAGAGGAGCAGACCGAGGATGTCGACGGCGGTGGTAACGAACGGACCGGTGGCGATCGCCGGGTCGATCTCGAGGCGGTGCATGATCAGCGGCACGCAGGTCCCGACCGCGGCGGCGATGATCATGCTGCCCATCATGCCCAGCGTGATCACCAGACCGAGGCCGAACGGGTCGCTGTCGGTGGTGCCCATGAGCGGCGCCAGCACGGCGATCGCGATCCCGTAGATCATGCCCATGCTGGCCCCCAGGGCGACCTCGCGGATGACCAGCCTGCCGATGCGCGAGGTGTCGACGTACCCGACGGCGAGTCCGCGGACGACGATCGTCGAGCTCTGGGTGCCGACGTTGCCGCCCATGCCGGCGACCACCGGCATGAACAGCGCCAGCGCCGGTACGGCGCGCAGCGCCTCCTCGAAGCCCTGAAGTGAGATGGCGACCATCAGGCCGCCAGCCGCTGCGGCCCCGAGCCACGGCAGGCGGGCGCGAAAGCTCATCGCGAAGTCGCGGGTGTCGATCAGCTTCTGGCCGGCGCCGGCCATGCGCAGGATGTCCTCGGTGGCCTCCTCGCGCAGCACGTCGACGATGTCGTCAATGGTCACCACGCCGAGCAGGCGGCGCTGGTCATCGACGACGGGGATCGCCACCAGGTCATAGCGGCTGGCGACCTCGGCGACCTCCTCCTGGTCGGTGTTGGCGGTGACGGTGACCAGCTCGGTGGCCATCACCGAGTGGATCGGCTGGTCGGGCTTGCTGAGGACCAGGTCGCGCAGACCAATGACCCCGACCAGGCGCTCGTGCTCGTCGACGACATAGAGGTACTGGACGTGCTGCGGCAGCTCCTCGGCGGTCTGGATCCGGCGGGTCGCCTCCGCGATCGTGACGTCCTGATGGACCGAGAACAGGCTCGGCGACATGATGCCGCCGGCCGAACGCTCGGGGTAAGCCAGCAGCTCCTCGAGCGCGTGGGCGTCGGCGGCGTCGAAGCGGGCCAGGATCTGGCGCAGCTTGCCCTCGTCGATGTGGCCCAGGATGTCGGCCGCGTCGTCGCTCTCGAGGCCGTCGAGCAGCCCCGCCGCCTCCTCCGGGGCCAGGCGGCCGATGATCTGCGCCGCCACCTCGTAGCGCATGCTGGCCAGCGCGCCCGCCCGCCGCTCGCCCGGCAGGTGCGCGAACACCATGTCCTGCTCGGCCGGCTCGAGGTTGTCGAGCAACGCGCCGAGCTGGACGTCGTCGTGGCGCGTCAGGGCCCGCGCGAGCCGGCGTACGTCGCCGCTCTGCACGAGCTTGGCCAGGTCGTTCGCGGGACTGGGCGGCAGACGCATACGATGCGGCCCTCCATATAGCGCCAAATGCCGGCGCATCCTTTAATAAAGGAGGGCATCAGGCCATCTCAGGCCATCTCCGGGGCCCTTAAGATTGCGGCGGATTGGGCGCGGTCCCGCCGGCCATCACGAAGGCGGTGACGACGATCAGGGCGATCATCAAGCTGACCGCGATCCACATCAGCAACCGTGAATTGGAGGCGCCGCGTACGGCCGCAGTGACCCGCGAGAGGCCCGGTCCGCTGAGGATCCGACCAAAACTGGCGGCAAAACTGGCGACAAAACTGGCGAGGAGTGGAGCGACGGCCCGGAAGTCGAACAACGGGCCGATCGGCCTCGTGGCGAGGGCGGGGTCTCCGGGGACCGCGTGTACCGGTGCGCTCGGGACGGGGCTTCGCGGCGGCGGGGATGTCTGGACCGCGGCGCCCCCAGAACTGAAGTGGGAGCCCGAGGCCTGCGCGCTGTACTGGGAGCCGAATATACCGGATGTACTGGCTGCCCCTGCCGCCCCTGCCGCCCCTGCCGCCCCTGCCGCATTGCGACCGAGGAGCTGCGGCGCTTGTCGCTCGCGACGACCGCCGGACTTGAGCTGCTGTTGGGCTCGCTCGTGCTCGTGGAGCAACGCCATGACGACTTCAGCGTCGAGGGACAGGGAGCGCGCGCAGCAGCGGAAGAAGCCCTTCACGAACACGGGGCCCGGGAGCGCCGTGAATCGATCCTCTTCAAGGGCGTCGATGCTCGCCCGCGGGATCTTGGTGTCGATCGCCAGTTGCTCGACGCTCATCCCGCGGCGTTGTCGCTGCTCACGGATATACTGGCCCGGCGACGGCGGGCCCTCGTGCGTATCGGCAGCATCGCCTTGCGGCGTGCTGACGATCCGAAGTCGTCCCGTGGGAACTCGCATGCGCGCACATTCTGAGATCAGTCTCCGGCCCGCGGCAACCCCTCCGGACAAGTCTTTGCACGGTAAATGCGCGCCTCGCGGGGCTTGCGCGACTGCGCGCGAAGCTCCGTGAAAGCTTCGCCAGGGCCATGTATCCCGGCGAATTCGCGGCCCTGGCCCGTTCGCGGGGCCCTAACTTTGGCCACGCTCGTTCGCCGACCGTCCGTGGCCACGCGCATCCTTACATCCGACCAGGACCCGGGGATCGCCTCGCGGGTCGCGACCCGGCGCCCCGATGCCCAGGCGGCGCCGGCTGTCACACGCGATGGTCGAGTGGAACCAGTTCGCGAGCCTCACGGCAAATTTGTCGCGACGATCGATGCCACCGCATCGTCGCGATCGGAGCGTCGGATCCACGGGCGTTGCCGCCCGTCGAGGCGGCGTCAGGCGCTTCACGCGGGCCACGCAGGGGCGGGCCCGCGACCCCGCGCGCCCGCGTACGCGACGCCTGGTCCGCGCTGCGACTGGTTCACAGGGGGCACGCTGTTATCATCGTTCCGTGGAATCTGTCGCCCTCGCCGCCCTCGTGCACGCGCAACCCGAAGGCTTCAACGAGGCGAGCTGGCTCGGCCAGGTCCTCGTGCAGCGATGGAGCCGCTATGTGCCGGCCGGCGTCGACAGCCCCGTCGGCTCACTGCGGGCGTGGGTCGTCGGCGGGGTGCAGGACAACGAGACGCTGGTCCAGGCGCGGCCGGTGGTCCGTGACCCGCGGGCCGACTTCGTCGCCGACATGTTGCGTGCCCCGACCCAGACCACTCTGGCCGCCTACGCCGGCCAGCCAGGTACACCTGGCGGATCGGACAGCTCGGCCGGGCTGCCGCCGAGCCTGACGATGGTCCGGTTCCAGCGCTGGATCGGGGTGCGGGCCGAGAGCTCCCTGCTTCCGGCCGGGCAGGCCGGCGAGGTCGAGGCCCTGCGCGCCGAGCTCAGGGCTGCCCTCCCCGAGTTCCTGATCCGCAGCGGCGGCCTGGTCGGTGACCGCGAGTTGGTCGTCCTCTCCTTCCTCGCCGCCCTCCACGCGGCCGGCGAGCTCGGCAAGGCCTACGCGACCCCGGCGACGATCCGCAAGGCCCTGGCCGCGCTCGACGACCGCCTCGGGCGCCCCGCCGCCTTCAACCTGATGGTCAGCGACGGGCGCAGCGTCGGCGTCATCCACCGCGGCGGTCGGCTCATGAGCCTCGCGCCGCCGCCCCCGCCGCGGCCGGCTCGTGCCATCTCGCAGCCGCACCAGCGCCCGTCTGCCAGCCTGCTGCTGTTCGACCCGCACGCGCCCCCTGGACCCGCTGACACGGACCATCCCGACGTCCCCGAGGGGGTGTTCACCGTGCACGTCCGCCAGCCCGGGGTCCACGAGCGCGACTGACCGGCCGGTTTCGAGACGTGGCCCGAGGCCGCGGGTATAACCCGCGGGCGAGCTCATGGCAGTCCACGTCCTCCATCACGGCTGGTGCTTCGACGGCGCCGCCTCTTCGGCGTTGTTCGCGGCCTTCTGGCGCCAGCGCCACGGCGCCGACCAGGCGCTGCGCTACATCCCCAAGGACCACCGCCCGGGCGACCCCTACGACCCGGACGACTTCGCCGGCGCCGACCCGGCCGTCGGCCTCGACTTTCGTTACAGCCAGCACCCGGCGATGACCTGGTACTTCGACCACCACGCCAGCGCCTTCCAACTCGCGGGCGACCGGGCCCACTTCGAGGCCGACCGCAGCGGTCAAAAGTTCCACGACGGGGCCGCGGCCAGTTGCGCCGGGTTCATCGTCCGCACCGTGCGCGACCGCTTCGGCTGCGACCTCTCGGCCCACGCCGAGCTGATCGGCTGGGCCGAGCGCATCGACGCCGCCGACTTCCCGAGCCCGGAGATGCCGGTGCTGCTCGCCGAGCCCGCGCTCCAGCTCGCCAGCTTCGTCGAGAGCAATCACGACATGGACCAGGTCGCCGGCTTCATCGATGACCTGCGCACCCGCCCGCTCGCCGAGCACGCCGCGGCCGACTACGTGCAACGGATCGTCGCGCCGCGCCGCGCCCAAAACCAGGACGACCTCGCCTTGATCGCCGGACGTGCCCAGGTCCGCGACGGCGTGCTCACCTTTGACGTGCTCGACCAGCCCGGCCGCGCGTACAACAAGTTCATCCCCTACTATCATCACCCGCGGGTCCGCTACGTCGTCGCCTTGATCCGCGGCTCCGACCGCCGGATCAAGCTGACCGCCGGCTACAACCCGTGGCTGCCCCGCGGGGCCCGCGAACACAGCATGGCCGCCCTGCTCGAGCCCCACGGCGGCGGCGGCCACCCCTACGTCGGTGGTTGCAGCTTCGACGCCGACCAGGAGGAGCGCGCCCTCGCGGTCCAGCGCAGCCTGGTCGACGTGCTCCGCGGCGGTCGGCCGACCTGAAGCCCATGACGACGCGCGACGAGCTCGGCGCGACGCTGGTCCAACTGCGGCGCAAGGTGGATGCCCACTTCGCCACCGCCGTCGCTCGCAGCCCGCACGCGTTTCGCTGCGCCGACGGCTGTGACGCCTGCTGCCACGTGCGCATCGGCGTGTTCGCCGTCGAGGCCGCCCCGATCCGCGAGGCCCTCGCCCACCTCGCCGACGCGGACCCGGCCCTGCGCACCCGCGTCCGCCTGCAAGCCGACGACCCGGCCCACGCCCACCACTGCGCCCTGTTGGTCGACGGCCGCTGCGCCGTCTACGAGCAGCGCCCGCTGATCTGCCGCTCGCACGGCCTCCCGGTCCTCACGCCCGACCCCGACGCCCCGGAGACCATGCAGCTCGACCATTGCCCATTGAACTTCACCGAGGAGCCCCCGCCACGTGCGAGTATGTTGCGGCTCGACGCCGTCAATCAGCCGCTCGCGCTGCTCGCCCGCCTGTGGACTGCCCCAGATGCCACCGGTAGATCTCCCTCCGGCGACCCGCGGATCGCCCTCGAACTTCTGGCCCGCGCCGACGATGCCTCGGGCCCGGGCACCAAAACCCGGTCCTGAGCGCATCGTGGCCGATCCCACCCCCAGGCCAACGTTCCCGCGGCGCTTGCGCGATGTCGATCTTGATTGACGGCCCCGGGTCTCGAGAGTACAAACCGTCACTCGCTGCGGGGTGGAGCAGCCAGGTAGCTCGCCGGGCTCATAACCCGGAGGTCATAGGTTCAAATCCTGTCCCCGCTACTCTGTCCGAAGGGTCAGCTTCTCACGAAGCTGACCCTTCGGCTTTTCTGTGCCTGTTCACGGCCGTCGCGCGAATGGCGGTACCATCCCGCGTGGCCGAGATCGTGTTCGAGACCCGGCGCGGCCCGATCACACTCCCGGTGACCGAGCTGTGCGCCCCCGCCGAGGCCACGCTGCTCGACGCGGTCCGCCACGCCGGACTACCGCTCGGACAGTCGTGCCGCGGTGAGGGCGTGTGTCGCAGCTGCGCCGTCGACCTGATCGCCGGCGACGAGGCGCTCAGCCCACGCACCCCGATCGAGCTTCGCGAACGCCGCGGCGCGCCGGCTTCCCCACCCGGCGTGCGCCTGGCCTGTCAGGCGCGCCTGCCCGCGCCCGGCGCAGTCGCCCGCGTGGTCATCGGACACCTCGCCTGGGGTCGCCAACCCGGCCTGGCAACCGAACCTGGGCCCGCCAGCGGGTCCCCGGCCCCGGCCCCCGGTGCTAGTGTAGACCCCTGATCCGTGGCGAACGCCGACGAATCCGGCCGTATGGGGCCATCCGGACTGGACGGCCCGAGCCTGAGCGCCGCGACCTGGCAATTCGAGGCCGACCTGCTGGCCGACGGCCGCGTCCTGCTCGACCGCCTGTGCGACCGGATCCGGACCCGCCACCTCTACCCGGCCGGTCCCAACGTCGCGCTGCTGCTCGAGGCCTACCAGATCCTCCACCGCCAGCGCACCGTCGGCCGGATCAGCGCCCGTCCTCGGACCCTGCGACGACGCATGCGTTCGATCCTCCGCATGCTCGTACGCCGCGACGTCGCCCTGCGATCGCTGCGCCTCGCCTATCGCTTCCCGGCCGCGCGCCCGCAGCCGCTGCGCGCCGCGATCCCACCGCTGGTGCTCCGCGCGCTCGAGCTGGTCGACAGCGACGCTCGCAGCGACGTGCAGGCCGAAATCTCGGGCCAGCCCGCGAGCTCGCAGGCCCCCGATCTCAGCGGCCGCTTCGACGCTCGCCTGGTCCGCGGCCTCTCGCAACTGCGTGACGCCCTGCTCAACCAGGCGCTCGCCCACCCGCGCGAGATCCCCGGCCTCCACGCCCAGTACCTGCACTTTTGCCGCGCTGGTCTACCGCATCGCATCCAGCACCCGATCGCGCGGCTGCTCCTGGTCAAGCTCCCGCTCTATCTCTGGCTCGGCTTCTTCGGTCTGTTCGCCGTCGCTTACGTCGGCGCCTATTTCTTCCTCAACGACGAGAACCTCGGGCGCCTGCTGACCAAGGTCATCGGCAAGCAGATCAACGGCGACCTCGAGCTCGGCAGCGTGCACTGGTCCCCGCGGCTGATCCTCGACCTCGTCACCGGCACCCCGCACCACGCGACCGTGCACGACATCAAGATCTGGCGCGGCTACAAGCGCCAGGGCGGCGAGCGCGACAAGTTGACCGGCTGGGCCGGCCACGTCGAGGCCAAGATCGTGCTCCACGAGATCATCCCGTGGAACCGCCTCGGGGTCCCGCCGCTGTTCGAGATCCCGTGGATGCTGCACTTCACCGAGGCCGAGGTCATCGATGACCTGCACGTCGACGTCCACGAGTTCGCCAGCCACAACCCCGAGGGCAAGGTCACCTGGGGCATCAGCCTGCTCGACGCCTTCAGCCCCAACCCCAACGCCCCGACCGCCCCGGCGGCGACCCGCGCCATTAGCTTTCGCATGGACAAGATCCGGCTGCACGACGCCGCGCTGGACATCGACTTTCGCCCGCAGAGCGGCTGGCAGACCGCCCTGCACCTGACCGACGCCACCATGTCGCTGTTCTTCGAGGGCGTGCACCCCAAGCTCGGCCCGCCGAAGAAAAAGCCGCTGATCTTCGCCGTCAAGGGGACCGCCGACACCGGCATCCTGCGGATCTTGAGCCTCGGCTACGAGCTGCCGATCGAGGACCTCGAGCTCGAGCAGTTCGGCGCCGGTGGTCCGGTCCCGCTCGGTGACGTTCGCATCCGCGGCGAAGGCACCTTCGCCGGCTCGCCCGCCGACATCGACGGCTGGCTGCGCGACGCCTTCACCGCGCCCGCCCGCAACGTCGACATGACGATCCTGTTCGCGGAGGCCGGCCCGCTCGGCCGCACGATCGGCGAGGCCCACAAGCTCCCGCCGAAAATGATCTCGGCCGACGGCGCCTCCGCCCAATTGACGCTCAAGGGCCCGCTGCAAGACGTCACGATCGGCCTCGCCGCCTCGGGCATCGGCCTCGACTTCTTCACCGACCCCGCCGTCGACCCCGTCCCGGAGGGCGACGTGGCCGTGGCCCCCGGTGCGGCCACGGTCGCGGCCCTCGGCTCCGCCACGATCGCCGAGCCCGACCACAAGCCCTCGCCGCTGGACTGGTCCCTGCGCAACGTCGACCTGCGGCTCGGCATGAACAAGGAGCCGGTCCCGGCGATGTGGGGCGAGCGCTACCACCGACGCGGCCGCGAGCGCTGGGTCGTCGACTTCGCCCACCTCGAGGGCGACGCGCTCGGCGGCAAGCTGGCCATGCGCGAGCACGCCGGCCGCAACCACCTCGTCATCGGTGAGCCCGGCGAACCGCTCGTCGTGTCCATGGTCGCCGACATCACCGACGTCGACCCGGGCCAGTTGGTCCCGCCCGGAGACACCCGCGCCAAGCTGGCGGGCAAAGCCGACGGCGTGCTCGGTCTGCGCGAGCTGGTCCTGCGCCTCGGCGGCACCCCGGACGACGACGCGACCCCGGCCGAGGACGAAGCTGTCCCCGAGGACTTCCTCGAGTCGACCCCGCCGGAGGCCGCCCCGGCGGTGATGGCGACAATGGAGCGCGACCAGACCCCCGCGCCCGAGGCCGAGGCGGCTGGCATGCGCCGCGTCGTGCTCGACCTGGGGGACATCGAGCTGCAGCGCGACCGCGGCCCCGCCGACGACAACTTGCCCCGCCGCCTGCGCGCGAAGGGCACGATCGTGCTCGACGAGGAGACCGGCCTCGACCTCTCGGACCTCGACCTCGAGGTCGACGGCGGCTCCCTGCAGATCGACGGCGGCCTCGATCGCGACCTGCTCAGCTTCAAGCCGACCGTACTCCGCGTGAAGATCAGCGACGGCCCGGCGTTCCTGCGCGGCTTCGGTCAGGGCCCCTACTTCGAGCGGCTCACCGCCGGCCTCACGCTCACTGGCCCGCTCGCGCGGCCAAGCGGCAGCAACGGCTCGCTAGCCGTCTCGGACGTCGGCAGCGGCAAGTTCGCCCTCACCGACATCAGCGAGGTCAAGCTCGACATGGACCGCGGCGTGCTCTCGCTGCGCAGCCCCAAGGTCGGCCTGCTCGGCGGCGCCGGCAAGCTCGCCGCCGACCTCGACCTGTTCGCCGAAGACCCTGGCGTCTACGCCGAGCTCGACCTCAAGAACATCGACCTCGGCAAGCTCGGCAACGACTCGATCCGCGGCCGCGGCGACGTCGCCATCAAGGTCGGCGACGTCGGCAGGCGCCTGCCGCTGTCGAAGGTCGAGGCCGTCGGCGCGCTGCATGTCCCGAAGTTGCAGATCGGCGGCGGCGAGTTTCGCGACGTGACCGCCAGCTTCTCCGTCGACCGTGAGCAGCTCCGCGTCAAGGAGCTGTCCGCGCAGCATCACCGCGCGATCTCCCCGTCGTTCTCGCCGCGCGTCACGATCCCGGTCGGTGACCTGCACGCCAGCGGCAGCATCGGCTTCGCCGGCGACCCCGAGCTCGACCTCGACGTGCTCGTCTCCGGCCTGCCGATCTCGGCCTTCGCCGCGATCGCCGGGCTCTCGGACCTGCCCGCGGGCGCCCAGGTCGCCGGCGGTCCGATCCGCGATCCGAATCAGTTGGCCCGCGGTCGCGAGCTCGGCGTCGCCGAGGAGGACATCGCGCGCGGCACCCACCTCGACGTCACCGGCACCCTCTCACGGCCGAGCGTGCACGGCCTCATCGAGCTCCGGGCGATCCACGCGACCGGCATCCCGCTCGGCACCGGACTGCTCGCGCTCGACAGCCAGGATCTCCCGGCCGGCGACGGCCTCGCCGCGCGCCGCGAGATCAAGGTCCGCGGCAGCTTCGGCGACGACCAGGGCAAGCGCGGCCCCGCCTACGACTGGGCCCTCGACGCCGAGGTCGCCTTCGGACCCAAGCCGCGCAAGGGCGCCCCCGCGATGTCCGCCGACGTCGCCGTGCGCTTCGCCAACCTCCCAATCGCCAACGTGCTGCGCGCCGGCGGCCTCAAGACCGAGGGCCTGCACGGCCAGCTCGAGGGCCTGCGCCTGAGCGCCCAGAGCTGCTCGCCCGAGCTCCCGCTGCTGACCTCGTGCCTGTGGGACCAGCGCGGCCCGAAGACGATCCAGATCCTCGTCGAGCTCGATCGCCTGTGGGCCGCCGGCGTCACGCCGACCGGCACCGTGACCGCCGGCTCCGGCCAACGCGGCGACCCCTGCCTCGACAAACAATCGCTGTGCAGCCAAAACCGCCTGGTCGGCGCGCTCGACGGCACCCGCCTGCAACTGCGCGACGGCTGGGAGCTGCGCACCGGCGGCGCCACCGGGCCCACGCTCACCCTGTCCGGCGACGTCGAGCTCTCGGCCGCGCCCGCCGACGGCAAGCCGGCCCCGAAGGACGCCGCCGCCAGCATGAAGGACGACGTCCCGGGCCGGAAGCGCAAGCGCTGCGACGAGCCCGCCGACCGCGCCCGCAAGCCGCCGCCCGGCAGCGGCCACGCCGAGGTCCGCGGCGAGCTGCTGCTCTCGTCGCTCGCGCCCTTCGCCCGCAGCTTCGGCCTGTCCGAGCTCAGCGGCAGGATCGGGATCAACGTCGACATCGACGGCCACATCGGCGATCCGATCATCTCCGGCAGCTTCGCGGTCCCGAACGGCGCGCCGCCGATCAAGATCGCCGCCGCCAGCAAGGCCTGGGCCCTCAGCGTGCCGCGCCTCGACCTGCTCTGGGCCCAGGACACCCTGTTCGCCGGCGGTGACCTCGAGATCAGCAGGCAGACCCTGCGCTTCGGCGAGGTCGGCGGACGCCGCACGTACTACGTGCTCGGCGGCAGTTGCGAGGGCAACTTCTCGGTCGCCGCGCAGGGCTTCCTCGACGCCGGCCCGCTGCGCGACCTGCTGCCCGACACGATCGCCAGCAGCAGCGGCGGCCTCGACGTGCGCACCGCCCACGTCGCCGGCCTGGTCGACGACCCGCTGCAGATCCACGCCCTGCGCGGCACCTTCGTGCCTGGCAAGGACGGCCTCAAGGTCTCGCTCGCCGGCATCGGCCTCGACGCCATCGAGCTCAACGACGGCACGATCGACGTGGTCCGCTGCGCCGATGGCGTGTGCCCCTACAAGCAGGACGGCTACGCGCTGTACCTCGGCGGGGTCCAGAACAACACCCCCGAGCGCGTGCCCACGACGGCCGTGCGCGCCCGCATCGGCGACCGCGGCCGCGTGAGCCTGTGGGGCCACGCAGTCCTCAGCCCCGACTTCGAGCGCATCAGCGTAAGCAATCTCCGCGCCCGCCTCGACGAGATCGCCTACCGCATGTTCGACAACTCGGGCCGCCCGCAGCTCTACGCGACCCTCGCCAGCGACGACATCGTGCTCGAGGGCCGCGACAGCATGACCCTGCGCGGGGAGGTCCTGGTCAACCGCGGCCGCTTCGTGCGCGACGCCCAGGAGGGCGTCAAGGTCTTATCGTTCGCGCAGACCAGCACCGCCCCCGCCGCGCCCCCGCCCGAGATCGTCCGCGACATGGTCCTCGACCTCCGGATCCGCACCACTGCGCCCTTCCGCGTCGACAACAACGTCATGAAGGGCGTCGAGGGTCAGGTCCTGCTGGCGATCGGCGGCACCCTCGGCGACCTGGAGATGTCGGGCAAGATCGACGTCACCACCGGCGTCCTCGACGTCGCGATCCTCAACGGCGCCTACGACGTCCAGTACGGCAAGGTCCAGCTCGAGCGATCTCTGGAGGCCAGCACCGTCGACGTGCTCGCCCTGCGCCAGGAGCCGATCTACGTCGAGAACCAGCCGCGCCAGATGTACGTCAAGCTCGGCGGCACCCTCGACGCGATCACCTGGCGCTGCATCGTTCAAGGCGACACGCGGACCCGCGGCCGCACCACCAAGGAGTGCGTCGACTACCTGGTGCTCGGCGCCGGCAACAAGGAGGTCGCCGACGCCAACGTCCGCCGCTACGGCGGCGGCGGCCTGCTCGGGCGCCCGATCGGCCTGGTCGGCAACCTCACCGAGCTCAAGCTCGGCAAGTACGTCGAGAAGAACGCCCCGCGCATCGCCCCCTACGTGCCCGACGTCAGCATGCGCCTCGGACAGCTCGGCATCGAGGTCAACGCCGAGACCCCGCGCCCGTGGTTTCGCAGCGACTGGGGCAACCTGACCGTCGGCGCCGGTTACACTCGCGGCTACCCCGGCCTGCTCCTGCGCGACAGCTACAACTGGCGGATCCGCTTCCGCCTCCTCGACTCCGCCTCCCTCGAGTTCCGCGACAACCGCCGCTCCTACTTCAACGAGCGCATCATCTTCGACCCCCTCCGCCAGCGATCGCTCGAACTGCGCCTTGACTACCAGCTCCCCAGCCTGCGCTAGGCGTCCGCCTGCCCGCGGCGACCGACTCGTCGCTCGCGCAGCCCTCCTCGCCCTCCTCGCCGTCACGGTGGCCCTCGGCGGCCCGGCGACGGCGCACGCCCTGTCCCTCGCGCCAGGTCCGATCGGACATGTCCTCGCGGCCATGCAAACCCCGGACGCCGACCCCAAGGCCCCCGCCTCGCCCGGCGCCCCGGGTACGGCCGAGACCCCGACCACCGCCCCGAAGAACGCCCCCGCCCCCGACCCCGACGCGCCCACCGCCGACCCCGCCGACGGCGCCGCGGCCAATGAACTCCGGCCGTCGTTGACCAACAAGGACGAGCCCGCCGCCCCGCGCGACGACAACGTCACGCCGGCAACCAACGTCGAGACCCCGCCCGACATCGCAGCCGCAGCCGCCGACGCCGCCGCCGACGCGAAGACCCGCAACCCCGACGAGGGCCCGCTCGCCGGCCCTGGCCGCTGTGCCCGCCTCGACAGCCCCGCGGATCAGATGCGCCTGATCGACGCCGTGCTCGACGGCCTCGCCGCGCAGGGCTTCGAGCTCGGCCCGCGCGAGCGCCAGGCCAACCTGCGCGGCACCGCCTGCGCCGTCAGCCTGCGTGGCGGCGACCCGGGTTTCCTGCACTACCAGCTCCAGACCACCGCCGAGGAGGGCTACGTGTTCGCGCTGGTGCCGACCGGCACGGCCCAGTACGAGCTCATCGCTCGCGCCGCGCAGGAGAACGAGGAGCGCGGCGTGCTGATCGCCGGCGTCGAACACATCCGCGTCTCCGGCCGCTTCCGGCCCGGCGACAGCAGCCTGCGCCTGCGCCGGATCATGGGCCTCGAGCCCGGCAACCTCAGCCCCGACGCCGTGCGCGCCCAACTGCAACAGCTCGGCTACCGCACCCGCTTCGTCGCCGAAGACACCGGCTGGCTCAACGTCGAGGTCGACCCCGGCCGCAGCATCCGCCGCGTGCGGATCCACGGCCACATCCCGCTGTCGAAGCGCGACGTGCAGCGCGAGCTGTCGGTCAACGCCCGCCCCGGCGCGCTCGCCCAGGGCGACTGCGCGCCACCCAAGGCCGCCCGCAAGACCGAGATCTGTCAGCCCGACGACCTCGCCTGCGTGCGCTGGCAAGAGGACGAGATCACCAGGCTCAAGCGCTTCCTGTTCGACAAGGGCTACCTGCGCGGTGACGCCAAGCTGGCGATGGTCTGCGGCCGCCGAAGCGACGAGGTCGACCTCCACGTCTACCTCGACAAGGGCTCCGGTTACCGCGTGCCGTGGCGCAAGCTGACCGTCAGCGGCAACATGCCGCCCGCCGATCAGCGCTGGATCCGGCGCACCTTCTGGCCGCGGATCAAGGCCACGCCGTTCTCCTCGCGGCTGACCCGCGAGTCGATCGAGGAGGCCAAGGAGCGGACCGAGCGACGCTACGCCGAGCCGCGCGACAACATCATCCAGGCGACCGCCGCCCCCGAGCTCAGCCTCCCTTACCCGCAGATCCAGATCGACACCAACTACGGGGAGATGCGCGCCGGCGAGGTCCCTCCGGGCGGCAAACTCCCGCTCGAGGTCCGCGTCGACCTCGGCCGCGGCGTCAAGACGTCCTTCCTTGGCAACCGCAGTTACTCCGACCTCCGGCTGCGCGCGCAGATGCAACTGTTCAAGCGTCGCGAGGCCCCGAGCGACCAGGCCGCCGTGCGCGAGGCCGCCAACCTGCGCGCCTACTATCAGAGCAAGGGCTTCCTGCTGGCCAGCGTGCGCGGCCGCTACGAGGAATTCGGCAATAACGCCCCCGGCGCGCTCTACTTCCAGATCAAGGAGGGCCCGATCGTCAAGATCCGCGGCCTCGAGCAGCGCATCACCCGTGGCGTGCCGCCCAGGGTCGCCGACGACATCAGCCGCGACTTCGACCGCGAGCGCAAGATCCAGCGCGGCGGCAGCTTCACCGAGGCCGACATGATCGACGACCTCGGCGCGCTGCTCCAGCGCTACCAGGACCGCGGCTACCTGTGCGCGCGCGCCAGCTTCCGCGTCGCCTTCTGGCCCGAGGGCCTCGACCGCGCAGGCGAGCACTCCGAGGTCGACGTCGCCACGGTCTTGCGCCGTGAGCCGAGCGCCGCGTGGGCCACCCGCGACTTCGACGCCGCCGGCCTGCGCCAACTGCTGACGCGCAAGCGCGCCTACCTCTACGTGCGCATCACGATCGAGCCGGGCCCGCGCGTGTTCACCTCGCGGCGCGGCGAGCAGGTCCGTTACCTCGATGTCCCGATCGCCGGCGACCGCAACGTCGCCGACCTCCCGGTCCACACCGGCGGCAACTGGGGCGCGCGCCGGATCTTCTTCGAGACCCCCCTGCGCCGCCCCGGGGACAGCGGCCCCGGCGGCGTCGCGGTCGGCCCGAGCCTCGATCGCGAGGTCGAGGAGGTCGTCGTCAACCGCTACCGCGACAGCGGCTTCCCGGTCGCCGACGCCGAGGTCCGCTGGCTGTACACCGACCCCGCCAGCAACGCGGTCAAGGCCGTCCCCACCTCGCGCCGCCTCGCCGACGACGACATCGGCATGTGCCAGGCCTATACCAGCGGCACCGCCGTCGAGGTCGAGACCGAGCTCTCGGTCTACGAGGGCAAGAAGGGCCTGTTCGGCGACACCTTACTCCGCGGCAACTTCAAGACCCGCGCGTGGGCGCTGCGCCGCCAGTTCGCGTTTCGCAGCGGCAACCCCTACAGCCGCGCCGCCACCGACGCCACCCGCGACCACATCGACGGCCTCGGCGTCGCCGAGAGCGTCGACATCACCCCCTACCCCGTCGGCTGCCAGCTCGACAGCGAGGACCGCTGCGTCGTGCATCACGTGGTCGAGATGCGCGAGGCCAAGGACTACGCCGCGACCCTGTCAGGCGGCTTCGGCCTCGCCACCCTCGACCCCTTCTACATGTTCCTGTACCCGGTGTTCCCGAACATGTTCGGCACCGGCTGGGACTTCGAGGTGCTCGGCCACTACGGCTTCAACACCAGAAACGTGCCGGCCGGCGTCCCCTTCCTCGGCGACTGCGCCGGCCAGCGCTGCTACGAGCGCAGCGCCCGGGCCAGCCTCACGCGCCCGCGGATCTTCGCCACCCCGCTGACCTTCCAGGTCGCCGGCCAATACCAGGTGCGCCTGACCCCGGCGCGCGGCCGCATCGAATCCGCCGTCGGCACGATCACCTTCACCTGGCCGATCACCGCCAAGCTGCAGACCTACTTCGGCTATCTGATCCAGCGCAGCAACATCTCGCAGGACGTCGTCAAGCCGGCCTTCGACCCCTCGGTCCCGCCCGGCGGCAACGCCAACATCGTCAACCGCCGCGACGCGATCGTCGCCGACCGCACCGGCGCGCTGCAACTCGGCGCCACCTACACCAACGCCGACAGCCCCTTGAACCCCGACAAGGGCTTCATCGCCAGCGCCGACCTCAAGCTCGCCTCGCCCTACCTCGGCGGCGTCGACTGGTTTATCCGCACCGACCTCTCGTGGCAGCACTTTATCCCGCTGCCGCGCACCAACAACCGCCTCAGCTTCCGCTATGCGCTCCGCTACGGTCAGGCGATCCCGCTGGGCGGTCTCCCGGTGACCGACACCACCAGCGTCCCGGAGATCTGGCGCTACTTCGGCGGCGGCACCGTCGACCTCGGCCTGCGCGGCCTGCTCCCCGAGACCATGCTGGTCGACATCGAGGCCGTCAACGAGGGCGGCGGCATCCAGCGCCTGCGCTACACCGCCCAGGGCGGCCACATCCGGGCCCTCGCGACGATCGCCCTGCAAGTCGTCTCGCTGCAGGACTTCCTCGGCGGCAAGATCGCCCACTCGCTGTTCTTCGACTTCGGCGTGCTCACCCAGAAGTGGTCCCAGGTCCAGTTCAATCGCGACTTCCGGCGCAGCGTCGGCGTCAACTTCCTCAAGTGGGACATCAAGATCGTCACCCTCGCCCTCGGCTACGCAGTCCTGCTCCCCAACGCCATCGCCCCCGGCAACGTCAAACCGATCGACGACCGCAACGGCCGCTTCATCTTCGACGTCGGCGTAACGTTTTGAGAGCGTGGGGGCGCAGGCCCGCGTGGATCATCGCGCGGCGGCTCGGCCAGACACGGGATCTATCCTCTGATAGGTTGCTGCAATGCGCCACTTCAACGAGTGCCCGGGCTGCGCCTGCCTCCTCGACGCGAGCGACCCCGTCTGCCCGTTCTGCGGCTCCCGTTCACCCCGCAGCGTCGCCGCGCCGTCGTGGCTGACCGTCGGCCTCGCCCTCGGCCTCGGCGCCGCCGCATGCGGGCCGAAGACCGACAGCAATGACGACACCGACACCGCCGCCACCAGCACCACCACTTCGGGTGCCGCCACCAGCGCCTCGGTGAGCGGCTGGACCGCGAACGGCGACGACACCATCACCGACGAGTGCTCCCCGGACGTGCCCACCTACGCCGGCGCCGACGAGTTCGTCACGATCTCCTGCGGCCCCGACGACCCCTCCGATGCCGATGGCACCACTCTAGACCCCTTTCCTGACACCTCGACCGCCACGGACACCGACGGGTCGGGCACCACCACCTCGTCGACCTCGTCCGCGAGCAGCGACACCGGCACGACGGCCTCGTCCACCGGCAGCGCGACCGACACCTCGACCTCGACGGACACGACCGATAGCACCGCGGCCGGCTGAGCTCTACTCGTCGAGCTCTACCGGCCGCCCGGGCCCGTGCGGGTCGATCGCCCGCGAGGTGCGCGGCTCGTCGCTACCCACGGGTCCGTGCTGCGCGCGCAGGGCCGGGTCCGCGTATTCGCGGATCACCCGGAACAGCCCGTTGTCGAAGCCCCCGCCGGCCGCCGGCCGGACCTGCTCGATGCGCTCGCGCAGGCCCTGGCGATCCATCATCTGCGCGCGGTGGTGACAAAATGGGTTGTTGCCCGGGCGCCCCAGCAGCGGCTCGGCCGCGGCCGTACACCCGGCCATGCACGGCTCAGCGTAGTAGCACGTGCGGCAATACCCCCAGAGATCGTCGACCGTACGCTCGCGGATGTACCCGAGCTGGTAGGTCTCCTCCCACAACTTCTTGAGCCCGTGGAGCCGCCAGTTCCCGCCGACGTTGTTCTCGCCGCCGAGGCTCGGGCAGTTCTTGATCCCGCCGTTGCTCTCGATGCCGACGATCGATACCCCGGCCGTGCACCCGCGCCAGTGCTTGTTCTGCGCCGCGCGCAGGCGCTTCTCGAGCGGCCCGAAATACCCGAGGTTGTTGCCCGGCCACAGCCGGACCCCGCGCGCCTGGCACCGGTCGATCACGGTCTCCAGCAGCGTGAACAGCTCGAGGAACATGTACGGCTGCAGGATGATCTCCGGGTGGTCCGCCGCGTTGCCGTGCGGCACGGTGATCTGGACCTGCCATGAATGCACCCCCGCGTCGGCCAGCAGCTCGAGCAGCGCCGGCAGCTCCGGGTAGGTCAGCGCGTTGATCTGCGTGTTGCAGGCGACCTTGCCGCCAGCGTCACGCACGTGCTGCATCGCCGCGAAGGCCCGTCGCCAGCTGTCGGGCACGCCACGCAGGCGGTCGTGCGTCGCCTCGAGCCCGTCGATCGACAGGTTCACGCTGCCGATGCCCGCCTCGACCATCGCCGCGGCGCGCTCGCGGGTCAGGTTGTAGCCGCCGGTCGTCATCGTGCACGCCATCCCGGCCTCACGGATCGCCCGAATGATCAGGATGAAGTCGCTGCGCAGGTACGCCTCGCCGCCGATCAGCACCACCTCGACCGCCCCCATCTCCCGCAGCTCCCGCACGACCGCGAGGCACTCCGCGGTCGTCAGCTCGTCAGGGCGACGGTGCCCCGCCCGCGGCCCGCAGTGCACACACTTCTGATCGCACGCCAGCGTCAGCTCCCAGATCGCCCACCGCGGCGCCGTCGCCCGCGCCCGCGCCTCCGTCGTCGTCCACCGGCTCTCGGGCGTCGGCAGCGTGGCCACCACCGGCAGACGACGACGCACATCGGCCAGGGACATCCCCCACTGTACCTCGCGGCCGGCGTCCGCGTCCGCCGTGAACGCCTGCGCTGTAAAGACCACCGCGTCCGTCTCGCCGTCTCGCCATCGCCATCGCCCCATCGCCCCATGCCGCACACTGGTTGCCTCGCGCGCGCGGCCGTGCGAAACCGGGGCCATGATGCGCCGCACGGGCCAGACGACCATGCTCCTCGCCTACCTGGCGACCGCGCTCCTGGCCGTGATCGTCTGGCAGCTCGGGTCCGGTGAAGCCGCGTGGCTACGCACGCTGACCACCGGGCTCGCCGGGACCGGGCTGTTGTGGCTGGTCGGCGCCCTGCGCGGCAACCCCAGCGTGTTCGACCCCTACTGGTCCATCGCGCCGATCGGCGTGGCGATGGCCTGGGCTTACGACCCCGCCAGCGCCGGCGCCTGCGTCATCCGTCAGTTCGTCGTGCTGTGTCTGGTGTGCGCGTGGGGCATGCGCCTGACCTATCACTGGTGGCGCACCTTCCCCGGGCTCGAGCACGAGGACTGGCGCTACACCGACATGCGCCGCGCCAGCGGTCGGCTGTTCCCCGCGGTCAACCTCGTCGTCATTCACTTCCTGCCGACCTTGATGCTGCTGCTCGCGTGCGCCGCCATGTACCCGGCGCTCGTCACCGGCACGCGCGACTGGGGCCTGCTCGACGGCTTCGCCTCGCTGTGGACGCTCGCCGCGATCGGCCTCGAGGCCCGCGCCGACCGCGAGATGCGGGCGTTTCGCGCCCGTCCGCGCGAGGCCGGCAGCGTGTACGAGGCCGGCGTGTGGGCCTGGCTGCGGCACCCGAACTACCTCGGCGAGCTGTCGTTTTGGTGGGGCCTGTGGCTGTTCTCGATGGCCGCCGATCCTGACGCCGCGTGGTCCGCCGCTGGACCGGCAGTGATCACCGCGATGCTCGTGCTCTACAGCGCGCCGGCGCTCGACCGCCGCATGGCACAACGCTCTCCGACCTATCGCGAGTACATGGCCCGCGTGCCCTCGCTACTGCCGCGTCGGCCCGCGCGTCCGTGATCTCCCACCTCACAGACAGTTCTGCGAGGTCACCGTCTGGCCTTGCACCGGCACCCCGCACTCGATGAACTCGAGCGGGATCGACTGACAATTGTTGAGCCCGCAGTTCTCCATGCGCATCACATGCGCGTGCGGCCCGGTCGAATAGCCGGTCGAGCCCGAGAGCCCCACCAACCCGCCGCGTGGCACGAACTCGTCGAGCGCCACGTCGACCTCGTTGAGGTGCTTATAAAGCGTCGTGCTCCCGTCGCCGTGCAGCAGCACCACCAGATTCCCGTAAGGAAAGCACTCGGGGCCGCCGCCGTTGTAGCAGGGGTCGCCCGGGCCGGTCTCCGCGTACACGTGCACCACCGTGCCATCGGCCATCGCGTGCAGCGGCGTATTGAGCGCGAGCCCGAAGTCGAAGGCGTACTGGGCCTTGCCGCTGTGACTGGTGTTGCCGTTGTTGCCCTGGGTGATCTTCGCGCTCATGCCACACGCCAGCGGCAGGTAGTAGCCCTCCGGTGGCGGCGGCGGCAGCTCCTGCGTGCAGGCCACGAACACGCCCGACACGAAGCCGGCCGGCGCCGCGATCTGATACCAGAGCGTGTTGCCCTCGATCGACTCGCCCTGCACCGCGGCCACCGTGTCGACGATCGCCCCGTGTACCAGCGAGGCCACCGGCTCAAACTCCGTCGAGGGCGTCGACCGCACGTTGAGCGTCGGATCCGGCGCCACCATCACGCGCAGACGCGGGCACTCGGCCAGCGGGTCGCCCGTGGTGCCAGTGTCCATGTCCGACGTCGTGCTGCTCGTGTCGGTCGCGCCGGTCGTCGCATCGAACCCGCTCGTCGAACCACTCGTGACCATCGGATCGCTCGAGACATCGAGCCCCGTCGTCGTCGGGTCGTCGCCCGTGCTCGCCGCCGGTCCCGTGGTCGTCGCCACCCCGCTCGACTCGAGCCCGCCCGTCGTCATCGAACCGATCGTCTCGAGCTCGACGCCATCGTAACAACCGGAGGCCGCGAGCAGCAGGGCGATGAACAGCGAGCGCGCGTACATGCAAGGACATCCTCGCGGATCGACCCGCGTCCGGCAAGCCGCCGCACGCCGGGGTCCACGTGCCCCGGTCAGTACGCGACTGCTTTACCGCCGTCGCGACCGATGTCGGCGACCGCCCGATAGCCCTTCGTCGCCGGGTCGACCTCGATGCAGTTGGCGTGCCCGATCGACGGCCACTGCGCCATCGCGTGGCCCCGCGCCTTGAGCCCCTCGACGGTCGCCGCGTCGAGCTCCGGCTCGCTCGTGATGCGGTCCGGCTTCCACTGGTGATGCACACGCGGGGCCTTGACCGCCACGTCGAGCGTCACGCCGTAGTCGAGCAGCGCCCGGACCAACTGCGTCACGGTCGTCGAGATCGTCGAGCCACCCGGTGTACCGAGCACCGCACGCAAATTTCCATCCTTCACGACGATCGTCGGCGTCATGCTCGAGAGCATGCGCTTGCCGCCGACGATCTTGTTCTGCTCGCCCTGGACCAGCCCGTACGTGTTGGGCGAGCCCGGCTTGACCGCGAAGTCGTCCATCTCGTTATTTAACAGCACGCCGGTCCCGGGCACCACGACCTTGGCTCCGAAGCTGGTGTTGAGCGTGTACGTGTTGGAGACCGCGTTGCCCGCGTCGTCGACCACGCTGTAGTGGGTCGTCTGCGTCGACTCCTTGCCCGCCGGCAGCCCCGCGTTGACCCGGTCCGAGGGCGTCGCCTTCGCGATGTCGACGTCGGCCAGGCGGTCGCGCAGGTAGGTCGCGTCGAGCAGGCGCGCCATCGGGATCTCGATGAAGTCCGGGTCGCCGAGCAGGAAGTTGCGGTCCGCGTAGGTGCGCCGCGCGGCCTCCACATAAAGATGGACCTCGTCGACGCTGTGCCAGGGCTGCTTGTGGATCTCGAGGATCTCGCTGGCCGCCAGCAACTGGCGCAGCACCACCCCGCCGGCCGAGGGCGGCGGCATCGTCACGATCTCGTACCCGCGGTACACGAACACGATCGGCTCGCGGGCGATCGCCCGATACTTCTTGAGGTCCTCCGCGCTCCAGATCCCCCCCATCGCCTTGACCTTGTCGGCCATCGCCTGCGCCAGCGGTCCCTCGTAGAAGTTGCGCGGGTCCTCGGCGACCCGCTCGAGCGTGACGGCCAGCTCCGGCTGCTTCCACAGCTCGCCCGCCGCGAAGTTGCTGCCGTCCGACTTGCGATAGATCGCCGCCGACTCCGCCGAGCCGATCTTGGTCATGCGCTCCGACCCGCCCTGCAGGTCCTCCGCATGGAAGCTGTCGAGCGTATGCCCCTCGCGCGCCAGCTTGATCGCCGGCGCGACCAGCTCGGCCCACGGGATCGTCCCGAAGCGCTCGTGCGCCAGCGCCATGCCAGCCACCGTGCCGGGGATCCCCGCCGCCTTCGCGCCGTCGAGGCTGCCGCGCGTCGCGTTGCCCTTCGCGTCGAGGTACATGTCGCGGGTCGCCGCCCCGGGCGCGACCTCGCGGTAGTCGAGCGCCGCGACCTTGCCGTCGGCCATGCGCACGACCATAAAGCCGCCGCCGCCCAGGTTACCCGCCGACGGGTGCGTGACCGCGAGGGCGAAGCCGACGGCGATCGCCGCGTCGACCGCGTTGCCCCCACGTCGCAGGACCGCCAGCCCGACCTCGCTCGCGTGACCCTCGGCCGAGGCCACCGCGCCGTGGATCCCGACCGCCGTCGCCAGGTCGGCGGGGTCCTTCGCCGGGAGAGATCGCTCGCCGGGTTTCGTGCTCAGGGTCGCCGAGGGCTCGTCGGCGGGCGGCGCCTCACTGGTCGCCGGACGCGCGGGCGTGCAGGCCGCGAGCACCAGCGCCAGCGTCCAGCCGCCCCGCCACAGCGACGCGAGAGACGAGGCCCGACTGGGCGGCCGGGCGGCGAAATCAGGGTCGCGGGGGGTGCTCATGCCCGTGACCCTAGCGTACCCGCGGCCGCCCAGGCAGGGGATAGCGCCAGCCTACGAGGCCCGGGGTCTCGAGCAGCGGACCGCGATCAAAGACTTTGTACCGCGCCGCAAAGACCGGCTTGACACGGCCGGGAAGGCCGGGCACATTCCCCGCGCTCGGGGCACTTCCCGGATCCCGAAAGTCATTCGGGGATCGTCTAATGGTAGGACTGCGGATTCTGATTCCGCCTATCAAGGTTCGAATCCTTGTCCCCGAACAAGATCAATTAATTTAATCAAGACAACGGCCCTGTTGTCTAGCGGTTAGGACGTTGGCCTCTCACGCCGAAAGCTCGGGTTCGATTCCCGACAGGGTCACTTAAAAAGCCTCCGGACCTCGCGGTCCGGGGGCTTTTTCCTTTGTCGCGCGGCGTGGCGTCACGGTGGACCCACGCGGTAGACAAAGACGACACGCCGCAGCCCCCGAGCTTTCGGGGTGCCTGCGGCGTGCAGTTCACACAAGGTGCGGAGGATCTGCTCGTTCATCGGATCGACCCACCCAGCCGGAGCCGGGGGCGCGCGGGTCGAGACGACGCTCGTTGCAAGGACGGACCTTAGAAACCAGTTCCCGACGGTTTTCCGGCGCCCCTGAAAATTCCTCACCCGCCCGGCTCCACGGGCCGCAGGGGCCGGAATTTCCGGGCGCGCACAAATCTCGGTGTCCGGACGCGCCCTTGCTATCCTGACGGGCCGTGGTGACCTACCAGATCTCGTTCCCCGCCCCGGGAGCCCACCTGGTCCAGGTCCGCCTCGAATTCGCCGCCCCCCCTGCGTCCGAGGACGGCTGTACCGTCTGGATGGCCGCCTGGACGCCTGGCTCGTACCTGGTCCGCGAGTACGCCCGCAACCTGCGCTCGATCACCGCCACGGTCGACGGGCAGCCGGTCACGCCGAACAAGCTGCGCAAGGACACCTGGCGGCTCGACGCCCGACCCGGCCAGCGTGTGAGTATCGACTACAGCGTGCACGCCCATGAACTCAGCGTTCGGACTGCGCACCACGACCCGACCCACGCCTTCCTCCACCCGGCCCAGATCTTTCTGATCCCGGCCGGTGTCGCCGGTCCCTTCACCGTGGCGATCGCCCTGCCCCCCGGCTGGGACGCCGTCAGCCTGTGCGCCGACCCCGATGCCGAGCGCCGTTCGCCCGGCCACTTCGCCCTCGAGTCGCCCGACCTCGACACCCTGCTCGACACCCCGATCGAGTGCGGCATTCTCCATCAGGTCGTGCTTGCCGCGCCGGCCGCCCACTTCCGGCTCGCGGTCTGGGGCGAGCCTCTGCCGGCGCTGGTCCTGCGCCGCCTCCCCGCAGTGCTGGCCCAGGTCGAGGCCACCTGGCCGACCCGGCCCTACGACCGCTACACCTTCATCGTGCACGCCGCGGTCGGCGCCGTCGGCGGGCTTGAGCACCTGTTCGGCAGCGTCCTGGGCGTCGACCCCGAGCGCTTCGCCCCGGCGATCCGCCACGAGGGCTCCGCGACCGACCCAGGCGAGGCCGACGATGGTGTGCTCGACTTCCTCGAGCTCGCCGCCCACGAGCTGTTCCACGCGTGGAACGGCAAACGCCTGCGCCCGCTCGCCCTCGGCCCCTTCGACTACCACGGCGAGAACTACACCCGCGAGCTGTGGCTCGTGGAGGGCCTGACCAGCTACTACGACCGCCTCTGCGTCCTGCGGTCCGGGCAAATGCCGGTCGCCGCGTTCCTGCGCCGCCTCGCGGCCGACCTCGGCCGACTCGCGCAGATCCCCGGCCGCCACGTCCAGTCGATCGCCGAAGCCAGCTTCGACGCGTGGATCAAGCTCTACCGCCCGCAGGACGACAGCCCCAACGCCTCGATCAGCTACTACCTCAAAGGCAGCCTCGTCGGCCTGCTCATCGACCTCTGGCTGCGCACCAGACGACCCGAAGGTGACGGGCTCGACGCCGTACTGGCGGACCTCTGGTCCGCCGCGATCGGACAAAATAGCGGCTGGTCGAATGCCGAAAAAATATATCAATATTCAGGATATACATCCGATGAATTCATTGAGTGCCTGACTCTCCATTCGGGCGAGGCGCCGCCCGAATGGCTGCGCGCCGCGTGGGACCGACCCGGTGAGCTCGACCTCTCCGTGCTCGCCCACGTCGGCCTCGACCTGTCCCAACAGCCAGGTCTCCACCACGCGCTCGAGCTCGGCTTCGTCGTCCAGGATCGCGGCGGCGCGCCGTGGGTGCAGTACGTCCTGTCTGGCAGCCCCGCTGAGACCGCCGGACTGGCCGTGGGCGACGAGCTGCTCGCCGCTCGCCCGGCCGGTGCCGCGTGGCTGCGGCTGCGGACCGCACGGATGCCGCGGGTGTGGGACTACCTCCGTCCGGGCGAGCCCGCCGAGCTGCTGGTGTCGCGGCGCGAACGGGTCGAGACCCTCTATCTCGCCTTCGCGGCCGCCCGCGGCGCCCTCGAGATCAAGCGCGTCGAGGCGCCCTCGAACGAGGTCCAGGACAACTTTCGCCGATGGACGCGAAGATCATGGAATGACACATGATCATCGATTCTCTTCCTACCGATGACGCGGCCGCCTCCGAGGTCCTCACGGACGCCGAGATCGGGCTCGACCCCGGGACCACGGCGCCGCTGCACTTCACCCCCGCGGCCACCTGGTCCCCGCTGGTGATCAGCTTCCCCCATGTCGGCCTCGAGTGGCCCGACGACGAGCACCAGCCGCGACCCACAGTGGACTTCGCCCGCAACGCCGACCTCGCAGTCGACCACCTCTATCCCGACGCCGCCCTGCTCGGCGCCGCCACGGTCCGCGCGCGCTTCAGCCGCCTGCTCATCGACCTCAACCGTGCCCCCGACGATGTCAGCGCTGCACTGGTCCCCGACCACCCAGCCCCACGCCCGCGTCAGCCGCCGTGGGCGAGCACCGGGGGCCGCTCGCCACCGGTCCACAACCGTGGCCTCATCTGGCGGACCGCCGTCGGCAACGTCCCGATCTTCAACGGGCCGCTCCTCTACGCCGACCTGCGCCTGCGCCTGCGTCGCTACTACGACCCCTATCACCGCGCCATCGAGATCCTGCTCGAGCGCCGCCTCGCCCGCTTCGGCTACGCCGTGCTCCTGGAGGCCCACAGCATGCCCAGCAGCGTGCCTGGCGACCTCGTGCTCGGGACCTTCGAGGGCGGCGCGTGCAGCCCGGAGCTCGAGGCACTCGCCCTGGTCGCCCTGTCGACCCCCGGCCCGCCAGGCGTCAGCCTCGCCGTACGACTCAACGACCCCTATCGCGGCGGCGAGCTGGTCCGCAAGTTCGGTAGACCCGAGCACGGAATCCACGCGTTGCAGCTCGAGGTGAACCGGGCCCTATACATGGACGAGGCCAGCTTGCAGCTTCGTCCCGAGGTCTCCCGCGCGACCAATCTGCGCGGCGAGAGCCCGCCGGCTTCGTCGCTCTCAGCGCGTTCACCGCCCTCCTCATCATCGCCGTCATCGCCGTCATCGCCGTCATCGCCGTCATCTTTATGGGGCAAGCCGGGATCCGCGGCTCAACGACCGCAGATCGCGTCCGCTATTTCGGGCGCGAAGGCGGCTTCCGCAGTCTTGCCGTTGGCGCTTCTCTACCGTGTGAGATCCCTCGTGGCGGCCCTCGCCACCGTCTCACCACGCCTGGCACCCGCTGCACCCGCTGCACCTGCCCCAGGGGTGCCCTGCCCCCCTGCAAATCCCACTCTCGTCGCTTCGTCGCGGGGAACCGCGCATTTCGGCGAACCCTTGTGTCGCCGACGGCCAAGAGGCTAACATCGATCCTGCGTTACCTTCGGCCCGAAGGAGTACCACTGTGGCAGCACCCAAATCCCAACGCGACAACGCTGATGCGTTCGACGACTTGCTAGGGCAACTCGTCGACGAGCTGGCCATGACTCCGACGATGGTGCCGGAGCCCGAGCCGGAACCAGAGCCCGAGCCCCCCCCTGCACCGATCCAACAGGAGGTGCAGTACGCCCCCATGCAGGAGGCTCCGCCTCCTCGCAGCAACATGATGCCGCTCGCCATCGGCGGCGGCATCGGCGTCGCGGGCATCGCCGTCGCGGTGGTGCTGTTCATGCGTGGCGGCGAAGAGCCGAAGAAGCCCGAGCCCCCGGTCGTCGAGGCCAAGGCCACACCGACACCCCCGGTCCCCGGCCAGCCCGTGCCCGGTCAGGTCGGCATGCCCGGCCAGCCCGGGATGCCTGGCATGCCTGGCATGCCTGGTCAGCCTGGCGTGGTCGCCGGCCAGCCAGGCATCCCTGGCCAGCCAGGCATCCCTGGACAGCCGGGCATCCCTGGTCAGCCGGTGCTCGGCCCCGATGGCCTGCCCCTTCCGGTCCAGCCCGGCATGCCCGTCGGCACCGGTCTACCAGGCCAGCCGATCCCCGTCGATCCCAACGCTGTGCCTGCCGGCACCACGCCCGACAAGAAGCCCGCCACGAAGAAGAAGAAGCCCAGCGGCGGCAGCAGTGGCAGCAGCGCCGGCACCAAGAAGACAGAGCCCACCAAGAAGAAAAGCGAAGTCGTCGACCCCTTCGGTTGAGTCGGCCGCGTTCCACGCTGAGTCAGGAGACCCCTTCTACATGAACGCCCACGCTGTCTCGCTGCGCACCTCGCTGTCTCTCGTCCTCTGCGCCTCGCTCACCGCGACCCCGCTGGTCCCCATGGCCAGCGCCGGGCCGCCCCCGCCGCCCCCGCCGCCCAGCGGGAGCTCCAGCACCTCCTCGGACCAGCCGCCCGACCCAGCCGCCGTGTCCGCAGAGGAGCGGCTGAAGTGGGCCAAGAAGTTGTTCACCGAGGCCCGCGCGGCCCACGATGCCGAGGACTATTACAACTCGGTCATCAAGTTCGAGCAGGCCTACAACTTCGCCCCCGACAAGCACATCTTCGCCTTCAACATCGGCCAGGACTCGTGGGAGCTCAAGGACTGCGTCCGCGTGAAGCAGTACCTCGAGCTGTTCTTGATCAAAGAGACCGCCAACGAGGATCTGCGCAAGAAGGCCCAAGAGTTGCTCGCCAAGGCGGACAACAACAAGGACTGTGTCACCGGCGGCCCGGCCCCCGTGGCGTCCACCGGCGGCGGCGGCGGCGGCTCTGCGCGCCCGGCAGAGGACACCGAGGACCCGCTGCTCGAGAAGCGCAACAGCGACGACGGCAACGATGAAGGCCCCAAGAAGCGCGGCGCCTCCGGCCTGCTCATCGGTGGCGTGGTGCTCACGGTGCTCGGCCTCGGCGCGGCCGGCGGTGGCATCGGCACGATGCTCGCGGCCAGGAACAAGAAGGGCTCCATCGAGGACGCGGCCGACGCCGACGGCGTCACGACGTTCCCGCAGGGCACCTACGACGGCGGCGTCGAGGGCGACATCAAGTCCCTCAACACCCTCAACACCGTCACCCCCCTGCTGCTCGGCATCGGCGGCGCCATGTTCGTCGGCGGCATCGTGATGATCGTCATCGATCGCGGCAACAAGAAGAAGGGCAAGGGCTTCTACGCCCACAAGCGTGGGATGCCTGGAATGCCCGGACATGGCGTCGAGCTCACCGGTGTCAGCGTGGCGCCCCTCCCAGGCGGCGGCGCGGCGGGCTCGTTCGCGCTACGCTTCTGATCTGATGCGTTCGGCTACCCCCGCGAGCGCTCGCAGTCCCCGAGATCATGGCAACCGCGGTCACGACCGCGGAAGCCACGGCTCCGACGACGAGCGCTCATTGCTTCGTAATCGACTCTCCCGTGAGGTCGGCACGCTCGGCGTGGGCCGACCCTCGGAGGTCGCGCTCGCCTACCCGAGCCCCTACCGCGCGGGCATGTCGAGCCTCGGCTTCCAGACCCTGTACCGCATCCTGCACGAGTTAGGCATCGGCGCGCACCGGGCCTTCCTGCCGGACGCGTGGGAGGCGATGGCGCTGCCCTGGCCGCAGCCCCGCCGCCCGATCCTCACCTATGAGGTCGAGCGCCCGCTGTCGAGCTACCGCGTCGTCGGCCTGTCGATGGCCTACGAGCTCGAGATCGCCGGCGTCATCCGCCTGCTCGAGGGCGCCGGCATCCCGCTGCTGGCCGCTGACCGCCGCGAGCACGACCCGATCGTGATCGCCGGCGGTCCGCTCACCTTCTCGAACCCCAGCATCCTCTTGCCCTTCATCGACGTGCTGTTGTCGGGCGAGTGCGAGGAGCTCCTGCCGGC